>Ga0307373_10003526_pt1 | contig 27213 bp, 27 predicted proteins | sample OX2MG_FD_202534 | JGI IMG/M metagenome (GOLD analysis project Ga0307373, IMG submission 202534) | Soil microbial communities from Risofladan, Vaasa, Finland - OX-2 | ecosystem: Environmental > Terrestrial > Soil > Coastal area > Acid sulfate soil | place: Finland: Risofladan, Vaasa | collected...
GATCCACGGCTGCGGGACCTTCGCGGGCATCAGCGCCGTCGATCCGGATATCGCGTGCCGGATAGCGCGTGGCGCAAGCTCGGCTCGCTGGTCGAAGGCGCGAGAATCGCGAGCCAGGAGTTATGGTAGGGCCCGGTAGCTAGCGGATTGTCATTCTGAGCGCAGCGAAGAATCCCGAAAGTACGCGAGAGCTTCATCCGGCGCAATCCGGGATTCCTCGCTCCGCGGACTGCGCTCGCAATGGCGAGCGCGACGGATGCCTGCGCGGGGCGACCCTTAACCCTTGCGCTTCGGGGGCGGGGCGGGTTCCTCTTCCGCGCCGTCGGCTTCGGCGGCGGGCGGCGGCGCGACCACCGTCTTGGCCGCGAGCTTTTGGCGCAGCTTGGTTTCGACCTCGTCGCTGATCGCCGGGTTCGCGACCATGAAATCGCGCGCATTCTCACGTCCCTGGCCAATCCGCTCGCCGCCGTACGAGTACCAGGCGCCGAGCTTCTCGATCACGTTGTGCTCGCTGGCGAGGTCGATAAGCTCGCCCTCCTTGGAGATCCCCGAGCCGTAGAGAATGTCGAACTCGGCCTCCCTGAAGGGCGGCGCGACCTTGTTCTTGACCACCTTGGTCTTGGTCCGCGAGCCGATTACCTCGGTGCCGTTCTTGATCGTGCCGATACGGCGGATATCGATCCGCACCGAGGAGTAGAACTTGAGCGCGTTGCCGCCGGTGGTGGTCTCGGGATTGCCGAACATCACGCCGATCTTCATCCGGATCTGGTTGATGAAGATCACGACGGTGCGCGAGCGCGCGATTACCGAGGTCAGCTTGCGCAGCGCCTGCGACATCAGGCGTGCCTGCAAGCCCATCTGCGGCTCGCCCATCTCGCCTTCGATTTCGGCGCGCGGCACCAGCGCCGCCACCGAGTCGATGACCAGCACGTCGATCGCGCCGGATTGCACCAGGGTCTCGGTGATCTCGAGCGCCTGCTCGCCGTTGTCGGGCTGCGAGATCAGCAGGTCCTCGACCTTGACGCCGAGCTTACGCGCATAGCCGGCGTCGAGCGCGTGCTCGGCGTCGATGAAGGCGCCGATACCGCCGAGCTTCTGCGCCTCGGCGATACATTCGAGCGCCAGCGTGGTCTTGCCCGAGGATTCGGGGCCGTAGATTTCAACCACCCGGCCGCGCGGCAGACCGCCCACGCCGAGCGCCAGGTCGAGCCCCAGCGAGCCGGTCGGAATGACCGGCAGGTCGGCCTCGATCGCCTGCTCGCCGAGCTTCATGATCGAGCCGCGGCCGAACTGTTTTTCGATTTGACTCAGCGCCAGGTCCAGCGCCCTGCTCTTAATATCCTGGGCCATCGCACGCTCCCGCCGCCGCAATTACTGCGCGCATCTTGCCATAAACCCGGCCTAATATCGCTAGCCCCGCAGCGGCGCTCCGAAACCGCATGCCGCCAGCGCCTGGTAGCTCGAACCCTCGGGCGCGAGCCGGCTACGGTAGAGCGTCATCGCGCGCGCCTCGATGGTGCCGAAATCGCGATCGGCGCAACCCTCGAAGGCGCTGCGCACGGCCCGGAAGCGATGCGGCTCGCGCACCCGGGCGATGGTGAGATGGGGTGCGAAGGGGCGTCGCTCGGGGTCGAAGCCGGCGGCCACCGCCGCGGTCTCGACCCGGCCCGCCAGCGCTATCAGCGCGGCGCTTTCCAGCCCGATCCAGAGCACGCGCGGGCGATCGAGGCCCGGAAAGGCGCCGGTTCCATGGAGCCTGACGACGAACGGCGCGATGGTGGCAGCGATTTTTTCGAGCTCCTCGACCAGCCGCGGGAGGCGGAGCGAATCGACCGCGTCGCCGAGAAAGCGCAGCGTCAGATGGAGCCGCGCGCCGCCGACCCAGTTGATAGCGTCGTGCGGAGTTCGCAACTCGGCGGTGAGCCGATCGACCGCGCCCGCGACCTCGTCGTTCACGTCGAGCGCGATAAAGGCGCGAATCCGCGCCGGCAGCTCATCGAGCGCTGCCATCGCTCTTCCCCGCGGCAGCAGCCGGTGGATTCTCGACCTTGATGAGTTCGATCCGGACGGTGCCGAAGAAAGTTGCCGATTCGATCCGCAGCGGCAGCTTGCGGGCGTCGTCAGAGATCCAGATCGTGGTTGCGGTCGCCTCGCCGCGCATCTTGCTGTCGCTCATGTAAACCACCCCCGGTTCGATCCGCAGCGCGTCGACCGGGCCGAGCACGGTCTGGAGCCGCTCGCGCCCGGCGACCGTGAAGCTCAACACGTAGCGATTGGTGGCGCTGAAAAGATCGAGCACCAGCTTGTCGCCGACCTTGAGCGGCTGCGACAGCGCCAGCGCGGCCCCCGACATCATGCCCCAGGGATTGGTGGCGCGGAAACGTTTGTACAGGATGCCGCGCGGCCCCGTCTTGCGGATCGTGACCAGCTCCTGGGCGTGGTCGAAAGTTACCTGGTAGTCGTCGTGACGATGCCTTTCGCGCTGGCGGATGATCATCTCGCGCGGCTGCAACGAACCGTCGTCGAAGCGCTCCTTCAGGTAGTCGCGCATCTTGTAGAACACGTCGACCGCCTTGTCGGTGCTGATGGTCGCCTCGGCGACCCAGATGGTCCGATTGCGGGGCGCCCGACGCAGCTCGATTTGCGCCTGCGCCGCCGGTATCCCGAGCCATGAAGCCTCATAGGTCAGTCGTTCACCGTTGCGAAACGGCATCGGACCCGGCCGGTAGGTCGGCAGCTCGATGCGCCGCGGCAGCGCGCGGATTTTCGGCGCACGGACCGGATCGGCGGCGCCGCCCTGCCGCGCCGGAGCCGGCGGCGGGAATATCAGCAACGCCAGCGCTATCAGCAGCGCGATCGCGCCTTCGATCAATGCTCGCCGGGGCGTCTGCCGGATGCTTGCAATAGAGTCCACTTTAGCCAATCATTTTGACCGAACTGCGGAGGGTCTGGAAATGTTTTACACGCGCTGGATTTTGGCGCTATCCGCTATTTTAGCGCTGATAGCCGTGCCGTGGCCCGCCTTGGCGCAAATGGGCGGCATGGGCGGCATGAGCGATGTCTTCGGGCAGGCCATGCGCAGCACCCAGCAGGGACCCAAGGCCAAGACCCCGGCGGACGCGATTTCGGATGCCCAGAAGAAGCTCGATGACGTCGACCCGCGCGTACGGGTCGCGGCGCTCGACGAACTGGCGGGCGTCAATAATGCCGAGGCCAACGCCATCCTGATGCGGGGGATGAGCGACAACGACCTGCGCGTCAAGGTCAAGGCGATCGATCTGCTCGGTATCCATCAGTTCAAGGACGCGGTGCCGATGATGTCGCAGGAATTGTTCCTGCGTGATACCCCCGACGTCGTAAAGCTGCACCTAGTCGCCGCGCTCGGTGAAATCGGCGCCCAGTCCGGGATGCTGCCGGTGTTGACCTTTCTACAGACCCAGACCAATGAGCGCGCGCGCGGCACGGCAGTGTTCGCGCTCGGCGAAATCGGCAATCCCAAGGCGATCGACCTGCTCACCCAGATTGTCGGCAGTGACAAGAGCCCGATGGTGCGCAAGCTCGCCCAGGAGGCGCTGGCCAAGATCGATGGCGAGCTGCCCAGCGTTCACAGCGAGGAAGTTGCGGCCCAGCGCAACAAGGAGCACGAACCGACCTACGATCGGCTGGCGAAACTCCGCGCCATGGATGAGAAGCTCCAGGCCGAGAACTGGTAAGCCGCCCGATTCGATAGACCCTCCGATGGCGCCGCGGCGGCTGGCCGCGGCTCAGATTCGCAGCAATCCGCTGGTATTGCCTGACGGCGCCGGGCGCGCCGGGAAGACCCGCTCGATTTGCGCCGCGCCCAGACCCAGATGCGCGGCCAGCACGGTCGCGATCGGCTCGCGAAAATCGGTGGTGACTGCGAGATCGCGTCCCTGGTAGAGGCTGGCGGTGGCGAGTCCCGGCCAGCGCCCGTAAATCTTTTTGCCGCGCACCGCCCCGCCCATCACCCACATCACGTTCCCGTGGCCATGGTCGGTGCCGCCGTTGCCGTTCTGATGGACGGTGCGGCCGAACTCCGAAATCACCAGCATCACGGTTTCCGACCAGGCGGAGCCGAGCGCGCGCTGAAAATCCGCCAGACCCTGCGCGAGCGGCCGCAGATGGTTGGCGAGCTGACCGCGGGCGCCGCCCTGGTTGACGTGCGTGTCCCATCCTCCGAGCGCGAGGAACGCCAGCCGGATACTGGGGTCGCGCTGGATTAGATGGGCCAGGCGGGCCGTATCGCCGCCGAAGCCGGCTGGTCCGGGCGCGCCGCCGCTGGCAGCCGTCATGTCCGCTTCGAGATCGGCCATCAGCTTGGCGCGCGCCGTCCGCCCCTCGCGATAGGCGCGGCTGAGTGCATCGTCGCCGCTATAGAGGCGATCGAACGCGCTCTCGATCACGGGCCGGTCCAGCGGCATCGGACGCGCCGCCGCTCGTCCCAGTGGCAGATTCGCCACCGGCATTTTGCCCGACAGGATTCGCGGCACGGTCGGCCCGATACTGAGCGCCTCGGTCGGCTGATGGGCTCCCGGCATCGACGCCAGCACCCGGTTCATCCAGCCGTCGGCGGTGCGTTTGACCCCGGGCGTGCCGCTTTCCATGTAATCCTGGGCGTCGAAATGGGAGCGGGTCGGATCGGGCGAGCCGCAGGCGTGGACGAAGGCGAGGGTGCCCTCGTTCCACAGCGGTGCGATTGGGGCGAGCGCCGGATGGAGCCCGAAGAAGCCGTCGAGGTTGACCAGCGCGCCGTCGCCGCCGGCGCGCGCGATCGCGATGGTCGGGCGGCGGTCGTAGTAGGCCGGCTCGCCATGCGGCGCCACCACGTTGAGCCCGTCGACCGCGCCGCGCAGGAAGACCACGATCAAACGGCGGCGATTACCGTCGCTCGCGACCGCGCGCGCGGCCCATCCCGCGGGTCCGATCGCCACTACCCCGGCCGCGCCCAGGATTGCGGCCCGTCGCAAGAATTCGCGCCGGCTGACGATCCCGTCCGCCGCTTTGCAACAATCTTCGCCTCGAGGTGCCATCGAATCGCGCTCCCGTCTCAACGCGTCATGAATTCCGGGCTGCCCAGGATGAGCGCCGCGCGCAGTTGCGGCGGCGCCGCCATCACCGCCGCCGTGGTGCGGCCGGACAGCTCCGAGCCGAAGGCGGCGGCGATCATCGAGGGGTCCAAAGGCGACGCCTTCCAGCCGGCCTTGCCGGGCCGGGCGACCGGCATCGTCACCCGATGATCTCCCGTAGCCAGCGGATTCGGCTCGGCGGTCTCCTCGAAATCCGGCGCCTGCAGCGGCATATGGCCCGAGCCCAGCGCGGTGGCGAAGCTCAACCGCATCATCATGCCGTCCGGGTTGAGCCACGCCTCCTCGGTCTGGCTGTAGCCATCGGGCGTCTGGCGGCCATACAGCGGCATCCCCAGCTGCTGCATCCATCCGGCCAGCGGGCGAAAGTTCGTGACCTCGACGCCGCTCAGGCGCGCGGCCGAAAGCACGTACTCGTATGGCGTTTTGAACTTGCGCGCGCGGTAGCGCTGGTCCCAGAACTCGGCGCTGGTGAAGAGCGTGGCCAGCACTTCGCGGATGTGGCCGTCGGTTTCGAGATAACGCCGCGCCATCCGATCGACCAGCGCGCCCGGCGGCGCATCGGCGACGAAATACTGCGCGAGCTCATAGCTCAGGTGATGAGCGGTCGCGGGATGGCGCGCGAGCATATCGAGCGCCTGCTCGCCCGCGCCGATTCCCGAGCCCGCGATGCGCTGGCCGAGGAAAACCTGGCTGGCGAAGTCATGGCGGCGCGGGTCGAAGAAAAAGCCGTCGGCGTCGGTCACACCGCCCGCCCTGAGGATTCTGCGGCGTTGCCACGGCCTGAAGACCTCGCGGCGCACGAGGCCCCATCCGGTCAGGATATGCGCCAGCGCGATTACGTCGTGCTGGGTATAGCCGCCGTTGACGCCCAGCGTATGCAGCTCCATCAGCTCGCGCGCGTAGTTCTCATTGATCCCGTCGAAGCGCGGATTGCGCGCCTTGCCGGGCGCGCTGTTCTGCCAGTTGTCGAGGTAGAAGAGCATCGCCGGATGGCGGGCGGTTGCGCCGAGCAGGTCGCGAAAGCGGCCCATGGTATGTGGCCGGATCGCCTCCTGTTCGTAGGCGCCGACCCAGATCAGGTCGAGCCCCTTGCCGACGAAAACGTTGAAGTGGTTGAACCAGAAGGCGGTCATCACCTCCTGGAGCTGGCGCGGTCCGTAGAGCGCGCGCAGGAGGCGCGCCTTCACCGCCTCCATCACCACCCGTCGCGCCTGCCGGCGCACCTCCTTGCGCGCTGCCGGGTCGCCCTTGGGCAGCTTTTTGAGCGGTTCGCGAAAGCGCATGAAGAGCTCGACCGGCGTCATCCGCAGGGTTTCGAACGCAGCGACACGCGCGATCAGATCGTGCGGAATCGGAATCGATTCGGGGTCGAGCTGCTGATCGATATAACGTTCGGCGTCGATCGCGCGTACCCGTTCGAGCTCGCCCGGGCGCGGTCCGAAAGCGACGCGATTGAGCGCGTGGAGCGGCCGCTCCGCGCGCGCCAGGTTGCCGGGAGGAATCATCGCTCCTCATAGACGACCGGCGAGCGGGCTTCGTTTACCGTCGATCAGGAACCTTCCCGGGGTAGAAGGTCGGAAAGCGATGACTCCCCGGGCCTGAGGTCCCCTCATCACAGAGACTTTATGCTGTGTTTTGTTGTGTTATTTAGTGTTTTGAACTTTCATGTTTTCTTGTGACATAAAACGCTATTTTTTGAGCCTCTTACACAAGATTAGAGTTAAAAAAAAGCAAAGAATTCGTTTATCTTGACTCCTGGAGTCGGGTTGACTAAGTATGGCTAAGTTAAGATGAGGAGGCGGGGTTATGGGTGGATGAGGCGAAATTAACTTAAACATAGCGAATATATGAATTTGAACTCCGCTCCTCTCTCAATCGACGCTGATACGCACCTGGCGTCAGGAGCCACCGGCCTGCGGCTCGAGAGCTTCAGGGAGAGGTCTCTACGGCGCGATCCGATAACTGCTTCATCCCCGCCAGGCGCCGCTCTTCAGATTTCGTACGCGACCACAATCCAGGCTCAACGCTGCCGCGGCGCGCGAGCCATCGCTATCAACCTGAGCTTGATTTTCCGCGCCGCCGATCTGCTTCGCACAAGCGGCCGGAAAGGATCGCGAGAAATGGTGATGCGAAAGTCGGACAACCAACTTCAGGTATCCCGGCATTGGGCGCGGGGTCTCTGAAGCATTAGCAAGTATCGTCGGAGGGGTTCCATGATACGCACGAGTCGGTCCAAATGTTTAGCCGGGTTGTATGTGTTCAGCCTGATGGTCGCGGTGCTGATGCTGTTGCGCGCCTCGCCCGCCTCCGCCAGACGATTAACGGGAAAGGCCGTGAAGGCCGCGGACAGTGGGGTAGCCTGTTTGCAGGACGTATATGGGAGCAAAAAGCTCGTCTGTACGGCCAACGATGTCACCATTGCCTCGGTCGACAACATCAGGGGCCTCGACGGCAAGCCGCTCACCTCTTGTACCCCGGGCGTGGACTTTGCATTTATCGGGGACTTCCATGTGACAACGACCGCCAGCTCGCGACAAAACATCGGCATCTATTTCCAGACCGCTGGCGGGACCAACGCGTTAACCGGGACCTGTTCGGATAACATCATTGGGCAGCTACACGACTGCCCGATGACCACGCCGGGAACCCTTCAGTGCGGATCCTCCACCTATACTGAGTCCGATGCGGCACCGGACAATTGCGGTGATACCACTTCGGCGCACCCGGAGGTGGTCACTATCGAGGTTACCGGCGTCAAGTGCCAGGCCGCCGCCGGGACGACCTCGGTGGCGCTCCCCTACTGCACAAGCTGGCAGCAGCCGAATGGGGCGATTTTGTGCGAAAGCTCGCCGCCGTTATATCCGTGGGTTTCAGGGGCGATCCCAGGAACGGTGTCCAAATGCAGCTGCAATAACGGCTTCACTGTGCCGATCGCCGTACAGTCGCCGGCAGTATCGGTGTCGAAGAGCTGTACTGTACCGGGGCAAACCGCGCAGACCTCTTGCACGATGTCCGACCCCGGCGGCAGCGTGACCTACAACGTCACCGTGACCAACGACCAATCGAATTTCGGTAGCGTGACGCTGAAACAGATCTGTGACACTCAGTATGGAACCATCGCCACGGCGGCGGGCTACGCGGGCACGTGCCCCAATGGAACCATCGCCAATAGCCCCACCAGCACCACCTGCTCCCTCCAGCAGGCCATCGCGTTTGGGGGCAATTATCCGTGTAGTTTTACAGTCAGCCAGGGCGAGGATTCGGATGTGACAAACATCGTGACCGCCAAAGGGGTCGGTGCGGATGGCACTACTCCGTTCAGCCAGGATTCTAACTCGGTGGAGGTGACGGTCGACGAAGCGGCGAGTACCGCGACGACGACCAAGAGCCTTGCCGCTATTAAGGCTGGCTGCGCCACCGTAAGGTACGGCGTGGACATCCATAACACTGGCGCGGCGGATGAGAGCCTGTCGTTGACAGCGCTCACCGACGATCAAGTGGATATCACGACGGTGACGAGCACTATTCTCGGCACCACCTGCGGCGTTGCAAATGGCGCGGGCACGCTGAGCGGGACGGCTGGAGCGGGAACGTTGCCAGCCACGATCGCAGTGGGAGGCCACTATATCTGCCAATTCGACCGCCAGTTCTGCAGCGCGCTGGATGCGAGCGGATGTATCTCGCACACCGACACGGTGACGCCTTCACTGAGCGATGATGGCGAAGGCAAAGCCGTCAGCAATACCGGCGGTTCGCTCACCGTCAAGGAGTGCTTCACCGCGTCCGCGCCATAGTAAAAAATGCTCGAGTCGCCCGCCCACGCGGGGCGGGCGGCTGCACTCACGACAACTTGCTCGGTAACCGGTCTGGACGGCGCGATGGCGCCGTCCAGACCGGTTTTTTCGAAGCGGCGCCTACTGCACCGCGAAACTGGTCGCGGCGCTGGCGGAAGTGCCATCGATCGTGGCGGCGGCGCTCACCTGATAGGTCCCGCTCGGATCCCTGCGGCCGAGCTTGAGCTTGTAGACCGCGGTGCCGTTGCTGTTGGTGGTCGCGCTGCCCGATGCCACTGAGCCGTTGGCCTTCGTAATCGTAAATTTCACTGAATCATTGGCGGCCGGTGAGCCGCCGGCAGTCGCCATGGCCGTGATCGATACGGTCTGGCCGCGACTGTAGCTCTGCTGGCCGGTGGCAACCGCCAGACCCGCCGTGAACTGCACCGTGACGGCAGCCTGGGTGGACGTTACCCAGGTCGTGGTCAACATCAGGCCTGAGGTCGGGTCGACGAAGCTTTGACCGGTCACGAGGGAGGGATCGAAGGCCCAGTCGTAGGTCGGGGTCGCCGGCGTCATGTCGAGCAGATCGCCGCTGTTGCCGTCGCCATCGGTCCCGATATGCACCAGCACGCCATCGGTTTCGTTCTCCGATGGCTGGTTGGCGATGAACGCGTCGAAGCCGACCGCCTGCCGCGCCTCGACGTAATACCAGCTCTGCGCCCCGGTCGTCGGATCGATAGACTTCAGAATCTTCAGCGCGTTGGGCCCCGACCCGTCGAGTTCGTAGGCGTCGAGGATGTACGTCCCGCTGCTTTGGACCGCTGTGATCGACGGCGATGCGCCGTAGTTCAACCAGCCCAGCCGCTCCTTCTGGAAGGCGTTGTATTCGGGTGACGGGGTTTGCGGCGCACCCATCGTGTCCAGGATGTCGCCATACTCAATGACGTTGCAGTTGGAGCCGATCGTCGCACCGGTGCCGCAATCGAGCAGATGCGAATGGTAGAGGCCGAGCGCGTGCCCCAGTTCATGGTCGACGATATGCACGTCCAGGCTGCCGCTACCGTTGGTGCCGTTGATCCAGGTCTGCGAAGGGCTCCCGCCGATCGACGACGAACCCGCCCATCCGCAATTGTTGTTCTGCGGGAAGGCATAGACATAATGGCTGTAGGCGGAGAGATCGACCCCCGCCGCGGTGGCGGCCGCCTGCGCGTCGCTGGCGATACTCGCGGTGTCGCAGCTCGTGCTGCTGAGCGGAATCGTGAACCAGCCGACTACGTCGCCGGTGAGCCAGGTCTGTTGATAGGAGTTTTCCATGAAGAAGCTGCTGCCGGTGGTGAACACCGTGCTATCAGCATCGGCCACCGTATACGGCTGATTGCTCGGGTCGTCCTGGAAGTTTACCAGCATCACCAGCGTCGATTGTGCGCCGAGCGTATTCGGCAACACTGCCGAGGGCGCCGGCTGCTGCGGTTGCTGCGGCTTGCCCTTGATGTGGTTGGTGGTGCCCGAGGCGAGCATCAGGCTGCCGTCGGCGAGCCGGGCGCCCTGGACAACCACGCGGTCGCCGGTCAGCAGATTGGTCGGTGGATGCTTTGCGAAGTGGAGCCGGATTCGCCGCCCGCTCGGCATCGTCAGAAAATAGCGCGTGCGGCTGCGACGCGCGTAGTCGGCTACTCGCACCTCGAGGGTGCCCGCGAGTTCCATCGCCCGGCCCGCGACCCCGGCGCTAGCCGGCGAGTCGCCGGGCGCGCTGGCAAGGTCCGCCGCGTTTCCATGGGATGCGCTGACGAAGAACAGAATCGTCGCCAGAACGGCGGCCGGAAAAAAAACCTTCCGGCCGCGTGCGCCTTTCGCCTGCATATCGTCCTCCCCCGCGCCTGCCCCACAACCACCCGCAAAAGACCGGCGCTCGAATCAGCATTAGCCGCGCAACACTAAGCGTTCCTCCCTGACAGCAAACTGCGCCGCGAGAGGTTCTCACGACGCTGGAAGAACCGGGGATCCCGAAGCGCTCGACCGCGACGAAGCGATCCTAGCGAGCGGCCGCGGCAACAAAATCCACCTGGGCCCGATGGAGCAAATGATGAGCCATACGCTAAAGAGGTCCGGAATTGCTTTGTTTTATCACCAGGCATCTGGACTTTTGAGGTAATCGCGTCAACATACGTGACTGAAACGCGACGACTCGTTGCAAAGCTGCAATATGCTCAGGCCTGATGCCGAACGGGGGAGTCGGACGATGTGGGCGAAATTTGGCGGCGATCCTCGGGCTATCGAAACGGCACCGGAGGAGTGCAGGGGGGATGCACTCCCGCCGGTGCGTTTCGGGACGCCGCGCATCGCCACGGCCCCGGGGGATGAAGCCGTGGCGAGCTTGGCTGGGGGATGCTACTGATCGGCGCTTTTAGCGCCGGCCTTATCCGAGGTCGCAGCGCCATTGAACTTCTGGAACAGCGCATGACGTTGCTGCATCTGCTGATCCTGCATGGCCTGCCATTGGGTGACGAACTTGGTGGCCTGGCTGCGCTGCGCGGCCGACAGGCTGGACAGGATCGTTTTGGCGAGCTTGACCTTTTCGGCCAGCATGTTGTGGTGCGCGGTCTCGAGCGCCGTTACGTCAGCGGTGGTATCCTTGCCGGCCACCAGGTCCAGGGTCAGTTGCTGACGCGCGCTGCGCATCGCCTCGTGCAGGTTCTTGAGATTGGTCCGGTCCGCCATGATCGCGGCCTTGACCTGCTGATGCGGGACCATTTTCCATACCACCGGCGGCATCAGCTGGCCGTCATGGCCGTGATGACCCTGGGCCGACCCGATCGCGGGCATCAGCACAATCGCCGCCAGTCCGAGGGCGGCCGTCAAACCGAAAATCGTTTTCATGTGTTCTCCTGTTTCGATCGTCTCGCTTGGCGCGAGGTGAAATCAAAAGTCATCGCTATCCTGCGCGCCGTTGTCAGCCGGGAGATCGATGTTTGAATCGCTGTCATCAGGCGACAGTAGATCATCGACATACAGTGCGTACGAGGCGGGCGTGACGAGCGCGCCGCTCACGCTTGCGGAGCTATCGAGCGCGACCATCACCGGCGCGGCCGCCGGTTGCGAGGCGCCGGGCTGCCCGCCGACATTCCCGGTCGTCAACCGTCCGCATAGAAACGCCGCCACCAGCGCTGCAAACGCGAATCCCATCCGGGCCTGGTGACCGCTCACGCGCGGCGCCCAGTGTTGCGCCGGGGCGGGTTGATTGAGCACCGCGACGATTCCCGCGAGGTCATCGTCCAGCCGTCGATAGCGCCGGTCGCAATCCGCGCACTGCTCGAGATGCTGGCGTTCGCGCCGCAGCTCCTCGCCGTCGTGGAGCATCAGCAGAACCCGCTCGCTGAGACATCGATTCATCGTTACTTCCTGCTCGGCTTTCCGTCCGCGCTTCACTGACTAAGACGAGCGCGGCTCCCGATGAGTTGACATCGATCCATGCGCTTCAGTTACGCCTGGTCTTTCAAAGCGGCCCGCAGGCGCTGGACGGCGCGGAACAGGTGGCGCTTGACGGTGCCGGGATCCAGCTGCAGCAACGCGGCCACTTCGCTGGTGGTGTATTCCTCGATATGGCGCAGGATGAAGACTTCCCGTTGACGGGCCGGGAGCTTGCGAAACTCGCCCCACACCACGCCGTACAGCTCGCGCCCCTGCGCCACACGCTCGGCGCCGGGCGCGGGGCTCTGATGGTCGCTGTCGTGAAACTCGTCGACCCGCCGATACCACCATCGCCACCATCCCGAGCGCCGCCGGTCATGACAGGCGTTCACCGCCACCCGCGTCAGCCACGCCGCCCAACTGTCGGGCGCGCCGTCGGCGCGATAATGGTCGAGCGCCTTGACGAAGACTTCCTGGGCGGTTTCCTGCGCCTCGTCATCGTCGGTCAGCATCCTGCGGCACAGCCGCGCGATGCGCGGATGATGGTCGCGATAGATCTGATCCCAATTATTGGGCGTACTCGGCACGGATTTTAGATGCGCCCTCATAGCTATCAGCTATTTGACGTAAGCGATCGCGATTTGGTTGACGAGCGTCGAATTCGGCGGAGTTCATGTCAACGCCGGAAGCGCCATTTACGTCTTAAGCGACGGAAGCTTTAGAGTGAAGCAAAGAGGTAGACTGATGAAGCGCTTGATTTCGATCGTATCCGCGCTACTTATCGTCGGTGGCTTGGCCGGTTCGTCGATGGCCGCGGAGAGTGCCCCACCTACCCCGTCGGCGAAGACCATCGCGGTGTTGTTGCTGCTGATGGCAGAGAGTTCGGGCTCGACGGGGGTCCTCGTCACGCAGCCATGAACCGCGCTAAAGGGCCGCGGTCGAGAATCTCGAGGGCGGAGATGGTCGCGGCGATTCTTTCCGCGATCGTGACCGCGATAGTGGCCGTGGCTGGCGCCGCTGAAGCACAGGAGTTGAGCAGGCAATATCGCGATTATCGCGCGCCGGACGGAACCCTGATCGCGCGCGTCGTGGCCGCCGACAAAGCCCTGTCCGAGACTGACGTCGAGAGCCGCATCGAGATTCGGAGCAAAGACGGCAAACTGATCTTTTCGAAGGACTATTCCTCGGACGACGGCTTGCACGGCCTGGGTGTGGTCAAAGCGCAGTGGACGCCGGATTCGCAGTTCTTCGTCTACAGCATGACCTCCTCCGGCGGCCATCAGCCGTGGTATGCACCGATTGACGTCTACAGCCGCGCTCACAACCGGGTTGCGCGGTTGGACGAGATGACGGGCCATCGGCCCACGCTGTCAGCCGCCTTTGACATCATCCCGCCCCATTCAGTGGAAGACGCATGCGCCAAGGATGCGCAGCATCACGACCAGGACTACGTGACGATCAGGATCGATTTGGCCAAGGCCTTCCCGATGCCGACGGCGAATCGCTGAGCCGCTGGGAATAGAAATCAACGCGGGGAGCGGCCCCAGGCCTCGATCAGGCTCTCGAAGGCGCGGCGCAGTTCGGGATCCTTGAGCTCGGGCAGCTCGATCGAGCGGCGCGTCGCGCGCTCCACGGGCTTCAGGCGCGGCCGATCGCGGCGGCTGAGCCGTCCCTTCACGAAGCGCAGGTCGCGCACCACGTCGGCGCCGAGCCGGGCCTGCAGGCGCGCGAGGATGTCGCTCTTGAGCAGGTTCAGCTCCTGGATCCACATCGCGGTCGAAACCTTGATGGTGGCGGTGTGGAACTTGAGGCCGCCGACTTCGGTGCGCCGCGCGATACCCTCACCGACCATCGCGGGCCATACCTGCACCAGCCGCACCAGGCCGAAATGACCCTCGGCGTCGAGCTTCTCGATGATCGGCTGGAGCGCGCTGGCGATCGGTTCGGGACTCCTGCGGCGTCGCTTCTCCATCACGGTTCCGATTCTTACCCGCGCCGCCGAAGAGTTCCAAACCGGGCTCTCTTTGAATAAGAATATCTAATGCTCCAATGAAGCTTTGGTGTTGGCCGGCTTATCAAGCGAAGATTTGTCAAAAGCCTGTCAACAATCTGATATATAGTTTGTCCACAGGGCTATGCACACAACATGTTGGGGGTCACGCTTGACACTCAAGACCGTTTCATGCGATGAAAGTCGCTCGGCATAGAGCAAATTAGTTAGCTGGAAACGCGGTGCAGGCGGCAGGCGGCGGCGGAGGGGACGATGGCTGAGTTGGACAAAAAAGCGATCGAAATTATCGAATCCACGGCGCCCGTCCACAAGGGCGGCATCCGTCTGGAGCGCTTTTTCACCCGTCCGGGGGGCGATCCGCTGGCCGAGCTCGAATGGGAGCGCCGCGCGGCGGTTATCACCGGCGAGGACGGCCGCGTGGTGTTCGAGCAGGCCGACGTCGAGGTGCCGCGCGGATGGTCGCAGACGGCCACCAACGTGGTGGTCTCCAAGTACTTCCGCGGCCAGATCGGCACGCCGCGACGCGAAACCTCGGTGCGCCAGCTTATCCTGCGCGTGGTCGATACCATCACCGGATGGGGCGAGCGCGGCGGCTATTTCGTCGCCGCCGAAGAACGCGAGACTTTCCGCTCGGAACTGATCCATCTGCTGATCAACCAGAAGGCCGCTTTCAACAGCCCGGTCTATTTCAACGTCGGTATCGAGCCCAAGCCGCAATGCTCGGCCTGCTTCATCCTCAAGGTCGACGACAACATGGACTCGATCCTGAACTGGTACCGCAACGAAGGCATGATCTTCAAAGGCGGCTCCGGCTCGGGCGTCAATCTTTCGGCGGTGCGCTCATGCCGCGAGAAGCTCTCGGCCGGCGGCACCGCGTCGGGACCGCTCTCGTTCATGAAGGCGGCCGATGCCTCGGCGGGCGTGATCAAGTCGGGCGGCAAGACCCGGCGCGCCGCCAAGATGGTGGTGCTCAACGCCGACCATCCCGACATCAAGGATTTCGTGCATTGCAAGGAGGAGGAGGAGAAGAAGGCGTGGGCGCTGATCGCCGCCGGCTACGACGGCTCGCTCGACGGCCCGGCCTACGGTTCGGTCTTCTTCCAGAACGCCAACAATTCGGTGCGCGCCTCCGACGAGTTCATGCAGGCGGTGGTCGATGACGCCAACTGGCGCACGCGCTGGGTCCGCAGCCAGGAGGTGGCCGAGGAGTTTCCGGCCCGCGAGCTGCTCAAGATGATTGCCGAAGCGACGCACGCCTGCGGCGATCCCGGGATGCAGTTCGATACCACCATCAACACCTGGCATACCTGCCCGGCCAGCGGCCGCATCAACGCTTCGAATCCGTGCAGCGAGTACATGCATCTCGACAACTCGGCCTGCAACCTGGCCTCGATCAACCTGCTCAAGTTCATCGATGATCGCGGCGAATTCGACGTGCGGGCGTTTCGCCATGCGGTCGACGTGATGCTGACGGCGCAGGAGATCCTGGTCGATTACTCGTCCTACCCGACCGAGGAGATCGCGAAGAACGCGCACGACTTCCGCGAGCTCGGGCTGGGCTACGCCAATCTCGGCGCGCTGCTGATGGCGCTCGGGATGCCGTACGACTCGGAGCAGGGCCGCAGCTACGCCGCCGCGATCACGGCGCTGATGACCGGTGAGGCCTACCTGCAATCGGCGCGCATCGCGGCTGCGATGGGTCCGTTTGCGGGCTATGCGCCCAATCGCGAGCCGATGCTGAAGGTCATCGAGCGCCATCGCAGCTACGCCTACAAGCTCGACTCGGCGCTGGTGCCGCTCGACCTGCTGCGCGCGGCGCGCGAGTCATGGGACGAGGCGCTGCGCGTGGGCCAGAGCGCCGGCTACCGCAATTCGCAGGCCACCGTCATCGCGCCGACCGGCACTATCGCCTTCATGATGGATTGCGACACCACCGGCATCGAGCCCGACATCGCGCTCATCAAGTACAAGAAGCTGGTCGGCGGCGGGATGCTCAAGATCGTCAACGGCACGGTGCCGCGCGCGCTCAAGCGAATCGGCTACGACTCCAAGGAGATCCAGGAGATCGTCGAGTACCTCGACGAGCACGAAACCGTCGAGGGCGCGCCCCATCTGAGCGACGCCCATCTGTCGATTTTCGATTGCGCATTCAAGCCGCGCGCCGGCTCGCGCACCATCCACTACCTCGGCCATCTCAAGATGATGGGCGCGGTGCAGCCGTTCATCTCGGGCGCCATCTCGAAGACCATCAACATGCCGACCGAAGCGACGCCCGACGAAATCGCGGAGGCCTATCTGATGGCCTGGCGGCTCGGCCTGAAGGCGGTCGCGATCTATCGCGACGGCTCCAAGCGCATCCAGCCGCTCAACACCGGCAAGACCGCGGCCCCGGCAGCGGCGGTTGCGGCGGCGCAGGCGCTGACGCCGGGCGATGAGTTTCGGCCGCTGCGGCACAAGCTGTCCGACGAGCGCCGCTCGATCACACACAAGTTCGATATCGCCGGCCACGAAGGCTACATCACGGTCGGGATGTACGAGGACGGCACGCCGGGCGAGATTTTTGTCTCGATGTCGAAGCAGGGCTCGACGATTTCCGGCCTGATGGATTCGTTCGCCACCGCGATTTCGTACGCGCTGCAATATGGCGTGCCGCTGCGCTTCCTGGTCGACAAGTTCGCCCACATGCGCTTCGAGCCGTCGGGCTTCACCAAGAATCCGCAGATTCCGTTCGCCAAATCGATCGTCGATTACCTGTTCCGCTGGATGGCGTCGAAGTTCCTCGACGAGGAGGCGCGGCGCGAGGTCGGGATAATCGGCGCGCAGCCCGAGATCAACAACGGCGCAACCGCCGCCGCCGCGCTCCCCAAGCCGGCGCCAACGCTGACCGATGGCAAAGATACCAGCCTGCGGCAGAGCTTCATCAATCAGGCCGATGCGCCGCCGTGCCCGGATTGCGGATGCATCATGGTGCGCAACGGCGCCTGCTACAAGTGCATGAACTGCGGCACCACCAGCGGCTGTTCGTGAGGAGGCGGAACGATGTGCACGGTGGATTGTCCGAAATGCCATTCGCCGTCGGCCGGTAACCTGTTGCGCGTCGTTCCACGGCTCAACGCGCTGTGGCGGCTGTATCGATGCTTCTGTCCGAAGCACGGCATGTTCACCTATCGCGAGGTGGTGCCGAAAAATTGAAGTAAGCGGGCCGATGGCCCGTGCGGTTTCATGGGGTGGCGGCGGTCGGATGAGGGGTGCGCCCCGGAGGAATGAGAAGGCGGCGGTGGTCGAAAGAGATTTCACGCGGGTGATGGTGGCGGATGCGGCGGGGAGGACACGCGTGGGCGGTGGTGTAAATTCCTCCGGGGCTTTTCTTTGAAACGCATCGCGAAGGTTGACGGCTAGCGGGCGCTGTCCCGTTCATCGGTGTGGTGGTGGGGCAGGCGGAGGATGAGGCGGCGGGGGGCCGGGAGCAATCCCGGCCCCTCATGTTTTTCTGTGAGGTTGTGACCAATGGCGTCGATTCTCGACCAGATTGACACCATCGTGATCGTGATGATGGAGAACCGCTCGTTCGACCATCTGCTGGGTTACCTGCGCTTGCCCGCTTTCGGTGGCTTGCAGGTCGACGGGATCCGCGACAATCAGGCCTGGCTTCAGGCCAACGCCAATCCCGGTTTGCCGCCTGACAATTTCAAGTACCAGCAAGTGGTGCTGAATGAACTGAACATCGTTGATTCCAGCCACGAACGTTCCGATGTCGCCGCGCAACTGGGGCCGCTGCAGCCCAACGGCAGCTATCCGATGAAAGGCTTCGTGCAGAGCGCACGCGGCGACTCGAACATGATGGGTTATTACACCTCGGCAGTGGTGCCGATTCATGACTTTTTCGCGCGCAACTTCTGCGTCTGCGATAACTGGTTCTCGGCGCTGCCGGCGGGAACTCAACCGAACCGGCTCATGGCGATGAGCGGAAGCTCGGCAATTGACGTCAATGTCAGCGATCCGCTCGATTTTCCGGACCAGCAGCTTGCCTACGACTGGCTATCGGCGCGCAACGTGCCGTGGCGCATCTATCATCAGGGGTTCTTCCCGTTCTTCTCGATGATGACGCGATGGTACGTGCAAAACGCGCTGAGCGATAATCTGCGCCGCTTCGAGCAACTGAGTATCGACTTTGAGCTGGAGCCGGCTGCGACCTTTCCCAAAGTGATATTCGTCGAGCCGAAGTATACCGACGCTCCGCATGTCGGCGAGGGCACCGACGACCATCGGCCGTCATCGGTGCTGGGCGGCCAGCGTTTTCTGCTCGATACTTACAAGGCGATAATTTCGAATCAGCCCCGATGGCTCCGGACGATGATGATCGTCACCTACGACGAGCACGGCGGCTTTTACGATCACGTGCAGCCGCTGCCGATCGTCACCAAGGACCCGAAAGGCCAGTATCCGGATTTCGTCAGCACCGGTCCGCGCGTCCCCGGGCTAGTTATTTCTCCATTTACCTCCGCCGCGCAGATTTTCTCACGTTCCCTGGATCATACCTCGATACTCAAATTGCTGGGGCAGAAATTCGGCAGCAATAGCTATTCGCCGGAAGTGGATAATCGAAACGGAGTGGGTAGCGTGACGGACGCGCTGGACTTGGCGGTGGCGCGGCAGGTGATTCCACCGCCGCCCGACGACAGCGTGATTCCGGCGGCGACGCCCTACGTGCGGGGTTTCAAATCGCAGAGCGAAGACGTGCGGATGTTCCAGGAGGTTGCGCATAACGCGACCCAGGATCCGAAGCAGGCGCATGCGCTGGCAACCAAATTTCCGGACGATCGAGATTTTCTGGGAATTTGAATAGTCTGCGGGGACGCGGTGGAGGAGGTGGGGATGAGAGAGACGATTCTGTGTCCAGAGGCGGGATGCGAGCGGGAAGTCGCGGCGGAATTGATCGCTGAGGTCGATAGCGCCGCGGTCGTGATGCGGTCCTACCGCGGGCAATGCCCGCAACATGGCGAGTTCCGCCAGCCCGAGCTTATCGATCGCGCGGTCAGGATCCGCTTTCCGGCCTGCCGCGGCTCCTGATCAGCGCTCCAGCAGTCCGTCGGCCAGGGCGTGGAACTCGTCCCACGGCGCGGTCATGAAGCTATAGTTGCGCACGATGAACGAGGCGCCGGCGTAGAATTTTTCGTATTGCTGATGGCGGCCGGCGAACTCCGAGCCGACCAGGTCCCAGGCCAGCTTGAACAGCCGCATGCGGCGCCCGGCCTCCATCTGCGGCGTGCTCCAGTAGGTTTCGAACAGCTCGCGCATCGCGGGCGCGTCGATCACCGAGTCGTCGGCCGGCATCTGCAGCACTCCGCCGCCGCACAGCTCGCGCAGGCAATCGATGATCGCGGAGTGTCCTTCCGTGCACCAGTTGAGCGCGGCGTACATGAAGCGGCGATTGAAGGTCATGTAGCCGGCGGGCCACGACTCGGCGGCGTACAGTTGACCGGCGATCATCGCCTCGAGCGTCGCTTCGAGCGCCGCCAGCCGGCCCAGCGTCTCGCGCACGGCGGGCACCTGGTCGGAGCCCGAGGATTGCGCGACGCGGCTCGCGACTCCGACGATCAGCCGCAGCTTGGCGGCGAAGCGCACGTTGGACTGATGATTGCCGAAGGCGTGGGCGGGAGTCTCGACGTAGATGCGGCGCGAGAGGATCGCGTCGTCGTGCACGAACACGCGCTCCCACGGCACCTTGACCTCCTCGCACAGCACCATCGCATCGGTCTCGTCGAAGCGCGCGGTCAGCGGCGCGTCGAACTCGTTGCGCGCGTATGGCTCCAGCGGCTTGCGCGACCACAGGACCAGGCCCGGCGCGTTGCACGGCACCGCGCAGGTAATCGACTCGCGGCGGAACTCGGCGGCCAGCGGCAGCACGTTGCCGATCCAGATTTCGTTGGCCAGGATCGCGCCGGTCGCGAGCATCTTCATGCCCGAGATCACCACGCCGTCATCTTCCTCGCGCACCACGCGCAGCGTCGGCACCGGGATGTTTTTCTTCTGGTAGAACTCCGGATTGCGCGCGGCGGCGGGCGGCGCCACTGCGTAGGCGGCGTAGATGTCGTGCTCGCGCATGTGATGGTAGTAGGCGACGATGTTCTCGGCGAACTTGCCGAACACCGCCGGATTCATCGCCATCCCGGTGACGAAGCTGGCGACGTGGTCGGGCGAGCGCCCCAGCATCCCGTAGGTCAGGTCGGCGATCTTGCGATGGGCGCCGGTGCGCAGCGCCAGGTCGGCTTGGGTGCGCGAGCGGAGGAAGTAGACGCTATGGCGGCGGCCCTCGTCCTCGAAGCTCATGGTATCGCGATTCTCGGGGGCGGCTTTCAGATCGTAGATCGAGGCGACCGTATGCGCCGCGTTGCGAAAGGCCGGATGGCTGGTAACGTCGGCGACCGGCTCGCTGCCGATAAACACGCGCCGCCCGTCGCGCAGGCTTGCGAGATGTTCCGCGCCGCTCTTCAGCATGATGCTCTCCCGGCCGGCCGCCTCATTGCGAAACCGAATCCATCACGCGCCCGCTCGCCGCGTCGGCGATATCGAGCTCGACGGTTCCAGAGATATTGTGCTCGCGCTTGGCGTTCTCGAGCCCGGCCTTGATGTGATCGATGAATTTGGCGCGCATGAACGGCGGCATCGCATCCATCGGGAAGTTATCCATCAGCACAGTCGCCTTGAGCGGCGCCGACCATCGCAGCGCCTCGACCTTGGGCCCGGCGATCGGCAGCCCGCGCATCATCTGGTCCACCGCGCCGTGAAAATCGCCACCCGACGCCGAGCTCGCCGGCGCACCGGTCGCACCGCCAGCGGGTATGGCGGGCGCACCGTCGGCAGACGCAACGGGCGCACGGTCCGCGGCGATCGCCACGCTGTCCATCAGCTTGCTGCTGCCGGCGTCGACCAGGTCGACGGTCATCGGCCCCGCCACGTGATAGGCGTTCATCTCGTCGTGCATCGCCGACTTGAGGTCGGCCAGGAACTTGACGCGCGCGAACGGCGGCATCGAAGCCATCGGAAAATCCTGGAACACGACCCGCGCGTGATCCTCGGCTGGCCATTGCACCGAGCTCACCTTCTGTCCCGCGATCGGCAAAGCCCGCACCATCTGATCGACCGACCCATGAAAGGTCGAGGCGGGGGCCGGTGCGACCGCGGGAGCGACGGCGCCGCCGGCTCTGCTCAGCGATGCGAGCATCTGCTTAATCTCTTTTTGCGTGCGATCGTCGGGCGCGAGCTTCAGGGCCTGCTCGAAGCTGGTGCGCGCCTCGGCGCCCTGGTTCTCCTCGCCGTAGGCGACGCCGAGGTTGAAGTAGGCCTGGAAGAACTTCGGATTGGCGAGCAGCGCCTTCTTGTATTGCAGCACGGCCTGGTCGGGGTTGCCGCTGGAGAGGTACATCGTGCCGAGGTCGGTCAGCACCTCGGCGTCGCCCGGGGTGCGTTTGAGATAATGCTCGTAAGCTGCGATCGCCTGGTCGTAGTTGTGCAGATCGTAATTGACGTTGCCGACCCCGCGCAGCGCCGCCGGATTGTCCGGATCGAGCTTGAGCACATGGCCGTACGCCTCCAGCGCGCGCTGATGGTAGGCCGGGTCGAACAACGCAGCGCGGCTGGTGACGTCGCCGAGCTGGGTCCACAGGGCGAGGTCGTTGGGCTTGGCATGGGCGCGGCGGTTGAGGTCGTTGATGAAATCGACCGCGGTCTTGGGAATCTTGATCGCCGGATGGTTCGCCGGCAGCCCGGTACTTCCCATCGCGCCCGCATCCGCCGTCGCGGCGACCGTGCCGACCTTTTTGGCGATCGGCTTGCGGCGCTCGATGAGCGTGGCGGCGACCACGCCGAGCACCAGTATCCCGGCCATCACAGCGACGAAGGCGGTGAAGCGCGCCCGCGAGCCGGCGGCCGGCGCGGCTGCGGCGCCAGGCAACGAGACCGCGGCGGGCGTCAACGGCTCGCCGCATTCGACACAGAATTTCGCTCCGGCGACCAGCGCGGCGCCGCATTGTGGACAAAACTGCATGCAAAAACTCCTATCCCACCGGACCCTCTGCGGCAACTTGCGCTTGGCCCGCGCGGCCTTGCCGACGGCGGCGGCGCATGATGTAAGTTCATTGGAAAAATCCGCCCAAGGAGTGCTGCCGATGCTGCTCTATAATTCATTTGGACCCAACCCGCGCGCAACCCGGATGTTCCTGCTCGAAAAAGCGCTGACGATTCCGTGGCGCGAGATGGATATTCAGGGGGGCGAGAACCGCCAGGCCGACTATCTGATGGCGAACCCGGCCGGACAGCTGCCCGCGCTGGTGCTCGACGACAACCGCGTGATCGCCGAGACCGTCGCGATTTGGGAATACCTCGAGGAGAAGCATCCCAAGCCGCCGCTGATCGGCAGCTCGCCGGAGGAACGCGCCGAGACCCGCATGTGGCAACGGCGAGTCGAACTCAACATCACGGAAAGTCTCTACGGCGGCTTTCGCTTTGGCGAGGGCGCCGAGATGTTCAAGGCGCGGATCATGGTCCGGCCCGAGGCCTCGCCGGGGCTCAAGGCGATCGCACAGGACCGCATGGCGTGGCTCGACAAGCTCATCGCGGGACGCGAGTACATCGTGCCGAACCGCTTCACCATCGCCGACATCATCCTGTATAGCGCGACCGATTTCGGCGCCAGCGTCGGGCAGACGATTCCGTCGTCGCTGGCAAATCTCAACGCCTGGTTCAAGCGCATCGATGCGCGTCCGAGCGCCCGGGCGAGCCTCCATCCAGCCGTCGAGCAGATCAAGGTCAAGGGTTAGCGCAGGATCGGGGCGCGCCCGGGGATCGACGGCGCCGATGGACCCGGAGCTGACAGAGCTGACCGGCCGGCTGACGGCCCTGCTGCGGGCGCGCAGCGGCGACCCGCAGGCGCGCGCGAGCGGCGTCGAGCCGCTGCCCGGGCATGCGGGAGTCAGCTACCGGTTCGTGCACGAGGGACGTGACGGCGCGCTGCCGCTGGTGCTGCGGCTGGCGCCGGCCGGAGTGCCGGCAGTAGGGCCCAACGACGTGGTGCGACAGGCGCGCATCATGGCGGCACTCGGCGGGACTGCGACGCCGAGCGGCGTCGCAGTCCCGCCGATCCATTGGTACGGCGACGATCCGCAATGGTTCGGGCGGCCGTTCTTCGTCGCCGGCTTTGTCGCCGGCGACAAACCGGCGCTCGGCCAGCGTCGCTTTGACATCGACGAGATGCGCCGATGCAGTGCGGCGGCGGTCGCGACCGCCGCCGCACTGCATCGCCTCGATTGGCGCGACTACCGCGCCGAATTCGGCGAGCCGGTCGCGCTCGCCACGGAGCTCGAGCGGCTCGATCGGTTGCGCGATCGCCCGACGCTGGAGGCGCGATTGCTCGCGAGCGCCCCGGCACTGCGCGCGCAGCTGGTCGCATCGATGCCGGCGCGCGTGCGCGTGGGATGCGTCCACGGCGACTTCCAGTGGTCCAACTGCCTGTTTCGCGATGGGCGTTTGACGGCTCTGATCGATTGGGAGCTGGCGCAGACCGGCCCCGTGCTGCTCGATCTGGGATGGTTCTGTATGTTTTCCGATCGCGAGAGTTGGGTCACTGACGATCTCATGCCGAGCTGGTGCCCGCCGCCGGACGAGCTGGTCGACGAATATGAACGGGCGCTGGGTGAGAGCTTCGAGCGCCGCGAGGTGCGATGGTTCCGGGCCTTCGCCGGCTACCGTTTCGGCGTGATCACGGCCTTCAACCTGATGCTGCATCGGCGCGGCAAGCGTCCCGACCCGATGTGGGAAACGATTGCGCTGTCGGGGCCGCGTCTGTTTGAGCGTGGACTAGAGCTTTTGGGCTAAACCGGTCTGCGCTGCGCACGACCTATGTTCGTTCCTGAGCGCTGCGTAAAATACGGCAGTTTTCCGATGTCCGTCGTCAGGCGGGACGAACGGCGGGCCGGGGAGGTGGACGGATGGATGAGCACGAGAATGGATCAAACGGCTTTACCGAATCGAACGGCGCCAGCGAGGCTGCCGGCAGAGCTCGGCGTAAGCGGGTCCTGGTCAAGGATGTGACGTCGCGGGTCGAGGCGCTCGAAAATCGGCTGGCCGAGATCGCTGACGAGCTGTCGAAGCTCGATCAGCGGATTCAGAAGATGGCCGACTCGATTGCCCAGGGGCAGGCCAACCGCTGGACCGTCAGCTGATCGTCGCACCCTGATCGTCGCCCGCGCGGCCCGGCACTATCCTGACGCGCCGGCGCGCGGCGAATCGACCAACATCACGAGGCGCGGCGCACGGGAAAATCGATCGCACGCCGCGCCTGAAAAACCTACAGCTCGGGGCGCGCCGCGGCGCCGCCGGCCAGCACCGTCGCGTTGCCGTGCTCGCCGAAGCGCAGCAGGAACTTCTGCTGCTTGTCGCCCAGATGCTTGCGGGTGGCAGGCGTCGGCTCGGCATCCTGCAGGAACGGCTGCTCGGCGGTGCAGGGATGTTGGTAGACCGCGAGCTCGAGCGTGATGCCGTTGGGGTCCTCGAAGTAGATCGAGCGGCAGAAGGTGTGATCGATTTCCGACTTGATCTCGACGCCCTTCGCGATCAGATGATGCTTGGCCGCGTCGAGCTCCGCGACCGTTTCCATCGCGAATGCGATATGGTTGCCGGCGCCGAGCTTGGCGAAGTTGGGCGCCAGCTCGTCCTTGGGGCACCAGAAGAACGCCAGCCGGTCACCGTTGCCGATATCGAAGAAGTAATGCTTGGCGCCGCCGAGGTCGCCCGGCACCGCGCCCGGAAACGGGTCGGGGTCGGGAAGCTGCAGGGTCACGACCACCGGAAAATTCATTACCTCGGTATAGAAGCGCACCGTCTCGTCCATGTCGCGCGACAGGAACGCCATGTGATGCACGCCCTTGGTTTTAATCGCCATCGGTCAGGACCTCCTAATTGATGTTCGGATAGTGAACAAACGTCCGTATTATGAACTAACGTTAAAGCCGCCGCCGCGCCGATGTCAAGTCGGCCGGGGTGGTCTTCGCGCTGGCTGGCTCAGCGGCTGGCGAGAATTTCGGCCAGATGGCGAGTCTCGATCTCGCTGCCTTCGCGATGCAGTCCGCCGCCAATCTGCATCAGGCATCCGCAATCGTTGGCGACCACCGTCTCGGCGCCGCTCTCACGGATGCGCGCGAGCTTGTCGGCCATCATCGCGCTCGAGATGTGCGGGAACTTGACCGAGAACAGGCCGCCGAACCCGCAGCATTCCTCGCGCTCGCGCAAATCGAAAATCCGGATCCCGTTGACCGCGCTCAGCAGCACGCGCGGCTCGTCGATCACCTGCAGCTCGCGCAGCAGGTGACACGAAGGATGGTAGGTCACCGCCCGCTCGTAGCGTGCGCCGACATACTTGACCTTGAGCACGTTGACCAGGAATTGCGAGAACTCGTAAATCCACGGGCGCATCGCCTCGGCCTTGGCCAGCAACCGCGGATGGTTCACCAGCAGATGCGGGTAGAAGTTGCGAATCATGCTGGCGCACGAGCCCGATGGCACCACCACCGGCACGCCCGGCTGGCACGATTTGAGGAAGCGGCGCGCCAGCGCCAGCGCTTCATCGCGCAGCCCCTCGTTGAACGGCGCCTGCCCGCAGCAGAAGGCGCGGCGCACCGGCCGGACCTTGATATGCAGTCCTTCGAGCACCGCCGCGGCCGCCTGCGGCACGGCCGGAAAAAACTGCTCCGCGAGGCAGGTGCCGAACAGTCGGACCTCAGACATCGTCAGGCCACACCATCAGTACGTGGAGTTGCTTGGGGCCGTGCACGCCGATCACGATCAGCTTTTCGATGTCGGCGGTGCGGCTGGGACCGGTGATGAAGGCGACGCGATGGTTGGCGATGGTTTCGGCGCCCAGCGAGTCGAGGGCCGCGGCCGCATCGGGCCGCAACCGATCGGCGCGCACGATCGCGAGCGCCGCGGGCGGCAGCAGGGTCAGGGCGTTGGGGCGCGCCGGCGTGCCGGTCACCGCAATCGTGCCGGTCGAGGCGATCGCGCAGTCGGCCTCGACGATGCCTAGGTCGGCGCGGGCGATACGCTCGATCAGCGCGTGGCGCGCCGGCTCGTCGCCGACCGGTGCGCATCGAATGACTTCGCGGCCGCGCTGCTCCAGCGCATTGGCCAGCGGTTCGGTGTTGAACGAAACGCCCGCTCCGATTGCGACCGTCAGCGCTCCGATCCGATCGGCCAGCTCGAGCGTGCGGGTGGAAAGCTCGGTGGCGCTGAACGTGCCGACGAAGTGGCCGCCGACCGCCTCCAGTTCGCGCGCGAACGACGAAACCAGCTCCGCGCTCTGCGCCCCCGGCACCAGCGGCGGCGTCACACGCGTTTCCTGATGATTTGCGGCCCCCGCCTTGGCCTCGCTGCCAAGCGCGGTCTTGACCGCAGCCATGATCCTGACGAAGGCGCCCATCGCTCAGAGCCCGTGGGGTTTGGCGGCCGGCTTGCGCCGCGGCGCGGATTTGGGGACCGGAAAGTCGCGGCTGCGGGTCCAGGCGTTGAACGGCGGCGGCATCCATCGCACATAGCCGTCGCGCGCCAGCGGCCGAACCATCCAGGCCGCGATCCGCGACAGTAACCGGATGGTCCACGGATGGCGCGCCAGCCCGCTGAACCGCACCACCGCGCGCCGGGCGCTGACGGCGGCGTGCGGCCATTTGAGCCCGTCCTGATTGGCTTTCCAGCGCAGATGGAGCAGCAGCTTGGGGATATCGATCTTGACCGGACAGATCTCGCGGCAGGCGCCGCACAAGGTCGAGGCGAAGGGCAGAAAGCCGGCCTCCGCGCCGAACAGACTCGGGCTTATGATCGAGCCGATCGGACCCTGATAGGCGTAGCCGTAGGCGTGGCC
>Ga0307373_10003530_pt1 | contig 27212 bp, 23 predicted proteins | sample OX2MG_FD_202534 | JGI IMG/M metagenome (GOLD analysis project Ga0307373, IMG submission 202534) | Soil microbial communities from Risofladan, Vaasa, Finland - OX-2 | ecosystem: Environmental > Terrestrial > Soil > Coastal area > Acid sulfate soil | place: Finland: Risofladan, Vaasa | collected...
CGGGCTGAACGGGCTGAACGGGCTGAACGGGCTCAGCGGTCCATGTCGCCGACGACGAAGAACAGCGAGCCCAGGATGGCCGGCAGATCGCCGACCAGGCTGCCCGGCAGGAGCTCGGACAGCACCTGGACATTGCTGAACGATGCCGAGCGCAGCTTCAGCCGCCAGGGCGTCTTGCCTCCCCGGGAGACCAGGTAGTAGCCGTTGAGCCCGAGCGGGTTCTCGGTCCACACGTAGGCGTCCCCCTCGGGCACCTTGAAGACCTTGGGCAGGCGGGCGCTGATCGGCCCCGGCGGCAGCGCGGCCAGCCGGCTGGCGCAGGCATCGGCCAGCTCCAGCGACCCGGCGACCTGGCCCAGCAGGCATTCGAACCTGGCCAGGCAGTCGCCTTCGGCCCGGGTCACCACCCGCAGCACCCCCGCCAGCTCGCCGTAGGCCAGGTACGGCTCGTCCCGGCGCAGGTCGAAGTCGACCCCGCAGGCGCGGGCGGCGGGCCCGCTCACCCCGTACTGGCGTACCTGCTCACCGGTGAGCACCCCCACGCCGCGGGTGCGCTCCCGGAAGCCGGCGTGGCCGCTGACCACGGCACCGATGTCCGGCAGGGCCGCCCGGACCTGGCCGGCGGCGGCCTGGACGCGTCCGAGCCAGCCCGCTGGCAGCTCCTCCTTCAGGCCGCCGACCCGGTTGAACATGTAGTGCATGCGGCCGCCGGAGACCTCCTCCATCACCGCCTGGATCAGCTCCCGGGCGCCGGAGGCAGCGGCGGCGGCCCGCTCCGTGAGGGTGGCGCCGCCGGGCGCGTGGGGGTCCGCCGCGGCGATCTCGGGCGGGTAGGAGCTCAGGAACGCCAGGTGGCTGAGCACGCGGTTCAGCTCAGCCAGCAGGGTGCGCGCCCAGACCGCGCGGGGTGGCACGTCGATGCCGGCCAGCCGCTCGGCCGCGAGTACCACGCCCAGCTCGCTGGCGAAGGCGCTCAGCCAGTCGTGCCGGTTGGCCAGCACGATGATCTGCCGGTAGTCGCGTGCCTCGAACAGTTTCTCCGCCCCGCGGTGCACGTACCCGATCACCGGCTCGGCGGCGGTGATCCGGTCGCCGTCGAGGCCGAGCCGGAGCCGGAGCATGCCGTGTCCTGACGGGTGCCCCGGCCCGAGGTTGATGACCAGCCAGTCCGGCTCCGGTGCGGCCCAGGCGCCCGTCACCGCGTCGGTCCGGCGTTCGGCCATGGGCATCATGGTCCCACGCGGTGGGCTCAGCCCGGCGGGGCCAGACCCGCCAGCGGGGCCGGCAGGTCCAGCCCGACCGCCTGGACCAGCCAGCCGAAGCCCCCCAGCCCGCCGGCGTCGATCAGCTCGGCCTCCTCCGACGCCTGGCACAGCGCCCGGGCATAACCCAGCGGGTCGCTTCCCGCCTGCGCCAGCGGCGGCCGGCGGCCGGCAATCCCCAGCGCCCGCAGAGCCTGACGCTGGCTGGTGAGCAGGGTCGCCCCTGCCCCCGCCCGGCCGCCCGCGTCGGCGCAGGAGTCGAGCGCCACGTGCGCGGTGATGTCACGGGACCCGTCCGGGATGGGCCGGACCGCGCGCCCGTCCCGGTAACCGGTCAGCGTGCCCTGGCTCGGCCGGCCCGCCCGGTGGTGACCGTAGTCGGCGGCGACCGCGACGCCGCGGGTGATCCGGCGCAGCACACCTGCCCATGCCCGGCAGCGGGTCCGGCCGATCTCGGCCCGGTCACCCGGCTCGCGCAGCGGCCACCAGGCACCCAGCCAGTCCAGGTCGGCGGGCCGGGGCGGCGGGCCGGGCCGCTGGGCGCCGGTCGCGGTCTCCACCAGCATCAGCCGCGGCCCGTCCGGGGTCAGCTCGGCCACGTCCAGCGGGATGTTGTCCAGCCACTCGCTGGCGATCACCAGCCCGGTGATCGCGCCCGGCGGTGCCGCCTGCCAGTGGATGCGCGGGTCGGGCCGGCCCGGCCGGGGCCTCAGCTCGACCGCGCGGGCGGTGATCCGCCGGGCCAGCTCGCGGTCTGCGGCGGCCGCGTCGAGCACCTGCCCGAGCAGCTCGCCCTGGCCGGCGCCGATGTCCACCAGGTCGAGCCGGCCCGGGTGGCCGAGTGCGGTGTCCACCTCGCGCAGCAGGCTGAGCATCGCCTGGCCGTACCGCGGTGAGACATGCGCCGAGGTGCGGAAATGCCGCGCCGGGGCCTCCCCCCGCGCGTAGAAGCCGTCCGGGCCGTAGAGGGCGGACCGCATGGCCTGACGCCAGGTCATCCACACCCCGCCGACTGTAGCCGGGCTGAACCCGGGCCGCCGGGCGTGGATATGCTGATCAGTGCCGTCCGGTACCCGGTGGCCTGCCAGCGGGTTGCGGCCGTGAGCCGCAGCCTCCCGCGGACCGCTATCCAGGACTGGAACGAGAGGGACACTGACGCGATGCCGAACCCGGCGGGCCCGCCTGCCCCATCCCATCCCGCGCGGCTCCGGGTGGGTGTCGTCGGCGCCGGGCGGGTGGGCTCCATCCTCGGCGCCGCCCTGGCCCGGGCGGGCCATCAGCTCACTGGCGTGTCCGCGGTGTCGCAGGCGTCGCTGCAGCGGGCTGAGCGGCTGCTGCCCGGTGTCGCGGTGCTGCCGCCGCCGGAGGTGGTCGCCGGCGCCGACCTGGTCCTGCTCACCGTCCCCGACGATGTGCTGCCCGGCCTGGTCGCGGGCCTGTGCGCGACCGGGATCACGCTGGCCGGCAAGCTCCTGGCTCACGCCAGCGGCAGGCATGGCCTGGCCGTCCTGGATCCCGCCACCCGGCTGGGCGCCCTCCCGCTGGCCCTGCACCCGGTGATGACGTTCACCGGCCGACCCGACGACATCGACCGGCTGGCCGGGATCAGTTTCGGGGTGACCGCCCCCGCCTCGCTGCGGCTGGTGGCGGAGGCGCTGGTGATCGAGATGGGGGGCGAGCCGGTCTTCATCGCCGAAGCCAGCCGGGCGCTCTATCACGCGGCGCTGGCCAGCGCCGCCAACCACCTCGTCACGCTGGTCGTCCAGGCCGCCGAACTGCTCGGCGTGGCCGGTGTCCCGGATCCGGCCCGGATGCTCGCCCCGCTGCTGGGGGCGGCGCTCGACAACGCACTCCAGCTGGGCGACGCGGGGCTCACCGGGCCGGTGGCGCGCGCCGACGCCGACACCGTCGCCGATCACCTGGCCGCCCTGCGCGAGGTCTCGCCGGAGGCGCTGCGGGCGTATGTGGCGCTGGCCAGGCTCACCGCCGACCGGGCGCTGGCGGCGGGCATGCTGCCCGCACCGGACGCGCAGCGCCTGCTGGATGTGCTGGCGGGGGTCCCGCGGTGATCCCGATCCTGGCCCGCACCAGGCTCGGGCTGGCCGCCGCCCGCCGCGGGCTGCCCGCGCCGGTGGTGCTGGTGCCGACCATGGGCGCGCTCCACGACGGTCACCGGGCACTGCTCCGCCGTGCCCACGAGATTTCCGGGCCGAACGGATCCGTCGTGGTATCGGTGTTCGTGAACCCGCTCCAGTTCGGGGCGGGTGAGGACCTGGACCGGTATCCGCGCACCCTGGACGCCGACCTGGCCATCTGCGGGGCCGAGCAGGTGGCGGTGGTGTTCGCGCCCACCGCCGCCCACATGTACCCCACCGGGCAGCTGATCACGGTGGATCCGGGGCCGGTGGGGCAGGTGCTGGAGGGCGCATCACGGCCCGGCTTCTTCACCGGGGTGCTCACGGTGGTGCTCAAGCTCTTCGAGCTGGTCAACCCGCACGTGGCGGTGTTCGGGCAGAAGGACGCCCAGCAGCTGGCCCTGGTGCGGCGGATGGCCGCCGACTTCGAGCTGGGGATCGAGATCGCCGCTGTGCCCACCGTGCGCGACCCGGACGGACTGGCCGTTGCCAGCCGGAACGGCTACCTGTCGGCGGCCGAGCGCCACCGTGCGCTGGCCCTGCCAGCCGCCTTGCGGGCCGGGCGGGACGCACAGGAGGCCGGGCCGGAGGCGGTGCTGAAGGCGGCGGCCGCCGTGCTGGACGAGGCGGCCCAGGCGGATCCGCCGCTGGTCACCGACTACCTCGCGGTGGTGGATCCGGGCACCTTCGCACCTGTGGCGGCTGCCTCCGGTGACGCGCTGCTGCTGGCGGCGGCCAAGGTCGGCACCACCCGGCTGATCGACAACATGCCGCTGGTGCTGGGAGGCCGGAGCTGATCGCGCGACGCCTGCTGGCCCCCCCACCGGGCTGGACGCTGCGGGCCGACGTGGTGGTGGTCGGCTCCGGGGTGGCCGGGCTCAGCACGGCCCTCGCTGTCTGCCGGCGGCTGCCCGGCGCCGCGGTGGTGCTGGTCACCAAGGCACTGCTGGAGGCGGGCTCCACCCGCTGGGCGCAGGGTGGCATCGCGGCAGCGCTCGACCCTGGCGATTCCCCCGCCGACCACCTCCGGGACACGCTCACGGCCGGGGCCGGGCTGTGTGACGCCGAGGCGGTGCGGGTGCTGGTGACCGAGGGACCGGAGGCCGTGCGCGGCCTGATGGCGCTCGGGGCCCGGTTCGACACCGGCCCAGGCGGCGAACTGGCGCTCGGCAGGGAAGGCGGGCACCTGCGGCGGCGGATCGCCCACGCGGGCGGGGACGCCACCGGGGCGGAGATCTCCCGTGCCCTGCTGGCCGCGCTGAAGGCGGCTGGCAACTGCGAGGTCATCGAGCACGCGCTGGTGCTGGACCTGCTGCGCGCGGCGGACGGCCGGGCCGCCGGGCTCACCCTGCACGTGATGGGCGAGGGCCAGCAGGACGGGGTGGGCGCGGTCGAGGCCGGGGCGGTGGTGCTCGCCACCGGCGGCCTGGGCCAGGTCTACGCGGCGACCACCAACCCGGAGGTATCCACCGGCGACGGGCTGGCGCTGGCGCTGCGGGCCGGTGCGCAGGCGGCGGATCTGGAGTTCGTCCAGTTCCACCCGACAGTGCTGTGGCTGGGCCCGGGCGTGCGCGGCCGCCAGCCGCTGATCTCCGAAGCGGTCAGGGGCGAGGGGGCGGTGCTGGTGGACGGGGCCGGCCAGCAGTTCATGACGGGCCGTCACCCGCTGGCCGACCTGGCGCCCCGCGACGTGGTGGCCAAGGAAATCACCCGGGTGATGGCGACGGCGGGCACCGATCACGTCTACCTGGACGGCCGGCAGCTGGGTGCGCAGGTGTGGGACCGGCGGTTCCCGACCATCAGCGACAGCTGCCGGGAGCACGGGATCGACCCGGTCACCGACCTGATCCCGGTGGTGCCAGCGGCACACTACGCCAGCGGCGGCATCAGGACGGACCTGTCCGGCCGGACCAGCGTGCCGGGGCTGTACGCGTGCGGGGAGGCCGCCTGCACCGGGGTGCACGGAGCGAACCGGCTCGCCTCCAACTCGCTGCTGGAAGGGCTGGTGTTCGCGGAGCGGATCGGCGCCGCCCTGGCGGCCAGCCCGCCGCGGGCCGCCAGGCCGGCCGCCGACGGCAGGCCCATGGGCCTGCTGGACCCCGCCGTGCGGCCCCGGCTGGAGGAGATCATGTCGCGCCGGGCCGGGGTGCTCCGCGACGGCGCGGGGCTGCGGGAGGCTGCCCGGGAGCTGGCCGAGCTGTCCGGGTGGGCGAGTGACCGGCCCGGCACCGATGCCTGGGAGGCCACCAACCTGCATGCGGTGGCTTCGGCGCTGGTGGCCGCGGCGGCCGCCCGGCAGGAGACCCGGGGCAGCCACTGGCGGGAGGACTTCCCGGAACCCGACGGCACGTGGCTGGGCCATCTGATCGTGACCACCGGCGAAGACGGGCCAGCCGTCCGCTTCGAGCCGCAGCCAGGCCGGGATCGCGGGGCCGGCGATGTCTGACCCGGCGGTGCTGGGCCCGGACCTGGCCGGCCGCCTGCGCGGCGCGGGGCTGCCGCCGGACGACGTGGTGCGGCTGGTCCGCGCCGCACTGGCGGAGGACCTGGCCGGCGGCACCGACCTCACCACGCTGGCCACCATCGCGGCCGGGACCGCCGCGCGGGCGGACCTGGTCGCCCGGGCGGAGGGGGTGGCGGCCGGGCTGCCGGTGGCCGAGGCCGTCTTCGCGATCACCGCGGACGTGCTCGCCCGGGGGCCCGCCGGGTCCGGGCCAGCCCCGCCCGCGGGTGCGGTCCGGGTGACCTCCCATGTCCGCGACGGCGACCGGGTGTGGCCGGGCAGCACACTGATGACGATCGAGGGCGGGCTGGCCGGGATGCTCACCGCCGAGCGGACAGCTCTCAACCTGCTCTGCCACCTGTCCGGGGTGGCCAGCCTCACCCGGCGCTGGGTGGACGCGGTGGCCGGCACCGGCGCGCGGATCAGGGACACCCGCAAGACCCTGCCGGGCCTGCGGGCACTGGAGAAGTACGCGGTCCGCTGCGGTGGCGGCGTGAACCACCGGATGTCCCTGTCCGACGCGGTGCTGATCAAGGACAATCATGTCGCCGCCGCCGGGTCGGTGGCGGCGGCGCTGCGGGCCGCCGTGGCCGCCGCTGACGCGGCTGGCGGCGGGCTGACCATCGAGGTGGAGTGTGACACCCTCGCGCAGGTGCGTGAGGCGATCGCGGCCGGGGCGGAGCTGATCCTGCTCGACAACTTCGGCCTGGCGCAGACCCGGCAGGCGGTCGCGCTGGCAGCCGGCCAGGTGAAGCTGGAGGCAAGTGGGGGGCTCACCCTGGACAGCGCCAGGGACGTGGCGCTGACCGGTGTGGACTACCTCGCGGTGGGCGCGCTGACCCATTCGGCGCCCGCCCTGGACATCGGCCTGGACCTCGCTCCGGGCACGAAGGCACGGGAAGACCATGCTGCTGGCGATTGACGTGGGTAACACCAACACCGTGCTGGGCGTGTTCGAGGGCGAGGAGGTGATCGAGCACTGGCGGATCGCGACCGACCCGGTCCGCACCGCCGACGAGATCGCCGTGATCCTGCGGGGACTGCTCGGGCAGAGCACGGTGCTCAAGGACCCGGACATCACCGGCATCGCGCTGTGCTCGACGGTGCCGTCCGTACTCCATGAGCTGCGCGAGATGTGCACGCGGTACTACGGGGATGTGCCCGCGCTGATCGTGGAACCGGGGGTGCGGACCGGTGTGTCGGTGCGGATGGATAACCCGAAGGAGGTCGGCAGCGACCGCATCATGAACACGGTCGCCGCGGTCCACCTGTACGGCGGCCCGGCGGTGGTGGTGGACTTCGGCACCTCCACCAACTTCGACGCGGTCAGCGCCAAGGGGGAGTTCGTGGGCGGGGCGCTCGCGCCCGGGATCGAGATCTCGGTGGATGCCCTGTCCCGCCGCGCCGCCCAGCTGCTCAAGGTCGAGCTGGCCCGCCCGCACCACGTGATCGGCAAGAACACGGTCGAGGCCCTGCAGTCCGGCATCATCTTCGGCTTCGCGGGCCAGGTCGAGGGCATCGCCACCCGCATGATCCGCGAGCTGGCGCCCGACGATCCCGGCTCGGTCACCGTCATCGCCACCGGCGGGCTGGCCCCGCTGGTCCTCGACGAGATCAGCGTGATCGACGCGCACGAGCCCTGGCTGACCCTGATCGGGCTGCGCCTGGTCTATGAGCGGAACATCGCGGCGGGTTAACCGGTCCGCGGACGGCACGGAGGGACGCCTGGTGAGCGCTGGCCGGCCGGGATCAGGCGCGGGCGGGCTGGAACAGGCCCATCAGGTTGCCCTCGGTGTCGGTGAAGTAGGCGGCGAAACCGATCGGGCCGACGGCGAGGCTGCCGCGCGCGACCGTCCCGCCGAGCTTCTCGACCCGGGCCAGCGCGGCCTCGATGTCGTCGACCTCGATGACCACGACGGGATGAGCCCAGATGCCTTCCCGGTGCAGCATGCCGCCGTTGATGCCACCCGGTTCGGCGGGCGCGCCCTGCTCGGTCACCGGCACCGTGCCCAGCAGGGCGTAGTTCATCCCCGGAGCGGCGTTGACTGACCACCCGAACGCCTCGGCGTAGAACTTCTGCGCCCGGCTGGTGTCGTCGGCCGGGATCTCGAAATGCACCACACGTCCGCTCATGGCAGCGGTCACCTCCGATGCGGGGCAGGTCACCATGTGCCTGGCCAGACTAGAGCGCCGCGAGCGCAAAGGAGAGGACTGCGGCCGCTCGGGCAGTGAGAAGATGTGCTCGCCATGCGATACAGACCCGGACCGCATCTGCTGGCCGCGGTGTTCCTGGCCGGCTGTGCCACCGCCGGGCCGGCTCCTGGCGGCCAGGGCACGCCCCAGGGCGCCTCTTAACCATGGAGGCGGACAAGGCCGGGGTCTACCGTGGAGCTGCGGCAGCCCTCGCCGGGAGATCATCGGTGACGAGAAGAAGGGGCGTCAATGGCTACCAGCCAGCAACCACAGCAACCTCAATACCCGGTCCGGTTCTCGGTTGATTACCCCGAGCGTGACCTCAACCGGGTGACCACCGCGTTCCGCATTTTCGTGGTCATTCCCATCGGCATCGTGCTCGGCGCGGTCTCCGGTGGCACCTGGCAGTGGTCCTACGGGAACGGCACCACCGCGGTCGCCGCCGGCACCGGCGGCCTGCTCACGTTCGGCCCGCTGCTGATGATCCTCTTCCGCCAGAAGTACCCCCGCTGGTGGTTCGACTGGAACCTTGAGCTGCAGCGATTCACCAACCGGGTGGTCGCCTACCTGGCCCTGATGGACGACAGGTACCCGTCCACCGACGAGCAGCAGTCCGTTCACCTGGACTACGCCTACCCGGACGCCGAGCACGACCTGAACCGGTGGCTGCCGCTGGTGAAATGGCTGCTGGCCATTCCGCACTATATTGTGCTTTTCTTCCTCGACATAGCGGTCGTGCTTGTGGTGATCGTGACCTGGTTCACCATCTTGTTCACCGGCCGCTACTCGCGCGGCGCCTTCGATTTCGTGGAGGGAGTCATCCGCTGGCATAACCGCGTGATCGCCTATGCATTCACCCTGGTCACGGACCGGTACCCGCCGTTCCAGCTGGAACCATGAGCGCTGGCCCAGGCCAGGAGCCCGGCACGGCACTGCCTGTAAACGGGTCGGCACCCTGACGACTTGCCCGGTAGCCTCTTCGCGTGGCTGAAGATCACATCGAGGGCCTGCCGGAGCAGATGCAGGTGCGGCTGGCCAAGCGGGAGCGGATGCTGGCCTCGGGCACCGAACCGTACCCGGCTGGCTTTCCCCGTACCGCCACCGCCAGCCAGATCAGGGAACGTTTCCCGGACCTGCCGCCGGACAGCGCCACCGGCGAGCAGGTGGGAGTGGCCGGCCGGGTGATGCTGTCGCGCATCGGCGGCAAGCTCTGCTTCGCGACCCTGCGCGATGGCAGCGGCGACATCCAGGTCATGATCTCGGCGGACCGGGTGGGCGAGGACGCGCTGGCGGCGTGGAAGCGTGACGTGGACCTCGGGGACCACGTCGGTGTGGAGGGCGAGGTGATCTCGTCCCGGCGCGGAGAGCTGTCTGTGCTGGCCGGCAGGTTCGCTATCACCGCCAAGTGCCTGCGGCCCCTCCCCGACAAGCACAAGGGCCTGTCGGACGTGGAGTCGCGGGTCCGGCAGCGTTATGTGGACCTGATCGTCAATCCCGGCGCGCGGCGGATGGCGGAGATCAAGAGCGCCGTCACCCGGACGCTGCGGGAAGAACTGAACGCACGCGGGTTCCTCGAGGTCGAGACGCCGGTCCTGCAGCCGGTGCACGGCGGGGCGAACGCGCGCCCGTTCACCACCCACATCAACGCCTACGACATGGACATCTACCTGCGGATCGCGCTGGAGCTTCACCTCAAGCGGCTGATCGTCGGCGGGATCGAGAAGGTCTACGAGATCGGGCGGAACTTCCGCAACGAGGGCGCTGACTCCACCCACAACCCCGAGTTCACCATGCTCGAGGCGTACGAGACCTACGGCGACTACGACACGATCGGCGCCCTGACCAAGGAGCTGATCCAGCGCGCGGCCATGGCCGCCCTGGGGACCACCGTGCTCCGGCGCGCCGACGGGACCGAATGCGACATCGGGGGCGAGTGGACGGCCAAGACGGTGCACGGGGCGGTCTCCGGGGCGCTGGGCGAGGAGGTGTCGCCCGACACCACCGAGGAGCATCTGCGCAAGCTGTGCGCCCAGGCGGCGGTGCCGGCCGAGCCGGGGTGGAGCCGGGGCCAGATCGTGCTGGAGATGTACGAGCGGCTGGTCGAGCGGCAGACCGTGCAGCCCACCTTCTACCGCGACTTCCCGGTCGAGGTCTCACCCCTCACCCGCGCGCACCGGGCGGACCCGCGGCTGGCCGAACGCTGGGATCTGGTGGCCTTCGGCACCGAGATCGGGACCGGCTACTCCGAGCTCACCGACCCGGTCGAGGAGCGGGCGCGGCTGACCGCGCAGTCGCTGCTGGCGGCGGGCGGCGATCCCGAGGCCATGCAGCTGGACGAGGACTTCCTGAGGGCGCTGGAGTACGGCATGCCGCCGACCGGCGGCGTCGGGGTCGGCATCGACCGGATCCTGATCTTGCTGACCGGGGAGAGCGTGCGGGAGACGATCCTGTTCCCGATGGTCCGGCCGGAATGAGTTGTTCCCGGCCCGCTCAGGGGCGGGCCGGGAACAACTGGCGGGTGGGCGGGGAAGCGGCGCTCAGCCGACGATGCGGACGGCACCCACGTACACGTCCCACATGACCGGCTGGACCTGGACGTTCTCACCGAAGTCGGGGGCGTCCACCATGAGCCCGTTGCCGATGTACAGACCGACGTGGCCGATGTCCGCGTAGAAGAACACCAGGTCACCAGGCTGCAGGTCAGCACGCGAGACGTGGACGCCCATGTTCCACTGATCGCCTGTGTAGTGCGGCAGGCTGATGCCGACCTGGGCGTAGGCCCACAGGACCAGGCCCGAGCAGTCGAACGAGCTGGGCCCGGCGGCACCCCACACGTAGGGGTCCCCCCGCTTGCTCAGCGCGTACCGCAAGGCCTGGGCGCCAATCGTGTTCGTGGTCGGGATGGTGATGTTGGGGTACTGGCCGGTCTGGTTGAAGACGGCCATCGCCTTGGTGAAGACGGCGCTGTTGAGAATGTTGATCTTCTTCTGCGCGGCTCGCTGCTTGACGGCCATCTGCGCGGCCAGCCGGGAAACCCGCTGGCCCTGCTGGATCGCCGTCTCCCTGGCCCGCTGCGCCGCCGCGACGGCCGCGGCCATCTGGCCGATCCGGTCGCCGTTCTCCTGCTGCAGCTGCTGCATGATCGCCGCACGGTCGATCAGGTTCTGCGGGCTGCTGCTGGTCAGCAGCTCCATCGAGGTGTCCAGCCCGCCGGTCATGTAACTCTGGGCCGCCAGCTGGCCGATCGTGACCTTCCCAGCGCCTAGCCGGAGCAGATCCTCCTGGTAGGTGCGCTGTGCGACCTTGGCCTCGGTCCTGGCCTGGGTGAGCTGGATGCGCAGGCCGTTGTACTGCTCGTCGAGCATGTTGATCTGGTTGGAGAGCAGTTTCGCCCGGGCGACCAGGCTCTGCAGGCTGGGCATCGGCCGGGCTGGCGACGCGGCGCCCACACCGACCGGGAGCACGAGGCTGATGACGGCCGCTGTCCCGGCCAGGGTGGCGGTGCGGCGGACCAGGCGGCCGGACCACGTGTGACGACGAAACCGTTGTGGACCACTGTGGGTATGCCTGCCAGGAGGCACGTGCTCCACATGATCTCCTCTCCTCGGGCGCCTGTGCCTCGCCCGAGGATGCGGCGGGTCGTGCTGGGCGCTGGGCAGCCGGCACGGGTGAGCGTGCCGGCTAGCGCCGAACATTAATGGATCAACGGCCGGCGGGTAACCTGAACGACTGAAGCTTTGCATTGGGGACGCGGCTGCGAAGCTCGTTCGGAATGCCGCTGTGGACGGGTTCGCGCTCGCACCTGTGGCTTAGCCCGCCTCGCCTGGCTTATGTCTTCGCAGGTGAACTGGGGTATGAGGGCGCTGAATCCGTAAGCGTGATCTGCGTGTTATCTGCACCGGATGATTTCCGGCAAGAAACTTGCGGCAATCCGTGATGGCACGGTGACGTTACGTGGAGTAGTTATTGGTGGCCGGGCGCGTGCCCGGCGCGGGGCGCTACCTACCAGGAACGCTAGGGTGTGCGGGCGTGGACTATGCGATCAGGCATGCCCGGACACGTGACGTGCGGGCGATCAGCGCTCTGGTGGCCGGCAACGTCGGGTCCGGGCGGCTGCTCGCCAAGGCCATCGTCACCCTGTACGAGGACGTGCAGGAGTTCTGGGTGGCGCAGCGGGCCAGCGACGGGGAGATCGTCGGCTGCGGAGCGCTGCACGTGATGTGGGAGGACCTGGCCGAGATCCGGACCATCGCGGTCCGCGCGGACTGCCAGGGGCACGGTGTGGGTCACCGGCTGGTGGAGGTGCTGCTGGGCAGCGCCCGGGAGCTAGGCGTGCGCCGGGTGTTCGTGCTGACGTTCGCGGTCAGCTTCTTCGCGCGGCATGGTTTCGAGGAGATCGACGGGTCGCCCGTCTCACACGAGGTGTACGAGGAGCTCCTGCGCTCCTATGACGAGGGGGTCGCCGAGTTCCTCGACCTGGACCGGGTGAAGCCGAACACCCTGGGCAACACGCGCATGCTGCTGCATCTGTGATCGCAGGCCGGGCTGGCGGCCGCCGGGCCCGGCCGGCTCACAGCAGGCGCAGCTGGCGGCCGGCCGGACGGCGGGTCCTGGCTGGCCCGGCCCGCGAGAGCAGCGCCGGGGAGATCGCCGCCAGGAACGGCGATGGCCCGGCCGCGGTCACGGCACCGTGCCGGAGCCGCCTTGCCGCACTGGTGAGGAACAGATGCGTGCGGGCCCGGGTCATGCCCACGAACAGCAGCCGGCGCTCCTCGTCATGATCCACCCGGCCGCCGGCCGGCCCGTCGCCGGGCAGCCACAGCGGGAGCAGCCCGCGTTCGCATCCGGCGAGGAACACCGCCCTGAACTCCAGCCCCTTGGCGGCGTGCAGTGTCAGCAGGGTGATCGCGCCGGCGCGCGGGTCCAGGGCGTCGGCTTCGGCGCCGAGTGAGATCTCGGTCAGGAACTGGTCCAGATCGTCCCCGCACCGGTGGGCGAGCGGGGCCAGCACCTCGCCGGCCGCCCGCACATCGACCGCGGCGGCCCGGTCCGGTGAGCCACGCCCGGCCAGCTTGCGTACCGCCGCCGTCAGCCGCAGCGCCACCGTCTGGCCGGCTGGGGCGGCCAGGCGCAGCTCACTGACGATCTCGGGCACCGCCGTCCGGCGCTGCAGGAGGTCATGCGAGCGTTTCTGGAACGGCAGGCCGGCCCGGGTGAGCGCCTGGCCGAGCGGGCCGGCCTGGGCGTCGGTGCGGTACAGGACCGCGATGTCGGCCAGGGCGAGACCGTCCGCCGCGTGCCCGTCCGCGCGGCCGCTGTCCAGCGAGTGGAAGGACGCCCCGCCCAGCAGCCGGTCGATCGCCCCGGCGATCCAGGCGGCCTCCGCCTGCTCGTCGGCGGCCTCGTGGACGGTGATGGTGGCCGGGCTCCCGCCCGCGCCGCCGGTCAGTGCCTGAAAGGCTCTGCCGGGCACCAGGGTGGCCGGCCCGATGGCCTGGAGCGCGCCGGTGACGATGACCGGGGCGCTGCGGTAGTTCCGGGTCAGCTGGATCGTCGTGGCCGCCGGGTAGTCCTCCCCGAAGCGCAGGAACAAGCCCACGTCCGAGCCGCGGAATCCGTAGATGGCCTGGTCGGGGTCGCCGATCACGGTCAGCCCGCCGCCGTCACCGCTCAGCAGGCCGAGCAGGGCGTACTGGCTGGCGTCGATGTCCTGGTACTCGTCGACGCTGATCATCTGCCAGCGCTCGCGCAGCGCCGCGGCCACCGCCGGCTCGTCGCGCAGCAGCGCCAGCGGCAGGTCAAGCAGGCCGTCGTAGTCGACCAGATCGCGTGCGGCCAGTGCCTTGCGGAGCTCGGCGCGCAGCTCCGGGTCGGCCGCCGCGCCCGCGAGCAGGTGCCGGCCGGCCCGATCCGAGCCCGCCACCTGGGCCGCCACCGCCAGCCGGGCACGTTCGTCGGCGACCTCGAAACCGGGTGCCAGCCCCGACCTGCTCCCGTATTCGCGCAGGATCGTCAGGCCCAGCCCATGAAAGGTGGTGACCGTGAGCCGGCCCGCCTGCCGCGGGATCAGGACGGACAGCCGCTCGCGCATCTCCTGCGCCGCCCGCCGGGTGAAGGTCAGTGCGAGGCAGGCCTGCGGCGGCAGCCCCCGTTCGGCGATCTGGGCGGCGATCCGGTGGGTGAGGGTGCGCGTCTTGCCGGTCCCCGGCCCGGCGATGATCATCAGCGGCCCGGCCGCCAGGGCAGCCTCCCGCTGATCGGGGTCGAGACCACCGAGCAGCGAGCCGGTGGCTCCATTACTTAGCGGCCGAACGTCTGCCGCTGGCGGCTCTGTTGCCCGCGCCCCGCGCCGGCCTGGGCGGCCCGGTGGGGGCGGCGGCGCGGCGGCGGCGGGCGTGGGCGCGGGCGTGGGCGCGGGGGTGGGCGCGGGGGTGGGCGCGGGCGGGAGCCGGGCCGGCAGGTCGAACAGCGCTGCCGACGGTGTCAGTTCCTCCGGGCGCAGCAGCCGGATCACCCCGTACTCGCCGTCGTAGCCCGCTTCCTTGATCACTTCGCCCCGGCGCAGCCGGGCGACCGCCTCGCCCAGCAGGCTGCCGCCGGCCCGGCTGATGTCGGCCAGGCCGGTCTCGCACAGGATGTGCAGCTCCGGGCCGAGCGCGGCCACCAGGCGGTCCACCTCGGCGGTGACCTTCTTGCTCTTCGGGCCGCTGCCCTGGGTTTCACCCACGATCTCCGGCAGGGATACCAGGTTGGTGAACCCGGCCGACCCGGCCGGCCGGTGCCCCATCGGGCGGTCGGCGAGTTCGGCGACCCGGTGCAGCACGCCAATGGTCAGCGGCTTGCCGCAGCCGGGGCAGGTGCCCGCGTGGGCGTCGGTCTGGTCCGGCTCGAACCGGACCCCGCACTTGCGGTGCCCGTCCAGGTGATAGCGGCCGCCCTCGGGATGGAAGTTGAGCGTCCCCGCCAGCCCCTCACCGGTGCGCAGCGCCCGCGCCATCGCGTAGTAGTCCAGCTCGGTGCCGAAGCTGGTCGCCTCCCGGCCGATCATCGGCGGCGAATGGGCGTCGGAGTTGCTCACCAGCTGGTAACCGTCGAGCGATGGGCACATCCAGTTCATCGGCGGGTCGGAGGACAGCCCGGTCTCCACCGCGAAGACGTGTTCCGCGAGGTCGCGGTAACAGTCAGCGACCGAGTCGAACCCCGATTTGGATCCAAGAACGGCGAACCACGGCGTCCATATATGCGCGGGCACGAGGTAGCACCCCGGATCTGCGTTCAGTGTGATCTCGAGCAGGTGGCGCGAGTCCAGGCCGAGGATCGGGCGGCCATCGGAGGCGAGGTTCCCGACCTTCGCCAGGGCGGCGGTGATCCTTGCCGCGGCCTCCAGGGTGGGGGCGTAGATAAGGTGATGGACCTTCCTGGTCATGCCGTCGCTCTTGTAGATCGTGGAGATCTCGGCCGACAGCAGGAACCGCACCTTCGGGTCGCAACTGGGCGGGCAGGCTCGCCGGAGCCCGGACTCAAGGTCAGGGCGGAGCCGCAGCAGGCCCGGTTCGGCGGGCTCGAGTGTCTCGGCGAGTTCGGCGGCCCATGCGGGATGGGTGAAGTCCCCGGTGCCGATCACGGTGACGCCTTTGCGGGCCGCCCACCAGGCAAGCGTCGCAGGGTCACAGTTCTTGCTGCAGGCGCGGGAGAAGCGGGAGTGGATGTGGAGGTCCGCATGGAACATGCCGTCCGATACTGCCACGCGGCAGCGGGCCCCGTGCGGCACTTCCGGTGCCCCGCGGGCGGGCTCGCGGCGGGCCTGTGGGCTTGCGTGTGCCGGGCTCGCCCGGCTGGCGCCGCTACCGGAGTCCTAACACCTTGCTGCCGGCGGGCGGCGGTGTTCTCTGGTAAGGGGGAGGCCGGGATCGGCCCGGACGGGGCGATGAGTCACAATGCCAGGTGAGAGTGCCGGGCGAAGACAACAGGCGGAAAGGAGGCCCGCATGCTCTCGGATCTGGCAGCGCTGACCCCGCCACTGGTTGTGTGCGGTGCCTTCCTGATCGGGTTGGTACTCTTCCTCCGACGGCAGATGGGGGCCGGTACCGGACCTGCGGATCCTGATGCCGGGACTGATATTCATGATGACGCCAGGAATGCCGATACTGGTGATCCGGAAGCAGCGCCATCCCACGACCGCTAGCGATCTCGGGTTCGGTTATACCGAACAGCCCGCAAGGAGAACTCAGGCCGCTTACGGCTTCTGCCCGATTGATACCTCGTATCGCGACTGATTACTGAGAGTTACTGCAATGCGCCCGACTGCCCCGCCTACTTGCCGTTGGAGAACTCCGCCGCGAATCTCCAGCACTCGAATTGTCAAACACAAGTCTCTGGTATATGTTTGGCACCCAATAAATAGATGCTCCAGCGGAAGGGCTGGCCCATGGCTCAGAAGACAGTGGTGACGGTCGTGTGTGACCTTCCACATGACGGCGAGGTCGAGGGGACGGAGACGGTTTCGTTCGCCTTTGACGGGACCGCCTATGAGATCGACGTGTGCTCGACACACGCCAAGGAGATCCGCGAGAAGTTCGGACAGTACACAGAGCATGCGCGGCGGTCCAGCAGCGCTGCCGGCGGCCGCCGACGCCGGGCACGGAGCGGGCCGGGCCGTGAGCGCAGTTCTGAAATCCGGGCCTGGGCTAAGCAGCGCGGGCACAAGGTCAGTGAGCGTGGCCGTATCCCGGCCGCGATCATCGCCGAGTACGAATCCTCGCACTAGACCCTCCGGAACGGCCCACAGCGGAACGCCGGGCGCGGGAACCCCCTGAAACCGCGTCGGCAGCGGCTCCGGTGCAGGGCAGTGCGGGCGATCGGCTGTGGCGCCCGATCCGGGCAGCTGACGTGCCGCCCGGAGTGGATCCCGGCCGCCCTGTTCCCGCCCACATCGCGGCGGCGCCCGGCTCCCTGGTGTGTCCAGCATCCCATCTCGCGGTCACCGTGCTCGGTGGCCGCGGATTTGGGCTGCCCACGGACGATCAGGTAGTGCGTTCGCTCCCGGCGTAGCGGGGAACACTGCCCCCCTTGACCGGGGTTGGATGGGATGAACGCCCTCCTGCCGGGGAACGATTTCCCATGCGCGACAAATCGTGCGCCGCGTCATCCGGCATGCGGGCTACCATGCGGAAGGACGGGGCCGGACATGAGGGCCTCCCCGACCGCTCTGTGAGGGAGCGACGAGATGTTCGAGAGGTTCACTGACCGGGCCCGGAGAGTTGTGGTCCTGGCGCAAGAAGAAGCCAGGATGCTCAACCACAACTACATCGGCACGGAACACATCCTGCTTGGCCTGATCCACGAGGGCGAGGGCGTAGCCGCCAAGGCCCTGGAGTCGCTGGGGATCAGCCTGGAGGCGGTGCGGCAGCAGGTTGAGGAGATCATCGGGCAGGGCCAGCAGGCACCGTCCGGGCACATCCCGTTCACCCCGCGTGCCAAGAAGGTCCTCGAACTGTCGTTGCGTGAGGCGCTGCAGCTCGGCCATAACTACATCGGCACCGAGCACATCCTGCTTGGGCTGATCCGCGAGGGCGAGGGCGTCGCCGCCCAGGTGCTGGTCAAGCTTGGTGCGGACCTGAACCGGGTGCGCCAGCAGGTCATCCAGCTGCTGCACGGTTACCAGGGCAAGGAGCCCGCGGCCTCCGGTGGCCCGGCCGAGTCCGCGCCGTCCACCTCCCTGGTGCTCGATCAGTTCGGCCGTAACCTCACCCAGGGTGCCCGCGAGGGCAAGCTCGACCCTGTGATCGGCCGTGAGAAGGAGATCGAGCGGGTGATGCAGGTGCTGTCGCGGCGCACCAAGAACAACCCGGTGCTGGTCGGTGAGCCCGGTGTGGGCAAGACCGCGGTGGTGGAGGGCCTGGCGCAGAAGATCGTCAAGGGCGAGGTCCCGGAGACCCTCAAGGACAAGCAGCTGTACACGCTGGACCTGGGTGCGCTGGTGGCCGGGTCGCGCTACCGCGGTGACTTCGAAGAGCGGCTCAAGAAGGTGCTCAAGGAGATCAGGACCCGCGGCGACATCATCTTGTTCATCGATGAGCTGCACACCCTGGTGGGCGCCGGCGCCGCCGAGGGCGCCATCGATGCCGCCTCGATCCTCAAGCCGATGCTGGCCCGTGGCGAGCTGCAGACCATCGGCGCGACCACGCTGGACGAGTACCGCAAGCACCTGGAGAAGGACGCCGCGCTGGAGCGGCGCTTCCAGCCCATCCAGGTCGCAGAGCCGACGATCTCGCACACGATCGAGATCCTCAAGGGGCTGCGTGACCGGTACGAGGCCCATCACCGGGTGTCCATCACCGATAGCGCCCTGGTCGCGGCCGCCCAGCTGGCTGACCGCTACATCAGCGACCGGTTCCTGCCGGACAAGGCGATCGACCTGATCGACGAGGCCGGTTCGCGGATGCGCATCCGCCGCATGACCGCGCCACCGGACCTGCGCGAGTACGACGAGAAGATCGCACAGGTGCGGCGGGAGAAGGAGTCGGCGATCGACTCGCAGGACTTCGAGAAGGCCGCCGCCCTGCGCGACACCGAGAAGCAGCTGATCGCGAAGAAGGACGCCAGGGAGAAGGAGTGGAAGGCCGGCGACATGGACGTGGTCGCCGAGGTCAACGAGGAGCTCATCGCCGAGGTTCTCGCCACCGCCACCGGAATCCCGGTGTTCAAGCTCACCGAGGAAGAGTCGCAGCGGCTGCTCCGCATGGAGGACGAGCTTCACAGGCGCGTTATCGGCCAGAACGATGCGATCAAGGCACTCTCGCAGGCGATCAGGCGGACCCGCGCCGGGCTGAAGGACCCCAAGCGGCCGGGTGGATCGTTCATCTTTGCCGGGCCTTCCGGGGTCGGCAAGACCGAGCTCTCCAAGACCCTCGCAGAGTTCCTTTTCGGTGACGAGGACTCGCTGATCCAGCTCGACATGAGCGAGTACATGGAGAAGCACACCGTGTCACGGCTGTTCGGCTCTCCGCCCGGTTATGTCGGGTATGAGGAGGGCGGCCAGCTGACCGAGAAGGTGCGCCGCAGGCCGTTCTCGGTGGTCTTGTTCGACGAGATCGAGAAGGCCCACCCGGACATCTTCAACTCCCTCCTGCAGATCCTGGAGGACGGGCGCCTGACGGACGCCCAGGGACGGGTGGTGGACTTCAAGAACACGGTCATTATCATGACCACAAACCTGGGCACTCGGGACATCTCGAAGGGTGTCTCGGTGGGATTTGCCCGGGCGGGCGAGTCGCGCGGTTCCTATGACCGGATGAAGTCCAAGGTGCAAGACGAACTGAAGCAGCACTTCCGGCCTGAGTTCCTCAACCGGGTGGATGACACGATCGTCTTCCACCAGCTCACCGAGGATGAGATCGTCACGATCGTGGACCTGATGATCGCCAAGGTGGACGAGCGGCTCAAGGACCGCGACATGGGCCTGGAGCTTCGCCCGGCCGCCAAGGCGCTGCTGGCCGAGCGCGGCTACGACCCGGTGCTCGGCGCCCGGCCGCTGCGCCGGACGATCCAGCGCTCGATCGAGGACAGCCTGTCGGAGAAGATCCTCTTCGGCGAGCTGAAGGCTGGCCAGATCGTGATCGTCGATGTCAAGGGGACCGGCGAGGAGGCCGATTTCACCTTCAAGGGCGTGGCCAAGCCGGAGGTCCTGCCGGACGCTCCGCCCGCCGAGGTCGAAAGCGGCGCGAGCAAGCAGCAGCAGGCCTAGCAGGCCTAGCCGCCGCAGCGATCAGTGACCCGGGCCGGTCTGGCCCGGGTCACTGCGTTCCCGGGCCAGACCGGCCCGTCGGCCCGCGCCGCGGTGCCCGGCCGGCCCTGCGCTGGCCGGGATGGCGACCGTGGATGGCGTGAGGGGCAGCATGTAGCTCCCGTCCCCGCAAGGTTCTGCCAGCCCGTCCTCCACCAGGCTGGCCAGTGCCCTGGCGCGCTGGACGGGGTCCGGCCAGGCGGCGTCCAGGCGGGTAGCTGGCACTGGCGCGCCGGAGTCCCGGAGCATAGCGAGCAGCCGTCCCCGGCACTGCCGGTCGGTGCCCTCGTACGGCTGGCTGGCCCGGCGGCCGGGAGCGGCGGGGCAGCCAGCCAGCCGCCACGCGCACTCAGCGGCCACCGGGCAGCTGTCACAGCGCGGCCGGGCTGCGGTGCAGACCAGGGCGCCCAGCTCCATGACGGCGACGGACCAGCGTGCCGCCGGGCCGGGCCGGGCCGGGAGCAGCGAGCGTGCCAGCGCGACCTCGGCGGCCGTGGTGGCCGATGCTGGCCATTGCTGGCCCGCGGCCAGCCGGGCAAGCACCCGGCGCACGTTCGTGTCCAGCACGGCATGCCGCTGGCCGAAGGCGAAGCTCGCCACCGCCGCCGCGGTGTAGGCGCCGACGCCGGGCAGGGCGAGCAGCGCGTCCAGCGAGCCGGGCACCTCCCCGCCGTGCCTTTCGCTGATGATCCGGGCGGCCCCGTGCAGCCGGAGCGCGCGGCGCGGGTATCCCAGCCGGCCCCACTGCCGCACCGCGTCCGCTGGCGAGGCCGCCGCGAGCGAGGCCGCCGTCGGCCACCTGGCCAGCCAGGCCTGGTAGGCGGGCAGCACCCGGGCGACCGGTGTCTGCTGCAGCATGACCTCGCTGACAAGCACCGCCCAGGCGCCGGCGGTGGCCGCGCGCCACGGAAGGTCCCGCGCATGCGACCCGTACCAGCGCACGATCGCCGCGACCTGCTCATCAGCCCGGCCAGCCATGACCACGCGATCCTCCCATACCGGCGGCTGCCGTGACCGTCCCGGCCAGGGACGGTGCCCGGGGGTGGCTGTGGTGTGCCCGCGGCAGGGCTGCGTGTCCGGGTTACCCGCCGAGCGCGGCCGCTATCGCCTCCTTGACGTCCTCCACCTCCCGCACATCGGTCAGTGTTCCCTGGCCGGTGCCCCGCCCGTCGCCGGCCGCCGCCCCCGGCAGCCCGGCCGCACCCGCTGGCACGATGGCGCGCCGGAAGCCCATCCGCTCGGCCTCGGCCAGCCTGCGGGCCACGCCAGGCACCCGGCGTACCTCGCCAGCCAGCCCGACCTCCCCGATGGCCACCACCGAGCCGGGCACGCTCAGGTCGGCGGCGGCGCTCGCCAGAGCCAGCGCGATGGCCAGGTCGACCGACGGCTCGGTCAGCCGGACCCCGCCGACCGTTGCCGCGAACACGTCGTGCTTGCCGACCTTGACGTCAGCGCGGCGCTGGAGCACGGCCATCACCATGGCGACCCGGGCGGACTCCAGGCCGGAGGTGACCCGGCGCGGGATCTCCAGGTCGGACGCGGCGACCAGCGTCTGCACCTCAGCCAGCAGGGGCCGGCGGCCCTCCAGGGTCACCGTCACGCACGTGCCCGGCACCGGCTTGCTCCGCTGCGACACGAACAGCCCGCTCGGGTCGGGCAGGCCGATCAGGCCGTACTCGCCAAGCTCGAAGCAGCCCACCTCGTCGGTGGGGCCGAACCGGTTCTTCAGCGCGCGCACCATCCGCAGCTGCGCGTGCCGGTCACCGTCGAAGTGCAGCACCACGTCGACCAGGTGCTCAAGCGCCCGGGGGCCGGCGATCGACCCGTCCTTGGTGACATGGCCGACCAGCACCGTGGTCAGGAACTGCTGCCTGGCCACGGCCATGAGAGCGGCGGTGACCTCCCGGATCTGGGTCACCCCGCCCGGGGTTCCGTCCACCCCGGGCGCGGTGATGGTCTGCACCGAATCCACGATCAGCAGCTGCGGCCGCACCGCTTCCACGTGCTCCAGCACGGCGGACAGCTCCGTCTCGGCGGCCAGGTACAGACTGGGGCCGACCGCCCCGATCCGGTCCGCCCGGAGCCGGACCTGCGCCGCTGACTCCTCGCCGGTGACGTAGAGCACCGGCCCCGACTCCGACGCGAGCGCACCGGCCTCCAGCAGCAGGGTGGACTTGCCGACCCCCGGCTCGCCCGCCAGCAGCACCACCGCACCGGGGACGAGCCCGCCGCCCAGGACCCGGTCCAGCTCGTCCATCCCGGTCGGCCGGGCGCTGGCGGCGCGCGGGTCGATCTCGGTGATGGGCACGGCCGGGGCGGACGTCCGCATCACCCCCGGCGCCGCGGGCCCGAGCCGGGACCGGACCACCGCCGGCCTGGTGGCCTCCGCCACGGTTCCCCAGGCCTGGCATTCCCCGCAGCGTCCAGACCACTTCGTGGTCCGCCAGCCGCATTCGGCGCAGCGGAATACCGGACCCGTGGATGACTTTCCCATGACCCGCACCGTAGTGACCGGGTGCGACACTCCCAATGGCCATGGGCGTGAGCGTCCGGGCTCCGCGGGGCGCATAAGCTGGCCGGGCGGGAGCGCCCCAGGCCGCCTGGGGGGAAGGAGCTACGTTGAGCCGCGCCGTCAAGGCCCCCGGGCCCCTCGTCGCGCTGTCGACCGCCTCGGTCTTCCCGGACCGGACGCCGGACGCCTTCGAGGCTGCCGCGCGCCTGGGCTACGACGGGGTCGAGGTCATGGTCTCGGCTGACGCGGTCAGCCAGGACGTTGACGTGCTGCGGCGGCTGGTGGACTACCACGGGGTCCCGGTGCTGGCGGTGCACGCGCCCTGCCTGCTGGTCACCCAGCGGGTATGGGGCCGCGAGCCGTGGGGCAAGCTGATCCGGTCCAAGGAGGTGGCGGAGAAGCTGGGCGCCCGGGTGGTGGTCGTCCACCCGCCATTTCGGTGGCAGCGTGACTACGCCAGGGACTTCGGCGAGGGCCTCGCGCGGATGCGCGACGAGACCGACGTGGTGTTCGCGGTGGAGAACATGTACCCGCTGCGGGCGGGCGGCGCCGAGGTGGCACCCTATTCGCCGCACTGGAACCCGGTGCTGATGGACTTCCCCCACGTCACCCTGGACCTGTCGCACACGGCGGTGTCCGGCTCGGACGCGCTGGCCATGGCCGAGAGCCTGGGGGACCGGCTGGCGCACGTGCACATGGCCGACGGCACCGGGCTGACCTACCGGGATGAGCACCTGGTCCCTGGTCGCGGCACGCAGCCCTGCGCACCGCTGCTGGCGAAGCTGACCTCCGGTGGCTACTCCGGCGCGATCGTGCTCGAGGTGAACACCCGCCGCGCGTCGACGCGTGATGCGCGGCTGGCGGACCTGGCCGAGGCCCTCGACTTCACCCGCACGCATCTGGGCACCTGCGCGGCCGGTGATGCGGTCGCGCAGGCCAGTGCGGTCCGGCGGGCCCGCGCCACCCAGGCCGACGGGCGGGCGGACGGGCGGCCAGCCGTGCGGGCGGGCGATCCCGCCGATCCGGTCACCCAGCGCGGATCGGTGTTACCAGCCTGCCGGTAGCGGCTTCACCAGGCGTCCTCCCAGCCGGCTCGTGCTGGACGTCCGTGCGCCGAAGGAGGCATCCTGCGGGTCATGAGCAACCACACAGCAGCCCAGGACGGGACGCTGATCACCGTCGCGCCCACCGGCGCCGAGTCGCAGAAGTCCGCCGTGCCAGCGCTGCCGGTCACCCTGGATGAGCTGGTCACCACCGCCGTCGAGTGCGAGGCCGCCGGGGCCGCGGTCATCCACGTGCATATCCGGGACGCCCAGGCGCAGCCGACCCTGGATCTGGCCCGCCTGACCGGCACGGTCGCGGCGCTGCGGGAGAGCACCGACCTGATCGTCCAGCTGTCCACCGGCGGCGCGGTCACCGACAGTTTCGACCGGCGGCTGGCCGTCCTCGACGCCGCACCCGACGCCTGCTCGCTCACCTGCGGCACGGTCAACTTCGGGGACGAGGTGTTCAGCAACCCCTGGCCGTTCGTGCGTGACCTGTACGCCCGCACCAGGGAGCTCGGGGTGGTGCCCGAGTTCGAGCTGTTCGACCTCGGGCATGTGGCCACCCTGCACCGCCTGCTCGCCGAGCTGGGCGCCCCGCACGGCGGGCACGTCCACTGCGACCTGGTGATGGGGGTGCCGGGCGGGATGCCGGGCAACGCCGCCACGCTGGTGCAGGCGGTCTCGGCGCTGCCGGCCGGCGCCACCTGGTCGGCCACTGGCATCGGGCGGACGTCGGTGCCGGTGATGCTGGCGGCGCTGTCGGCAGGTGGCCATCTGCGGGTGGGCATGGAGGACACGGTCAGCTTCGCCCGGGGCCGCCCGGTCACCGGCAATGCCGAGCTGGTCGAGCGGGCGGCGGCGCTGGCGGGCCTGGCGCAGCGGCCGCCGCTGCGGCCCGGTCAGGCCCGGGCGCTGCTGGGGGTGAACGGCCGTCACTGACACCCCGGTCCTGGCCGAGGTGATCCGGTCGGGCTTCGCCGAGTCCCGGCACCGGGGGTCGCTGGTGGTGCTCGGGCCGGACGGGCGGCCGGTGCTCCAGGCGGGCGACGACACCGGGCCGGGCTTCCCCCGGTCGGCCAACAAGCCGCTGCAGGCCGCCGGCATGGCGCGGGCAGGGCTGGAGCTCGACGGCAAGCTGCTCGCGCTCGCCGCCGCCAGCCACTCCGGTGAGGCCTTCCACGTCGCCGGGGTGCGCGAGATCCTGGCGGGCGCCGGGATGGCCGAGGACGATCTGCGGTGCCCCGCCGCTTTCCCGCTCGATGAGCAGGCCCAGCGGCAGATCCTGCGGGCGGGCGGTGACGCGGACGCGGTCCACATGAACTGCTCCGGCAAGCACGCGGCCATGCTCGCCACCTGTGCCGCCGCTGGCTGGCCGGCCGATGGCTACCTGGACCCGGGGCATCCGCTGCAGCGCGAGCTCCGGCGGACGGTTGAGCGGCTGTCCGGGGAACGGGTGGACGAGGTCGGCGTGGACGGCTGCGGTGCCCCGCTGTTCGCGCTGTCCCTGACCGGGCTGGCGCTGGCCTACCGCGCCCTGGTGCGGGCGGAGCCGGGATCGGCGGAGCGGCGGGTCGCCGACTGCATGCGGGCATACCCGGACTGGACCTCGGGTACGAACCGGCCAGAACGCGCCCTGATGGAGGCGGTCCCGGGCCTGCTGCTGAAATCGGGAGCGGAGGGGGTGGTGGCGTTCGCCCTGGCCAACGGGGCCGCCGCCGCCGTGAAGATCGAGGATGGCGCGGCCAGGGCACTGCCGGCCCTGGTCGTGGCCCTGCTGCGGCTGCCGGGCCTGGGCACGCCGGACGGGGCCGGTGCGGCCGCCCTGGACCGGATCGCGACGGTCCCCGTCCATGGCGGCGGCCGGGCCGTCGGGCACATCCGCCCGGTCCTGCCGGGCTGAGCAACTGTGGCCGCGGGTGCTAGCTGGCTGCTAGCGCAGCAGCACCGGGTAGGCTGACAAACGCCCTGGTTCAGGGCTTACGCCATCCGAGGTGCTTGCTAGCCCGCTTGCAATTGCAAGCATTTGGTGATCTACTAGGTGTGTGAGTCCCGTAAGTGTCAGCTCCATCGGGGAGTACATCCGCGAGCAGCGGGAGCAGGCGAAGATCTCGCTTCGCCAGCTCGCGTCGGCGGCGGGTGTCTCCAATCCCTACCTCAGCCAGATCGAACGGGGACTGCGCAGGCCCAGTGCCGAGATCTTGCAGCAGATCGCCAAGGGTCTGCGGATCTCCGCTGAGGCGCTCTATGTCCAGGCGGGGATCCTGGAGGACCGGCGGCCGGACTCGGGAGTGAGGGCGGCGGTGCTCGCCGACCCAGAGCTCGCCGAACGGCAAAAGCAGGTCCTGCTGGAGATCTACGAGTCGTTCCGCCGGGAGACGGCGCTGGACGTGGAGACCGCCGCCGGCGGGACCACGCCCACCGTCCCCAGTTTCGCAAGCCCGGCCGTTGACCTTGGCCCGGACGTGCGTGCGGAGCTCAACGGGGCAGAACAGAAGAGGCCGGCCCGTAAGCGCCGGCGCACACAAGATCACGGCCTGCCAGCAGAGCAGGCCAGGGAGGGTGAGAACCGCGATGAACCGCACCATTGATGTCCGTACCGAGATGCGCAAGTTTGCTGCCAGCAAGCCCGTGCACGCGGCGGCAGGAGCCGGCGTGCTCGCGTCGGAGACGCTGCGCGAGCTGCCCGCCCGGATCGCCCGCTGGCGGCAGGAGGCCAACGTGGCCACCCTGCCCGCGCGAGCGAACGAGTACGTGGTCACCGCCCGCACCCGGGCGGTGGACGAGTACGAGAAGCTGGCCAAGCGCGGGAAGCGAGCACTCAACGGCCGCGGCACCAGCCACGGCAAGGGCGCGCTGAACGGCAAGCAGAGCCACCCCCGGTCCACCAAGGCCTCCTGACCACGGGCCCCGCGGGGGATCGCTCCGGGCAGCCGGAGGCGATCCCCCGCCTTACGTGCCCGCCCCGGCCAGGTACTGCGGCCCATCAGCGGCCTGGACCGGATAGCCTAGGCGGGTGTTCACCGCCGGAGCTTTGACCCCACTCTTCTGGTTCTTCGAGGCACTCGAGCTGGCGGCATTCGCCGTCGAGGCCTGGGCCCTCGTGGACGCGCTGCGCCGGCCAGCCGCGGCCTTCCCCGCGGTCGGCAAGCAGACCAAGCAGATCTGGCTGATCATCCTCGGCGTGGCGGCCGTCGTCGGCCTGGGCAGCCTCGTGTATGGCGTGTCGCTGGTCCAGATCCTGCCGATTGTCGCTTTCGTCGCGGCGGCCATCTACCTCACCGACGTGCGGCCCAAGGTCAAGGACTTCCGCCGCGGGACGAGTTCTGGACCGTACGGCCCCTGGTAGGCCAGCCCAGTAGGCTGCCCCCTATGGGCGAGGACTCCTGGCGCACACACCGGCTTGAGCTCGACGACCAGACGCTGCGCGACTGGGACGCGGTCGTGCTCGCGTCCGGGCCGGACGGCATCGTGCTGGACCGGTCGGCCTTCTATCCCGGCGGCGGCGGCCAGCCCCCTGACCACGGCGTCCTGCTCTGGGGCGGGGTGCAGACCCGGATCGCCGACGTGCGCAAGGGTGACGACCTCTACCTGATCCCGGCGGAGGCCGATCCGCTGCCGCCGCCGGGCACCACCGTCCGCGGCGCGGTGCAGGACGAGCGCCGGACCGCCCTGATGCGCACCCATTCGGGGCTGCACGTGCTGTGCGGCGTGGTGTTCCGGGACTACGGCGCCCTGGTCACCGGCGGGAACATGGAGCCCCTGAGCGCCCGCATGGA
>Ga0307373_10003531_pt1 | contig 27196 bp, 25 predicted proteins | sample OX2MG_FD_202534 | JGI IMG/M metagenome (GOLD analysis project Ga0307373, IMG submission 202534) | Soil microbial communities from Risofladan, Vaasa, Finland - OX-2 | ecosystem: Environmental > Terrestrial > Soil > Coastal area > Acid sulfate soil | place: Finland: Risofladan, Vaasa | collected...
AGAGTCCGATCGTCACCAAATCGCGCGGAAGCTGCGGAGAGAATTGCCAAAGCTCCTTGCCGGTGCGCGCGTCCAGCGCATGAACCGTGCTGGGCGGCGACGTCACATACATGATCCCGTTGTTCACGAGCGGCACGGACTCGATCACGCCAGGCCCGCCCAACTGGTAGACCCACGCAACCTTCAAGGATTTCACGTTGTCCGTATTAATCTGCTTCAGCTCCGAAAACCGCTGCGCTGCCAAATTCCCGCCGTAGGTGAGCCAGTTGCCGGGATTCGGCGCAGCGGCCGAGTGCACGATGTCTTCAAACGTAACTGGCGTCTGTGCGGAACATGCGGCCGGTACCATCAACGCCAGCGCGCCCAGAGCGCCTAGAGTGGCTGCCAAGCGGCGTACGATTTTCATTGGGCCTCCTTCAGTGTCATCAAATACGCCACCAGATCGTTTCGCTGCGTTTGCGAAAGATGGCTGAAGCTCGGCATGAAACTCTTGCCGATCTGTTTGTCGATGGATTGCAGATTCGCTTTGTAGAACGTGTGGTAGTTTCCGGCCATGTCGCGCAGCACGATCACGAAAGTGTCTTCATTCACGCGCGAGCCGACAAACGTCTTGCCGTCCTTGGTAACCACTTTGGTCAGGACGTACCCCGTCCACATCCGCCGGTCCGGCACCGCCGGATCAGCCGGGGGATTTTTCGCCGGATCGACGAGAACCTCTTCCAGATACGCCGGCGAGCGCATCGAGCCGATGCCGGTCAGCGCCGGACCCACCGCTCCGCCCTTGCCGTCAATTTCATGGCACATCGTGCAGCCGTTCGACGCATACAGTTTCGCGCCCTCTTCCGGATCGCCGTTCACCTTCATCGACCCAGGCGCGGCTTGCAGCGTCTTCAGATAACCAACCACTTGCCACGCCCGCTTGTCGTTCAGCGAACTCACCGGCGCCATCGCCGTTCCCGGAATTCCGTGCCGAATCGCGTTAAAAACGCCCTGCGTTCCAAGTTTCTGCACCACGCCGTGAAGATTCGGGCCTACGCCGCCGCTCGCGTCCACTCCGTGGCATTCGCCGCACGATCCCTGGAAATTTAATTTCCCCATCTGGATTTCCGCCGGAGTCATATTCTCGGTCGGATCTGTTTTCGCCGCGGCGTGCGTCTCTTGACCGGGCCCGGCGCCCGGCCCTTCCTGCGCGTGGACTGCCGGCGTTCTCGCTAAGCTCCACGCCACCGCCAGCGCCAACACTCCGGCCGCGCCTACCCAACTCAGTTTGGACATGCCATTCCCCCATTTAAATTCCTCATTGCATATGACCGGTAGAAAAAGATTACGGGTTCCGGCCTTGAGGACTAGCTCCGCAGCCACGGACCAAAAGCGCCAGTCACGTCGCTCACTAACATCCCAAGAGATTTAGAGTCGTATAGTTTTAACTAATATATTTCGAATATGATGCCGGCGCTCCCCTCGCCGCCGCGTGGCGCCGTTCCGTACAGGTTGCCGTTATAGACTGTAAGACCCGCAGCTGGATATTGGCCGTCGGCAAGACCGTCTTCGAAGTTGTGAAGGATGCTTTCCTTGCCGGCCGTAGGGCTGTATACGAATACGGTGCCTAATTTGTTCGCGCCGTCCGCTGTCGTCGTTCCGTACAGATTGTCGTTGTAGACTGTAAGAGCCGCCGCTGGACCCCCGTTGCTATTACCGCTTTTGAAGGAGTAAAGGGTGCTCTCGTTGCTAGTCTTAGGGTTGTATCCGAATATGACACCTCCTTCGTTTGCGCCGCCAACCATCCCTGTTCCGTACAGGTCGCCGTTGTAGACGATAAGACCTGCCTGTGGACGCCCGCCGTCGTTCACCTTGGTGCCGAAGCTATAAAGAACACTCTCCTGATTGGTCGCAGGGTTGTATTCGAATATGGTGCCGAGATTTTGCGCGCCGCCACCCCACGTCGTTCCGTACAGGTTGCCGTTGTAGACTGTAAGAGCTCCAGTTGAATCTAAGCCATCGTTTGCCTTGCTGCCGAAGGTATAAAGAACGCTCTCCTTGCCGGTCGTAAGGTTGTATTCGAATATGGTGCCGCCATCAGATGGGCCGCCGCTTGCCGCCGTTCCGTACAGGTTGCCGTTGTAGACTGTAAGAGCTGCTCTTGGATATGAGCCGCCGGGCATTGGGCTGAAGGAGTAAAGAACGCTCTCCTTGCCGGTCGTAAGGTTGTATTCGAATAGGGTGCCGTAACCAGACGGGCCGCCCCCTGCCGTCGTTCCGTACAGGTTGCCGTTGTAGAGTGTAAGAGCTGCTCTTGGATGTGAGCCATCGTTTGTCTTGATGCCGAAGGAATGAAGAACACTCTCCTTGCCGGTCTTAGGGTTGTATTCGAATAGGGCGCCATTTCCTGGGCCACCATTTGTCGTCGTTCCGTACAGGTTGCCGTTGTAAACTGTAAGATCTGCTCTTGATCCTTGGCCGTCGCGACCAGTGAATGAATATACAGTCTTTTCCTGAGTAAAGGGCGAAAGCACGCCGTTGCCGGACTCGGTGGAAGTAGTGGCGGAAGAACTTTGATTCCCAGCGCTGGGAGTACTTGAACTACTGCTATTGGAAGTACCTTGCTTCCCAACGCTGGGAGAACTTGAACTCTTGCTATTGGAAGAGCTTTTCTTTCCCCTTCCGCCGCTGCAGCCCGACAAGACGAAGGCAGGCAATAAAACCATAAGGAACAGGCTAAGGATAAAAAGCCCTCTTCGTTTATACATAGTCTTTCCTCCTGTATTGCTCCCTTCAAAACTAAACGGTCAGGGCCTTAGTCTTTAGGTCAACCGCAAAGCTCAGAAACGCCTCGTATATAAGACCTGTTCGAAAAAGTTCGTCCTGCAAATTGGCTTCGCGCCATCCATGCCACACGCTGGCAGGATGGCTCACGCGTCCCCGGCGCGCGCACACTTCGCGCGCCACAAAGCGGACGTGCTAGGTAATACGACGCCGCGAGATATGTCAAGCGTTGTTCGCGGTTTGCGGGCGCCCTCGACGCCCGCAACACTCCCAAGCCTGCAACTACGCACCATCGCGCGCAAAAGTTTCTCAGCGATGGTCGCCGCCGTGATACAGCCGTGGACGTCAATGCTCCGGCCATTGTAAGCTCCCGTCCCGGTCGTGGACGCAACGCTCGCATCGACGAACGCTGCTCACCAACGAAGCGAGGAAGCCTTCCCAACAAGGAATACAACAGGTGCTCTCGTCATCTCGCATTTCGTCCGTGGTGGTTTTGGCGCTCTTCGTTGCGCTCGGGTTTAGCTACGCAAACCCGAAGAAGTCTCCACCTGATTCGGCGCTGGCGGCGAAAAATCCGGCTGCCGTCGATGCGGCGCGTCTCTCCACGGCAGCGACGAAAGATGCCGCCGACTGGCCGAGCAACGGCCGCACCCACAGCGAGCAGCGTTTCAGTCCGCTCAATCAAATCACGGACGACAATGTCAGCCAACTCCAACCCGCCTGGCAATTCGTTCTGAACACCACTCGCGGCCAGGAAGTCACGCCCCTCGTCGTCGGCGGTGTGATGTACGTCTCCACGGCTTGGAGCGAGGTGTACGCGCTCGACGCGCGCACGGGAAAAAAGCTCTGGTATTTCAATCCGCAAGTCCCCCGGGATTGGAGTTCGAATAGCTGCTGCGGCCCAATCGACCGCGGTGTCGCCGTCTGGAATGGAAAAGTTTACGTCGGCACGATCGACGGCCATCTGATCGCACTCGACGCCACAACCGGCAAGCCCGTGTGGAATACTTTTACGTTCCCGTCCGACGTCGAGTACACCTCCGCGGGTTCTCCCGTTCCGCAATACACCATGTCGGGCGCTCCGCGCGTCGTGAAAGGCCTGGTGATCGTTGGCACCGGCGGCGGCGACAATGGCGTGCGCGGGTTTATTTCTGCTTACAACGGCGATACAGGCAAGCTTGTCTGGCGCTTCTACACCGTTCCCGGCGACCCGTCGAAGCCCGTCGAAAATCCTGCACTCAAAATCGCCGCCAAAACCTGGGGCGGAGACGCCGGCGGGGGTGGCGACGTATGGGACGGAATCGCGTACGACCCTCAGCTCGACCTCCTCTATTTCGGCACGGGCAATCCCTCCACAGGCGAGCATCGCAAGCATGACGACCGCCTGTTCGCCGATTCCATCGTCGCTGTCCGGCCGGAAACCGGAAAATACGTCTGGCACTATCAGGAAGTGCCCGACGATATCTGGGACTACGACGCCACGTCGCAATTGGTGCTCGCCGACCTGAAGATCGCCGGCCGCAAGCGCAAGGTGCTCATCCAGGCGCCCAAAGATGGATTTGTTTACGTCATCGATCGCGTAACCGGCCAGCTCATTTCCGCAAAACCGCTTTTCTCGAAGGTGAACTGGGCCACCGGCATCGATCTGCACACCGGTCGTCCCGATGTAAATCCCGCAGCTCGCAGCGGAACGGAAAACGGCAAGCCGTTCCTGGTGATGCCCGGGCCATTGGGCGGACACAATTGGCAAGCGATGTCCTATAGCCCGCTCACCGGTTTGCTTTACATCCCGGTGATGGAAATGCCGAACATCTTTGAAGTGACTCCGCTGGTGGAAAAACAGCTTGTTAGAAAACCTGGAGAGCCCGAGTGGGAGTATCAGGATCGCATCATTGCTGGCGTGAATTCGCATTACAGCGCGCATCTCGCCGCTTGGGATCCAGTGGCGCAACGCGAAGTCTGGCACGCGGATTTGAAGGGCTTGTGGCACGGTGGCACTCTCGCCACCGCCGGCAACCTCGTGTTTCAGGGAACGTCGACCGGAAAGTTTTCGGCGTATCAAGCGCGAACGGGAAAGCGGCTGTGGTCGATTTCCGTGCAGACCGCCATCATCGCGCCGCCCATCACTTACCAAGTTGCGGGAGAGCAGTACGTCGCCGTGACGGTCGGCTGGGGCGGATCGCTCGGCCTGTTGAAAGGGCCGATCGGCATGGCCAACCACGTCCCGAATAATCTTCCTCGCGTGATTGCCTTCAAACTGAATGGCGGCTACGCGCTGCCGCCCGTGCCGGCTCCTAAGAAACTCGCGCTGAATCCTCCGCCGGATACAGCCGCCGCTTCGCAGATCGCTTACGGCAGAGCGCAATACGGACAGTGCCTGCGCTGCCATGGCTATTGGGGCATCAGTGCGGGAGACGTGCCCGACCTGCGCTATTCCCCGATGGTTTACAACCGCGCGCTCTTGGCAAAGATCGTCCAGGGCGGCCTTCTGCGCTCCGGTGGCATGCCCATGTTCGGCAGCTCCATCTCCGACAAGCAACTCGACGCCATCCGCGCCTACCTCATCCACCAAGCGCACCTGCAAATTGCGAAGGACAAAGCCGCGCAACAGTAACAAGCCAAACGGCTGGGAATCGTGGTCATTCTGAGGCGATCCGGTGAGGATCGCCGAAGAATCCCTCCGACGCTTTTCGCGAGAACGTTTCGCGAGCGCGGCGACATTGGTTGCGCAGATGGACCCGCACTGCGTCTCCGAGCCGCGCCCTCGCCAGGTCGTTACTCTTTACGTTTAACGTCACCCGTTATAGAATGGGTCGTGTGATCTGCTCTTTCCGTTGCTCCGGCACGGAGCGTCTCTTTCGCCGGGAATCGGTGCGGCGGTTTAAAGCCATTGAGCGCGTGGCACGGCGAAAACTGGACCAGATACATTTCGCCGCGAAACTGACTGACCTGGCCGTTCCGGGCGGAAACAGACTCGAAAAGCTGGCGGGCGACCGTGAGGGCCAGCACAGTATTCGGATCAACGACCAATGGCGCATATGCTTTGTCTGGCGCCACGGCAACGCGTATCAGGTCGAGATTGTGGATTACCATTAGGCAAAGAATCCTGGTTTGGTGAGGAGGCGGGAAAAGTGGCCAAGAAACTGAAGCCGATCCATCCCGGAGAGCAGCTTCGAGAAGAATTTATGAAGCCCTACGGACTGAGCATGAACCGGCTGGCGCTTGATCTGCACGTTCCGGTAACGCGCATTGCGGAAATCGTGAACGAGCGGCGTGGCGTCTCGCCCGACACGGCGCTGCGGTTGGCTCGGTACTTCAAGACCACGCCACAATTCTGGATGAACATGCAGCTGCACTACGAGCTGCAAGTCGCCGAGGATGAGCTGTCGGCCAAGGTCCAACGCGAAGTGCATCCCCTTGAAGCGACTGCGGCGAGGTAAAGCGTCCGAGGCTATCGGCTTGATTGGTGCCGGCGGGGGGAATCGAACCCACGGCCTAGGGATTATGAGACCCTCGCTCTACCACTGAGCTACGCCGGCACGCGCACACACACGCACGGCGCGCTAACTCGCACGCCGCGGTGCATTCGATGCTACGGGTTATCCGCGCGAAGTGTCAAGACGCCGCTCAAAGCTACATTCAACCACATTGTCATCCCGAACCCGGTCCCGACCGCCGTCAGTCGGGAACGGCGGTGAGGGATCTGCTTTTCGGTCCTTTACCCGCTGCAAGAAAGGCACAACCTGCTTACAGAAATGAAGGGAAGCGGCGCCTTTCCGGAAAGAGGTGGAAGCGGAGGGCTTCAGCCCTGCGAAAAATCCGCGCGTGAAGCGCGGTTCCTTTCGCGCCGTTTCACCCGCGCGATGTTTTCGATTGCTGCGGAATTATCACCGCCCCGAGTCAATCGGACGCGTCGCCTCAATCTTTGCCAGTCGTTGCCGGAATTCCGCCGCATCAGCCAGAAACCAAAAATCCTTGCCGCGATTGGCTTCGCGCACAAAATCGCGAAACGACTCGCTCGCCTCCATATACCGCGAAATATCGCCAATGAACGCGACGCCCATCCGATACCCCACAAGTTTCGACACGATCTCGTCGGCCACGCCCGTCTTCAGCCGAAAGAAATCCTCGTCCAGCCGCTCCACCGGAATCGCAATCCACCGCGCGTCTTGCGACAGCGCTTCGCCCATCACGTCGGTCGCATCCCGCGCCGTCCGCAGTTTTTTCCCTTCCGCCGCCAGCTCGAATACTTGCACGCCGTGCACTTCAGTAGTCATCGTGGAATCCTCAAGCTGCCAATATTCTAGCCTGATTTCTGGAGTGGCACGGAGCGCCATCGACCGCGCCAAGGGTTTGCCATTGTCAGCCCCGAAGGTGCCGTGCCTGAAGGCAAGGCCAGTTCTAGTCCCCTGTACTTCCGACCAGTAGAAACCTGTCCCACCACTTCTGCTACCGTCAATTTGGAAACATGTTTGTGGACGAACATTTCGCGCGAGCGACGGCCGAAGCCAAGCGGCCAACGTCGATCTATGTGCGCCCGTTTAACATGAGCCCTGCTCAAACGTTTATCCTCCCTTCGCGAGGCGCGTGCATTGCGACCGGAACTGCGCGGCACAGCCTCTCGGGCACTTTAGGGGGCCGGAGGTTTACCTCCGGCATTACCACGCGCGCAAACGCGCGCCTCCTTTCACGCTGCTTTATCCGCGCGAAGTCATCGCTTTTTGTCTCCAGCACTCACCAATTACGACTCACAAATCACGTCTTCAGGGGCGGAACGGTCAATCGACCTCGCACACACGTAACTCACAGAAAACAAACGACCGAGCACATGCAAGGGCGGAACTTCCCGGTGCATTTTCTTTTCATGTTTTTCGGCGCGCTTTTTGCGAGTTGTCCGGCCATTTCGACCCGGGGTCCCCGAAACGCTCCGCGTTTTGGGGTGGTTACCCGGAACAGTCACTCGAGTAGAATCACACCTAAGTCACAGAAAACAAACGGTCGGGTATGCGTCTACCCGGAACGTCCCGGCGCACGATTCGGTTCGCAATTCTTTCGCTTTCGATTCGCTCGGGGCACCGGTCAGATCATCGCCGGCAACATCGCAGTTTCAGACTTGCTCGGTGGTTGGTGCGGGAATTTCGATAGGAGCGGGAACGACCGGCGCGGACGCTCGGCGCACGCGGAAGCCGCTGAAATAGGTCTGCGTCAGAGACATCACGCCGGTGTAGAGGTAGCCCCATACGAACAGAATGAAGAAGGGAATGGTGGCAAAGTTTTCGTTCTGAATGGCGTAGAGCACAGCGGCGGCGAAATAGAGGCCCAGAGCGATTTCGATGAACGGCATCACGCCGGGACTCTTGCGGTAGCTCTTCTTGGCCCACGCCCCCCCGCTCTGTTTGCCGCCTGCCTCGACGCGATATTTGGGCGTGCGCACGAATTCGGATTTCACTCCGAAGATCGCTTCCATCACCGCGAAGGCGTTTTTCACCGAAAGGCCGATGCCCACGGCCATCACCAGCGGCAAATACCAGAACGTACGCTTCCAGGTTTTGGGATAGAACGCGCGCTCCGCCGCGAGATAAAAGGACGAAACGGTGCAGCTCGAAGCCAGGAACAGCGGGAAATCGATCAGCATCACCTGAAACCAGCCCTGATAAAACCGCACGATCATGGCCGGCAGCAAAATCAGGGAAAGAAAAACCATCAATGGGTAGCTGATGTTGGCCGTCAGATGAAAGATTGCTTCGGCCTTGCGCGCGGGAGACTCCTTGGAACGCATCACCTGCGGCAAGACTTTCTTCGCCGTCTGCATCAAGCCCTTGGCCCAGCGCGCCTGCTGCGACTTGAAAGCGTTCATCTCCACCGGCAGCTCGGAGGGGCAGTCGATTTCCGGCAGATAAATGAAATGCCAGCCGCGCAACTGCGCGCGGTAGGAAAGGTCGGTGTCTTCGGTGAGCGTGTCGTGCTGCCAGCCGCCGGCATCATCAATCGCGGCGCGGCGCCAGATGCCCGCGGTGCCGTTGAAATTAAAGAAAAGGCCGCTGCGGTAGCGGGAAGAATGCTCGATGGCAAAATGGCCGTCGAGCAGGATGGCTTCTACTTCGGTGAGCACGGAATAGTTGCGGTTGATGTAGCTCCAGCGCGTCTGCGCCATGGCCAACTTGGGATCGACGAAATACGGCACGGTGCGGCGCAGGAAATCGGCCGGAGGAATGAAGTCCGCGTCGAAAATCGCGACCAGCTCCCCAGTAGCGACTTTCAGGCCTTCGTGCAGCGCGCCGGCTTTGTAGCCTTCGCGATTGGTGCGGTGAATGTAGCTGATCGGCACGCCTAGAGCGCGGTGCCGCTCCACGCAGTCGCGCGCCACTTCTTGCGTTTCGTCGGTCGAGTCGTCCAATACCTGGATATCGAGCAGCTCGCGCGGGTAGTCGAATTGCGAGACAGCTTCGATCAGCCGCTCGATCACATAGCGCTCGTTGTAAATCGGCAGCTGCACGGTGACTTTCGGCCATTCGGTTACTTCGGGAGGCGGCGGCGCGACGTTCGCGCGATTCTTGAAGTAGTTGTAGACCAGCGTGTAGCGATGGATTCCGTAAACGGCCAAAATCACCATCACCAGGAAATAGGGAACCATGATGGATGCGTCGAAAAGGTTCGCTTGGTAAAGCCCACGGAAGGTGGGATCGGTCAGTTGATGCCAATAGCGCGTGACAGGGCTCAGCTGGAGGAATGCCAGAGTGGCAATGCTGTGTAGCGAGGTCAACACATTCTTACTTTCGCGCCTGCTTTTAAGCCGTACTTCTTGGTAAACCCGCGAGTTGGGTGGGCCAAGCTGTAATTATAAGCGCAGAGGTGCAAGTGTCAATCATTGCTTGTGGATGCAACCGATTCGAGATTCGGACAGTGCGCCGGTTTGGAACGGCGAATCCGGAGAGCATCCTTTGCATCGTATAGCTGCTGCGCGTTTCACAAAGTAGACCCGGAAGGGTACACAAGTGTTTGGCGAACTAGCAGCCGGGAATTCGCGTCGTCGCTTCCTTGTCGGAGCAGGTGTGTTTGCTGGCGCTTGGTTGGCGACGGGCGTTTTTTCGCAGAATGACGGCTTCGCGGCCGAAGCCCGAGAGGGCGTTATTGGTGAGGAAGGCGGTGTGTCGATGGCCACGAGACAGATCACGGTTGAACGCCTTAGCGTCACTTCGACGAAGCCGTTTCAACAGGTGCTTGTAAACCTGGACGGCCGGATTGGCCATCCCGATGTGAGCGTGGTTCGGGCCGAAATCACCAAAGCGAAAAATTTTCAGGAAGTGGAGAGCATCGTGAACAGGGCGGTAGGTTCGTCCGGCTTCATGGAATTCTCCCGCTTTGACTTGGGCGAAATTGTGCGCAAAGAGCGAGGCGAGAAAGCGCCGCGAGTGGTTCGCCTGGTGGTTGGCAATCCATTGATTATGAAGCGAATGGTTGAGCACGTTCCGGACGCCGGCTCGTACGCGCCGGTAACGATCCTGATCGACGAGCGGAGCGATGGCGTGCACTTGTCCTACGACACGATGGCTAGTTATCTGGCGCCATACGGCAACTCGGAAGCGTTGAAGGTGGCGCGGGAACTGGACGCAAAGGTCGAGGCTCTGCTGAGCGCCGCTGCGAGTTAAAAAGGTACTCTCAAAAGAGATGGTGGGGCTGGGGAGAGTCGAACTCCCGACACGCAGTTTAGGAAACTGCTGCTCTATCCATCTGAGCTACAGCCCCACACGCTAGACGATTTTATAACTGAAATTCAGAATTGGGCGAACGTTTCGCGCGCCGAGCGACGCCCATCGTTTCGCTGGCGCCTCTGGCCTTGAACGGAACTACTGCCGCCAGAGCGGCGTCCTTAAACCAATACCAAACCACCACCAGGCTAATACCGGGAATCCGAAGCACCACCGAATTCTCCGAAAAATGGTAGAGGGTTACTTCAAGGTGCTATTCTATGGACCGTACTATCGAGCACAGGGACCACAGCTTATCGGCGCGTCGTGCGCGCCTAGAGCACCATCAGTGCGCCAGCCAGCCCAATTGTCTGGGGAACGTGGCCGGGGACTCAGAGCTGTCCCGGCGGCTGAATCCAGGCGCGCGGCGTGAGTTCTAGAGCCGCGGCTCCAGCGAACTCGCCGTGAGCGACGCCGTCCGCAGCCGATAGCCCGCCGCCTGACTGGTGGAATGAATTGTTTAGCACGGTAATCGAGCTGTGCAAATGCGCCAATTTGGGACATCGGCGCGTCCCGAGATGCTGCATGGCAGCCTCCGAGCCAGTTCGACTGCCAGCTGTTTATAACTTGAAACGCATGTCCAGTGAGGAATTGCCTTGCGACTCAGCCTGCGGCTAATTCTATTGCTGGTGGTCGGTGTCACGGTGGTCACATTTTTGGTGGCTCGCAGCCAGGTGCGCGCGGAAAAGCGCGGGCTGCGCGACGACCTCCAGCGACGATCTGAAATTCTTGCGGAAAGCTTGCAAGAATTGGTTGAGCCGGCGCTTGGCCAGCGCTCGCATAGCGAACTGCGCCGCATCGTGGAGCGCTTCGGCAATCGCGAACGCCTTGCGGGCGTGGCGATCTACGACATGGGCGGCAAGCTGATGGCTGAAAGTCCTGGCCTGACGGAAAGGCTCGACCCGCCGCCTCCTCCCCTTGCCACCATCAAGAGTGATCGGTCCGTGGGCCAGTTCGTAGATCTAGCTGGAATTCCCATGCACGTTTATTACATGCCGCTGTACAACGGAGGCGGAGTGGCGGGCGTGCTGGCAGTGTTCCACGACGCAACGTACATTTATCAGCAGAGCGACCGCATCTGGCGCGAGACGATGTGGCACGTGATTGCGGAAGTTCTGCTGATTGTATTTGTGACTGTGCTGATCATCCGTTCGACCATCGTGGTGCCGATTTCGAAAACGACTCAATGGGTACGGCAGCTGCGGGTTGGCAAGGGAAAAGTGCCGCCGCGGCCCAAGCATTCGGATGAAGGTTTTCTGGGGCCGCTTTCCGCCGAAGTAATAAATCTGGCGCGCAGTCTGGCAGAGGCGCGCGCTTCCGCGGAGGAAGAGGCGCGCCTGCGCGAATCGGGAGACGCGATCTGGACGGCGGAGCGGTTACGGTTGACGATCCGCAGCAAGACGGAACAGCGGTCGCTTTTTGTGGTCTCGAATCGCGAGCCTTATTCGCACGTTCACGGCACAAAGGGAATTGAGGTGCAGGTGCCCGCGAGCGGCCTGGTGACCGCGCTCGAACCGGTGCTGCGCGCGTGCGATGGCACCTGGATTGCGTCGGGCTCGGGTAGCGCCGATCGCGAGACTGTCGACAAGAACGGACGCATCCGCGTGCCTCCCGACACTCGCGAATACACGCTGCGGCGCGTGTGGCTGCCAAAAGAAATCGAGGATGGCTACTACTACGGTTTCGCCAATGAAGGGCTGTGGCCGCTTTGCCACATCGCCCATACGCGTCCGATATTCCGCGCCAGCGATTGGGAAGCTTACCAGGAGGCCAACCAGAAATTCACCGATGCAGCCCTGGAAGAAATGGCCGACTCGGCGCAGCCGCTGCTGTTGGTGCAGGACTACCATTTTGCGCTTTTGCCGCGGATGATCAAGAAAGTGCGGCCGGAAGTACGCGTCGCGATCTTCTGGCACATTCCGTGGCCGAATCCAGAGGCGTTTGGCATCTGCCCGTGGAGGCGGGAATTGCTCGACGGACTGCTGGGCGCGGACATTATTGGCTTTCACACCCAAGCGCACTGCAATAATTTCCTGGAGACCGCCGACCAAACTTTGCAATCGCGCATCGAATGGGAGCGATTCGCGGTGCGGCGTAACGATCATCTGACGCTGGTGCGGCCGTTTCCGATCAGCGTGGACGTGCGCGACCGTCTATATTCGAGCGACGGGGATTCGCCCTATCTCTTGCGCGCGAAGCTGCTGAAAGCTCTGGGAATTTCCGCGCAATTTCTGGGCATCGGCGTGGATCGCATCGACTACACCAAAGGTATTTTGGAGCGCTTCCGGGGCGTGGAGCATTTCATCGAATCGAATCCTGCTTATCGCGGGAAATTCACGTTCGTGCAGATCGGGGCGCCGAGCCGCACGCGCATCGAGCGCTACCAGCAGTTTATGCAGGACGTGGAAGCGGAAGCGGCGCGCATCAACGCGCGGTTTCAGACGGCCAATTGGCGTCCGATCGTGCTGCTGACGCGGCACCACAGCCATGAGGAAATCATGCCGTATTACCGCGCGGCGGATGTGTGCCTGGTTACGTCGCTGCACGACGGGATGAATTTAGTCGCCAAGGAGTTCGTGGCCGCGCGAGACGACGAAGAGGGCGCGCTGATCCTGAGTCAGTTCACCGGCGCGAGCCGCGAACTGCGCGATGCACTGATCGTCAATCCGTACGATACGGAGCAGGTAAGCGAGGCGATCCGGCTGGCGCTGGAAATGGATTCGCAGGATCGCCACGAACGCATGCATCGCATGCGGCGAATGATCCGCGAAAACAATATCTATCGCTGGGCGGGAACGCTGATCACCGAATTGTCGGAAATTCGTGTTGAGGAGCAGAACCTGGCAGCACGGCCGCACAGTTAAGACGCGGCGGGCTAAGTTGGATCGCATGAAGTGGCACCTGCGATCACCCTCTAATGGCCGTTTATACGTGCGCCGCGCCTGAAACAGCGGTGGCAAGCCACCGCACTCCACAGGGAAACCGTTCGAAAGTTGTCGTGTAGAATCGCGGGACAGGCTAGTGGGCGAGGGTGGCGGGGATGCTTTGGCGATGAAAGACAATCTCCGAGCTCTCCACCTGATTATTTTCCGGTACGATTTCAAAGCGAGCCACGTAGGTATTCGAGGCGGTGCGTCTCATCAGCCAGTGCTTTGGCTCTCCGTTGTACTTATTGACGAACAGAAATGATTTCGAGTCGTAGGTCATGAGATTCAGAACGGAAGGCTCGGATTTTTGCCAAGGGGTGAGAGAAGGCGTGAAATGACGCACTCTGAGCTCGACTCCTTGGGGCGTGGCCATAATGGTGTAAAGTTCGATGACCAGCGTCTTGTAATCGTCGGTAAGCTGAAAAACTCCCACCATCACACCAGATTGCGGCGGCAGCCAGATTTCTTGCGCGGTGCGCGGCCCCCAGTTTCCCTGCCAGCGACCCGCCAGCCACGCGAATGCGGCGAGCCTTTCATCCGCGTGTGACGGCGCAGCGGACAGCGAAGTTTTTGGCTTCGCTTTTGCTTTGGATGGCTTGGCTGGTTTCGAGGCTTGTGCCTGAGCGTGAGCCGGTTTAGACGGTGCTGCTTGAGCCTGCGCCTGTTGCGACGCAGTCGATTGTGTCGCAGGCGCTTGCGCTGCTCCGGCGCCTTCCGGCTCTTGTGCCAGCGCCTGGTTTGGGACCCACGCCAAAGAACATAGCACAGCGAGCGTCAGCATCATCCATGGCAAGGGGCGCGCTGCCATTGCGGTGCGCATCATGTAAGGTCTCTCCCGGCATCCGGCGGCAAAGCAAAATTAAGTGTACTAGAGGAGCCCGCAAATTCGTCTAAGAAGTGGCATCCCAAGGGTGAGTTCGGGCGTCGTAAATGTTTAGGCAAAGGAGCGGTGGCGGTTTGCTTTGACGGACCCCGCAGGCTATATGATAATGAAAGCATCTCAATTCAAAATGAAAACGAAACTGATCGCCGTGCTGTTCGCGCTTGTTGTGGGAGCGCCCGTGGTCCTGGCAGGTACATCGCAGGCGCAAGAGAAGAACGCCGACGCCGAAATTCAGCCCTTGGCCACGGAAACGGCCAGCGCCAACACGCAACAGTCGGACCTCTATTACGACATCATGATGGGCCACCTGAAAGAGCTGCAGTTCGAAGAGAACGGCAACGCGGACGCAGCGGACGAGTCCATCGATTTCTATAAGAAGGCGCTGCAGATTGCGCCTCACGCTGCCGTGATATTGGAGCGGCTTGCAGAGATTGACGCGAATTCTCAGCACACCGCCGACGCAATCACGGAAGCGCAGGCGGCCCTCCAAGCCGATCCGAGCAATGTGGATGCGCACCGGCTGCTCGCGCGCGTGTACGTGCGTTCACTTAGCGACCAGGGGGTGGGCGCATCGCAACAAGAATATTTGACCAAGGCGGTGCAGCAGTTCGAGGCGGTGCTGCAGCTCGATCCAAAAGATACGTACTCGGCATTGTGGTTGGCGCGGCTTTACGGCTTCGAAAACCAGCCGGAGCAAGCGGAAAAAGTTTTGCGTGGCGTTTTGCAGCGGGACTCGCAGAACGAACCGGCGCTCGAGCAGTTGAGCCAGCTCCTGATGGATGAGGGGCGCGCGCCGGAAGCCATCACGCTGCTGAAGAACGCGGTAAGCGACACAAGTTCTTCCGACCTGTATGGCGTGTTGGGCGATGCCTATGCGCACCAGCATGATTTCGCGAAGGCCGAGAACGCGTATCGCAAAGCGGTTGCGAACGACCCGACGGACGCGAGTCATCGTCATGGACTGGCGCAGGCGCTGATGTCGGAGGGGAAGTACGCGGAAGCGCTGGCACAATTCAAGAAGCTCACGGAACTCGAGCCGAATTCCGCTGATAATTATTTGCGCATGTCGGAGCTGCAGAGGCGTCTTGGGCAAATGGACGACGCGCAAAGCAGCCTGGATCACGCGAAGAAGCTGGCTCCGGGAAGCTTGGAAGTGATTTACAACCAGGCGCTGCTTTACGAAGACGATAACCACTTCGATCGGGCGGCGAAGATGTTTTCCGACGCCATCGCGTCGCTCAACGCGCAAGGCAATGCCCGGAATGCGGGCGCGCTCGCCATTCTTTACGAGCAGTTGGGACACGCCTACCGGGGCGAGCACAACTATTCAGCCGCCATTGATGCGTTCGAGGATATGAGCAAGCTGAGCCCAGACGCGGCGAAGCGTGCGCAGCTGCTGCTGATCGACACGTATCGCGCCGATCAGCAGATCGATCGGGCCATCGATCTGGCGCAAAAAGCGCGCGCGGAATCGCCCAAAGATCAAGACCTGACCATCACGCTGGCAATGCTTTACGGCGAAAAGTCCGACACGGCAACGGCGACACAGCTGCTGCGCGGCCTGTTGAATGGCAATGAGTCGGACCAGGGCATCTATCTGGACATCGCTGAGGTGCAGGAAAACGGCAAGAAATTCGGGGAAGCCGAACAATCCGCGCAAAAAGCGGAGCAGTTAGCCAAGGAATCGCCGGACAAGCAGGCCGCGTGGTTCATGCTCGGGGCCATCTACGACCGGCAGAAAAAATACTCGCAGGCCGAAACACAGTTTCGGAAAGTCCTGGACGTGAATCCGGACAACGCTCCGGTGCTCAATTACTACGGGTACATGCTGGCGGACCGTGGCGTGCGCATGGAGGAGGCGACCTCGCTGATTCAGCGCGCGTTGAAGGTGGACCCGAACAACGGCGCGTATCTGGACAGTTTGGGCTGGGCCTATTTCAAGCAAAACCGCCTGACGGAAGCCGAACAGTATTTGCGGCAAGCAATCGATCGTCAGGGAAATGACCCAACGATTTTGGAGCATCTCGGCGATGTCTATTTGAAGCTGGGCAACACGCAGCAAGCCGCACAGACGTTTGAGCAGGCGTTGGCGCAATGGCAAAAGGCGGCGCCCGCGGATTACCAGCCAGCCAAAGTAAACGAGCTCGACAGCCAGCTGAAAAAGCTGAAAAAGCGATTAGCGCAGAAATCGTCGCCGGAGACTGCCAAGCCGCAGTAAGCTCCGCGCATGAAAACTTCGGTTCGCCTGCCTGCATTCGCCAAAATAAACTTATGCCTGGATGTAATCGGGCGCCGTCCAGACGGTTACCACGAACTGCGCACGATCTTTCAGACCATTGGATTGCGCGACACGCTGGAACTTTCCCGCACACGCCAGCCCGGAATTAAATTGGAAGTTAGCGATACAGCGTTATCTGGCGGTCCCGACAATCTGGTGTATCGCGCGATCGAATTAATCGGCTGCGAGATAGACTTTCGCGGAGGCGTTCGCGCAAAACTGACGAAGCGCATTCCCATGGCGCGCGGGCTGGGTGGTGGTTCGAGCGACGCGGCGGCGGCGCTGATCGGGATGATGCGTTTGACCGGTCGCGAGCGGAACTTCCCGCTGCCAAAACTGATGGAGATCGCGTCGAAGCTGGGCGCGGACGTGCCGTTCTTTTTGTTTGGCGGGCGAGCGCTGGCGGTGAACCGTGGCGACGAGATTTATCCGCTAGAGGACGGGCCGCAGAGGACCGTGGCGGTAGTTTCGCCGAAAGAAATTGGCGTCAGCACCAAAGAAGCGTATCAATGGGTCTCTGCGGAATTGACAAAACGCGCTGATGCCCCTAATATTTGGAGGTTCTGTGCTCTGTGCTGGAGCGGGCAGGGGAAGGTCTCGAATGATTTCGAGGGGCCTGTCTTCCGCCGCCATGCGCGACTCGGAGAAATTCGGGACGCCTTGCTCCAGGTAGGAGCCGCAGAAGCCGCGCTGGCGGGTAGCGGGTCGGCGGTGTTCGGAATCTTCCGAAACCCAGCGCAGGCGCGCCGAGCCGCTCGGATGTTCCCGGAAGATTCGGTTTTCGTAGTCGAAACCTTGTCCAGGAAGATGTATGGCCGCGCCATGGGTTGGGTCCCTGCCTGACGCAGGCAGGTGCCGAGCCTGGTAGACGCGCGACCTTCTAGGGGATAACTTTGGGCGACGGCAAGTTCAAGGTGTTCTGCGGGAAGGCGAATCCCGCGCTAGCGGACGCGATTTGCCAATATTTGGGAGTGCCGCTTGGCAAGGCGGAGCACGGGCAGTTTTCAGACGGCGAGACGCGCTATCAGATTTTGGAAAATGTGCGCGGCGCGGATGTTTTTGTGGTGCAGCCGTGCTCGCATCCGGTGGATCACCACCTGATGCAGCTACTGCTGATGGTGGACGCGTTCAAGCGCGCTTCGGCTTGGCGCATCACGCCGGTGATTCCGTATTACCCGTATGCGCGCCAGGACCGCAAGGACCGGCCGCGCGTGGCGATTTCGGCCAAGCTGGTGGCGGATTTGCTGGCGACGGCGGGCGCGAGCCGCGTGCTTTCGCTTGACCTGCACGCGCCGCAGATCCAGGGATATTTCAATATCCCCGTGGATCACCTGTACGCGTCGCCGGTGCTAGTAGAGTATTTTCAGAAGAAGAAGCTCGGTCCCATCACGGTGGTTTCGCCGGACGCGGGCGGAGTGGAACGCGCGCGGCTTTTTGCCAAGCGCATCGATGCGCCGCTGGCGATCGTCGATAAACGGCGGATCGACGTGAACGTAAGCGAAGTGATGCACCTGATTGGAGACGTCTCCGGGCGTCCGGCGCTAGTGATTGACGACATTATCGATACCGCAGGTACGCTGGTGAAAACGGCTGAGGCGCTGCTCCAAAACGGAGCGACGAAGGTATTTGCGGCGGCGACGCACGCGGTGCTTTCGGGGCCGGCCGTGGAGCGCATCACCAAGTCGCAAATTGAGGAAGTGGTGGTGACGGATTCCGTGCCGTTGAATTGCCAGGCGCAGAACCTCAAGCAGCTAAAAGTGCTCAGCGTGGCGCCGCTGCTGGCGAGGGGAATTCAGTCCATCCACGAAGAGACTTCGATCAGCGAACTTTTCATGTGAGCAAGGTAGTCTTTTCGGGCGAGGTCAGCCGGTCTGGCGGTTACAGGATTCCGGCGGAAATTCGGAAGAATCGGAAGAAGAGGTCGAGAGGAAGACGATGGCGACGTTTACAGTAGAAGGAAAAATTCGCGAGGAGCGCGGCAAGGGTCCCGCGCGGCGGACGCGGCTTACTGGCATGGTCCCGGCGGTGTTGTATGGAGGCCGCGGCAGTTCCGTGGCGCTGGCGGTGAACGCCAAGCAGGTGGCGAAGATTTTGAGGTCCGAATCGGGCCACAACACGATTTTTACCGTCCAGGTAGCGGGCAGCGGCGATGAGAACGCGATGGTGAAGGACTGGCAGGTCGATCCGGTGACGAATAACCTGCTGCACGTGGACCTGATGCGGATCGCTATGGACGTGCGCATGCGGGTGCGCGTGCCGGTGCACGTGTTTGGCGAAGCGGAAGGCGTGAAGTTGCAAGGCGGCATTTTCGAAATGGTCACGCGCGAAGTGGAAATCGAGTGCTTGCCGGGCGATATTCCGGAAGAGTTTCGCGTGGACATTAGTGGACTGACGATCGGCAAGCAGCTGCGCGCCGCCGATCTGCCGATGGATCCGCAGAAAATTAAGCTGCTCACAGATCCCGCGCGCGTGCTGGCGCACGTCGTCATGCTGAAGAAGGAAGAAGAACCCACGGCGGAAGCAGCAGTGGCTGCGGAGACGGCACCAGCAGAGCCCGAAGTTATCAAGAAGGGTAAGAAGGAAGAAGAGGGCGCAGCCGAAGGGGCCGCAACGGAAACGCCAAAGGCGGCGGAAAAGAAATCGAAGTAAGCCCAGTTTGGTTTTGTGCGGCTTGTTAGGGCCATTGGTCCGAGTTCGCCTAGGCGCCCACCGGGACTGGCCGCAGTGACGCGCAGCATCGTAAGCAGACGGGAATATGCGATTGATCGTGGGGCTCGGGAATCCCGGCCCGGACTTTGAATGGACGCCGCACAACGTCGGATTTCTGGCGATTGACGCGATGGCCCAGCGGACTGGGATTCGGGTGACGCGTCCGGAAGCGAAATCGGTGATGGGGCGCGGGATGTTGGCGGGGCACGAAGTGATTCTAGCCAAGCCGCAGACGATGATGAATCTGAGCGGCGTGGCGGTCCGGATGCTGCTGGAGCGCTACGAATGCAATCCGGCGGAAACGATCGTGCTGCTGGACGAAACGGATTTGCCGTGGGGCATGCTGCGCATCCGGGAGCACGGCCGCAACAGCACGCACAACGGATTGCAGTCGATCATCAGCGCGATCGGCGGCGATGAGTTTATCCGCGTACGGATGGGCGTGCAGCCGAAGCAGATGTGGGGCGACCGCCGGGATTACGTGCTCTCGCAGATGGGACGCGAAGAGCGGCAGGTCGCGGAGGAAATGGCGGCTGCGGCGGCGGATGCCGTCGAATTGATTTTGACCGAGGGCGTGGAAAAAGCGATGTCGAAGTTCAATCGCAAAGCGCCGCTGGAAGAGAGTTCGGAGTAGGGGATTGCCCGCCGCGGGCGCGGCGGCCAGGAATCGAGAGGACACATGGAAGAACGCCAGTACGATTTGATTTTCATTTGCCGGCCGGATACGCCGGAACCGGAAGTCGACAAAGTAATCACCACCGTCGAGCACGCCGCCACGGAAAAGGGCGGCAAGATCGAGAGCACGGAGAAGTGGGGCCGCCGGCGCATGGCGTACGATGTGCAGCGGTTGCGCGAAGGCTATTACGTGTACATGGTGGTGAAGTCCGCTCACGGCGAGGTGATCAAGGAACTCGAACGGCGGCTGAAGGTGGCCGATGCCGTGATCAAGTATCTGACTGTGCGCGTCGACGAAGAATTGAAGCGGCAGGCAAAATTGCAGAAGCATCGCGAGAAGCGCGCCGCGCGGCGTCCGCGAAAAACAGCGCCCGCTACGGCTGGCGGAGAACATTCCGCCGCAACGGCATAACGAAGAGACTTTAGCAGGGGAGACAGCGAATGGCAGACGAACAAGCACCAAATCAGCAGCCGGCGGCACCGGCCCCATCGAGCCCGACGAGTCATGCTCCGTCAGGTGGAAGCGGCCATGCGGCACCGTCCGGATTTCATCCGCGGCATTCAGGACCAGGCGGCCCGCGACCGCAGGGCAGGCCAACCGGCCCGCGCCGTGGCAAGCGAAGCTTTGTACGTAAGAAGAAAGTTTGCCGGTTTTGCGTGGATAAGAGCGACTTTATCGACTACAAGAGGGCCGAAATTTTGGCGCCATTCCTTCAGGAGCGGGGGAAAATTCTACCGCGGCGAATGACAGGAACGTGCGCACGGCACCAGCGGTGGCTGACAGTAGCCATCAAGCGGGCGCAGAACATTGCGCTGCTTCCATTTTCCGCGGAACTGTAAGGCATTCGAACGCGCGGCCGGCAGTTTGAACGCCGCCGAAAATATCTGTCAGAGAAGGCCTGGCCGCGAGCGGCGGGCCAGACAAATTTCGAGGTCGAGAGATGCAGATCATTTTGCAGGAAGACGTGGAAAAGCTCGGAAATCGCGGGCAAGTGGTGGAAGTCGCCGAAGGCTACGCGCGCAATTTTTTGCTGCCGCGTAAGCTGGCGCTGGAAGCCAGCGCTGGAAACTTGAAGCGCCTGGAGAAGATGCGCGCCGTGTTCGCCAAGAAGGAAGCGGTGGAACAGGCGGACGCGCAGAAGTTGGCGGAAATGCTCGCGGGCGTCACGCTGGAATTCACGCGGCGCGCTGGCGAGAACGATCAACTGTTCGGCTCGGTGACCAACGCGGACGTTTCCGAGGGGCTCGCAACGCAGGGGTACACGGTCGACAGGCGCAAAGTGGTGCTGCCCGATCCAATCAAGACCGTCGGCGAGTTCGAAGTGCCGCTGAAGCTGCATCGCGAAGTGAGCGCCAACGTGAAAGTGGTGGTCAAAAAAGAAGAGTAGCGGTTTTCGCGACTGCTACGCGGCTTTATCCACACGCGTCCACAGGTTTCAAACACTTTTTAGTCAGAAAAGATGAGCCGGGCGCGATCGGACGATTGTGCTCCTGCCGGGTTCAGACTACATTTGCTTCCTCGCGTATAAAAGCACTCCCAATGGCTGATGATGTTGTTGGGTTTCGGGGCGAACTGCGCCCGAAAATCGCCGTTGACAGTGTGGCGAAATAAAGGCGAAGATAGGCGATCACCGAATGCCTGCCGAAACAAATATCGAGCGACCCCTGCCGCATTATTTGGTAGCTGAAAAGACGCTTTTGGGCGTGGTGCTGCTCAACAATGCCGCACTGGTTGGCGCGCTGGAAAAGGGACTGACTGCCGAGGACTTCTTCCTTCCCGAGCATCGCTACGTTTTCGAGGCGATGATGCGCCTCGACGAAGAGCGCAAGCCGATCGACGCCGTCACGCTTACCGAACTACTGCATCGTACGGGCAAGCTGGAAGCTTCCGGTGGCGCGGCCTATATTTCGCAGCTGGGGGATGGCGTCCCGCACGCAATGAACGTGGAGCACTACACCCAAATCATTCGCGAGAAGGCTGTGCTTCGCGGGCTGATCCACGCCGCGGAAGCGATTCAGGAGCGCGCCTTTGAAGGGCGCGAGAATGTCGACGAAATTCTGGACCAGGCGGAATCGTGGGTTTTCAAGCTGGCCGAGCAGCGGATACGCTCGGGGTTCATCGGCATCAAGCAGCTGGTTTCGGACAATTTCAGCCGCATCGAGCGTATTTTCACTGAGGGCCGGCGCGTCACCGGTCTGGCGACCAGTTATCTGCAGCTCGACAATCAAACGTCGGGGTTACAGGCGTCGGAGATGATTATTCTGGCGGCGCGGCCTTCGATGGGCAAAACGGCGCTGGCGCTAAATATCGCGGAAAACGTAGCCTTGCGGCAGCAGCAGCCGGTAGCGGTGTTCAGCCTGGAAATGTCCAAGGAGTCGCTGTTGCAACGCTTAATCGGCTCGCAGGCGCGCATCGATTCGCACCGGTTTCGCACCGGGCAGCTTGGCAAGGAAGATTGGCAGAAGATCGTAAGCGGCCTCGCGGTGCTGGGCGAAGCGCCCTTGTGGATCGACGATTCGGCCGCCAGCACGGTGCTGGAAATGAGCGCGAAGGCGCGGCGGTTGAAGAAAGACAAAGGGCTGTCGCTGGTGATCGTCGATTACCTGCAACTGATCACCGCGCATGGGCGCTTTGGAAACAGAACCGAGGAAGTGTCGTACATTTCGCGAGCGCTAAAAAGCATGGCCAAGGAGCTGCAAGTGCCTGTGCTGGTGTTGAGCCAGCTCACCCGCGCGCCAGCACGCGAAGACCGCGACCCGCAGCTTTCCGATCTGCGCGAATCGGGAGCCATCGAGCAGGATGCCGACGTGGTGCTTTTCATCAACCGTCCGCATTTCTATAAGCCGGACGCTCCGGAAGAAGACCGCGCCAAAACCGACCTGATCATCGCCAAGCAACGCAACGGCCCCACAGGCAAGCTCAGTTTCGTGTTCCTCAGCCGGTACACGCGCTTTGAAGAGGCGGCGCCGGACGCGTGGGATTCCTCTCCGGAAGAGTAATCTTCGCGAACGCAACTGCCGATTCTGTCCACGCCGGGCCACAGGTGTGTCTGGCGAAGCGCGGTTCGTGGGCTTTGATACAGACGATTCTGTCGCTAAACCGTTCATTTTCGCGCGCCGGCGGCAGCGCGTTTTGCGGCTCGCGGAATGCAACTGTGATGGCGAAGCGGATGTTTACCTAAACGCAGCGCGAGCAGTTTAGTGGTCGAATTTTCATCGCGCGCATTCCAGGAGTCTGGCATCCTAAACAAAATGGCGAAGACAATTCATCGAGGGGGAAGGCCGGTCTGGGCGGAAATTTCGCTCAAGGCGATTGCCAATAATCTGCGCGTCACGCGCCGGCACATTGGTCCGAAGCCGCTGATTTTGGCGGTGGTCAAATCGAACGGATACGGCTTGGGCGCCGTGCCGGTGGCGAAAGCGCTGCAGAAAGCCGGCGCGGACCGCTTCGGCGTGACCTGCGCAAATGAAGGCATCGAGCTCCGCGAGTCGGGTATTCGCAAACCGATTTTGGTGCTTACGGGATTTTGGCCGGGAGAAGAGAAGCGCTTCATCGACAACCGTCTAACACCGACCGTCACGCGGCTCGACGACGTCCGGCACCTGGAACGCGCGGCGAAGGCCTCGCGCGTGAAAGCGCCGCTGAAGTTCCATTTGAAAATCAATACCGGCATGAACCGGCTGGGTCTGTTGCCTTCCGAACTTGACGCATTCGCGTCGGACTTTGCCGATTGCCGGCATCTACAACTCGAAGGCACATTCACCCACTTTGCTTCAGCCGAAGATTTCAGCGCGCGGCAAACCGACGACCAGGAAGAGGTGTTCCGGCGCAGCCTGGCGCACATGCGCGAACTTGGGATTTCGCCGGGAATCGTTCACATGGCGAATAGCGGCGCGATCTGCGCACGGCCGAGCACTTGGGCTGATATGGTGCGCCCCGGCGCCATTCTCTACGGCTATTACCAGTCCTTCGACCCGCCACAGAAGGGTCACGAGGTGCGGCGCATGCTTCCGGTCGAGCCGAGCCTTTCGCTGCGCGCGCGGATCATCTCGCTGCGCGATTTGCCTCCGGGGCAGCCGGTAGGATATTCCGCGCGATTCGTCACCGAGAGGCCATCCCGCATTGCGGTGATCAACGCTGGCTACGCCGACGGCATATTGCGCCAGCGTACCAATCACGGATGCGTTTTGGTGCGCGGGCGGCGCGTACCGCTAGTCGGAACGATCTCAATGGATTTGACTACTCTTGACGTGACGGACCTGCCCGAGGCGCAGCTTGGGGACGTGGTCACGATCTACGGAAAAGATGGCAACGACGAGATTCGGGTCTCCGATGTGGCGCACGAGATTGGTACGGTTACTTCCGACCTCCTGTGCGCGCTAGGACGACGCGTTCCTCGCTACTATCTCTAAGGTTTCATTCTTCTCGTAACCACGCCCCGTCTCGGGTAATTACCTGACGTGATCCTCAGGTGTTGACTCTCGATCAATTCGGAGTGCTATACTGCGGCAGTTGTTTAGGTTTTGTTTATTTTAGTTGCCGCGGGCGGAGATGCAGCTCTGCGCGTTGGCCGCCTGTGATTAAAAGGGCCCTCATAACGTTCATAAGCTTTATACGATGACAAGGCGGTAGCCATGCCAAGAGTTTTCAATGCACCCGGTCATGTGTCCTCGGGTTCGGTTCCTGAAACAGCCCCAAGCAAACCAGTTGTTATCTCCCGCCGCAAACATGACGGAGTTGGCACGTTTTGGGACATGCTGGTTGTGCGTTTGATTTTTGCGGCGGTCTGCACGGCTGCGGGCTATCACTTCCGCCCGTTCAGCTTGCCGCGGCTGCACGGAGCCATTGGCGGATTCCTGTTCGCCTTCGGAATCATACTGTTCGAAATTCGCCTGCGAAAAGCCAGCTTGCGGCGGCTAATAGGGGCTGCGGCTGGCTCAATCCTGGGTATCTTAGGCGCATTTCTGATCTCGCTGATCTTCATGCACACGACCATGCCGGAGGCGACGCGCTCGTTCTTCAGCCTGTCGATATTCCTGGTGATGGCGTACATCGGACTGGTGCTGGGCGCGAACAAGGGCGACATGCTCAACTTGCAGGCTCTCGGCGGCTTGTTCGGTAGCGAGCGCAGCACGCGGCATTCGGCGAAGCTGCTGGATACCAGCGTGATAATTGACGGGCGGGTTGCAGATATCGCGGAGACGCTGTTTTTGGACGGCACCGTGGTGGTCCCGCAGTTCGTGCTGCGCGAGTTACAGTTGGTGGCCGATTCCGCTGATCCTCTGAAGCGGCAGCGCGGCAGGCGCGGTTTGGAAGTGCTGCAGCGCATCCAGAAAATGACGGCGCTCGACGTGCAAATCGCCGATGACGATTTTCCGCAGATCCCCGAAGTAGACCTGAAGCTGATCGAACTGGCCAAACGGTACGATGCCAAAATCGTGACCAATGACTTCAATTTGAACAAAGTGGCCACGCTGCAGGGCATCGAAGTAATGAACGTCAATCAACTGGCCAACGCTTTGAAGCCGGTGGTCCTGCCTGGCGAAGGCATGCGCGTATTCATTCTGCGCGAAGGCAAGGAGTACAACCAGGGGGTTGCGTATCTCGACGACGGTACCATGGTGGTGGTCGATGGGGCTCGCCGGATGATCAACAAAACGATCGACATCAGCGTGACTTCGGTCCACCAGACCACTGCCGGGAAAATGATCTTCGGCCGTTACGACGAGCGCGGCGAGCAGCCCCGACCCGTAGCAGCCGTGCCAGCGCCGCAGGAGGCGCATTCAAGCCGCAGCGGCGAAACCGGTGGAGGAGGCGAACGCCCACCGCGCCCTCTATATCCTGACTCGGGCCGCAGCTGAGCTGCTCTCCGAGAGTCCCGATTCTCTCGCGCACCAATCGCGTATGCGTTAGACTATCAGACCGCTAATGAGCAACATTGCTGCAATCATTCCAGCCGCCGGACTCGGCACGCGCATGGGCGCGGACATGCCCAAGCAGTTCCTTGAGTTGGATGGCGTGCCGCTGATTATTTTTACGCTGCGCCGCCTGGCGGCGTGCGCCGCGATCACGGAATTCTTCATTTCCACTCGAGTTGACGACGTGATGGCGCTCGAGGCGATGGTGGTGAAGGCCGCGCTTGGCAAGCCCGCGCGCGTAGTTCACGGAGGCGATACGCGGCAGGAGTCAGTGGGTAACGCGCTGGCGCAGGTGGATCCGTCGACTGAAATTGTGCTGGTGCACGACGCGGTGCGGCCGTTTGTCACCGTGGCGCAAATTGAGCGAGTGATTGCCGAGGCGCGCAGCCGCGGCGCAGCCATTCTCGGCATTCCCGCGATCGACACCGTCAAGGAAGTGAAGCGCGCGAGTTTGCCGGAAGACGTCGCGCTGATTTCGGCGACAATTCCACGCGAGCGAATCGTGCTGGCGCAGACGCCGCAGGTTTTTGGGTATCCGTTGCTTCGCGATGCGTTTAGAAAGGCGCAGGAAGACGGCGTGACGGCGTCGGATGAAGCGGCAATGGTCGAACGATTCGGGCACGACGTGTTCGTGGTGGTCGGTTCGGAGCGTAATTTAAAAATCACGCGGCCGGCTGATATGGAGCTGGCGGCGTTTTATCTAGAACAGGAGCGAAGGGAGCTAAAGAAATGAGTTTTGCGCCAGAGCAGCAGGGCGCGAGCAGCGCGGCGAAAATCTTCCGCATCGCGCTGTTTTGTATCATCGCGTTCGGCCTCGCCAGTGTTCTTTGGCGCTTGGCGGGCTCCTTGCAATTGCCAAAAAATTACGAGCTCGTTGCGGACTTGGCGATCGGCGTTGTTCTGATGATGACTCTTAATTTGGCGCGGGGCGTGTGGCGCAGCGCGGACAACTCGCCTTCGCCTATAGACCCGCCGAATGGGCCTCTCGGATGAATTGCTCGGGAATCGGATACGATTTGCACCGGCTCGAACCGGGCCGCAAACTGATGATCGGCGGAATTGAGATTCCGTTCGATAAGGGTTCGGTGGGGCATTCGGATGGCGACGTTCTGTGCCACGCGCTTTGTGATGCATTGCTCGGCGCAGGCGCGCTCGGCGACATCGGCACACACTTCCCGGATACTGATCCGAAGTGGAAAGGCGCGGCGAGCTTGCTGTTCCTGCGGCACGCGCGAAAGCTGCTGGCCGATCGTAAGATGCGCGTGGTGCATGTCGATGCCGTGGTGATCTGCGA
>Ga0307373_10003534_pt1 | contig 27194 bp, 23 predicted proteins | sample OX2MG_FD_202534 | JGI IMG/M metagenome (GOLD analysis project Ga0307373, IMG submission 202534) | Soil microbial communities from Risofladan, Vaasa, Finland - OX-2 | ecosystem: Environmental > Terrestrial > Soil > Coastal area > Acid sulfate soil | place: Finland: Risofladan, Vaasa | collected...
CTCGGTGGGGCGCTCGGCCTGGCGGCGATCGCGACGATCGCCTCCGCGGCAGCGGTGGGGGGAGGCCTCAGCGGCGAGGCGCACGGGATCCGCTTCGCGCTCGGCGTGAGCGCCGGCGTCGGGCTCGCCGCGGTGCTGATCTCCCTCACCGCCCTGCAGGCGCCGGCGAACGCGCCGGCGAGCGCGCCGCCGCCTCCCGTCGCCGGTCGCCGTCGACCGACGACGGCACGGCCGAGCACGTAGCGTCCGAACAGAGGAGGAGCGATGGGTCACGAGGCACGCCTCGCGCTGAAGCGGGGGATCGAGTCCGGGGAGGGCCTCTTCGCGCCGCTCTGCCTGGACGCCTTGACGGCGCGCCTGTGCGAGGAGATCGGCTTCGGCTGCGGCTACCTCTCCGGCGGGGCGCTCGGCTTCTCGAGCGGCGTCTCCGAGGCGCTCCTCACCCTCACCGAGCTCGCCGAGCGCACGGCCGCGATCACCCGCCGCTCGGCGCTGCCGCTCATCGCCGACGGCGGCGTCGGCTTCGGCGACCCCGTGCACACGATGCGCGCCGTGTGGGACTTCGAGGCGGCCGGCGCGGCCGCGATCGAGATCGAGGACCAGGTCGCCCCGAAGAGGGTCAGCCACCACCGCGGCATCGAGCACCTCGTCCCGGCCGAGGAGATGGCCGAGAAGGTGCGGGCCGCCGTGCAGGCCCGCAAGGACCCCGACTTCCTGATCATCGCCCGCACGAGCGCGCTCCGCCTCGAGAGCTTCGACGCGGCGATCGCCCGCCTCACCGCCTACGCCGAGGCCGGTGCCGACCTCCTGCTCTCGGGGCTGTTGGAGGGCGACGAGCTCGTGCGCGCGCCGCAGCTCCTCCCCCGCCCGTTGATCGCGATGGCCCCCCTCGACCTGCGCCCCCGCGAGGAGTGGAGCCGCCTCGGCTACCCGCTCGTCGTCGACCCCTACACCGGCCAGTCGGTCGCCTTCGACGCGATGCGCAGCGCCTTTCGCGCGCAGCACGCGGGGGGCTCGGGCCCCGACGAGGCGACGCGGGTGAAGGCCCTCTACGCCGAGCTCGCCCCCGCCGCGGGGCTCGAGGAGCTCTACGAGGTGGAGCGCCGCACCACCGAGCCCGGCAGCTGAGCTACTCCGCGACGAGCGCCCGAGCGCGCCCAGCGGCGGGATCGGGCACCGCAGCGGGCGGCCCGAAGCCGCGCAGCGCCACGAGGCAGAGCCCCGCCGCGAGGAGCGGCGCGGCGGTGGTGACGACGAAGGCGAGGTGGTAACCGGCGGTGAGCGCCAGACGGAGCGGCGCCCCCGCAGCGAGGCGGCGGTTGGTCTCGATGCTCGAGATGCTCGCCGCCACCGCGGTGCCGAAGGCGATCCCGATCTGCAGCGTGACGTTGGTCAGCCCCGAGGCGAGGCCCGACTCGTTCGACCCGGCACCGGCCATCGCGATCGTCACCGTCGGCAGGAAGACGAGGCTCGCGCCGAGGCCGACGAGGAGGAAGGCCGGCATCACGTCGGTGAAGTAGTTGCCGCCGAGCGGCGCCCTCGCGAGCAGCAAGAGCCCCGCCGCGACGAGGCAGAAGCCGGGGGCGATCGGCCGCGACGGGCCGAAGCGGCGGAGGATCCGCGAGACGAGCAGCAGCGAGCAGAGGCCGATCATCAAGTTGAGGGGGAAGTAGCCGAGGCCGGTGCGGATCGCGCTGTAGCCGAGGACGTGCTGCAGGTAGAGGGCGCCGCAGAAGAAGACCGGGCTCATCGCGAAGCCGTGGAAGAAGCGCGCGAGGTTCGCGACGCCCAGCCGACGGGTCGCGAGCAGGCGCAGCGGGATGAGCGGGCGCCGCACCTTCGCCTCGTTCAACAAGAAGAGCGCGCCGAGCGCCGCCGCGCCGAGGAAGGAACCGACGGTGCGCGTCGAGCCCCAGCCGATCGCCGAGGCGTTGACGATCGCCCACGTCGCGAGGGTGGGCGCGGCGACGACGAGCAGGCCGCCGACCCAGTCGACCCCCCCGTGGATCCCGATCCCCGGATGCTCGTCGAGGAGGGCGAGCGCGAGCGCCCCGCCGACGACGCCGATCGGGACGTTGATGAAGAAGATCCAGTGCCAGGAGAGGTACTGGGTGAGGGCGCCGCCGACGAGCAGGCCGATCGAGCCGCCGATGTTCGCGACGAGGGCGTAGACGATCATCGCCCGTCCGCGCTCACGGGGGGCGGGGAAGAGGGTGACGAGGATCCCGAGCACCATCGAGGAGCAGCAGGCGGCGCCGACCCCCTGCACGAAGCGGGCGCCGATCAGCAGCTCGCGGCTCTCGGCGAAGCCGCAGGCCGCCGAGGACGCGCTGAACAGCCCGAGCCCGAACAAGAAGATGCGCCGCCGGCCGAAGAGGTCGCCGAGGCGGCCGGCGAGGAGGAGGAGGCCGCCGAAGGTCACGAGGTAGGCGTTCACCACCCAGGCGAGCGAGGCCTGGGTGAAGTGCAGCTCCCGCTCGATGATCGGCAGCGCGACGTTCACGACGGTGCCGTCGACGACGATCACGAGCTGGCCGAGGCAGAGCACCACGAGGGCGAGCCAGCGGCCGCGGCGGCTCGACTTCAGGGCCGCGAGGCGGGCGTTGTTCGTCATCACCGACTTCCGGAGGGGGGAGCGGCCCAGCCGGGCCAGCCCGGCGAGCCTATCGGCCCCCTCGGGGGGCGCCGTTGCCCCGCTCAGCCCCCGGCGGGACGGAACAGGTAGCGGCAGCGGTGGTCGACGCCAAAGCCGATCGCCTCGTAGAGCGGTCGCGCCGCGGCGTTCTGCTCCTGGACGGCGAGGCACATCCGTGGCACGCCGCGCCGGCGGGCGAGCTCGCCGAGCGCCGCGAGCACGGTGCGCGCTCCCCCCTCGCGCCGTCGCTCGGCGCGGGTCGCGATCGCCTGCACGACGAGCAGGCCGCGCGAGAGCACCGCCTGCCCGACGGCGACGACCTCGCCTGCGCGGCGCGCCGAGAGGTAGTGGCACTCGGGGCCGGCGCGGAGTAGCGCGTGCGCCTGCTCGACGGCGCGCTGGTCGCTACCGAGGCGGCCCTGCTCCTCCTCCCAGTAGACGGCGAACCAGTCCGGCGAGATCGTCTCCTCGTCGACGATCTCGAAGCCGGCGGCGGCCTCCGCCCGGAGCGCGCCCGTCTCGGCGACGCAGACGAGGGGGTGACGGGGGCGCTCGTCGTAGCCGCGCGCCGCGAGCAGCTCGAACAGCGCCGGCGGCGTCGAGCCGCCGGTGCGGATCTCGACGTCCATCTCGCGCCGGCCGTAGAAGTCCTCGGTGATCTCGACCGCCGCCTCGAGGCCGCAGTCGGGCTCGCCGATCGCCCAGGCGGTGTTCGTGCGGCGGTCGAGGCCCTGGCCGAAGCGCAGCTGCCAGCGGTCGACCACCTCGGTGAGCGGCGCCGGCCACGCGTTCGCCAGCACCTCGTCGAGCAGGATCGCTTGGTCCACCGTCCCCCCTTCGCGCGACGGCCCCGTCGGCGGGGCCGACAGAACGGTATTGGGGCTAGAGCAGGCGGCGCAGCAGCGCGACCGTGCGCCTGCGGTAGGGAGGATAGGCGAGGCCAACTTTGGGGTGGTTGGCCTTGCGCAGCACGGGGCGCAGGTGGCTGAAGGTCTCGAAGCCGTAGCGGCCGTGGTAGCGGCCGCTCCCGCTCTCCCCGAGGCCCCCGAAGGGCAGCTTCCCAGTCGCGAAGTGCTCGAGCGTGGTGTTCACGCACACCGACCCCGAGCGGGTCGCGGCGATGAAGCGGTCGGCGACGCGGCGTTCCTTGGTGAAGACGTAGGCGCACAGCGGCACGGGCGCGGCGGCGATCCGCGCCGCGGCCGCGGCGGCGTCCTCGACGGCGATCACCGGGAGCAGCGGCCCGAAGATCTCCTCGTGCTGGAGGGGCGCGTCGGCGGCGGGCTCGACGAGCACGGTCGGTGCCAGGTAGCGGGTGGCGTGGTCCACCTCGCCGCCGCAGGCGATCGTCGCCCGCGAGGTCGCGAGCAGCGCCTCGAGGCGCGCGAGGTGGCCGTCGTTCACGATCCGCCCGTAGTCGGGGCTCTCCCTCGGCTCCTCGCCGTACAGGGCGCGCACGCTCGCGACGAGCCGCTCGACGAAGGCCCCTGCGACCTCGCGGTGCACGAGCACGTGGTCAGGGGCGATGCAGGTCTGCCCGGCGTTCAGGAACTTGCCCCAGGCGATGCGGGTCGCGGCGACGCCGAGGTCGGCCGAGGCGTCGACGTAGGCGGGGCTCTTGCCGCCGAGCTCGAGGGTGACCGGCGTGAGGGTCGCGGCGGCGCGCGCCATCACCTTGCGCCCGACGGCGGTGCTCCCGGTGAACAGCACGTGGTCGACGCCGCCGTCGATGAGCGCCTCGGTGACCTCCGGGCCGCCGTTCACCACCGCGACGATCGCCGGGTCGAGGTAGCGGCCGATCAGCTCGGCGAGGAGCCGCGCCGTCGCGGGGGCGAGCTCGGAGGGCTTCACGACGACGGTGTTCCCCGCCGCGAGCGCGGCCGCGAGCGGCACGAGGACGAGGTTCACCGGGTAGTTCCAGGGGGCGACGACGAGCACCACGCCGAGCGGCTCGTGGCGGAGCTCGGCGCGCCCGGGCCGGAGCGCGACGGGCAGGCGCACGCGCCGCGTCCGGCTCCAGCGGGCGAGGTTCCGGCGCTGCAGGACGATCTCCCGGCGGACGCTGAGGACGTCGGTGATCAGCCCCTCGACGGCGGGCTTGCCGAGGTCGCGGGCGAGCGCCCCGCTGATCCGCGCCTCCTCCTCGGTGACGAGGCGTTCGAGCGCCGCGAGCTGCGCGGCGCGCGTCGCGAGCGGGAGCGTCCGTCCCGCCTGGAAGGCGGCCCGCAGGCGGCGCAGCGCCGCCACCGCTTGCTCGTCCATCGGTCCCTCCCCGCCGCGCCCGCGGCTACCGTCCCCTGGCGACGATAGGGGGAGCGCGTGGGCGAGGAGCGCCGGTACGAGGTCGCGGTGATCGAGGGCGACGGCATCGGCCCCGAGCTCGTCACCGCCACCCTCGAGGTCCTCGACGCCCTCGCCGCCGACGAGGACTTCACCCTCTCCTACCGCCACCTCCCCGGCGGGGCCGCCGAGTACCTCCGCAACGGCAGCCCGCTCAGCGAGGAGTCGATGGCCGCGGTGCGCGCCGCGGACGCGGTGCTGAAAGGCCCCGTCGGCCTCCCCGAGGTGCGCTTCCCCGACGGCACCGAGGCGGGCCTGCTCGGCGGGGTGCTACGCGGCGGCCTCGACACCTACGCGAACGTCCGTCCGGTGCTCCTCCTGCCCGGGGTCGAGTCGCCGTTGAAGGTCGGGGCGGGGGCGATCGACTACACGATCGTGCGCGAGAACACCGAGGGCCTCTACGCCTCGCGCGGCCTCGGCGTCGGCAACGACTGGGCGATGACCGACACGCTGTTGGCGACCCGCCCGGGCTGCGAGCGGGTCAGCCGCTACGCCTGCGAGCTCGCCCGCCGCCGCTCCGGCGCGCCGGAGGACGGGGTGCGACGGGTGACCTGCGTCGACAAGGCGAACGTGCTGCGCAGCCTCTACTTCTTCCGGCAGATCTTCCTGGAGGTCGCCGCCGACTACCCCGACCTCGACGTCGAATGCCTCTACGTCGACGCCGCCGCGCAGGCGCTCGTGCTGCAGCCCGGGCACTTCTCGGTGATCGTCACCGAGAACCTGCTCGGCGACATCCTCTCGGACCTCGGCGGGGCGACGATCGGCGGCATCTCGCTGTGCGGCTCGGGGAACATCGGCGACGGTGCCGCCTACTTCGAGCCGATCCACGGCTCGGCGCCCTCGATCGCCGGCAAGGGCCTCGCCAACCCGGTCGGCCAGCTGCTCTCCGCTGCGCTGATGTTCGAGCACCTCGGCGAGGCCCCGGCGAGCGGGCGGCTGCGGGGGGCGGTGGCCCGCGCCCTCGCCGACGAGGCGGTCGTCGTCGCCCGCGACGGCTCGGTCGCCGGCGGCGCCTCTGCCGTCGCCGCCGCGGTGTGCGCCCGCGTCGGCTGACTCAGATCCGCTCCAGCGCCTCGCCGTCGAACAGCGGCGCCATCTCGTAGGCGTCGACGTCGCCCTCCATCTCCTCGTCAGCGGGCACGCCGCCACCGGCCGCGGCCGCCTCAAGGACGAGGGGGAGCAGGGTGAAGTCGCTCGAGGAGTTGAGGAACAGCTGCGGCCGGCCGAGGACGAAGCGCACGGCGCGCCCGATCGCCGCCGCGTCGCCGAGCGGCTGGTACCAGCTGCGGCGCTCCTCGGGGCGGGGCTCGGGCCAGCGGCGGCGGGCGATCGACTTGATCGTCTGCACCGCGACCCCACCCTCCGCGCAGCGGTCGAGGAGCGCCTCCACCTCCTCGCGGTAGGCGGGCTCGCGCAGCAGCGGGAAGTTGAAGGGGAGGAGCACCGAGTCGAAGGCGAAGCGCTCGAGACTGCGGAGGTGCATGCCGGCGATGCGCAGACCGTGGCCGGTGACGCCGATGAAGCGCACCAGCCCCTCGTCGCGGGCACGGGCGAGGGCCTCGACCGCGCCGCCCGGGCCGTGCGCGACGGCCCACTCCTCCTCCTCGACCAGGTTGTGCAGCTGGATGAGGTCGAGCTGGTCGATCCCGAGGCGCTCGAGCGAGCGCTCGAGGGAGCGGCGGGCCTCCTCGCCGGTGCGCTCGCCGGTCTTGGAGGCGACGAAGAACTCGTCGCGGTGCTCCTTCAAAAAGGGCGCGAGGCGCAGCTCGGACTCCCCGTAGGAGGCGGCCGTGTCGATGTGGTTGACGCCGGCGGGGAGGAGGAGCGAGAGCACCTCGTCGGCGCGCTGCTGGTCGACCTTGGAGAGCGCGGCGGCGCCGAAGAGCACCCGAGAGCTCTCGTGGCCGGTCCGTCCGAACGGTGCCCGTGCGATCATCTCGACCTCCTCGGTTTCGCGGCGAAGCCTACGGCGGCAGCGCCCGGCCGTCAGCCCCCGCGCCGCCCCGCCTGCGGGAGCGGCGCGTAGGAGAAGGTGTCGACGGAGGTCCTCGGCGTGGCGCAGCCCGTCGGCGAGCACGGCTCGACGTGCACCGCACCGGAGAGGCCCGCGGGGACGGCGACGACGAGCTCACCCGGGGCGCGGTGGCCGAGCGCGGCGCCGGTGACGCTGCGGAAGACGCGCACGTTGGCCACCGAGACGAAGAGCACCGAGGTCGCCATCGAGAGGTCGTCGCCGACGAGGGTGATGCGGCTCCCGCCCGCGCCCGTGCGCGTCGAGAGGCCCGAGACGGCGGGGACCTTCGCGTACGAGAAGGCCTTCACGTTGCTGCGCCCGACGATGCTCTGCACGCTCACCCCGCCGACGAGCGCCCCCGCCGGCGAGGTGGGTGGGACGACGACGATCTCGGTCGCGCTCAGGTAGCTGATCCCGACCACCTCGCTCGCCGGGTTCCCGGGCGGGCCGAAGTTCACCCACTGGAAGGTGTCGAAGCTGAAGCCGCGGCCAATGATCGTCACCGGGTGGACGCCGCGGGCGTCACCGGGGTTGGGGGTGATGCGCAGGATCCGCGGCTTGGAGGAGAAGTCGTACTCCGTCGCCGCCGGCGCGACCTCGCGCCCCGGCGTCGGCGGGACGACCCCCTCGGGGTTGAAGACGATCCGCCCGCGCACCGGGGGGAGGATCGCGGCGGTGGCCGAGCTCCCGAGCGCGTCGGCGACGACCACCTCGGCCTGGCAGTTCACCGTCGGCTCGAAGCCGTTGCCGGTCGCGCAGGCGACCCCCGCGTCACGCGCCGGGGTGACGGCGACGAGCTCGTCGTTGCTCACGACCGACACCGAGCGCGCCGGCAGCCCGCCGAAGCTGACGCGCAGTTGCGCGGCGGCGAAGCCACTGCCGTAGACGGTGACGGTGGCGCCCCCCGCGATCGGCCCCGCGGAGGGGCCGATCCCCGACACGTCGGGGGGGCCGCCGCCGGCGCCCACCGTCACGTACTGGAAGACGCTCGCCGGGCCGGTGAGGCTCGACGCGCTGCCGGTCGGCCCCGACACGGTGACGACGAGCTGCACCGCGCCGCTGCCGTCGGTCGCCGGCGAGCCCGGAGGGAGGGGGCTCGCCGGGGTGACGACGGTGAGTCCCCGCCCAGCGATCGTCGTGACGGCGGCGGGCGCCCCACCGAGCGAGGCGGTGACCGTCGCCCCCGCCGGCGGTGCGGCGGCGAGGGTGACAGCGAGCGAGGTCCCACCAGTCGTCGGCCCCGACGGCGGGCTGAGCGCGGTCACCACCGGCGCGGCCGGCCCGGCGAGCGGGCTGCCGCTCTCCTCGGCGCAGAGGGCCGCGGCGAGGCCACCGGCACCCGCGGGCTCGGTGACGATCGGCGCGCCGAGGCCCGTCGCCCGGTCAAAGCCCGCCCCCGCCTGGTACGAGCCCCCCGAGACGCTGAAGATGTCGTTGTTCCCCGACGTGATGTCGATGAACGAGCCGCTGTAGCCGCTGGGGGTGGAGGCGATCGCGTAGAGGGCGGGGGCGAGGAAGCCGAGGTCGGCGCCGCCCGCCCGCACCGGGAGCGCGCCGCAGGAGGTGCCCGCCGGTGCCGAGGCGGCGACCTCGGCGGCGATCGCCGCCCAGATCGGCGTCGCCGAGGAGGTCCCGCCGATCGAGGACCAGCCCGCGTCCGGCCGCCTCTGGACGTTGCCCGCGCCCCCGGCGAAGCCGGCGCTGTAGACGGTGATCCCGAGCTGCTCGTCCGCGCTCGCCGAGACGTCGGGGAGCTCGCGCCTCGCGCCGGGCAGCAGCCCGGCGACCCCGCTCTGCCAGGAGGGGGCGCTCCACACGAGCGAGAGCCCCCCACCGCTCCCCCCGCCGTTCGCCCCGTCGTTCCACGTCGTCTCGGCGTCGGCAGCCGGGCGGGGGAGGTCGGTGCTCGACAGCGAGGTCCCGCCGACGCTCACCACGAAGGGCTGGCTGGCGGGGTCGTCGACCGAGAGCAAGGGGGCGACGGCGGTGGTGGTGGAGAAGGGGGTGCTCGCGCAGTCGTCCGAGCCGGTGTCCCCTGTCGCGGCGAAGACCGTCTGGCCCTCGGTCGCCGCCTCCTCGAAGAGAATGTTCTCGAGCTGCTCCGCGCCCGGCGCGCTCGTCTCGAGCGCCGACTCGCACTCCCCCCAGCTGGTGGTGACGATGTTCGCCCGGTCCTGGCTGATGATCTCGTTGTAGGCGTCGAGCGCGCCGAAGGTCGTGTTCGGGGCGTCGTAGACGATGATCTTCGCCGCCGGGGCGAGGGCGGCGAGGTCCTCGACGTCGAGGATCGCTTCCCCGGTCCCGCTCCCCGACAGCGAGTAGTTGTCGACCGCGTCGATCGTCACCCGGCCGGGGTCGCTCGTGTGCAGGTAGCAGCGCTCGAAGGTGGCGAGATCCGAGGCGAGGAAGGGCTCCAGCTCGAACAGGGCGATCGTCTGGCCCGCCGCGAGGTCGCCCGCCGAATAGAGGCGATCCAGGCCGTAGGCGTGCGCGACCTGGCTGTCGGTCCAGGCCCCCGCCGCCAAGGCGTCACGCCGCGCCGCCGCGCAGGCGGTCGGGCCGCCGGTGACCGGCGCCTCCCGTGGGGCGCTGCCCGCCCGGCCCGTGGCCGCGCCGCGCCTCGCGGCCACGGCGGAGCCGTGCGGCACCACCAGGTCGTCGAGGCCGAGGACCGAGCTCACCGTGCCGGCGAGCGCGCGCGGCAGCTCGGGGGCGCTCGCGGCCGCCCAGCCGGCACGCCCGTCGGCCAATCGGTAGCCCTCGACGCGCGTGCGGAAGGCGGCCTCGACGGCGCGCACGCTGCCGCTCACCGGGATCATGAGGTGGTTCGCGCTCGCCGGCGCGACCCGCAGCCCGGCTCGGCGCAGCGCCGCGCTGACCTTGGCGATCGCCCCCTCGGTGGCGCCGAAGCGACGGGCGAAGGCGGCGGTGCCGAGGAAGCGGCCGTGCTCGGGACTCTGCGGGCTCGCGATCGCGGTGGCGAGCGCCTTCAGCCCGGCGGGATCGCGGCCGGCGAGGACGACGCCGAGATCGAGGCGCCGGTTCGACGCGAGCGCGCCGGTCGCGTGGGCGCCGCCCGGCACCCGTGCCACCTGCCCGACGGCGAAAAAGGCCGGGGCCTCGCTCGCCGCGGCGGCGCCGGCGACCGGCGTCGCGCCGAGCGCCACGGTGCAGCCGACGGCAGCGCTGACGAGGAGCCTTCGCAGCGGCGTGGGGCCCCGCCGACGGGGCTCAGCCACCGCCGCCGGCCGTCCGGGCGGGTCGCCCCACCGACCGGTCACTTCCAGCGATCGAAGAGGTCGTGGGCGATCCCGAACTGGTCGAGCACCTTCCCGCAGAGGTGGTCGAGGAGGTCCTCGATCGTCTCGGGGTGGTGGTAGAAGGCGGGCGCCGGCGGGAGGATCGTCGCCCCCGCAAGCGTGAGCGTCTCCATGTTGCGGAGGTGGATGAGGTTGAGGGGGGTCTCGCGGGGCACGAGGACGAGGCGGCGGCGCTCTTTCAGGCAGACGTCGGCGGCGCGGGTGACGAGGTCGCCGGTGACCCCCGAGGCGAGGGCGCCGAGAGTGCGCATCGAGCAGGGCATCACGACCATGCCCGCGGTGAGGAAGGAGCCCGAGGAGATCGCCGCCGCGAGGTCACCGACCTCGTAGCAGACGTCCGCGAGGCCGCGCACCGCCTCGGGGGCGAGGTTCATCTCGAGCTCCATCGTGCGCGTGCTGCCCGCGGAGAGCACCAGGTGCACCTCGTGGCTGGCGAGGCGCGCGAGGACGCGCAGCAGGTGGACGCCGAGCTGCGGCGCGCTCGAGCCGGAGATCCCGACGATGAGCCGCGGGCGGGTGGCGCTCAGGGTCGGCCCCGCTTCGCATCGTCGGTCGCGCCCACTCGTTCCCTTCCCGCCGGCGCCGCGGACCAGCGCTGACACACCGGAGGCTTCCGGGCCGGTTGGCTATTGTCGCCCCAGCTGGGCGTGGTCACAAGGCGCCGCCCGCGCGCGGGGGGCAGCGGCCCTCGGGAGGTGTGATGTCGAGGTTCGATCTGCGGCAGTGGCTCGTCGAGGCGGAGCAGCTCGGAGAGCTGCGCAGGATCAAGGGGGCGGACCCTCACCTCGAGCTCGGCGCCGCCTGCCACCTCAACTACCGGCGGGCGAACCCCGAGGCCCTGCTCTTCGAGGACCTCGTCGGCTACCCCGAGGGGGGCCGCGTCCTCGCCGGCAGCGTGATCAACCCCCGCCTGTTCGGCCTGACGATCGGCCTCGGCGGCGAGCTCGACGACATCGGCCTTGTCGAGGCGCTGCGCTCCAAGCCCGGCCAGTGGGTGAACGACGCCACGAAGTTCAAGGCCGAGCAGGTCGACAGCGGCCCGCTGCTCGAGAACGTGCTCGAGGGCGACGAGATCGACTTCACGAAGTTCCCCGCCCCCTGGTGGCACGAGGGCGACGGCGGCCAGTACATCGGAACCGGCTGCGGGATCATCACCGTCGACCCCGAGACCGACGTGATCAACATGGGCGCCTACCGCGTCGAGCTGCAGGACGACGGGCGGGCGATCTCGATCAACATCGAGGCCGGCAAGCACGGCATGCAGCACGTCCGCCGCTGGTTCGAGCGCGAGGGACGGGCGCCGATCGCCGGCAGCTTCGGCCAGCACCCGATCTTCCTCGTGGTAGCCGGCACCGAAGTCCCCTTCGGCGTCTCCGAGCTCGACTACGCGGGCGCGATCCTCGGCGAGCCGGTCGAGGTGATCAAAGGCCAGGACACCGGCCTGCCGATCCCCGCCTACAGCGAGCTCGCCTTCGAGGGCTGGATGTACCCCGACCGCCGGCGCCCCGAGGGGCCGTTCGGCGAGTGGACCGGCTACTACTCGGGCGGAGTCACCGAGGTGCTCACCGTCGACGTCACCCGCATCTACCACCGCAACGACCCGATCAACCTCGGTGCCCCCCCCGGCAAGCCTCCGAACGACTACTCCTACATGCGCTGCGTGATGAAGTCCGCGATGGTCACCGACGGCTTGATCGCGACCGGCCTCCCGGGCGTCTCCGGGGTCTGGCTGCACGAGGTCGCCGGCGGCCGCCTGCTCCTCGTCGTCTCGATCGACCAGCGCTACCCCGGTCACAGCCGGCAGGCCGGCTACCTCGCCGCCCAGCACCCGAGCGCGGCCTACATGAACCGCTTCGTCGTGGTCGTCGACGAGGACGTGAACCCCCGCGACCTCGGCGAGGTGATCTGGGCGATGTCGACGCGCTGTGACCCGGCCAAGGACATCGAGGTGATGAAGAACACCTGGGGCAGCCGCGTCGACCCGCTCGCCGTCGGCGGCCCGCCGTACTACAACAGCCGGGCCGTGATCGACGCCTGTCGCCCCTTCGAGCGCCTCGCCGACTTCCCGAAGGTCGTCACCGCGAGCCACGAGCTGCTCACCAAGGTCGGAGACCGCTGGCCCGAGCTGCGTTCGTGAGCCCCGCGCCCGCCGCGCGCTTCGGCGCCCCGGAGCGCTTCGCGGGGCCGGACGGCAGGCTCGCCTACCACCGGACCGGGAGCGGCAGCCCCCTCGTCCTCCTCCACTCGCTCGCGCTCGGCGCCGAGATGTGGGCGGGCCTCGCCCGAGAGCTCGCCTCCGAGCACGAGGTGCTGGCGCTCGACCTGCGCGGCCACGGAGCCTCGGAGTGGTCCGGCGCGCCCTTCGGCGTCGAGGAGCTCACCGACGACGTCCTCGCCCTCCTCGACCACCTCGGCCACGCCCGCGCCCACCTCCTCGGCCTCTCGATGGGCGGGAGCGTCGCCCTCACGCTCGCCGGACTTGCGCCCGAGCGCGTCGAGCGCCTCGTGCTCTGCGACACGACCGCCTGGTACGGGGAGGAGGCCCCCAAGGCCTGGGCGGAGCGCGCTGCGCAGGCGGCGGGCAAGCCCCGCTACCAGCAGATCGCCTTCCAGGTCGACCGCTGGTTCACCGCCGACTTCCGCCGCTTCCACCCCGAGGTGGTGAGCGCGGTGACCGGCCTGTTCCTGCGCACCGCGCCGGCGACGCACGCCGAGGCCTGCCGGGCGCTCGGGGCGCTCGACTCCCGCCACCTGCTCGCCGCGATCACCGCGCCGACGCTCGTGATCACCGGGAGGGAGGACTACGCGACGCCGCCCGCGATGGGCGAGGCGATCGCGGCCGGGGTGCCCGACGGCCGTTTCCTCGTCTCTCCGGCACGGCACTTCGCGATCCTCGAGTCGCCGCGCCTTCGCGAGGTGGTCCGCGAGCACCTCGCCGGACGGTCGCTCACGGTCACCGAGCGCGAGCTCGTCGAGGGCTGCTGCCCCGCGCACTCCGGGAGCGCCGCGGCGTGAAGCCCCGCCAGTTCGAGTACCACCGCCCCCGCCGCCTCGACGAGGCGCTCGGGCTCCTGGCCGAGCAGGGCGAGGAGGCGAAGGTCATCGCCGGCGGGCAGAGCCTGATCCCGATGCTGAACTTCCGCCTCGCCGCACCGGCGCACCTCGTCGACATCAACGCCGTCGAGGAGCTCGGGACGCTCACGTTCACCCCTGACGGCGTGCGCATCGGCGCCACCGTCCGCCAGCACGCCCTCGAGCAGGCACCCGACGCCGCGCTCTCCTACCCGCTGCTCACGAGCGCCCTCGGCCAGGTCGCGCACCTGCAGATCCGCAACCGCGGCACCGTCTGCGGCAGCCTGGCGCACGCCGATTCAGCCGCCGAGCTTCCGGCCACGATGGTCGCCCTCGACGCGACGATGGTCGCCCGCTCGGTGCGCGGCGAGCGGCGGATCCCCGCCCGGGAGTTCTTCGAGTTCCACCTCGGCACCGCCCTTGAGGCCGACGAGCTGCTCACCGCGGTCGAGGTCCCCGCGTCGCCGCCGCGCTCGGCGGGGACCTTCGTCGAGCTCGCCCGGCGCGCCGGGGACTTCGCGCTCGTCGGCGCCGCCGCACAGGCGAGCTTCTCCGAGGGCGGCCGCGTCCTCGCGGCCGCGCTCAGCTGCTCGGGGGTCGCCCCGACGCCGCTCCTCCTCGAGGAGGCGGCGGCGATCGCGACCGGGAGCGCGCTCGAGGACGAGGTGCTGATGGAGGTCGACCAGGCCGTGCGGCGGGCGGTCGACCCGCCCGCCGACGTGCACGCCTCGGCGAGCTACCGCCGCGTCGTCGCCGGCACGCTCGCCCGCCGGGCGCTCGGCGAGCTGCGCGCCACGAGGGAGGCCCACGATGGCTGAGGAGCAGGAGCTGCACGCGCTGAACCTGGTGGTGAACGGCGAGTCGCAGAGCGCGCTCGTCGAGGCGCGCGTCAGCCTCGCCGACTTCCTCCGCCACCGCCTCGGCCTCACCGGGACGCACCTCGGCTGCGAACAGGGGAGCTGCGGCGCCTGCACCGTGATCGTCGACGGCCAGGCCGTGCGCTCGTGCTTGATGCTCGCCGTGCAGGCCGAGGGGACCGACGTCGAGACCGTCGAGTCGCTCGCCGTCGACGGCCAGCTCTCTCCGCTGCAGCAGGCCTTCCACGAGCACCACTGCCTGCAGTGCGGCTTCTGCACCTCGGGCTTCCTGATGTCGCTCACGGCGCGCCTGCGCCACGGGCCGGTCCTCGACGAGCACGAGGCCCGCGAGGCGCTCTCGGGCAACCTCTGCCGCTGCACCGGCTACGCCGGGATGGTGCGCGCCCTGCTCGAGCTCTCCGGCGCCGCCGCGCCGGCCGCGGAGCACCGATGACCCTCCCCGCAACCTCGGTGCGCACCCCCCTCGTCGGCACGGGGGTGAAGCGCCGCGAGGACCGCCGCCTGCTCACCGGCAAGGGCGAGTTCCTCGACGACCTCGCCTTTGCCGACTTCCTCGAGGCGGCGATCGTGCGCAGCTCGGTGGCGCACGCCCGCGTCCGCTCGGTCGACGTGAGCGCCGCCGTCGCGCTCCCGGGGGTCGCGGGGGTCTTCACCGCCGCGGACCTCGAGGAGCTCCTCCAGGACCTGCCGCCGAAGGTCACCCATCCCGACCTCCGCCCGCGCGTCCGCTTCCCGATCGTCCTCGACGAGGCCTGCTACGTGGGCGAGCCGATCGCGGTGGTCGTCGCCGAGAGCCGGCGCGTCGCCGAGGACGCGGCCGACCTCGTGGTCGTCGACTACGAGCCGTTCGGCGCCGTCGCGTCGACCGCCGCGGCGCTCGCAGCGGGCGGGCCGGTCGCCCACCTCGACGCCGAGGACAACGTCTGCGTGCGCATCACCCAGCGCGCCGGCGAGCCGGACGCCGCTCTCGCGAGCGCGCCGCACGTGCTCAGCGAGACCTTCCGGATCTCGCGCGGCGGCGGCCACTCGATGGAGGGGCGCGCCGTCGCCGCCCGCTACGAGGCGGCGACCGGCGAGCTCACGGTGTGGGACGCGACGCAGGCGCCGCACTACGCCCGCCAGCAGCTGGCCGTGCTCTACGGCCTCACCGAGGACCGGATCCGCGTCATCGCCCCGACCGACGTCGGCGGCGGCTTCGGCCCGAAGGCCCAGTTCTACGGCGAGGAGGTGCTCATCCCCTACCTCGCGATGCGCCTCGAGCGGCCGATCAAGTGGATCGAGGACCGCTGGGAGAACTTCGTCTCGGCGGCGATGGAGCGCACCCAGACCCACCGCGTCGAGGTCGGCTTCGACGAGGAGGGGCACCTCCTCGTGCTGAAGGACGTCTTCGAGCACGACCAGGGCGCCTACTGCCTCGGGTTGCAGGTGCCGACGATCACGATGTCGACGCTGCCCGGGCCGTACGTGATCCCGAACATCCACAGCGAGCTCGTCTCCTGCTACACGAACATGGCGCCGACGAGCTCGCTACGGGGCGCGGGACGCCCGCAGGCCGTGACGGTGATGGAGCGGATGGTCGACCGCGTCGCCGAGCACCTCGGCCTCGCCCCCGAGGAGGTGCGGCGCCGCAACCTCATCCCCGCCGACGCCTTCCCCTACCGCGTCGGCCTCCTCTTCCGCGACGGCTCCCCCCTCACCTACGACAGCGGCAACTACCCGGGGCTGCTCGACGGCGCGCTCGCGCGCATCGACCTCGCCGCCTTCCGCGCCGAGCAGACAGAGGCCCGCAAGGCCGGCCGCTTCCTCGGAGTCGGGATCGCGATGTGCGTCGAGGGCACCGGCCTCGGCCCCTACGAGGGGGCGCGCGTCCGCCTCACGAACTTCGGCCGCATCCTCGTCACCCTCGCGGCCGCCCCGCAGGGCCAGGGCTACCAGACCGTCTACGCGCAGCTCGCCGCGGATGCCCTCGGCGTCGACTTCGACCTCGTCGACGTGCGCCACGGCGACACCGCGAACATCCCCTTCGGCCAGGGCACCTTCGGGAGCCGAGTCACCGCGAACGCCGCCCCCGCGGTGCACGACGCCTGCCGCCAGCTCGCCGCCGACCTGCGCAAGGCCGCCGCGATGCTCCTCGGGGTGGACGCCGAGGAGATCGAGATCGCCGGCGACGCGGCGGTGCTGCGGAGCGACCCGGAGCAGCGGGCCACCCTCCTCGAGCTCACCCGCCACTACAACGTCGGTCGCCACGGCATGGCCGTGAAGCCCGGCTCCCCGGTGGGCCTCGAGCGCACCGCCTACTTCACCCCCGAGCGCGCCGCCTACTCCTCGGCGATCAACGTCGCCGTGATCGAGGTCGACGCCGAGACCGGCCTCGTCACCTTGCTGCGGACGATCCTCGGCCACGACTGCGGGACGGTCCTCAACCCGCTCCTCGTCGACGGCCAGGTCTACGGCGGCTTCGCGCACGGCGTCGGCAACGCCCTTTACGAGGAGATGCACTACGACGAGGAGGGCACCCCGCTCACCGTCAGCTACCTCGACTACGCGCTCCCCGGCGCCCTCGAGCTCGTCACCCCCGAGCTCTTCCACCAGGAGACCCCGAGCCCCCTCAACCCGCTCGGGGTGAAGGGGACCGGCGAGTCGGGGACGATCCCGACGCCCGCCGCGATCGCGAACGCCGTCGAGGACGCGCTGCGCCCCTTCGGGGCGCGCATCACCACCCTCCCCCTCACCCCGCCCCGCGTGCTCGGCGCGCTCGGCGTCACCGGCTGACGCTCGTCGGCTGGCTCGGCCGCTCGGTCGCTCGGGTGATCAGCCGCCGCCGCGCCGGCGGGCGGCGGCCGCCACGGCCTCGGTGATCTCGAAGTAGGTGCCGCAGCGGCAGAGGTTGCCGGCGAGGTGCTCGCGGATCTCGGCGGGCGAGGGCGAGGGGCGCTCGGAGAGCAGCTCGTGGGTCATCATCACGAAGCCCGGGATGCAGTAGCCGCACTGCAGCGCCCCCGCCGCGACGAAGGCGGCGACCACCGGGTCCTCCTCGCCGAGGCCCTCGACGGTGAGGATCTCCGCACCGTCGTAGTCGGCGGCGAGCGCCAGGCAGCTGCTCACGCTGGCGCCGGCGACGAGCACCGTGCAGGCGCCGCAGGCCCCCACCCCACAGCCCTCGCGCACGCTCGTCACGCCGACCTGCTCGCGCAGCACGTCGAGGAGGAGGTCCTCGTCGCGAGCCTCGACGGCGCGCGACCTGCCGTTCACGACGAGGGTGAGCCGCCGCATCAGCCGAGGTCCCCGAGCGCGCTGCGCACCCGTTCGGGGGTGAGGGGGAGGGTGGTGATGCGCACCCCGACCGCGTCGCGGAGCGCGTTCGCGATCGCCGGGGCGACCGGGAGGATGCCCGTCTCGCCGACGCCCTTCGCGCCGAAGGGGCCGCTCCGGTGCGGGCTCTCGATGATCAGCGGGGTGAGGCGCTCGGGCATGTCCAACAGCGAGGGGAGCTGGTAGTCGAGCATCGAGCCGTTCACCAGCTGGCCGTTGTCGAAGACCATCTCCTCGAAGAGGCTGAGGCCGATGCCCATGATCGCCGCCCCCCGCAGCTGCTGCTCGACGAGGGTCGGGTTGATCGCCCGCCCGACGTCGCCGGCGACGGCGAGGTGCTCGAGCGCGATCCTCCCCGTCTTGGTGTCGACGTGCAGCACCACCCCGACGGCGCCGGCGAACCAGTGCTCGGTGACGCGCTCGGACTGGCCGGTCTCGTGGTCGTAGGGGATCCACTCGGTGGCGAAGCCGGCCTCGGTGGAGAGGGTGGTGCCGCGGGCGCCGAAGTGCCCCTGCACGAGCTCGGCGAGGGTGAGGCGCTCCTGCGTGCTCGAGGCGAGGAACCCCTCGGGGCCGATCTTCACGTCGGTCTCCGCGACCCCGAAGCGCGCCGCGGCGATCTCGAGCAGGCGGTCGCGCATCTTCTCCGCGGCGAGACGCACCGCGTTACCGGTGTGGTAGGTCGAGCGGCTGCCGGCGGTGATCGTGTCGTAGGGGGTGACGTCGGTGTCGGTCGGCACCACCCGGATCGTGCCCGGCGCGAGACCGAGGACCTCGGCGACGAGCTGGGCCATGATCGTGTCCGAGCCCTGGCCCATGTCGACCGTGCTGATCGACAGCGAGGCCGAGCCGTCCTGGTTGAGCTGCAGCACGGCGTTGGAGATCGTCGGGGTGAGCACCGCCTTCACGCCGACCGCCACCCCCCGCCCCCGCCGGAAGCGCCCTTCCGGGCGGTCGAAGGGTTCCTCCCAGCCGATCTCGGCGGCGACCGCGTCGAGGCAAGCGAGGAAATCGGCGCTGTGCATGCGCGTCCCGACCGGGGCGACGTCGCCCTCGCGCAGCAGGTTGCGGCGGCGGAACGAGACGGGGTCCTCGCCGCGCGCGCGGGCGAGCTCGTCGACGAGCGACTCGTGGGCGAAGGTGAGCTGGGGAACGCCGAAGCCGCGGAAGGGGCCGGCCGAGGGCTTGTTCGTGTAGACGCAGCGCGAGCTGATCGCGACGTTCTCGACCCGGTAGGGGCCGGCGGCGATCATCCCCGACTTGGCGGTGATGCGCGGCCCGACGTCGGCGTAGGCGCCGGTGTCGTAGACGATGTCGGCGACCGAGGCGAGCAGGTTCCCCGCCTCGTCGGCCGCCATCTGCGAGCGCACGCGCGCGCCGTGGCGGGTGGTGAGGAGGAAGGCCTCCTCCCGGCTCGCCGCCAGCTGCACCGCGTGGCCGGTCACCCAGGCGAGCGCGGCGGCGACGGGCTCCAGGCGGTCGTACATCTTCGAGCCGAAGCCGCCGCCGAGCGGCGCGGCGCGCACCCGCACCGCGGCGAGGGGGATGCCGAGCAGGTCCGAGGCCATCTGCCGCACGTAGGAGGGCGTCTGGGTGGTGGTCACGAGCTCGAGGCGGTCGCCCTCGCGCCAGGCGACGGTGCGCGGCAGCTCGATCGGGACGTGGTGGATCGGCGGGGACCAGAACTCCCCCTCGACGCGGCTCGCGCCGCTCCCGATCGTGGCCTCGGCGTCGCCGCGGCGGAGGCGGAAGTGGTAGTTGACGTTCGTCTCGCGCACGCCGCGCAGGTGGGCGAGGTCCTGGAAGACCGTCGAGGGGCGGAGCTCCTCGTGGACGAAGGCGCGGTTCTCGAGGGCGGCGTCGACGTCGAGGACCGCCTCGAGCTCCTCGTAATCGACCCCGACGAGGTCGGCGGCGGCGCGCGCCGTGGCGAGGTCCTCGGCGATCACCGCGACCACCGGCTCGCCGACGAAGCGCACCCGCTCGTAGGCGAGCGGTGGCTGGTCGGCGAAGGCGGGCCCGGTGAAGATCGCGTCGCCGAGGGCGTCGTGGAGGTCGGAGCCGGTGACGACGGCGAGCACCCCGGGAAGGGCCCGCGCCTCTTCGAGGTGCAGGGCGGCGAGGCGCGCGTGCGGCCGCAGGCTGCGGTGGAAGGCGACGTGGACGACCTGGCGGGTCCGCTGGTCCGCCGTGTACTGCAGTTGGCCGCGCACCTTCGCGACGTCGTCGCTGCGCCGCCAGCGCTGGCCGACGGCGCCCGTTTGTGCGAGCTCCTCGATGCTCACGCGAGCTCCTCCCAGGCGCGCGCCAGCGCGTCGGTGATCGCCACCCGGCCGAGCTCGGCTTTGTAGGCGACGCTGCCGCGCACGTCGGGGAGCGGGTCGAGCAGCTCCTCGGCGGCCCCGAGGGCGCGCGCCGTCGCCGTCTCGAGGTCGGCGTCGCCGAGGTCGAGCGCGAAGTAGGTCGTGGTCGGGGCGAGCGCCCCGAGGCCGACGGTGAGGCGGCGCCCGCCAGCGCCCTCCTCGAGGGAGACGGCGACCGAGGCGCAGGGCCAGTCGTTGGCGGCGAGGGAGGAGAGCTTCTCGTAGGCGGCGACGACGCTTCCCCGCGGGCAGGGCACCTCGATCGCCGAGATCACCTCGTCGTGTGCGAGGACAGTCTGCTCGAAGCCGGCGAAGAACTCCCGCACCGGGACCCTCCGTCGGCCGCGCCCCGTCGAGGCCTCGACCGTCGCGTCGAGGGCGATGAGCGCCACCGGCGGGTCGAGGCGGTAGTCGCCGTGCGCGAGGTTGCCGCCGATCGTCGCGGTGTTGCGCACCCGTGGGTTCGCGACCTCGCGGCAGGCGAGCGCGAGGAGCGGCACCCGGCGGCACACCTCGGCGTCGCGCTCCAGCCGCCGCAGGCGCACCATCGGGCCGATGCGGAGGGCCTCGTCGCTCACTTCGAGGAAGTCGAGGCCGGGCACCGCGCCGAGCGAGACGAGGTCGCTCGCGAAGAGCACCCCCTGCTTGGAGAGGATCTGGATCGCCGTGCCACCCCCGTAGACGACGGCGTCCTCGCGCTCGGCGAGGAGCTCGAGCGCCGCGGCGAGCGAGGTCGGACGGTGGAGCTCGGGCATTCAGCGCCCCCCGAAGAGGCGCGCGAGGAGGGCCCGCCACCACGAGCGGCGCGCTGGCGCGGTGCCCACGGGCGCCGGGGCGTCCAGGATCGCCACGGGCCCCTCCTCGAGCTCGCGCGCCGCCGTCGCCTGCGGCGGCGTGAGCGCCGCCCCGAGCGTCTCGTCGCCCGCGGCGCCGTCGGGGTCGCAGGCGACGATGAAGGCAGCCTCGAACTGCTGCTGCACCTCGACGCTGCGACGGCGGACGATCGCCTCGCCGAGGCGGCCGACCCGGCCCCAGAGGGCGAGCTCGAGGTTGTAGGTGACCGCGGTCTCGCCGCCCTTGTCCTTGAGGTCGAGCTGCGCGTCGATCTTGATCGAACTCGCGATCCGCTTGTCCTCCCCCTGCAGGAGGGCGTGCAGATGGCGGGGCGCGTCGAGCTCGAGGACGTTCGCCGAGAAGGCGGCGTCGAAGCGGACGTGCGCGATCTCACTGCGCAAGCGCCCCCGGAACTGCTCGTCGGAGAGGCGCTCGAGCTCCTCGCAGCCGGGGATGCAGCTCCGCATCACCGCCGGGTCGAGGAGCTTCTCGAAGACCGTTGCGAGCGGTGCGGGGACGACGAAACTCGAGCCGAAATCCAATCCTCACTCCATCGGGCGGTCGGGCCGCCGAGCCTAACGGAGCAGCCCCCGGGGAGAGGGGCCGAGCAGTCGCTCAGGCCGCCTGGTCGGGCCAGCCCACGACCGCTCCCTCGGCGCGCACGTGCACCGGGGTTCCGACCTGCAGCGAGGCCGTGTCTCGGATCGTGCGCGCGACGATGAGCTCGTTGCCCTCCCCCTCGGGGCGGATCCGCACCACCGCGTCGTGGCCGTAGAACTCGCACTCGACCACCCGGCCGGCGAGCGAGCCGCCGCCCTCCTCGAACGAGATCTGCTCGGGACGGACGAGGACGAGGAGCTTGCTCCCCTCCGACGCCGCCGCGTTCTCGAGGGGCAGCACGCCGAGCGGCGTCTCGACGCTCCCACCGCGGGCGACGCCGCGCACGAAGTTCGTCTCCCCGAGGGCGCAGGCGAGGGCCGGGCTGCCGGGGTGGTAGTAGAGGCCCTGCGGGCTGTCGACCTGCCCGATCCGCCCCGCGCTGATCACCGCCACCTCGTCGGCCAGCGAGAGCGCCTCGTCCTGGTCGTGGGTGACGAGCACCGCGGTCGCCCCTGCCTCACGCAGCACGTTGCGCACGTCCGCGCGCACGCTCGCCCGCAGCCCGGCGTCGAGGGAGGAGAACGGCTCGTCGAGCAGGACGAGGGTCGGGCGGATGGCGAGCGCGCGGGCGAGGGCGACCCGCTGCTGCTGGCCGCCGGAGAGCTGATGGGGGTAGCGGCGACCGAGGCCGACGAGGCCGACCATCTCGAGCAGCGAGTCCACCTTCGCGCCCTTGCGCTCGGCGCGCGGCAGGCCGAAGCCGACGTTCTGCTCGACCGAGAGGTGCGGGAAGAGGCTCCCCTCCTGGGGCACGTAGCCGATGCGACGGCGCTCGGAGGAGACGAAGTGGCCCTGGCCGTCGTCGACGACCTCGTCCGCGAGCCGGACCTCACCGCCGTCGACCCGCTCGAAGCCGGCGATCACCCGCAGCAGGGTCGTCTTGCCGCTCCCCGAGGGGCCGAGGATCGCCACGAAGGCGCCGGGCGCGACCGACAGCGAGAGGCTGCGCAGCACCGGCTGCTCGCCGTAGGACTTGTGGACGTCACGGACCTCGAGGGCGGTCACGCGCACCCTGCCGTCGGTGCGGCCCACTTCGACGCGGCGGACACGGCGGCACCGCACGGCGCATTTCCGCAGCTCATGCCCACGTTCCTCCCCCGTGCCCTGTCACCGCGGCCGCTTCACCGGAATATCAAGCGTACCTGAAAATAATCGTAAGGTGACCTAGCGAGCAATATCGGGGCGAACGATACGCGTGCGGCGCGGGACGCACCGGCGCCCCCTGGCCCCTTTCGGGAGCTGCTTGGCGAGCGACCGGGCGACGACGGACGAAGGCCTCGCGCCGCGTGCCGAAGGTCTCGAGCTGGGCCGCCTCGGGCGGTCCGTCCTACAGTGGCCCACGGTTCGATCTGGACGCGATCCGCTTCTCGCGGACCGCCACCGAGCAGGCGGGGGCAGAGCTTGGGCGTATCCGGCAAGGCACTCGTCGCCGGGGTCTACGAGCACCCCGGTCGCGAGCTCCCGGACAAATCGGTCGGCCAGATCCACGCGGAGGTCGCCCTCGGCGCCCTCGCCGACGCCGGCCTCACGATGGACGACGTCGACGGCTACTTCTGTGGCCGCGACGCCCCCGGCAGCGGGATCCTGTCGATGGCGGAGTACCTCGGGATCCGCCCCGCGATCATGGACTCGACCGACAGCGGCGGAGCCTCGCCACTCGTTCACGTCGGCCACGCCGCGGCCGCGATCGCGGCGGGGAAGTGCAGCGTCGCCCTGATCACCCTCGGGGGGAAGCCGAGGACCGGTGGCGCCACGCCCCCCGACCTCTCGACCCCCGAAGCCGCCTTCGAGCAGGTCTACGGACCGGCCGTCACGGCGTCCGGTTACGCGCTCGCCGCCAGACGCCACATGCACGAGTACGCGACGACGAGCGCACAGCTCGCCGAGGTGAAGGTCGCCGCCTCGCTGCACGCGCAGCACAACCCGAACGCCTTCCTGCAACGGGTGCTCACGGTCGAGGAGGTTCTCGACTCGCCCCTCGTCTGTGACCCACTGCACCGCGACGACTGCTGCGTCGTGACCGACGGCGGCGGGGCGCTCGTCGTCGTCTCGCCCGAGGTCGCGCGTGACCTCGACCGCCACGCGGTGCCGCTGCTCGGTCACGGCGAGTCGCCCAAGCACGCGGACGGCGGGCACGTCGACCTCACCTACACCGGCGCCGTCTACTCCGCACCCCGCGCCTTCGAGGAGGCCGGCGTGACCCACGGCGACATCGACTACGCCTCGATCTACGACAGCTTCACGATCACGGTCGTGATGCAGATCGAGGACCTCGGCTTCTGCGAGAAGGGCTCCGGCGGTCGCTTCGTCCTCGACGGCGCGCTCGTCGCGCCCGACGGCCGCCTCCCCTTCAACACCGACGGCGGCGGTCTGTGCAACAACCATCCGACCAACCGCGGTGGGATGACCAAGGTCATCGAAGCGGTCCGCCAGCTGCGCGGCGAGGCCCACCCCGCCGTCCAGGTGCGCGACTGCGAAGTCGCCCTCGTGCAGGGGACGGGGGGCAACATCGGGAGCCGGATGGGGGGCGCGACGCTGATCCTCGGAAGGTCCTCCTGATGGCCGAGGTCGTCACCACGCCTTCACTGCCGGCGCCGACACCGTCGATCACGAGCGACACCGCGCAGTTCTGGGCGGCGACGACCACGGGCCAGCTGCTGTTGCGTCGCTGCCGGGCCTGTGGCGAGGCGATCTGGTACCCGCGACCGATCTGTCCCTTCTGTCACTCCGACGACACCGTGTGGGAGCAGGCGAGCGGACGCGGTCGCATCTACTCCTACACCGTGATCCGTCGGGCGGGCCCTCCCTTCGCTGCCGCCACCCCCTACGTCCTCGCCTATGTCGAACTCGTCGAAGGGCCGCGGATGATGACGAACATCGTGGACTGCGACCCCGAGGGCCTCGCCGTCGACCAGGAGGTGGAGCTCGTCTTCCACATGACCGAGGGTGCGGCGGCCCTCCCCCGCTTCCGCCCCCGATGACCGTCCCCGCTGCCGCCGACCCGACAGGGCGCGGCACCGGCCGGGGGAGGTGAGATGACGATCGACAAGGTCGTCGCCTCCCCGAGGGAGGCGGTCGCCGACATCCGCGACGGCGCGACCATCGTCACCTCCGGCTTCGGAGTGAACCACGGCTTCGCGGCGAGCCTCATCGTCGCCCTGCGCGCCCAGGGCGCACGGCACCTGCGCATCATCGCCAACTCGCTCGGTACCGGCCCCTTCCGGGCGCAGTCCCTCATCGAGAACCACCAGGTGGACCGCCTGATCGTCTCCTTCACCGGTCGCGCCGGCGCCGGCCTCTCCGCCGCCGAGGAGCAGATCCGCGCCGGAGAGATCACCGTCGAGCTCGTCGCGCAGGGAACCCTCGTCGAACGCCTCCGCGCCGGCGGCGCCGGGATCGGCGCGATCTACACGCGCACCGGGGTCGGCACCGAGATTGCCGCGGGAAAGGAGATCCGGCTGTTCGACGGCGTCCCGCACGTGCTCGAGACCGCGCTCCGAGCCGACTATGGGTTCATCCGCGCCTTCCGCGCCGACCGCTTCGGGAACCTGCAGTTCCGTGGCGCGGGGCGCAACTTCAATCCGAGCTTCGCGAAGAGCGCCGGGATCGTGATCGCCGAGGTGAACGAGATCGTCGAGGGCGAGCTCGACCCCGAGCTCGTCGGCCTCCCCGGCATCTTCGTCGACCGGGTGGTGCGCCAGACCGAGGTTCCCCCCGTCGTGCCGCCGGTGCCACGGACCGCCGAGGGGGCCGAGGTGGCGCGCACCTACAACGGGAAGCTCGCGTGGAGCCGCGCCGAGGTCGCGGAGATCGCCGCCGGGCTCCTCCCCGAGCCGTCCTACGTCAACCTCGGCCTCGGGATGCCGACGCTGATGTCGGACTACATCAGCGGGCGCGACATCGTGCTCCACTCTGAGAACGGGCTCCTCGGCTACTCCGACCTCGCCACCGCCGAGAACTTCGACCCCGAGCTGTACAACGCCGGCAGCCAGTTCGTGACGCTCGCCCCGGGCGCCTCGTTCTTCGACAGCTGCACCTCCTTCGAGATGGTGCGCGGCGGTCACCTCGACGTCGTCGTCCTCGGCGCCTTCCAGGTCGACTCGCAGGCCAACCTCGCGAACTGGACGACGCCCGAGATCGTCGGCGGGGCGATCGGCGGGGCGATGGACCTCGTGGCCAGTGGTGCGACCGTCATGGTGCTGATGGCGCACTGCGAGCGCAACGGCGAGGCGAAGCTCGTCCGTCGCTGCAGCCTGCCCCTCACGGGCATCGGCTGCGTCGACCTCGTCGTCACCGACCTCTGCGTCCTGCGCCGGCGCGACGGCCGCTTCGTCATCGAGCGGACCGCGCCGGGCTTCACGATGAGCGAAGTCGTCGCGCTGGCGGAGATGGAGTTGCTCCCCTCCGACGCCTGACGGCGGCGGGCGCGCTCGGCTGTCGCATCAGCCCCAGGTGAAGAGCTTCCCGGCCCGCAACTTGTCGATGACCCGCTGCTTCGGCTCCTGCAGCGATGCGGGCCGATTGGCGGCCAGCCAGGCCTCGAGCTCACCCACGTCGCCCAGCACCACGACCTGATCCGTCCCTCCCGGCTGGACTTTGATCGAGCCGCGCTCCACCTGCACCGACAGCTCCGCGCTCGCGCCACGAGCGAAGCACCAAAATGTCGGCATGCCCGGGGTGGACATCGCCTCGACGACCCAACCGGGTCGGCGGCGAAGCAGCTTCGCGGTCTGCTTCCACACCTCGTCGCCGTGCGATCGCATGCTGATCCCTGACTCTCCGGATGTCGACTTTGGCACATCGACCTCGCTCGTCGGCGCGGTGGCGGAGGGGCGGGGCACCGTGTGCAGCGCCCTGCCGCTGGGTAAGGCGCTCACAGGGCCACGGTGCGGCGCGGCCCCGGTGGCCACGGCCGGCATCCGCGACTGAATAGAGGTCAACCCATGTTCCGCAGCGTCGCGCTCCTGCTCGCTCTCGTTGCTCCGACCTTCCATTCCTCGAGCGCGCCGCTGCCGGCGCCGGCCCGCTCGGAGGTCGTGTCGAGCGGAAACTGGCAGCCGGGCTGCCCCGTGCCGCTCAGCCAGCTGCGCGTCCTCACCGTCTCGTACTGGGGATTCGACGCGAAGGCCCACACCGGCCAGCTCGTGGTGAACGCCGACGCCGCGGCCAAGCTCGCCGTCGTGTTCTCCAAGCTCTACGCGATGCGCTTCCCGATCAGTCACATGGCGCTCGTCAACACCTACGGCCCGCCGCAGGACGTCCCGGCGGGCGACGACGTGTCGGCGTCGTTCGAGTGTCGTCAGGCGGCGGCATCGCCGTGCGTCGGCGGAAGGACCGGGAGCTGGTCCGAGCACGCCTACGGAGAGGCGGTGGACCTGAACCCGATGCAGAACCCGTACGTCGGCTGTGGGCAGACCCGTGACAAGCTCGCCGTCTCCTACATGAACCGCTCCGAGGTCCGCCCCGGGATGGTCACCCCGGCGGTGGTCGCCGCCTTCGGCTCCGTCGGCTGGGGCTGGGGCGGCTCCTGGGCGGGGTCGACCAAGGACTACATGCACTTCTCGGCCACCGGACACTGAGGGCGCCCGCCGGGAACCTCAAGGGATCCGAGCGGTGCGAGCGCGCTCGGCGCTTTAACCTTCGGGAAGTGTTCGAGCGATTCACCGACCGTGCACGACGAGTGCTGGTGCTCGCCCAAGAGGAGGCGCGCCTCCTCAACCACAGCTTCATCGGGACCGAGCACATCCTGCTCGGCCTGATCCACGA
>Ga0307373_10003535_pt1 | contig 27191 bp, 31 predicted proteins | sample OX2MG_FD_202534 | JGI IMG/M metagenome (GOLD analysis project Ga0307373, IMG submission 202534) | Soil microbial communities from Risofladan, Vaasa, Finland - OX-2 | ecosystem: Environmental > Terrestrial > Soil > Coastal area > Acid sulfate soil | place: Finland: Risofladan, Vaasa | collected...
CTAGTAGGCGCGGGCGAAAACGATCCTCCGCTTCGCGGGCGCGCCGTCCACCAGGCATTTTCCGGAAACGGCCTCGGAGGGGGCGTAGTTGCGCGTCGTCACGCCGCCGGTCGCCTCTTTGACGCGGGCCTCGCAAGCCGCCTCACCGCACCAGGGCGCCCAGACGAAACCTTTGCGCTCGCGGAAATGCGCCACCAGCTCGTCCAGCGTCTCGACCTCGAAGGTGTTGGCGGAGCGGTAATCGAGCGCCCGCTGAAAGAGCGCGCGCTGGAACTGGTGCAGCGCGGCGCCGACCTGTTCGCCGATCCCTGCCACCGAGATGGGCGTCTTCTCGCGTCCCAGGCGCTCGACCATCACGACCTTCCCCGCCGCAGCGTCACGAGGGCCGACCTCGAGGCGAAGAGGAACCCCTCGCAGCTCCCAATGCGCGTACTTCTCTCCGGGGCGCTCGTCGCGCCAGTCGATCTTGTAGCGGATGCCGGCGCCCTTCAGCTCGGCGATCCACGTGTTGATGTAGGCCTCGACTTGCGCACGCGATTCGGCGTCGCGGTGAATCGGAACGACGACCACCTGGACCGGGGCGATCTTGGGGGGGATGATCAGCCCGCTGTCGTCGCCGTGGGCCATGACCAGGCCCCCGATGAGGCGCGTCGACATGCCCCACGACGTCGTGTAGCAGTGCTCGCGCACGTTCTCCTTGTTCGTGAAGGCGATGTCGTACGCAAGGGCAAAGTTCTGGCCGAAGTAGTGCGACGTGCCCATCTGCAAGGCCAGCCCGTCGCGCATCATGCCCTCGATCGAGTGCGTGTACTGCGCACCCGCGAAGGTCTCGCTTTCCGACTTGCGGCCGACGATCACGGGGACTGCCAACCACTCCTCCGCGATCTGGCGGTAGTACTCGGTCGTGAGGTCGACTTCGTCCCTCGCCTCTTGCGCGTTGGCGTGGAAAGTGTGCCCTTCCTGCCAGAAGAACTCTCGTGTGCGCAGGAACAACCGTGAGCGCTTCTCCCAGCGCAGCACGTTGCACCACTGGTTGGTCAGCTTGGGGAGGTCGCGATGGCTCTGGATGTAGTCCTTGATCAACGTGCCGATGATCGTTTCGGATGTGGGTCGAATCGCCAGAGGCTCTTCGAGCTCGGCGTTGTCGCCCCCTGCTCTCGTGACCCACGCCACCTCAGGCGCGAAGCCCTCGATGTGCTCGGCCTCCTTCATCAGGTACTCGCGAGGAATGAGCAAGGGGAACGCCCAGTTCTCGTGCCCGCTCTCTTTGATCATGTCGTCGAAGGCGCGCTGGATGTTCTCCCACATCGCCCACCCGTAAGGCCGCACGACCATCATCCCGCGGATGCCGGACCAGTCCGCCAGCTCGGCCTTGCGGATGACGTCGGTGTACCACTTGTCGAAATCGTCAGACATCTTGGTGACGTCTTTGACGAAGGTCTTCTGTTCCTCGAGATCCTGTTTCATGCCCATCGCTCCATGTTTGTTTCCGTGCTCGGTGTCAAGGTCGGCAAAGCCCGCTTGAGAGCGGGCTAGCGCGGGAGCGGGGCCGGCGCAGGGGCGTGCTCGGCCGCGATCGCGTCGATCTCAGCCAGCAGCACGGCGAGCAACTCTTCCTGGGGCACGGTGCGGTAAAGCTTACCTTTCTTGAAAATCACGCCCTTGCCGCGGCCGCCAGTGACGCCGATGTCGGCGTGGCGCGCCTCGGCCGGGCCGTTGACGACGCAGCCCATGACGGCGACGGTGATCGGAACCTTGAGCTTCGCGATGTGAGCCTCCACCGCCTTGACCGTCGGCACCATGTCGTACTCGAGCCGGCCGCAGGTCGGGCACGCCACGAGCGTCGCGGTCTCGTTGCGGAAGGCGAGAGTCTTGAGGATCTCATGCGCGACCCGCACCTCTTCGCGCGGATCGGAGGTCGCGAGCGAGACCCGGATGGTGTCGCCGATGCCCTCGCTGAGCAGGATGCCCATGCCCACCGCGCTCCGGATGCTCCCCGCCTCGACCGGGCCCGACTCGGTGACCCCGAGGTGGATCGGATACTGCCGTGCGACGGCGAACTTGCGGTTGGCCAGGATGTTCGTCCACACGTCCGTCGCCTTCAGGGAGACCTTGATGAACCCCGGACCGTAGTCGAGGTCCTCCAGGATCTTGCAGTGCCCAAGTGCCACCTCGACCATGCGGTCGGCGGTGAGCTCGCGGTTGTCGCGGTCGATGGCGTGGTCCTCGCGCATGCTCTTGTGCACCTCTTCGGGCAGGGAGCCGGCATTGACCCCGATGCGGAAGGGGATCTGGCGCTCCTTGGCGGCGTTGACCACCTTGGTGACCTTGTCACGGTCGGGGATGTTGCCCGGGTTCAGCCGCAAGCAGGCGACGCCGGCTTCGATCGCCATCAGGGCGAGCGTGTGGTCGTAGTGGATGTCGGCGATGATCGGCAGCGGCGAGCCCTTGACGATCTCCTTGAGCGCTTCCGCTGCTTCGCGGTCCGGCACCGCCGGGCGCACGATCTCGCAGCCGGCCTCCTTCAGCTCATGGATCTGGCGCAGCGTCGCCTTGACGTCCCGGGTGTCGGTCTTGGTCATGGTCTGCACGGCGATGGGCGCCGCGCCGCCGATCACGACGCCGCCGACGTTGACTGGGATCGACTTGCGCCTGGTGACCATCGACATCAGTGGAGCCCGGGGAACTGCCCGGTCGCGATGCGCTGGATGTCCAAAAAGCTGATCACCGCGGCCACGGCCAGCAGGGCGACCAGGCCCCAGCGCTGGAAGTTGAGCTCGGTCGTCCGGTCGAAGGGCCGCCGGCGCAGCCATTCCAGGACCACCACCACGATCCGCCCTCCGTCCAGTGCGAGCAGGGGCAGCAGGTTGGTGAACCCCAGGGCCACCGACAGCAGCGCGACCAAGAAGAGATAGCTGGGCGGACCCTGGCTGACCGCACTGTAGGTGATCGCGCCGATCCCGATGGGACCGGTCAGGCCCTGGGAACCGAGCAGGCCGCCCGGCACCCGGCCGGAGATCAACGACCAGAGCCCCTGAACGATCCCGCCCACGGCTTGGAACGGCCAGCTCACCCCATAGCTGACCGCGGTACCGGCGCTCAGCAGGGGCTGGATCCGGACCCCTACCTGGCAGGTGCCCTGTGAGCACACGGGCGTCACGACATACTCGAATTTCTGTCCGTTGGAGTGCACGCCGCCGACGGTGATCGCCGCCCCGGGCGCGGCATCCTCCTGCTTGCGCATCTCGTCCGGGCTGCTCACCGTCTTGCCGTTGACCGTCTGGATCGAGTCGCCCGCGCGAAAGCCCGCGCTCGCCGCGGGCGAGCCCGCCACGACCTCGACCACCTTTCCGGGCACCGAGTTGACCTGGGTCAGCTGAAAGCCGGTGATGATCAGCATCGCGACCAGGAAGTTGGCTGCGGGGCCGCCGGCCAGGATGACGATCTTCTGCCATGCCGAGCGGGTGTGGAAACCGTTGGGGTCCTTGAAGTCGTCCGCCTCCATGCCCCCCATCCGCACGTAACCGAGAATGGGCAGGAGCCTGAGCGCGTACATCGTCCCGTTGCGGGTGAACGACCACAGCTTGGTCCCGGCGCCGATCGAGAACTCGATCACGCGGACCTTGAAGAGCTTGGCGAAGAGGAAGTGACCCGCCTCGTGAGGAGCGATCAGCAGCAGGAACATCCCGGCCACGCCGATCACGTATATCACCGGGCTCAAAACGCTGTTCATATGGCTTCCAGACTACCGGAGTAGCGCCCCGTTCTCCCTCACGTATCCGCGCGCCCAGCGATCGGCCTCGAGGATGGCCTCCAGGGTTTCGCCGCCGCCGGGAAACGCCTCCAGCGCCCTCTCGACCATCAGGACGATCCCGCTGAAAGGGATTTCCGCAGCCAGGAACGCCTTCACAGCCTCCTCGTTGGCCGCGTTGAGCACGGCCGGGCGTCCCCTTCCGGCGCTGGCGGCCTCGCGGGCGAGCGTGACGCTGGGAAACCGGTTCGGGTCGAGAGGGTGAAACTCCAGGCCACTCAGCTCCTCGAGCGGGGTAGGCGGCACGGCGCCGGCCAGCCGGTCGGGGTAGGCGAGGGCGACCGCGATCGGCAGCCGCATGTCCGGGCGCCCGAGCTGCGCCTTGAGGGAGCCGTCGACGAACTCGACCAGGGAGTGGACGACGCTCTGCGGATGGATGCACACGTCGATCGAGTCCAGGCTCACCCCGAACAGGTGGTGGGCTTCGATGACCTCCAGGCCTTTGTTCATCAACGTCGCCGAGTCGACCGTCACCTTCGGGCCCATCGACCAGCGCGGATGGTTGAGCGCCTCTTCGACCGTCACGCGATCCAGGTCCAGCTCGGGCTTGGCCCAGAACGGACCTCCACTTGCGGTGATGACCAGGCGCCGCACGCTCTCACGACGCTCGCCCCACAGGCACTGCCAGATGGCGCTGTGCTCCGAGTCGACAGGGCGGATGCCTCGCGCGCCGGCAGCGCGCATGACCAGCGCTCCTGCCATGACCAAGACCTCTTTGGTCGCCAGGGCAACCTCCTTGCCGGCCTCGAGGGCGGCGAGCGTCGGCGCCAGCGCACGCGCGCCGGGGATCGCGACCACCACCAGGTCGCACCGGGCGTCGGTCACCATCGCCTCGATGCGCGCGTCGAAATCAGGTTCGCCCGCCTGGCCGCGCACCACGTGGTCCGCGTCACGGTGCGTCGAGCGCGCGCCTTCGGTGATTCCATACAGTCGAAATCGCTCCGGATTGCGATCGATGACATCCAGCGTCTGCCGGCCAATCGAGCCCGTGGCGCCAAGGACTGCGACGTTGATGGGCCGCGTCATCAGAACCCGGAGATGTGGAACATCGTCAGGTAAAAGAACACCAGGATCGGCGGGAAGAGAATGGAGTCGAGTCGGTCGAGCACTCCCCCGTGCCCCGGGATGATGTTCGACGAGTCCTTGACCTCGGCGATGCGCTTCATCTGCGATTCGGCCAGGTCACCGACTTGAGCGCTCACGCCGACCAGCAGCCCGAGCACGAGCGCGTGCCACGGTGAGATGCCGAGCACCGCCGACACGCCGATGAGCATCACGACCATCGCGCCCACGAGCCCCGCCACAGCCCCCTCGACGGTCTTGTGCGGGCTGATGTTGTGGAAGAACGGATGGCGTCCGATCCGGCTGCCGACCAGGAGCGCGGCGGCGTCGCACGCGACCACGGCGAGGATCGTGAACAGGGCCCACTGAAGGCCGTCGGGCCGCGAGGTGTACAGGAGCAGGTAGAAGTTGAACGGCATGCCGATGTACAGCGCGCCGGAAAGACCCATCGCCCATCGCCCCAGCCCCTGCCGGCGGCCCGGCACGACCAGGAACGCGGCCAGCCCTCCGACGAGGGCCAGGGCGAGGACGAGCTCGACGTCGATCCCCTTGAGCACCGTGCCACTGAAGGCGAAGAAGATGCCTAGAGGAAACAGGAGCCAGGCCGGCGCGCGCGCGCCCATGCCATCTGAGAGCCCGATGAACTCCCACAGGGCGAGCCCGCCGAGCAGCAGCACCAGCGCATACGCGCCGTAGGTGCCGGCCAGGATCAGGCCGATGACGACGAACAGGATCACGAAAGCGCTCAGGATGCGCACCATCAACTGGCTCGGCTTCCATCCGCCCGTCAACGAGGCGTCGCGGGTGGTCATCTAGGAGGTCGCTTCTTCAGGCCTGCCGCCAAAGCGGCGGACGCGTGAGGCGTAATCGGCCAGCGCGGCCGTCAGGTCGACCACGTCGTAATCGGGCCACAGCGTCTCGCTGACGAGCATCTCGGAGTAGGCGCCCTGCCACAGGAGAAAGTTGCTGACCCGACGCTCCCCAGCGGTCCGGATGATCAGGTCCGGATCTGGAAGCTCCGGGTTGTACATGCGCGCCGATATCGCGGCCTCATCGACGTCGGGAGCCGCGAGCCCGTCGGACACGATTCTTCTGACCGCATCCACTATCTCGGCGCGCCCACCGTAATTCAGACAAACGTTGAGCACCCCGTTGGTGTTGTTGGCGGTGCGCCTCATCGCCTCCTCGATGCGCTCTCTCATGCGCGGCGAGAGATCGTCGCGCCTGCCGCTGACCACGATCCGCACGCCGCGCCGGTGCATCTCCTCGATCTCGCGCTGCATGGTCTCGTGGAAGAGCCGCATCAGGGCGCGGACCTCGGCGCGCGGCCGTGACCAGTTCTCGGTTGAGAACGCGTAGATCGAAAGCACCTTGACGCCGAGCTTCTCGCAGGCATCCAGGACCCTTTTGATCGTGCGGACGCCGGCGCGGTGGCCGTAGCTGGCGGGCTTGCCCTGGCGGCGGGCCCACCGGCCGTTGCCGTCCATGATGATCCCAATATGACGGGGAATCTGAGAGTCCACGGGCCTCAAGATTACCCAGAGTGCACAGCCAGGCCGGATTCAATCGCCCGGCCGCCGGCGCCCGGCTTCCTGGCGCTTCCTAGACCTCCATCACCTCGGTCTCCTTGCGGCCCCCTAGCGCGTCGACCTTCTCGATCTGCGACTCGGTGATCTTCTGAAGGCGGGCGTGAGCGCGCTTGGAGTCGTCCTCGGTGACTTCGCCTTGCTTCTGCATCTGGTCGATCTGGTGCAGCTCGTCGCGCCTGACGTTGCGGATCGCGACTCGCGCCTCCTCGGCCTTCTGCCGGACGAGCTTGACGAAGTCGCGGCGACGCTCCTCGGTGAGCGGAGGGATCGGGACGCGGATCACGGTGCCATCGCTCGCCGGGTTGAGACCCTGATCTCCGCTGCGCAGCGCCTTCTCGATGGCCCCGATCTGGCTCTTGTCGTAGACCTGGACCACGAGCAGGCGGGGTTCTGGCGCGCTGATCTGGGCCAGCTGGTTCAGCGGGGTCGGGGTCCCGTAGTACGGAACCATCACCTTATCGATCAGCGCCGGGTTGGCCCGCCCGGTGCGGATCGTCGTGAGGTCGGCTGCGAAGTGCTCGACCGACTTCGCCATCTTCGACTCGGCATCGCGAAGGACCGGATCGATCATCGGGGGGCCCCGACGCCTGATGCGACCAGAGTGCCGATCTCCTCGCCCAACACCACGCGCTCGATGTTCCCGAGCTCGAGGAGGTTGAAGACCACGATGGGCACGTCATTGTCCATGCAGAGGGTCAGCGCGGTGTTGTCCATCACCTCGATGCCTCGATTCAACACCTCCAGGTAGCCCAGACGCTCGAACTTGGTCGCGGCGGGGTCGCGCTTGGGATCGGCGGTGTACACGCCGTCGACCTTGGTCGCCTTCAAGATCACGTCGGCCTCGATCTCCACCGCGCGCAGTGCCGCCGTGGTATCCGTGGTGAAGTAGGGGTTGCCGGTGCCCGCGGCCAGGATGACGACGCGCCCTTTCTCCAGATGCCGCACGGCGCGACGCCGGATGTACGGCTCGGCGACCTGCGGCATCTGGATTGCGGTCATCGTGCGCGCCGGGATGCCGGTGCGCTCGAGGGCATCTTGCAGCGCGAGGGCGTTGATCACGGTGGCCAGCATGCCCATGTAGTCGCCCGTGGCGCGGTCGAACCCCCGCTCGGTGGCGGCGAGACCGCGGAAGATGTTGCCTCCGCCGACGACCAGCGCGATCTGGACGCCCATCTGGTGCACCCGCTTGACCTGCCCGGCGATGGTCTGCACCACCTCGAGATCAATGCCGTAGTCGCGCTTGCCGCCAAGCGCTTCACCGCTCAGCTTGAGCAAGATGCGGCTGTACTTCGGCGAGCGATCCCCCACTTCTTCTGTCAACAATGCACCTTCGCGCCGAGGGCCGACGACTACGTCTCCCTGATGTTAAAGCGCGAGAAGCGGCGCACAGTGATGTTCTCCTGGAGCTTGGAGATGTTCTCCTTGATCAGGTCCTCGACGGTGTGCTTGGGCTCGCGGAAGTACGGCTGCTCCAGCAGGCAGCTCTGCTTGAGGAAGTTCTCGACCTGGCTTTCCACGATCCTGGGGATGATCTGCTCCGGCTTGCCGTCCTGCTGAGCCTTGGCTTCGTAGACGTTCTTCTCCTCGACCAGCACCGTGTCCGGGACGTCGTCGCGCGACACCCATCTCGGCTCGTACCCGGCGATCTGGAGCGCCAGCTCCCGGGCGAGCTTGCGGAACTCCGCGCCCTTGGCCACGAAGTCGGTCTCGCAGTTGACCTCGATCAGCACGCCGACCTGCGGTGGGAAGCCGTCGCCGGTGTTGTGCAGGTACGCCTCCACGACGCCCTGCCCCGTCGCGCGCCCTTCGCGCTTGCTGGCCTTGGCGATGCCCTTCTCGCGCAGGACCGTGAACGCCTTCTCGAGATCGCCCTCAGCCTCCTCGAGCGCCTGCTTGCAGTCCATCATGCCGGCGCCGGACATCTCTCGGAGCTGCTTGACCAGCTCCATGGAAACCTTCGCCACTAGCGCGCCTCCTCGTCCTCGGCGGTGCGCCCGATGAACTCCTCTTCCGACACGGTCGGCAGGTAATCCTCCTCGTCCTCGAGGTACTCTTCGATCTCCTCGTACCTCGGCGTCTCGAGGAACTCGCGCTCCTCGACCTCGGGCAGGATCTCGCCTCGCGCCTGCGCCTCCTGGCGGCCTTCCTGGCACGCATCCGCGATCTTGCCCGTCAGGAGCTTGACGGCGCGGATCGCGTCGTCGTTGCCGGGGATGACGTAGCTGATCAGGTCGGGATCGCAGTTGGAGTCGGTGATCGCGACGACCGGGATCTTGAGCCGGTTCGCCTCGGTGACCGCGATGTGCTCCTTGCGTGGGTCGACCACGAAAAGAGCGCCGGGGAGCCGCTTCATGTCGGCGATGCCGTCGAAGTGGAACATCAGCCTGTCGAGCTCGTCCTGGAGGCGCTTGGCCTCCTTTTTGGGCATCTGCTCGAACTGGCCTTCCTGCTGCATCTTGCGCAGCTCCTGGAGTCGTTCGATGCGCTTCTTCACGGTGCCGAAGTTGGTGAGCATGCCGCCCATCCACCGGCGGTTGACGAAGTACATGCCGCACCGCGCGGCCTCGGTCTGGATGGTCTCCTGCGCCTGCTTCTTGGTGCCGACGAACAGCACCGGCCGGCCGCTCGCGGCCACTCCGCGGACGAAATCCCATGCCTCGTCGAGCAGGCGGACGGTCTTCTGCAGGTCGATGATGTGGATGCCGTTGCGCGCCGTGAAGATGTAGGCGCGCATCTTGGGGTTCCAGCGGCTGGTCTGATGCCCGAAATGGACACCCGCCTCCAGCAACTGCTTCAAGGTCACTTGAGCCACGTTCGATTGCCTCCCTGTTGCACTTCCGCCCGGTTCCGGCCTTCAGTGGAAGGACAGGGGTTTGCCCCGGGCGTGCTAACTCAGTCGAAGAAGACTGGCCTCAGGAGTATACCCAGCGTCCGCGAGGCGAATCAGAGGCCGCCCGGAAAGCGCCCCGCGCACTCGCCGCTCTGGGAGAGCGCCGTCACGGTGGCGGTCACCTGCAGGTTCCCCGGCGTCTCGGCCGGAAACTGGATCACGGCATCCGGCGCCAGCAGGTGGTCCTCGTCGATCCAGGTGCATGCGCTGTGGCCCTGGACGGTCGCATAGGGGCCAGGCCCCAGCTGGAGGATCTGGGTCGACGGAGCGGGGGCCCCGACGCCCGCCCCCGAAGAGAAGAAGGCGCTCTGGCCGGCCGGGGATATGCCGGTCATCGTGTAGCCGGCGCTCATCGTCGGCGGGCCCGTCACGGAAGTGATCTTGCCGCTCCAGTCGAACAGGGTCGTGGTGCCCTGCGCGTTGATGCAGCCGACCCCTGCCGGCGACGGCCAGTAGCTCAAAGTGCAGCTGCTCGCTCGGATGGTCGCGATTCGTGCGCCGTTGGAGGCGTTCGACACATGCCATTCCGACGGGCTGAGGCCGGCCGGCTCGAGTGTGCAGGCGGGCATCAGCCCGAGGACCAGGGCGCCCTGGTGCCAACCCATCGGCCACAGGGTCGTCCCCAGCTTGCCCTTGGGCGTCGTGGCGGTATAGATGTCGGAATGGTGCCCGCCGCCGTAGAGGTCCTCGACATAGAGCCGCAGGCCGATGGTGGTGGCGCCCGAGAGATCCTCGACCAGCACGGCGATTCGCTGGTCGTCCGGGCTCACCGAGAAGAAGCTGATCACCGTCGAGCTACCCGGCACGGTCGTCACATCGACCGCCGACGCAGGGGGCACCACCATTCGAATCTTGGTGTCGCCATCCCTGAAGTAGACCTGGTCGTTGGTCGCGCTCACCGGCGGGGCCATGACCACGCCGTCGTGCTGGGCGGAGCAGTACTGGACCGAGGCGTTGGCGACCGCGACGCTGGCTGCAATGGAAGCATCGGGTTTGACCAGCTCGAGCTCGCCGGCGGTGAGCAGGAGGCCGAAGGTTCCCGTCAGCGGGCTGGTGCGGGGGGACGGCGATGGGGCCTGGGCGCTGGACGAAGGCGAGGCTGTGGCGGGCGGGCTGTGCGAGGAGCTTGCACCCTGCCCACCGCATGAGGCCGCGAGCACGACTGCCGCCGCGAGCACCGAGAGCCGGGTCATTGCCGGCTCCAATTTAACCCCTGCCGCCGGTGCCTACGAGACGGCTTCGGCCTTCTTCACGCCCTTCGGCCCCGGGCATTTCGGATAGTCGGAGCACGATTTGAAGAGGCCATACCTGCCCCGCCGCTCGACCATCGGCTTGCCGCAGATCGGACACGGCTCATCGAGGACCTTGGGGCCGGCCGTCGGCTTGCCATCTTTACCGAGGTTGGTCCGGTACTTGCACTCCGGATACCTCGAACAGGCGATGAACGGCCCAAAACGCCCGGTCCGCTCGACCAGCTGCCCCTCCCCGCACTGCGGGCACTTCTCGCCGGTGGGCTTCGACTCGCTCTGGGCCGCGTCTCGCTTGATGTATTTGCACTCCGGATAACCGCTGCAGCCGACGAACTCTCCGTATCGCCCGGTGCGCAGCTGCAACGGCTTGCCACAGTCAGGGCACATCTCTTCGAGCAGCTTCGGCTGAGGAGCTTCGCCGTCCGGGGTGAGGGCGCGGCGGAACTTGCATTTGGGGTAGCGCGAGCAACCCATGAAGGGCCCGTAACGACTTGCCTTCCGGACCAGGTGTCCCTCGTTGCAAAGAGGGCAGACCTCGTCCGTGTCCGCCGGGGTCGCCTCCTCCGCCGCGGTGAGCATCTGCTGCAAGGGCCCGTAGAAATCGCTGACCACCGGGACCCATTCCTGGTTTCCGTGCTCGACCTCGTCCAGCCGCTTCTCCAGCGTCGCGGTGTAGTCGTCGTCCGAGATCACCTTGAAGTGCTCGACCATCAGCGTGTTCACGGCCTCGCCGATGCGCGTCGGGTGCAGCCTGCGCTCCTTCAGCTCGACGTAACCGTGATCCTTGATCGTCTCGACGATCGGGGCGTAGGTGGACGGGCGGCCGATCCCGCGCTGCTCGAGCTCGCGGATGAGCGTGGCCTCGGAGTAGCGCGGTGGCGGCTGGCTGAAGTGCTGCTCGGGCTTGATCCCGTGGTAGTCCAGGTTCTCGCCCTCGGCCAGCTCGGGAAGGTCGGCCTCTCCGTTGTCCTCGCGCGGCCAGATCTTGTAGAAGCCGTCGAAGGCAAGGACCGAGCCGTTGGCGCGAAAGATGAACTCGCCGCCCTCGATCTCGACCTGCGTCTGGTCGTACACGGCGGGCGCCATGCGGCTGGCCACGAAGCGCCGCCAGATGAGGTCATAGAGCTTGAACTCGTCGGCGCTCAGGTGCTGCTTGATCGATTCCGGCGTGCGGTTGACGTCGGTTGGCCTGATCGCCTCGTGAGCGTCCTGAGCCCCGGGGCTCGCCTTGACCGCCTTCGCGGTGCCGACGTACTTGTCGCCCTGCTTCTCCTTGATCCACGCGGCGACACGTGTCTCAGCCTCGGCCGAGATGCGAGCCGAGTCGGTGCGCATGTACGTGATGAGACCGGTAGAGCCTTCGGCGCCGAGCTCGATGCCTTCATAGAGGTTCTGTGCGATCCGCATCGTGCGGCGTGGCGCAAAACGAAGCCGGCTGGAGGCGTCCTGCTGGAGCGTCGAGGTGATGTACGGCGCGTTCGAGCTCTTGGTCCGGCGCTTCTTCTCCACCCCGATGACGCGATAGGCCGCGCCCTCGAGCTTGGCCAGGATCTCCTGCGCCTCGGTCTCGGTTTTGACCTCGAGCTTGACGTCCGCGCCCGAAGCTCCGGGCTCTCCTCGGCGGCGGTTGAGCCGGGCCAGGAAATGCGCTTCGGCGGCCTGCTTGGAGAGCTCGGCGTCGATCGTCCACGACTCGACCGGGACGAACTTGCGAATCTCCTCCTCGCGATCGACCACCAGCCGTAGCGCGACCGAGGAGACCCGCCCGGCGCCGATGCCCTTCTGCACCTTGGCCCACAGGAACGGGCTCAGCCGGTACCCGACGAGCCGGTCCACGACCCGACGAGCCTGCTGCGCGTTGACCAGCCGCATGTCGATCTCGCGCGGAGACTCCAGGGCCCTCCGAACTGCGTCCGCGGTGATCTCGTGGAACTCTATGCGCCTGGGCGAACGAAGGTTGAGCACCTCGGCGAGGTGCCATGCGATAGCCTCACCCTCGCGGTCAGGGTCGGATGCCAGGATGACGTCGCCTCCGTCCTTCTTGACCGCCGAGCGCAGCTCGTTGATCGTCTTCCGGCGGCTCTCGACTACCTCGTAGTGCGGCTTGAAGCCAGCGTCAACGTCCACCGCGAGCTCCTTTCCAGGCAGGTCGCGGACGTGGCCCATCGAGGCAAGGACGTCGAAACGGTCACCCAAAAACCGCTTCAAGGTCCTCGCCTTGGCCGGCGACTCGACGATGATCAACCCTTCAGACACAGCACCTCTTTATTCCCAAGCGGGTCGCTTTAATCCCAACCGGCCCTGCTGAGGCGGGCATCCTACGCCCGTTGTTTGCCGCGGCGCAATGCCCTTATGTAGCCGTCCCGGTGACGGCGCACAGCGCCGTCGAGCTCCAGCGCGGTGAGCCGGCCGACCCCTGCCCAGACCAGAACCTGCAGCTGGCGGGCGATTTCCCCAGCCCTCAACGCCTGCACGTCAGAGAGGCCGTGACGTCCGCTGGGAAGGGTGAAATCGAGTCGCCCGGGCGGCCAGCGGGTCGTCGAGAACCTCGCCGCCGTGCCGCATCGGGCGCCCGCACGTGGCGCGCGTTTGGAGGGGCAGTCCATCCCTGGTGAGCTCGTGCGTCCCGCCCGAAAGCAGGCCATTACCTTCTTATGTAGATCCAGCGCGCCCGCGGCAAGCACGCGCCGACGTTAGACGGCGCCCGGCCGCCGTTCAGCCCAGCCTGTTAAGCGCTCGAGAGGAAGTCGGCGAGCTCGTCGTGGAATGCCTGGGGCTGCTCGACGAAAGGGAAGTGGCCGGAGTCGCCGACGACCACCTGGCGGGCGCTTTGGACGCCCGCGCAGATCTCCGCGGCACACATCGGCCCGCAGATGAAGTCCTCGTCGCCGGTGATGACCAGGGTGGGGGCGGTGATCTTGGGCAAGCGCTCTCGCAGGTCGAACGTCTCGAAGATCTCGCGGTTGAACAGCCGCAGCGCGTCGGCGTTGACCTTCTCCGTCTTGAGCGTGTCGAGGTAGCCCGCCTCGACCGCGCCGTAGTGCGCGAAGTAAAGAGGCAGCTCCTTGAACAGCAGCTCGTTCAGCCGGCCGGCATCGAACTCACCCGCTTGTTCGACTTCGAGAGCCGCCACCGCGTCGGCATACCAGGGCTGGTTCGAGCGCTTGTCCATGCCCTGGCGCATGGCCGCCTCGTTATCCGGTCCGAACCGCGCGAGGGTGGACGCGAGGACCAGGCGCCGGACGCGGCCCGGGTGCTCGGCCGCGTACGCCTGGGCGACCACGCCGCCGTGCGAGTGGCCGAGCAGCAGGATGCGCTCGAGGGCGAGGTGCTGCCGCAGCTCCTCTAGGTCGGCGACGTAATCCTCGATCCGGTACGCGCTGGGGTCGGAGGGCGGCGCGGACGCACCGGTGCCCCGTGGGTTGACCATGACCAGCGTGAACCTCTCCCAGAGCCCGGCGAGGTCGCCGAAGTATGTCGACGAATAGCCAGGACCCCCGGGGTGACAGACGAGGACCGGCCCGTGTCCGAGCTTGCCGTAGGTCAGCTTCCGCCCGTCGGCGGTGGCCAGCTTCAAGCCAGCCGGGGTTCCGGCCGCCACCGTCCGCCATCTTCGAGGTACCCGGCGGGCTGCTCCGTCTCGTGGCTCAAGACCAAAAGCCAGCGGTGCTTCTCGGCCTCTTCGAACAGGCGCGCCTTCTGCTCGAAGACGCGCAGCGGTTCGATGTCCGCAGCCATGTTCCAGGGCACCCTCAGGTGCGGGGTCTGACAGACCAGGTCCCCGGTGACCGCGCAGGCCAGCTCGCCTGATCGGAGCAGGAGCATCTGGCTGCCGGGGGTATGGCCGCCGACGTGCCGCAGGTGAACCCCGGGAAGGACCTCGGCGTCGCCGTCCAGCAGCTCGACGAGCTTGTTCCCGTCGGCCAGTGGCGTGAAGTCGTCGGTCACGTATCCGGCGCTGCTGCGCACGTCCGGGTGCAGGGCGAAGTTCCACTCGCTGCGCTGGATGAAGTGCCGCGCCTTCTTGAAGGTCAGCTCCAGCCCGCCAGTGGCGTCACGCCGGGTCAGGCCGCCCGCGTGGTCCCAGTGCAGGTGGGTCGTCACCACGGCATCGACCTCTTCGGGCCGGATGCCCAGGCGGTCCAGAGCTTGGAGCAGCCCGTCCGGCTGGCGGAGGCCGACCTGCTGAGCGCGCTTCTCGCTGAGCTTGGTGCCGATCCCCGTCTCGCAGACGATGACGCGTCCGTTCTTGCGGGCGATCAGGCAGACGGACGCGCACTCGATCATGTTGTTGCCGTCGGCCGGCTTGTGCTTCTCCCACAGGATCTTGGGCACCACGCCGAACATCAGGCCCCCATCCGCCTTCCAGCGCTCGGAGACCAGCAGGTATAGCTCGAGATCGCCCAGCTGCATGACGCCCTATATGCTGCGGTAAACGGCACCATCGCGACCAGGAGATCGATACTTGCGTTGCCACCGCTGGTCCGTGCGGGAGCCGCGGTCGCAGTTGTGCGTTGTCCTTCCAGGGTCGCTTCCCTGGTTCCGGGGAACCCACGAAAAGTAGCCAACCGCTGACATAGGAGGTAAACTGCGTCGCCATGCCGAGATCGATGTGGAAAGGCGTCGTCTCGTTCGGGATGGTGTCCATCCCCATCCGCCTTTACAACGCCACCGAGTCCAGCGCCAAAGTCTCTTTCCGGCAGCTCTGCCCGGAGCACCACTCCCCCATCTCCTACAAGCGCTGGTGCGCCGAAGGCGAGCACGAGGTGACCTACAGCGAGATCCAGCGCGGCTACGAGGTGGGCAAGGACCGTTACGTCATCATCGACGACAAGGATCTCGACAATCTCCCCCTTCCGACCGCCCACTCCATCGACATCGAGGAGTTCGTGCCGACCGACGACGTCGAGCCGGGCCTGTACTTCAACAACGCTTACTACATGGAGCCGGAAGAGCTGGGCAAAAAGCCTTACCAGCTGCTCCGCAAGGCGCTCGAGTCGACCGGCCGCATGGCGATCGCCAAGATCGCGCTGCGGGATCGGGAGCACCTGGCGGCGCTCCACCCCAACGGCGCCGGCCTGTTGATGAATACGCTCCACTGGCCGGACGAGATCCGCTCCACCGAAGGTCTCAAGGGCCTCGAGGGCGACGTGAAGATCAACCCCAAAGAGCTGGAGATGGCGAAGGCGCTGATCGAAAGCCTGGCCGACTCCTTCGACCCGAGCCGCTACAAGGACGAGTACCGCGAAGCGGTGATGAAGGTCGTCCAGGCCAAGATCGAAGGAGAGGTCATCGAAGCCCCGGCGGCCCCGCAGCCGGCCAAGGTCATGGACCTCATGGAGGCCCTGCGTGCCTCCGTGGAAGCAGCCAAGAAATCGAGGGCCGCCCGCGAGAAGCCCGCGGCCGAGACGAGGAGACGGCGCAAAGCTTCGTGACCGGGGTCGGCTTAATCTGAGCCGAGTGCAGGATCCCGACCAGCTGTCGATCGAGCTGGAGAGCTTTCCCGACGAGGTGCGGCCCATGCAGGCCGCCTCGGCGGAGGCTCCCTTCAGCTCACCCGAGTACATATTCGAGGTCAAGTGGGACGGGTTGCGCTGCATCGTGTTCCGCGACCCGGAGGGCAAGGTCCGCCTCCAGGACCGCGCCTTGAGGGACCTCACCGCCGACCTGCCTGAGATTGTGGCGGCAGCCCGGCGCATCCCGCCCGGGAGCGTCGTCGACGGTGAGCTGGTGGCCACCGACAGCGACGGCCGCCCCGACTATCCGCGGCTGCGAGAGCGCCTGGGCGGCGGCGCGCGGTTGAAGGATGCGATCCCCACCGCCTACCTTGCTTTCGACGCCCTGTATCTCGAAGGCAAGCCGCTCCTGAGACAGCCGGTGGTGAAGCGGCGAGCCCGCCTCGTGCGGGCCGTCGAGACGGGCGGCCACCTCTTCGTGCCCGACCACATCGACGAGGACGGCGTCGAGCTGTTCGAGGCCTGCCTCGAGCGCGGCCTCGAGGGAGTCGTGGCCAAGCACAAGCTGAGCCCTTACGTGACGGGCCAGCGCAGCCCGTTCTGGCTCAAGGTCAAAGCGGTGAAATCCGATGACTTCGTCGTCATCGGTTGGACCGGCGAGCGTCCCTTCGACGCGCTCGTGGTCGGATATCACGAGGACGGGCGACTGCTCCCGTGCGGCACGGTGGGCGGCGGCTACGACGACGCCGCGATGGATGCCATCCGGAGCGCGCTGACGGCCCTGTCGACCGGCGACTCGCCGCTCGAGCCGCCCCCGATCATGACCAGGCCCGTGCACTGGGTCAGGCCGGAGCTGGTGGTGAGCGTGAGGTACTCGGAATGGTCGCCCGACGGCACCTTGCGCTTCCCGATCTTCAACGGGCTTCGGCCAGAGGTGCATCCCGCCGAGGCCGTCCGGCACCGGCCGCGCGTGATCCTCACCGGGCACGTCAAGCCCGGGTCGCTCGCGTATGACCTCACGAGATTCCCGTTTTGATGGAACCCGGCTTCGACGTCGTCACGGGAGCCTTTGGCTTCACCGGCGGATTCATCGCCCGACGCCTGCTCGGGCAGCAAAGGCGCGTCCGCACACTCACCAATCATCCCCAGCGAGCGGCCGCCGACGACATCAAGGTCGACGTCGCGCCGCTGCAGTTCACCGACCGCGCCGCCCTGGTCGAAAGCCTCCGGGGCGCCGACGTGCTTTACAACACTTACTGGGTCCGCTTCCGGCACGGGAAGATGCACTTCGGCCAGGCGATCGCCAACACCCGCACGCTGATCGGAGCCGCCGCCGAAGCGGGCGTCAGGAAGGTGGTCCACATCTCGGTGAGCAACCCTTCCGAGGATTCTCAGCTCGAGTATTACGCGGGCAAGGCCCGCACCGAGGCAGTGGTCCGCGAGTCCGGTCTCCGATGGGCCATCGTCCGGCCCACGTTGGTCTTCGGTCCCGGCGACATCCTGCTCAACAACATCGCGTGGCTCCTGCACCGGATGCCCGTCTTCATCATCCCGGGACTGGGCGACTACCGGGTCCAGCCCGTGGCCGGCGAGGACGTGGCCGAGATCGCAACCTGGGCCGCGGAGCAGACCGACAACATGACGGTCGACGCCGCCGGTCCCGACACGATCGCGTACACCGAGCTCGTGGAGAGCATCGCGGTCGCGGTGGGGCGCCGCCCCAAGTTCATCTACATGTCGCCGCGGATGACATTGCTCGCAGGTGGCATCGTGGGACGAATGGTCGACGACATCCTGCTCAACGGGCCGGAGCTCGAAGGCCTCATGCAGGAGCTCCTTGTCTCGCACGAGAGACCTCGTGGGACCAGGCGGCTGGAGAACTGGCTCCTCTCGAGCGCCGGCACACTGGGCCGCACCTATGCCTCGGAGCTTGCCCGCCACTGGCGCTGAAACCGCGCCTGAGGCCGCTAACCTGATCTCGATGGCGGTGCCTGCTTCCGAGGGTCCCTTCGCGGTCGAGGCCAGGCACCTCGTCAAGCGCTATGGCGTGGTCAGGGCGGTCGACGGCGTCAGCTTCCAGGTCGCCCGCGGCGAGGTCTTCGGTTTTCTCGGCGCCAACGGCGCCGGCAAGACCACCACCCTGCGGATGCTGTGCGGCCTAGTTACGCCGACCTCCGGAAGCTCGCTGATCGACGGTTACGACGTCTTCACCGATCCGATGCAGGCGAAAGCCCGGCTCGGCTACCTGGACGAGGAGCCGTTCGTTCACCCGCACCTCACCGGACGCGAGTTCCTCGACTACATCGCAGACCTGTACCGCATGCCCCGCGGAGCCGAGCGTCAGCAGCGCATGGAGCGCCTGCTGGGCCTGTTCGAGCTGGCGGACCGCGATGGAGAGCTGATCGGCTCGTACAGCCATGGCATGCGGCAGAAGATCGGCCTCGCCTCGCTGCTGATCCGCGAGCCCTCGGTCCTGCTTCTCGACGAGCCGACCAACGGGCTGGACCCGCGATCCGCCCGGCTCGTCAAGGACCTGCTCGAGGAGCTGGCGGCGCGCGGCACCACGGTGCTCCTGTCGACGCACATCCTGGAGATCGCGCAGGCCCTCTGCCGGCGCGTCGCGATCATCGACCGCGGCCACATCGTGGCCACCGGGACCATGGGTGAGCTGCGGACGCAGACGGGCAGCGAGCAGGCCTCGCTGGAGGACCTTTTCCTGGAGCTCACGGCGGGGCCGGAGTCCAAGGAGATGATCGAGCGCCTCCTGGCGCCCAAGCCGTCGTGATGCTCGCCGCATCGCGAATCATCCTCGGGGCTGAAATCCTGGCGCTGCGCCATCGGCTGCTCAAGCGCGGGCCGGTGAGGCTCGCGCTGCTGGCTGTGCTGCTGGGATTGGCGGCCGTCTTGATCGGCGGGGGATCGTTCTCGCTTGGCGTCGCCGCCGCCCGCTACCTGCCGCAGGCCCGTGACCCCATCCTGGCCGCCGCGTTCACGGCCCTGGCGGTCATGATGTTCGTGCTCGGGTTCCCCACCGTGATCGCCAGCCTGTTCGTTGGCCGCGACCTGCTCCAGCTGGTCCTGGCGCCGGTTCGCCCGATCGAGATCTTCATCGCCCGGGTCGTGCTCGCGATGATCGCCAACCTCCTGATCAGCTCCCTGCTGTTGGCCGGGGCGCTCGGGGTCGGGGCCGGATCGGGCGCCCCGCCGGTCTTCTATTTGCTGGTGGTTCTGCTGGTGATCACCCAGGTGTTGATCGTCACCGCGTTCCAGGCGCTCCTGATGTCGATCGTGCTGCGCTGGATCCCCGCGCGGCTGGCCCGGGATTTTGCCGCCGCGATCGCCGGTCTCAGCGGCGCCGGCTTCTACATCGCCTGGAACCTGAACCTCCGGCAGTCGTTCGAATTCCGCACCCGGCCCAACCTCACCAGCGCCACCTCGTTCATCCAGCAGGTCGGTTGGCTGCCTCCGACCTGGCCTGCCCATGCCCTGAGCGGAGTCATCGACGGCGGCGTGGGCCAAGCTGCCGGCTGGACTCTGCTGACACTGGGGCTGGCCGGGCTGGTGGCGACCGCGGCGGCGCTTCTGTACGGCAGGACCCTGCTGGCGGGACTGGGGGTCTTCGGCGGGGCGACTTTGACCTGGCGGCGCTCCAGCCAGCGGCCCGCAGCCGTGGCGCGGGCTGGTGCGGGCTCGCCTTTGCGGGCGATCGCACGCAAGGACTGGCTGGCGTACAGGCGCGACATCCGGCGCCTGAGCCGCCTCCTCCCGGCCCTCCTGTTCCCGATCGGCTATGCGTTCGCTTTCAGCCGGCCGTCGAGGGAGCTGAGCGGGTTCTGGTCCGAGGTGTTCCTGATCGCATTCATTTCGATGTTCATGTCCACGACGCTGGGCACGCCTTCGGTTCCAAGTGAGCGCCGCGGCTTTCAGCTGCTGCGCATGGCGCCCCTCCCGATGTGGCAGGTCATCCGCGCCAAGGTCGCGCTCACGCTGCCCGCCGTGCTGGTGATGACCGCAGTCTTCGGCCTGGTCGTCGCGCTGATCGAGCGCAATCCCCTCGCGGAGATCGTCGAGCTGATCGCCCTGGGGATGTGGCTCGGCGTCGGGTTCGTCGCGGTCGGCGTATCGGCCGGGGCGATCGACCCTCGGTTCGAGTCCACCGACGACCGGCGCGCGGTCGGCATGGTCGGCACGCTGGCGGGAGTCGCAGGAGCGCTGGGTTTTGGCGCGCTCAGCGTCGGCGCGTTCGCGCTGCTGGTCTTCGCGCTGGGCGCGCTAGCGGGGACCACCCATCTCGGCTCGCTGCCGTCCACACCCGTCATCGGCGCATTGCTCGGGGTGGCCGCATTCATCCTCGTCGCCGGCGCCGCCACGGTGGTGGGAGCGCTCCTGTGGGCCGCCAACTCGAGCCTGGTGCGTTTCGAGGATCCGATCGCCGCGACCTAGCGGCGCGGTCGAATCCCGCTGCTCTCAGTCAGCCCGCGGACCGATGAGGTCCCACCTGTTCCCGGCGATGTCGACGAACACCGCGACCCGTCCGTAAGGCTCTGTTCGCGGCTGGGTCACGAACTCGACGCCCGCGGCGGTCAGCCGCTCATAAGTGGCGGCGAAATCGTCGACGCGGAGGAAGAAGCCGACCCGGCGCGCCGCCTGCCTGCCCACCACGGCCGCCTGTGCTTCGCCGTCGGCACGAGCGATCAGGATCGAGGTCTGCGCTCCGGGTGGCCGCACGACCACCCACCTCTTGGCTCGGCCGTCGTTGGTCAGTGACCCCGAGTCTTCGACCAGCTCGAAGCCGAGGACTCCCACGAAGAACTGGATGGCAGGGTCGTAATCGTCAACTACGACCGTGACCATGCTCAAGAAATTCACGGCAGGAGACTAATCGAACGGATCCTCGATGAGCTCGGCATGGAATCCCCCGGCCGCCTCGACCGTCAACCCGACGACTGCAAAGCGAACGGGAGCTCGCCAACCGGCAAGCGCCCGGTACTCCACCGCCGCCGACAACATGGCCCGGCGCTTGCGCGCCCCTACGGCCTCGATCGGGGTCCCCAAAGCGCCGTCGGTGCGAGTCTTGACCTCCACTGCCACGACTACCCCTCCGCGCCGGCAGACGAGGGCGCGAACCCCGGCCTCCACGCCCTCGTAGCCCCGTGATCGAAGCAGGTCGGAGGCGGCCTTGTCGCCCGCGCGGCCTAGCTCGAGCCGAGAAGCTCGGAGACGCGAAACGGAGCCCACGTCGTCCGGTGAATGGGGCTGGGACCGAGGCGCCGAATCGCCGCACGGTGAGATGGCGTGGCATAGCCCTTGTGGTCGGCGAAGCCGTAGCCCGGGTACAGGCGGTCGTACTCCACCATCGCCCTGTCGCGGGCCACCTTGGCCACGATGCTGGCTGCCATGATCGATGCGCAGATGCGATCTCCCCGCACCACGGCCATCTGCGGCAATGGCACGTCGGGCACGTCGAACGCGTCGACCACGAGGTATTCCGCCTTTACTTTCAGCCCGGCGACCGCGCCCGCCGCCGCCAGGTGCCGGGCCTTGAACAGCCCGAGGCGGCCCACCTGCTCGTGGTCGACGGCGCACACCGAAACCGCGATTGCCTTTCGGCGGATCACCGCGTCGATCCGTTCGCGCTGGTCCGCCCTGAGCAGCTTGGAGTCGTCAAGGCCCGGGATCTTCACGCCGACGGGCAGCACGACCGCGCCGGCCACCACGGGTCCCGCGAGCGGGCCCATGCCGACCTCGTCGACTCCCGCCACCACCTGGTAGCCCATAGAGCCGGCCATGCGCTCGTAGTGCCAGAGCTTCGGTCGCATGAAACCGAGACTAATGAGGCCCCGCGGCCCACGCCAAGGCCCTTAACAGGAGCCTTTGCTACGCCTCGTCGCTGCTGGCCTTCTCCGGCTCCGCTGCCTCCGCCGGCTCCGCCTGGACCAGCCGGCGCCGCTCGCGGATGCGGGCGTCGCGGCCAACCTTGCCGCGCAGGTAGTAAAGCCGTCCCTGCCGGACGTCGCCATGGCGAAGCACGTCGATCTTGTCGATGCGCGGAGAGTGGATCATGAAGGTGCGCTCCACCCCCACGCCATGGGTCACGCGCCGCACGGTGAAGTTCTGCCGGAGGCCGCCTCCGGTGACCCGGATCACCGTGCCCTCGAACACCTGGATCCTCTCGCGCGTGCCTTCCACGACCTTGGCGTGCACCTTCACCGTGTCGCCCGCCCTCAACGCAGGGACCTTGTCTTTCTGCTGCTCTCTCTCGAGCTGCTGGATCACGTTCATGTCTTTTTCAACTCCTTGGTGTGTGAAACATGTCTTTGTGCCGCTTGCTGCCGGCGCCACTGGCGGATGCGGGCATGGTCGCCGGACAGGAGCACGTCGGGAACGGCCATGCCGCGGTATTCGGCCGGCCGCGTGAACTGCGGCCACCCGGCAGGCTCGCTGGAAAACGTATCTTGCGCCAGCGATCCGGGATCGCCCACCACGCCCGGCAGGAGCCGCGCCACGGCATCGATCAGGACCATGGCCGGCAGCTCGCCGCCGCTGAGGACGTAGTCGCCGATCGAGATCTCACGCGCGTCCAGGGCGGTGCGAACCCGGTCGTCGATTCCCTCGTAGCGGCCGCACACGATGACCAGTCCCGGCTGCTGGGCCAAGCCGGCCGCGAGCTCCTGGTCGAGTGGCTCGCCCCACGGCTCCATCAGGATCACCGGGCCTCGGTTCAACGACCGGATCGACTCCACCGCCTCGATCACAGGCTCGGGCTTCATGACCATGCCCGGACCGCCCCCGAACGGCATGTCGTCGACCTGCCGGTGCCGGTCGTGAGTGTGTTCGCGCAGGTCGTGCGCCTGCAGCTCGATCAACCCGCGCTCCAACGCGCGACCGACTACGCCCTGGGCGAATACGGGCCCGAACATCGCGGGGAAGATGGTCACGACATCGAATCGCATGTCAGTCCTTGGCTTCCTCGACGCTGACCAGCCAGTCCGCCACCACCACGCGTCGCGTTTCGAGGTTCACTTCGAGCACCGCGTCCCGCGTGGCCGGGATCAGGTGCTCGATCCCGCCGTCGTGACTCACCCATACATCGTTGGCCGGGCGCTCGAGCACCTCGGCGATCACGCCGAGCTGTGCGCCGGAATGGGTTTCCACGGCGAGCCCCACCACCTGGTGGTGGTAGAAACGCCCCTCCTCCAAAGGCCTGACATCCGCTTCGGACACCTCGAGGTAGCGGCCGCGGAAGAGCTCCGCGATGGAACGGTGGTCGATGCCTTTCAGCTTGACCACCAACCCGGGCTGCCCGGGCCGGCTCCACTCCACCTTGCGTTCGGACCCTTCCAGCACGAGCTCGGCTCCCGGGTCGAAACGGTCGTCAAAGTCTGTCAAGGGCAAAACCTTGACAGCCCCATCGAGGCCGTACGCACCCATGACCTGTCCGATCCTGATCACTCAGGCGCGGGCCCCCCCGGTCCGCGGCCCCGCGGTCCCTGGTGGGGAAGCGACGCGTTGGCGAGGTCCACGAACACCCGCTTGTGGTCACGCAACGAGGCGACCCGCACCAGCGTGCGGATGGCTTCGATGTTGCGGCCCGCCTTGCCGATGAATCGGCCCACGTCTGCGTCGGCCAGCTTGACCTTGATCGCGACCGTGCCGGCGCCACGCTCGAAGGCCTCTACCGAAACCTCCTCCGGTTTCTCGGCCAGTGATTTGGCGACGAACTCAACCATGGCGCGATAGTCGATGCCCGGTCCACCCGAGACCGGCCGGTCGCGCCGAAATCCGCGGTCCATGCCTCCCCGGCGGAAATCACGCCGAGGGGGTCGGCTGCTTTGCGTCTCGCTCAAGAATTCCCTCCCGCTTCAACAGGCTTCGCGCGGCTTCGCTGGGCTGCGCGCCCTGCTTGAGCCAAAGCTTCACCTTGTCCGCATCGATCTTGACCTGCACCGGGTCGGTCATCGGGTCGTAGTACCCGAGGTGCTCGATAAAACGGCCGTCGCGCGGCGAGCGCGAATCCGCCACCACGAGGCGATAGAAGGGGTGCTTCTTCGCCCCCATACGCCTCAACCTGATCTTTACCAACCTGTTCCTCCTTGTCCAAACATGCGTGGAAGTCCGACGACCTTGCCCTTCCGGTTCTTAGCACCGAACTGCCTGGCCAGCTTTTGCATGGCCTCTCGCGCTTTGAGTACTCGATTCACGTCGGCCGGCTGGACGCCGCTGCCCCGCGCGATCCTGCGCTTGCGCGCTCCGTCGATGACGTCGGGGTGCGCGCGCTCTCGACTCGTCATGGAAAGGATGATCGCCTCCATGCGGCGCACCTCGCGCTCCGTGTCAACCCCCGACACCTGGCCCTTGATCGCCGACCCGCCAGGAATCATATCGAGCATGCCCTCGAGCGATCCCATCCCGCGGAGCTGTCGGATCTGGGTCAGGAAGTCGTCGAACGTCAGCTGCCCGGCACGCAGCCGGCGCTCGACCTCCTCGGCCTGCTGCTTGTCGATGGTGCGCTCCGCGCGCTCGATCAGCGTGAGCATGTCGCCCATCCCGAGGATGCGCGACGCCATTCGCTCGGCGTGGAACACCTCCATGTCCTGCGGCTTCTCGCCCGTACCGGCGAACCAGATCTGCTGCCCGGTCGCCAGGCGCAGTGACAGCGCCGCCCCACCGCGCGCGTCGCCGTCCAGCTTGGTCAGCACCACGCCGTCGACTCCCACCTCCTTGCCGAAGGTCTCGCCCACCTTGACGGCCTCCTGGCCGGTCATCGAGTCGGCGACCAGCAGGGTCTCGGTGACGGGGACGGCCCGCTTCAGTCGCTTCAGCTCGTCCATGAGGTCGGCGTCGACCTGCAGACGTCCGGCGGTGTCGAGGATCACGACGTCGCACATCAGCCGGCGCGCCTCGCTGATGGCAGCCGTGGCGATCTCCTCGACCTTGCCGGTCCCGGAGTGAAAAGGAACGTCCTCGCGGCCGGCGAGAATCCGGAGCTGCTCGACCGCGGCCGGCCGGCGCAGGTCCAGCCCCGCCAGTAAAGGCCTGTGCCCTTCGCGTTTGGCGACCAGGGCCAGCTTGACCGCGGTCGTCGTCTTGCCTGAGCCCTGCAAGCCGACCAGCATCACCACAGTCGGCGGAGCGGGCGAATAGCGAAGGCCTTGCGAGTTGCCGCCGAGCAGCTCGACCAGCTCATCGTGGACTGCTTTGACGACCTGCTGCGGAGCGGTCAGCCCGGCTGCCACCTCGACCCCCTGGAGCCGCGTGCGGACCCGCTCGACGAACTCTTTGACCACCTTGAAGTTGACGTCTGCCTCGAGAAGGGCCAGCCGCACCTCGCGCAGGCCGGCATCGACGTCCTCGGGCCTCAACACCCCGCGGCCGCTGATCTTTTTCAGCGCGGCGGTCAGCCGCTCCCCCAGAGCCTCGAACATCAGGCCGACGCCTCCAGCCTGGACAACCGCCGCTTGAGGCCGGCCAGGTCACGTTCCATGGCGTCCAGCGCGCGCCGCCGGCGCGCCGTCTCTGCGAGCAGGCCCAGCCTGCGCTCATAGTCCTGCAAGGCACGCGTCGAACGCTTGACGATGTCGTGCACGGCCGCCCGCGACGTGCCGTGGTGGGTGGCGATCTCCGCGAGCGACCAGTCGCTCCGTAAGTAGAGGTCGACGACCTCGCGCTGGTGGTCGGTCAGCAGGGCGCCGTAACGCTCGAAAAGGGCGAGGGCGCGGCCGCGAGCCTGCAGGGTGTCAAGGGCCATGCCTTGACAGCTTAACAAGTAATAGAATCGAGGCGCCATGGGACCTTTGGCGATCGAGATCTTTCGGTATCACAAGTGGGCCAACTTGGAGCTCCTCTCCTCCTGTGCTGACTTGACCGATGAGCAGCTGCAGCTGACCGCGCCGGGGACGTATGGAACGGTGGCGGGAACCTTCATGCACCTCCTGGGGGCGGAGCAGCGCTATCTCGCCCGCCTGGGCGGCGGCCGGCCGCGCTTCAACGAGAAGAGCGAGTTTCCCGGTATTGCCAAGCTCACCGCACACGCCACGCGGACCGGCGACGAGCTGATCGCGATTGCGGAACGAGGCAAGCCCGACGAGGCCTTCGAAACCACGTTCCAGGACGGCCGTTATACGCTGCACCCGAACGTGCTCCTGGTCCAGGCCCTGCACCACGGCAACGACCACCGCACCCACATCTGCACGATTTTGGGCAGTCACGGGCTGGCCTACCGGGACATGGACGGTTGGTCCCATGCCGAGGCGACCGGCGCGATGAAGCGCATAGACAAAGCCTGATGCTCACCGCCATCGTGCTCGTCCGCTCGACTCGCGACGGGCTGGACTCGCTCGGCCCGAAGCTGGCGGACATCGACGGCATCGCCGAGGTTTACACGGTCACCGGCGACTGGGACTTCGTCGCCATCGCCAGGGTCCGCGAGCACGACGACCTGGCCAAGGTCGTGACCCAGCACCTGGCACGTCTCGAGGGCATCGAGCGCACCCAGACGATGGTCGCCTTCCAGCAATTCTCGGCCCACGACCTGGAGGCCATGTTCGGCCTGGGGCTCGAGAACAGGAAAGCCTGAAAGACCTCCTCCCGGTCGCGCTGCGCGCTGCTCGCGCCGGCGCGAGCGTCCTGCTCGAAGCGGGACTGCCTCGGCCGGGAAGCGCCGTGGAGCTCAAGGGCGCCGGAGACTACGTCACCGCCTCCGACCGTCGCTCGGAGTCGGCGATCCTCGAGGTCCTGGCGCGCGAATCCCCGGGGGTCCACGTGCTGGCCGAGGAGGGCGGCGGCAGGCGCGAAGGCACCATGTGGGTCGTCGACCCCCTGGACGGGACCACCAACTTCACGCGCGGGTTCCCCTCGGTGGGCGTTTCGGTCGGGTTGCTCGAGGCCCGCAAGCCCGTGCTGGGGGTCGTGCTCGCCCCGTACCTGCAGCTCGAGTTCGCAGCCGTCCTCGGCGGGGGCGCGTTCATGAACGGAGAGCGCCTCCCGATGCTGCGCGATCTCGAGCCGTCGAAGGCGGTCGTCGCGACCGGGTTTCCCTTTCGCAACAAGGCGCTGCTCCCACGTTATCTCCACGTCATGGAGGCGGCGCTGGGCCGGTTCGAAGACCTGCGGCGCGCGGGGGCGGCCGCCCTC
>Ga0307373_10003538_pt1 | contig 27182 bp, 20 predicted proteins | sample OX2MG_FD_202534 | JGI IMG/M metagenome (GOLD analysis project Ga0307373, IMG submission 202534) | Soil microbial communities from Risofladan, Vaasa, Finland - OX-2 | ecosystem: Environmental > Terrestrial > Soil > Coastal area > Acid sulfate soil | place: Finland: Risofladan, Vaasa | collected...
TCATGACCGGCTATTCCGACATCGTGACCGGGCATTCCGGGCAAACACCCGAAATCGGTCACGATCAATCGGAACGACCGGTCACGATGCTTTGGAATTAGCGGTCACGATGGAGCGGAATACGCACCTGTTCGATGATCTTCCGTTACGCTGTCGCCTGCGGCTACACCAAGCGTGATTCCGCCCCCGATCTTCCCGGAACGCTCAAGCCGATGCAACGGACACACCGTGCCGCGTTAACGAAGCCCGCCGAAGTCGGCGGGTTACTGCGTGCCATCGGCAGCTTCAGCGGATCATTCACAGTCAAGTGCGCGCTGCGCCTGTTGCCGCTGGTGTTCACGCGCCCCGGTGAGCTGCGGGCAACCGAGTGGGGCGAGATCGACAGCGACGCAGCGCAGTAGGTGATCCCGGCGGATGAAGATGCGTCAGCCCCGCACATTGTGTCGCTGACCCCGCAGGCGCTGACGATCCTCGAAGTGTTGCGTCCGCTGACCGGGCACATCCGTTACGTGTTCGCCGGCGAACGCAGCGTTACGCTCGCCCGCTATCCGAAAACACGCTCAACGCGGCGCTGCGCCGCATGGGCTACACCTCCGAACAGATGGCCGCCCACGGCTTCCGGGGCAATGGCCAGCACCATGCTGCACGAGCTTGGATACCCGCCTCACGTGATCGAGGCCCAGCTTGCGCACGCTCAACGCAATCAAGTTGCAGCCGTCTACAACCGGGCCGAGTACCTGCCGGAGCGGGCCGCATGATGCAGACGTGGGCCGATCATCTGGACGCACTGCGCCGGGGTGCGAACGTGGTGCCGTTGAAGCGGGCGGGCTAAACTGAGTCTGACACGGCTAGGCTGGCCAGCCGAACGCGGGACACCTTCACCCGCTGCCGTGGCGCTTTTGAAAGGCGCACTTCAGAATCAGCGTTCGTCCAGAAGAGGCGGACCAGATTCGGCCGTTGCACTGGAGGAGCTGGATTTCTGGTTGAAATCCGAACTGGCGAGGCCATAGCGTGACAGCAACCGGTAAAAATTTGTGCGGTTGCGTCCTGCCAAACGGGCCGCTTGGCTGACATTGCCCTCTGAGGCCTCCAGTAATTGAATCAGATAACGGCGTGCGAACTCGTCCCTCGCCTCAGTGAACGAGGTCACTCCCGCCGCCCCGACTTGGCCGAGACAACGACGCACCACGCTGGCGCTAATGACGCGTCTTGGTGTCAGTACCGCGGCTCTCTCCACGACGTTGAATAATTGCCGAATGTTGCCTGGCCATGGAGCTGAAACCAGTAGATTCGTCGCCTCGGGAGACAGCAAGTGCCGCTGCAAGCCATTTTCTGTGAGTTCGGCGAGCCGCTCCGACGCCAACATCGGAATGTCTTCGCATCGCTCCTCAAGAGACGGCAAAGGAAGGTGTATCACGTTAAGACGGTAAAACAGATCTTTGCGGAAATCCCCGTTTTCCACGGATGTCTCAAGATCATGATGTGTTGCTGAAATGATACGCACATCGATTGGAACGCTGCGCACTTCACCGACCGGACGAACCTCGCGTTCCTCCAGCACTCGCAGTAATTTAGCCTGCAAATCGCGCGGCATATCTCCAATTTCGTCGAGAAATATCGTACCCGAGTTGGCGGCCCGAAACAGGCCGAGATGGTCGTACTGCGCACCAGTAAATGCACCTCGCTTGTGCCCGAACAGCTCCGATTCAAGCAACTCGGTCGGCACAGCCGCGCAGTTGAGTGCAATGAACGGACGATTGTTACGGGAACTGGCGTTGTGCAGCGCACGCGCCAGCACTTCCTTACCACTGCCGCTGGCTCCGGTGATCAGAACCGCACTCGTGGTATTGGCAACTCGCTGAGCGTCATTGAGAACTTCGAGCATCATCGGGCTGCGAGTGGTAATGGTATCGCTGAATGGATGGGAGCGATCCGTTGTCTCCTCGGTACTCAAATGACGGTGGAGCAATTCGAGCAAATGATCCCAGTCAATCGGTTTGGTCAGAAAATCGATTGCTCCAGCATGCACCGCGCGCACCGCCTCTGAAACATCCGCATAGGCTGAGAACAAAACCACCGGTAAGCCTGGCCTTATTTCCTGAAGCCGCGAAAGAAACTGCACGCCGTCACGTTCAGGCATTTTCAGATCTGTGATAACCAGCCCTGGATTTGTCTTCGCCAGTTTCGCCAAAGCATCCTGCGCAGAACTGAACGCCACCACTGCATAACCTTCCGATTGCAGCCGAAGCGTCACTACGCGCAGTAGTTTGACGTCATCGTCAACTAGCATGATTGGGACTTTGAATGGGGTCACTGTGGTGTGCGTCCATCAAGGCTGCGTTCGATATCGACGATTTTTTGCAGCCGCTTCTGACACGTCGTGTCCTGCTTCATTTCCTCCAACCTCACCTGCGCAACGGCGGCAATGCTGGTGCGCGCGCGCTGTGCATGCAACGCCTGTAATTGGGATGCCGCGGTCAAAGGATCATAGGCGGAGGCGGCAGGCATCGACTCGATCAGCGCCTGATGCAAGCGGCCGCTTGCGCTGGAGTCTTGTTTGGCGTGGCGAAACATGGCGTCCAGCTTCTTCGGCGAAGCACTCAGAACCTGTGCTAAATAAGCCGTTTCATTTGATGCAGTGCCATATCTTGGAACGGTGGCGCAACCCGCTATGGCAAGGTTAATCAGCAGGGTAAGGCCAAACAAGCCTGAAACGCGAGCCCGGGCAGGCGTCTTCGACACTGACGCTGCCACCATGGGCACGCATGGTTTCCTGAACAATCGCAAGGCCAACTCCTGTTCCACGAGCCACCTGCTCTTCAGCCTCCGTCCCCCTGAAAAACGGACCAAAGATAGCATCTTTCTCCGCATCCGGAACACCCTTGCCCAGATCGCGCACGGCCAGCACGAACTTCCCGCCGTCATCGCCGACTTCGATTTCAATAGCCGAGCCTGTCGGAGCATGTTTGAGTGCATTCGTAATCAGGTTGTCCAATGCCACCCGCAGTTGGTTCCTGCGACCGCACAACAATCGGACACGCACCTGGACTTCCGAGTTCAGTTCGCGCTTGGCAAAAGACAAGCGATGGGCGGTCAATACCTCGTCGAGTAGTTGACGCGTATCAAACCAGCGATCTTGTGCGGATTGTCGTTCTGCCCGCCATTCCGCGTATGCCAATAAATTATTGATCAGACTTTCCAGCTCACGGCTCGATTCATCCATGATCCCGACAACTTCTGTTTGGGGTGGCAGCAATTCTCCCAGCGCACCGCCCCGAAGCAATTCAGTGCCCTCTAGCAGGCTTGCCAGGGGCGTTTTAAATTCATGCGACACTTGGCGGAGGAATCGATCCTTATCCGCTTCGAGCCGAAACAATCGTCGTCTCAGCCACTCAAGTTGTTGTCCCACCCGCCTGAATTCACTTGGAAACGGGATCGACACAGGTTCCTGATAACCCCCTCTTCTGAGGACGGTGATCGCGCGCGTCAGTTGATTGATTGGTCTCGACACGACCCGGATAAAGCCCCATGCCAGCAGCGCACCAAGCAGTAGCAGGCCCAGTGCAGACAGGATGAGCTGTATTCGTGCGCGCTCGGTGGCGACATGCAGCCGATGCGCCTGGGCAACCACCTGCTGGCGACTACTCTCGATCACCGCATCAATGGCGGACTCAAGCGCCTGAACGCGTTTAACGGACTCCTCCACTGATGTAGCGTCATCCGCCTCGCCAGTCTTCCAGACCGTGTGCGCCTGATTGAAATCGCGCCATAACTCCAGCGATTCGGCTTGCAGGCCCTTATTCCTGTGCAATTGGCCAAGCCGTGTAATCGATGCATCGACTTGCGACCAACGGCTATCAACTACGGGCAGCAAAGCCGGGCTTTTCAGCACCAGATATTGCCGAATACCACGCTCCAGGTCGATCGTCTGACTGCGTAATCGCAGGCTGATCTGCGCAGAGGTCAGCCCCTCTTCGACGACCGCACGGGTCCCTTGGGTGAGGTGCTGCAGCGCCAATTCTGCGAAGAGCATCGATATCAAGAGCGGCAAAACTGCAACGAGATAGCCAACAGCGACGAGCGTCGGCATCGTGGTCGGTATCCGCACTCGCACGTCGTCTACCTTCCCAGTAGGGTGCGAATAGCCGGTGCGTCGCAGTCGAGGACAAAGGGTGTGAGGCATGAGGCGTCCATGGCCAGAACCGGATGGACTGAATTTCCGGAGATCTTTGACGAGTGCATGGGAGTAAGGTTCGAGCTATCAGGTTTTTGCTGAGCACGGATCGCGCATCTGCGTTCAACCCTTGTTGACAAGGGCTTCGGAAAGAAAATGGGTGACCGCGGCGCCAGGGACCTTCGGTGAAAACTGCATGCCCTTGTAGTGGAGCCCCGGACTCCATGCCCATAACGCGACACCCAAGTAGTGTGGATCCTGCATCGCGCCGCTGCTGCGGATGGCAGCGACGGCAGATTTGACGTAGGCCAGTTGAATGGACACAGCGTTCCCGTGTACGGTTTTCTGGCTGGCTTGGCAAGGTGCGCCGCGACACTCACCGAACTCGTGCGCGGATGCGGCGGCTGGTACGCCGAATTGGAATTTTATACCGATTTGTGCGGCCCAATTGCGCATGTTGCTGGTTTCTCGCTGTACCAATTTTTGGTAATCCTTGGCCGATGTCTGATGCCCAGGGAGTGTTCCTTTCAGGTCGTACAGGGCATCTATCAGGTAGCCATTATTGGCCACTTGCATAATCTTTTGAACATTATCCGCACTGGGAGTCCCCGGTCGTATCCGATTGGCCACGGTGAAGATGGAAAAGAAACGTCCCTGTGGGTGGCTTGAGTCTACACATCGCTTGCTGCGGGAAGCGAAATTCTGTGCGATGCGTTTGTAGAAATAATATTGACCGGCTTGCCTGACAACATTGAACGGCTCCAGATCGAATTGAATGCCGTCTACGGAATCATCCGCACAAACCTGTTCAGTGACTTTGTCGGCGAAAGCCTCTGCCTGTTTGCGGCTCAAATCGTTGAATCCCCGCAGTGCCCCATGCCCGGAAACGACGCCGTCGATTATCGGCACGATCAGGGCCGGCTCTCCGTCTGGAAGAGGATGAGCGGATAACCAACGTGCATAGGCCTGCACTGAGGTGTTTCCATGATGGTCGTCTCTGCCTCCTATGGCATTGCCGTGCTGGGCGGCATTGGAATAATAGACGTGGAAATCATCGGGCTGGCACTGCTTTGCCCGGTGTTCAGGGCAATACATTTCCATATCGCCTGCATAAATATAGAACTCGCTGATTCGGGCGCCGCTTGAGGCATCGTCGTTGTAGTGGGTAAGCACGTCGGTGAAATGCCCTGGCTTCACTTTCCCACGGGAACCATTATCTGCCGGTGGATCGTAAATCCAGGCCGCATTGGCTTTAGGCGGGAAGGAGGCCGTCGATGCCTGCGACAGCGGGGTGGCCATCACCAGACATAACAGAAGGACGATGCGCCATATCGAATGCTGACCGCCTGATCGCGGCCGCCTTCGATTCGCTTTGGACGTCGCCGTTTGCAACAAGTCAAGGTGAAGCAGACAGCTCCATGGTGCGCGCGGAAAATTGACTCGTTCAAGATTTCGGTCAACGTAAATTTTTAAAAACATGCGGTGCCCGTAGAGCAGAATATTTCTACATCTCACGCAATGGCCATGCCAGCCGTTCCCCGTCATTAATCCCAGCTAATACAACAACGCTCCTGCAGCCGTTATTGAAATAAAAATAGTATTTACCGACTCTGCCGGCGTCATGTTCGTCAGGCGATTAGCAGGGTTCGCCACGGTCTGACTAATAAAACAAAGCATTGTTGGGTGGGAGAACCATCTATCCAGAGAAGCTTCACCGACAGCGCTGCGTCTACCGCTGCGCGGACGTCCGGGCGGCGGATCAACAGGGCACCGTCTCCACGTTGTCGCGTCTTTGCACAAATTGTTATCCCGTTCAAATCCCCCACGAATACCGTCTTTTAATTGCCGCCACATACGCTGTGTCGCATAACGCAGACATACATTACCCAAAAAAATCCATTAGATGATGCAAAACCATGTCATTGATGTCGCCACTTGGCAACAGCTTCGGCAGGTTTCCGTTCCGCGTACAAAGCTCCGGTGCGGCCTTCCCCCCGGAAACGTAGTCCAGACGGCCATGTGCAGCCAGCTGGCACGTCCCTTGCTCAGCCTGCTTGGCGATGATTCACACCTGTTCACGTCTGATTCCAGCCCATGCCTGCGCCGTGTTGTCTCCGCAAGTAAACAGATCAAGAAAAATTTACAAGGACGAAATCGATGCCCAAACACAGTTTTTTTTCATCAGCAGATCCAGTGCTGACAAGCCCCCGTCTGAAGCATAACGATCGTCATGCTGACAAGGAATTGGGTGGCAGCCAAAGAGTGGAACCGAGCCGTGCCACCTCAGAGCGCACGTCCGGTCCTCGGTTGATTCGACAAGGCCGAGCCTGCATGGCGATCCGGTTTGTGGTCTTTCGTCTAAGTCGGTTCGTAACGCCGGTAACCACGATCTGGGTGGTAATCGCGTTGGGCAGTACCTGCATCACTGCAAGCGCGGCTGACGCGCCGCCACCGCGGTCCGCGCCAAGGATTCAACCGTGGCTCGCCTATCTGCAGACGCTGGAATCGCAGGTACGTGCTGGATCTGCCGTTCAATCTGCCCAGGCTGGTGTGAAAGCTAATCAGGTGTCAGTCTCGGCCCAGACCGGAGATGTGGATTTATCGCTGGACGCGAGCTATACCGATTACCCCAACGGAGCCGGCACCGGTAGCAATGGCTCATTCACCGACCTCCAACAACGCGGCGAGATTCGTGCTTCGTGGGGTTTGCTGGATTTCTTTGGACGTCGCCCTGGCCGTATTGACAATGCTCAGGCGCATGTGAAGGCTGCCCGCGCAGACATGGCCTATACACGCCAAGACAATGAACAAGCATTGATAAGCCGCTCGGTCACCGCCTGGACAGCGAACTACCAGCAGCAGGCACTGCAGAACGCGATGCAGGACGTCAACAGCGTGAATCATGCACTTGATGAATTACAGAATCACGTGCTCAATACGCGATTGACAAATGCCGTAACCCTAGCCTCCAGCCAAGCGTTGGAGTTGCAATCAAAAATCGAGCAGGGTCTGGCAAGCCTTCCCGTTCAGGACAAATCATTGCCGGCTCCACCTTCCAGCTACTGGGTGTTGCCGCTGAATGCTCCTGCCGCCACGCAGATCAAGCAGATAGCACATGCCGACCTGCGTGCCCAGAAACTGCGTTACCAATCCAAGGCCTTTGACGCGCAGTCTCGCGCTTACTGGGCTGACGATTTTCACTTCAAGATCTACGGTGGCTATGTGCGGCAGAAACTACGCGATCAGTCAGGCTCACGGAATGGCCCTGAACTTGGCGCCAACTTGAGCATCCCGATTGGCGGCGCTGGCAGCGGTGAACGGGCCAATGCGCACTGGCAGGCGCGCCAGCTGGCACTGGCTGCCCAGGCTGCAGTTGAACAGCAGGGGCTGTTACTGCAACAGATGCGTCAACAGTGGACACAGTCGAAGGCCAATCTTCACAGCCAGACGGTACTGATCAGCCGCGAAGCCCAGCAGATCAACCAAATGCTGCAGCGGTACTCAGCAGATATCGGCTCCAATTCACCAGAGCCTTGGCAGGTTCGTCTTGAGGGCGCACGGTTCTGGCTTGCGGTTGCAGAGACTTGGCAGACACGGGGGCAGTGGATCGAAACGGTGCTGGCCTGGTCGGTTTTCGACGACAACGATTATCTGAAAGCGCACGTTTCATCAGCCCCGGCGGCCGGCCTCGACAGCCTGTGCGCCCCACTCGAAAAGTGCCCACAAGTGTGATCTAGGCGGTGTATTTTTCGTCTTGTCAGCCATACGTGACGTAGTGTTTAAGGAGTTTTTCATGTCCAGTCAGCAGCACAACAACCGTCTGAAGCAGGCACCAGAATTAGGTGTCAACTATGAACTCTTCGAGATTTCCGAGCTCGACCGGGCGACCGATGAAGCCACTGCGGTCAAGATCATCTTTGGTCCTCCACTCGCCACAGCTACGCTTTCGCAGCGGCGCATAGAGTGCGTTCCCTTAATCATAGTTGGCTACGACCAACGCCCGATCATCAGGAAGCTGCGGCAACAGCGAGCAACAGTCGCTACTGCACTACGCCCCATTGCAGTGGTGGGGATTTCGGAAAATGACACGTCGCCTGCACTGCAACAGCTTGCCGACGTTGTACTGACTTCACGTGCGCAACGGGATCTTCTTCAGACGATGCGTAACCAGCTTCTGAAGATCTCCGGCGCAGTGCGTCAGCTTTCGCCGGCGCATGACGATCCAGCCTTGCTGTTACTGCAATATCTATACACCCGTGCAGGCGACGGCGAAGTCGTCCCGAGGGTTGATGCATCGGCACGTTTTGCCTATCGCTACCCGCTGGCCGAACGGTTGTTATCGACGTCCACGGCAGAAACGCTGGACGTGTTACAGGATTTGGCGGAGCACGAACTATTGGCCGGCAAAGTGATTGACCGCCTGTTTTTGTGTCCGACCTGCAGTAGCTATCGTGTCCCGGTGAAAGAACTTTGTCCTGAATGCCAGACACCCAATGTCGGTACCCAGGACTCTATCCACCACTTTCGCTGCGGATTCGTCGGCCCCGAGAGCGAATTCATATCAAGCGGACACCCGGTGTGTCCGAAGTGCAATACCGAACTGCGACATATCGGCGTGGAATACAACCGCCCTGGACGCATCATTGCCTGCCAGGAATGTGGCCATTGGGCATCGGAGCCTAATCTTCGCGCCTGGTGCGTCGATTGCAATGCGTATTACGCACCGGAGCAACTCTCGGTTGTGCGCATCAGCCGTTTTGGCATCACCAAGAGCGGCGCACGAGCCGCACAAACGGGACGATGGAATCCGTATCAGGCACAGCTCATCCCTCCGAACGCCGATGCTGCTGCTCACCCGGACAACACAGGTGAATACGAGCGCGCACGCGGAATCGCCCGTTCCCTGGTTGACGCTGCCTCTACGAATCAGTGGCCGATGAAAGTGTATCGGGTGGAGATCACCACACCGATGGACGACGCCTTGTCATCGAGGCTGCAGAACGATCAGATCAGGGCCACAGAGCACCACATCAAATCACATCTTGGTGGCAAGACACTGGTGACACAGTTGAACCGAGAGAATTTTTTGGCGTTCGCCGTCAACGACCGGCGAAAGGGCACACTCTCACCAAGCGCTCTGGAAAAGAAGATCAACGCGCAGTCCGAGTTGCATGTCCGGATTGCTGCTCTGGCGCCGTCCGCCGCAGCAGAGCTGCTCAGCCATCGGGCTTGAGAGATGTACGCGCTCGTCAACTCCATCGGGCAGTTCTTTGCAGAGAGCATGAATATACTCTTCGGCATGTCGCCCGAGCAGGTGGCCATAACGTTGTGGCCATTTTTATTTCTATCGCTTCCTCGCTACGTGCTCGCTCAGTTCTGGGTACTGGGCAGGTCTTTCCGACCAGAACCTCATGCCAAGGCGGTGTTTCGCCACAAGCTTGCGCTGGAACAGCCATTGGTTTCTGTACTGCTGCCCGGTTACAACGAACGCGACACCCTTGAAGGCACCGTGATTTCGTTGCGGGAGCAAAGCTATCCGAACCTGGAGATTGTTGTAATCAGCGATGGTTCGGATGACGGCATGGATAAAATCGCGCGCCGCCTTGCCGATCGCGGCTGGGTCAGATTCTTTAACCATCGCGTTCGCGGCGGCAAAGTGTCAGCGGCAAACTTCGCACTGCAGGCCGCTCATGGCGACTACATCGCGATCTGCGATGCCGACACTACTTTCGACCGGGACGCCATATGGCATCTCATGGAGGAGTTCTACCGCCCTGAGGTCACGGCTGTGGCAGGCAACGTTCGAGTGCGAAACGTGACCACGAACCTGATTACACGCTGTCAGGCCTTGCAATACATCCTCACCATCGGTTTGGGGCGCCGCGTATCCGACATGTTGGGAATCCTGTTCATTATTTCAGGTGCTTTCGGCGCGTTCCGGCGATCCAGCCTGGAAAAAATAGGGGGCTGGGACACCGGTCCCGGAGAGGATGCCGACCTGACGATCAAGACGCGTCTAACTGGAGGGCGGATTACATTTGCGCCACTCGCCGTCTGTATGACCGATGCCCCCGATACGTGGTGGGGTTTCTTTCGTCAACAGATGCGATGGAATCGCAGCACCGTGCGTTTTCGGCTCAGGAAGTATGGCTTCCTGCTGCGGCCCTGGCGCCGGGACGTCAGTTTCCGAAATTTCATTGCGACAGTTGATGTCGTGCTCTTTCAGGTTGTTTTCACCTTCATGTTTCCGTGTTACCTGGTATGGCTGTATTTCACCTATCCGGCGTTGTTTCCGTACCTGGTCTGCGGCGTGTCATTGCTGTACATGGGAACCCTCCTGGTGACTTTTCTTATCGCGCTGGCGCTCAGTGATCGGCCGCTGGCGGATCTCAAGTTGCTCGCCTACCTGCCGCTGTATGCATTGTTCATCGGCTGGTATCTGCGCTTTGTGCGCCTGCTGGCCTATACGGACGAGTTCCTCTTCCGCCGTTCATATAAGGAACCTTACGTCCCCGCCTACGTACAACAGGAAACGAAGAAGTACCAGCCATGGTAATCAAGAACGGACGTGAATCGGTCCTCGGTTATTCAGACGAATACGAAGACAATTTTGATCCGCCGCAACGGCCCCTCATGAAAGGTGGCAACAAATCACCTTCCTGCAAGAACCGGCAATCTAAATTATCCGCGGAGATTGAGACCGCTCTGACGGACGACACGCACAGGCTTCCAGATCGCCCGCGCCTGGAGCGAGGCGATCAACTGGTTCCCCGTCGATGGCGCCAATGGTACGCGCGCTCTCTAGAAGTCAAAGCAACGCCGTTGGAGATCGAAGAACCCAGGCGTCGTCGCTGGGGACGAATGGTCTACCTGATTATTGTCATAGGAGGTCTGCTGATCGGGCTGAATTTCCTGGCAGGGCATACGTTCTGGTATAACGCGCAGGGTGTCATCGGTGGCCAGATATACCCGCTTTCCCCCGCGAACGTATCGGTGGTCAAGCAGATTGAGGTCCAGCCTGGCGATCACGTCAGCAAGGGCCAGGAGCTGATCAGCTTCAGTTCTCCGCAACTGAATCGCGAAGTCGCTCAGACTCAAGTCAATCTCGCCGACGCTCAGTCGAATTTGCAGGACAAGATGAGCGCCGAGCAGACAACAACAGCCGCGCTGCAGGCGGAAATCAGCGGACTGCAATCACAGTACGACGCTCTGCAGCAACAATATGACATTCGACAGCAGCAGATCGATTCGATACGAAGGCTTGCCGCCAAGGGCACTCTAAACTTTGGCGATGCAATGCAGTTGCAGCAGCAGCAATTGCAGACCAAGGCACAATATTCGCAGGTCCATGCCAAGATCCAATCTGATCGCGCCCAGCTGAAAGTGCTCAAAGCCGCCAGTAAACATCCAGCACAAATGGCGCTGGATGGCCGCATGGGCACACTCGATCGATTCCGTCAAAGCCTGCACTCTGAAGTGGATGCTTTGAATCTGCGATCACCCATCGACGGTGTCATCGCCCAGATTCCTGTCGCCGATGGCCAGACCGTCAAACCTGGAGAGACCGCAGTGATCGTGGCTCCCAGTGACAATCAACGCACGCTGCTTTACTTTCCGCCGGCAGCACGCGCCAATCTTTCGAAAGGTGACGTCGTGCCGGTCACAACTCCGGACGGCAGCACGGTTCGCATGCGGATATCGAATATCTATCCGTCGGTACAGGATATTCCAGAAGACCTGCAAGGCCGTGTAGACGATCAGGACAACAAGAAGATCGTTGCGGTGGCCCAGCCATTCAATCCACAGGACATCAGCATGCTGCAGGCCGGCACGCCAGTTACGGCGCGCGTGGCGCGCTGGAAGGCGAGCGCATGGTTTTCACAGCTTGGGCACACGATCGGTGGATGGCTCGAGCAGGGCTGACAGATACCGACCGAAAACTACTGAGGAACGCAATCCATGGACATGATGACTACGCTTAAAACTTCTGTCGAAACAGGCGTCATAGGACAAGGGGCGCCACTGCCTGAAATTGAAGCATTGCCAGATTGGCGTCGTCGGGCTCCCGCTGGCTGCGGCGTAGCCCGTCATTGGCCGACTGTCGGCTTCGATGTCGAAGCCGCTCGGGTTGAAGAACTCTCTAACGGAAAGGGCGTTATCCCAAACACCCGTGGCCGGACGATCCGCTCAGCGCGTCGCCCACCGCGCGCGCCAAACCGCGGCGACGATAGCTGTCAGTTCGGTGGCTTCGGCGGAAATGCGGGCATGCCCCAGGCACAACAACTATAGCCGCAAAGCCGGATAATGCGCGCGACTCGCCCGCAAACTCCCGAGGTATGGGAGTCGTGGAATTAAACTTGGCACGCCAAGTGGCACTTCAGGAACAGGAATTGTGGCGTTGACACGCGCCCCATCGCTGGTTATGTAGCGTCTGCAGTGCAAATGGCGACGTCATGCCCCGGCTTTTAGCCGCCATGTTCTCTTGACAGCCTGTCTCCGCTCCAAAACAATACGCGACTTCGCTATATGGATGTCCGAGAGATCGGAGGGGTACTCAAGCGGCCAACGAGGGCAGACTGTAAATCTGCTGGCTAACGCCTACGTAGGTTCGAATCCTACCCCCTCCACCAGTCGACATCTGTGCCGAGGCGGGTGTAGTTCAATGGTAGAACCTCAGCCTTCCAAGCTGATGATGTGGGTTCGATTCCCACTACCCGCTCCAGTTGGATCGGGGATGGACATAAAGTGAAGAACAGCAGCGCCCACCTAGCTCAGTTGGTAGAGCACACCCTTGGTAAGGGTGAGGTCACTGGTTCGATTCCAGTGGTGGGCACCAAATTTCGGTAAGGCAGTGTGGGTTGTTCTGGCGTCGCCGGTGGTAGAGGAAGCATCGAACCAGTGACCTCCAGGACGATGGTTCACATAGCGAAAGCCATGCGTTCGCTAGTTCGGTTCCAATGGGTGAGGCGAGTGTTTTACGCGGAGCACTGCTCCGCACGAGCCGAATGCCTTCGCGCAGTGCGCGAAGGCCGGAGGGCACTAGGTTTCGATGAGGCAGTGCGGGTGGTTCTAGTGCTGTGGTGGCAACTAAATTTCAATCGTCGCGATCTTCAGCAGTAGCTGAAGTCGCGCCGTTCAAAAATAGCAGGAACAGGCAATTTCAATTCACAGACCCAGGTAAGCGCAATGGCTAAGGAAAATTTTCAAAGCACCAAGCCGCACGTCAACGTCGGCACGATCGGACACGTCGACCACGGCAAGACCACCCTGACGGCTGCGCTGACCGTGGTTCAGGCCAAAAAATTTGACGGTGAGACACGCAACTACGCCCAGATCGATAACGCCCCCGAAGAAAAGGCACGCGGCATCACCATCAACACCAGCCACGTCGAATACGAAAGTGCAAAGCGCCACTACGCCCACGTCGACTGCCCCGGGCACGCTGACTACATCAAGAACATGATCACCGGCGCCGCCCAGATGGACGGCGCCATCCTGGTCGTGAGCGCCGCCGACGGTCCCATGCCGCAGACCCGCGAACACATCCTGCTGGCGCGTCAGGTTGGCGTCCCCTATATCGTCGTCTACCTCAACAAAGCCGACATGGTCGACGACGCCGAACGGCTCAAACGGGTCGAAATGGAAGTGCGTGAACTCCTCTCTGCCTACCAATTCCACGGCGACGACACCCCCGTCATCATCGGCAGCGCCCTGAAGGCCCTCGAAGGCGACGAATCCGACATCGGCACCAAGAGCATCGACAAACTCGTCGATGCCCTCGACAGCTACATCCCCGAACCCGAGCGCGCCATCGGCGGCGCCTTCCTGATGCCGGTCAGAGACGTCTTAAGCATCCCCGACCGCGGCACCGTCGCCATCGGAAGAGTTGAGCGCGGCATCATCAAAGTCGGCGAAGAAGTCGAGATCATCGGCATCCGACCCACCACCAAGACCACCATCGCCGGCGTCGAAATATTCCGCGAACTGCTCGCCCATGGTCAGGCCGGCGACAACGTTGGGCTTCGCCTGCGCGGCACCAAGAGCAAAGACATCGAACGCGGTCAGGTACTGGCCAAACCCGGCTCCATCACCCCCCACACCAAATTCGAAGCCGAAGTCTACGTCTTGAAGAAAGAAGAGGGCGGCCATGACACCCCCTTCTTCGAGGGCGGCCGTCCGCAGTTCCACTTCCGCACCACCGACGTCACCGGCAGCGTTGAACTGCCGGAGGGCACCGAGATGGTGATGCCGGGCGACAACATCAGCATCGTGGTGGAGCTGATCAACCCGATCGCCATGGAAGATGGCCTGCGCTTCGCCATCCGCGAAGGTGGCCGTACCGTCGGCGCCGGGGTGGTCAGCAAGATCTTGCAGTAAGCGGGAGACGGGAGACGTAACGGCGAAAGCCCTGCCTTTTTGCTTTTCACGTTTCTCGTCTCCCGAAAGAGTTGCAGTCCAACCCCACGCAACGTTATACTTCGCCCCCTTTGTTTTGCGGTCCACACACACACAGGGCAGTAGCTCAACTGGTAGAGCGGCGGTCTCCAAAACCGCAGGTTGGGGGTTCGACACCCTCCTGCCCTGCCAGCAGTGGATCGCCGGGCGCGCCGTTGTATCGAGGATAGATGGAATCCCTAAGCGAAGAATCCGCGTCCCGTTTGGACACGCTATATCTTGTCGCCGCCATCGCGTTGATTGGCGGCGCGATGTTTGCGTACTATTATTTTGACCATCAGCTGCTGTTCCTGGAACGCCTTGGGATATTGGTGGCGGGCACTGCAGCTGGCATTGCGGCCGGCTACCAGACCAGAATTGGGCAACAGAGCTGGGGCGCAGTCACTGGCTCCCGCATTGAGATGCGCAAAGTGGTGTGGCCGAGCCGGCAGCAGAGCGTGCAGATCACGCTGATGGTCTCCCTCGTAGTGTTGTTGACGGCCTTGTTCCTGTGGTTGGTGGATTCGACTTTGCTGGTCGCCATCAAATATGTCACCGGGGGGGCGTCATGAGCATGCGCTGGTATGTGGTGCACGCCTATTCGCAGTATGAGAACAGTGTGATGAAGGCGCTGCGCGAGCGCATTGATCGTGCCGATCTGGGCGAACAGTTCGGCGAGATCCTGGTGCCGACGGAGGAAGTGGTCGAGATTCGCGACGGTGTCAAGCGCACTACCGAGCGCAAGTTTTTCCCCGGCTACGTGCTGGTACAGATGGACATGAATGAGCAGACCTGGCATCTGGTCAAGTCCACGCCCAAGGTGCTGGGTTTCATCGGCGGCACGTCCGACAAGCCGGCGCCGATCTCGGACAAAGAAGCCGAGAAGATATTGAACCGCGTCACCGAGTCGGTGGAGAAGCCGCGTCCGAAGACGCTGTACGACCCGGGCGAGTCGGTGCGTGTCACCGACGGCCCGTTCGCCGATTTCTCAGGCGTGGTCGAGGAAGTCAATTACGAGAAGAACCGCCTGCGGGTAGCGGTGCTGATCTTCGGCCGGTCGACACCGGTCGAACTGGAATTTTCGCAGGTTGAGAAAGGCTGAACGGCGTTCGTCGGGTAGTCTTTACTCAGACACAACCGGGGAGCCGCAAGGCGCTACCACCCATCTTAGGAGTCACATCGAGTCATGGCAAAGAAAGTCAACGCCTACGTCAAACTGCAGATTCCTGCAGGCAAGGCCAATCCGAGTCCGCCGGTCGGCCCCGCGCTAGGTCAGAACGGCGTCAATATCATGGAGTTCTGCAAGGCCTTTAATGCCGCCACGCAGAAGCTGGAGCCGGGCCTGCCGATTCCGGTGGTGATCACGGTCTATTCCGACCGCAGCTTCACCTTCATCACCAAGACGCCGCCGGCGACAGTGTTGATCAAAAAAGCGATCAACATTAAGTCCGGCAGCGCCATGCCGAATACTCAGAAAGTCGGTAAGATCAAACGCGCTCAGCTCGAGGAGATCGCCAAGACCAAGTGGCCCGATCTCAACGCCGGTGACATGGATGCCGCAGTGCGCGTGATTGCCGGCTCCGCCCGCAGTATGGGCGTTGAAGTGGAGGGCGTGTGAGATGGCGACCCTAACCAAACGTCAAAAGACGTTCGCCGAGCTGGCCGAGGCCGGCAAGGCTTATCCGGTGGCCGAAGCCATCGGTATTCTCAAGAAGTGTGCGACGTCGAAATTCAAGGAATCGGTCGATCTGTCGATCAACCTCGGCATCGACGCCAAGAAATCCGATCAGAACGTCCGTGGCTCCACCGTGCTGCCGCATGGCTCGGGCAAGAAGGTGCGCGTGGCCGTGTTCGCGCAGGGTGCCAAGGCCGAGGAAGCCAAGGCTGCCGGTGCCGATGTGGTGGGCATGGACGATCTCGCCGCGCAGATGAAGGAAGGCGATCTGAACTATCAAGTAGTGATCGCCGAGCCGGCCGCGATGCGTGTGGTAGGTAGTCTGGGTCAGGTGCTGGGTCCGCGCGGGCTGATGCCCAACCCCAAAACCGGCACGGTTACGCCGGACGTGGCGGGTGCGGTGAAGAACGCAAAGGCCGGTATGGCCAAATTCCGCACCGACAAGGCCGGTATCATTCATTGCGCCATCGGTTCGGCCGATTTCGAGGATCCCAAGCTGATCGAGAATCTGGCGGCGGTGCTGCGCGATATTCGCAGGCTGAAGCCGGCGACCTCGAAAGGTGTCTACATCCGCAAGGTGACGCTGTCGACGACGATGGGTCCCGGCCTGATCGTCGATGTGTCGACGTTGCCCGAGTAATGAATCCGCAGGTGCCGGCGTGACCGCCGGTGCTTGCAAACAGCTTGACTGTGTGGCGTAAGCCGCATCGTCCAAGACCGCTCAGTGGCCTCCGAACGCAAGCGACGGGGCCTTAAAGACGCAAGTCGCTGGCGCAGATGGTGTCTCCCCTGATCGCAAGTGACGGGGCGCCCCAAAAGGCGGAACCGTTTGTTGAACGGTTCCATAGTTGTCAACGTAAGTAGCAAGCATCAGGAGTGAAGGTCTTTATGGCACTCAGGCTGGAAGACAAGAAAGCCCTGGTCGCGGAGGTGAACGAAGTTGCGGCGCGCGCGGTGTCGGCGGTGGCTGCCGAGTACCGCGGACTCAGTGCTGGTGAGTTCGATCTGCTGCGCAGGCAGGCCCGTGACAACTGGATCTATCTGCATGTGGTGAAGAACACGCTGGCACGCCGGGCCCTGTTGGGCACGGAGTTTGAATGCATGGGTGATGCCCTGTTGGGCCCGCTCGTGCTGGGCTTCTCCCTGGAGGATCCGGGTGCGGTCGGGCGCGTCGTCAAGGACTTTGCCAAGGATCACGATAAACTGGTGGTCAAGGTCGTTTCAATCGGCGGACAGATGTACGGTGCCGCAGATTTGGAACGGCTGGCCTCGTTGCCGACCCGGGAGCAGGCGCTGTCCATGCTCATGGGCGTCATGCAGGCGCCGATCACCCAGTTTGTCCGCACCTTGGCCGAACCTGCAGCCCAATTCGTACGGACCGTTCAGGCGGTTGCGGACGCCAAGGCTTGAAGTGTTCGACACCCGTACATCCCCGCGCTGGGATTTGGCTTAAACCACATTAGTCAGTAATCAATCAAGAGAGATAGTTATGGCACTTTCGAATCAGGAAATCCTCGACGCCATCGCCGAAAAGTCCATCATGGACGTCGTCGAGCTAGTGAAGATGATGGAAGACAAGTTCGGTGTTTCCGCGGCCGCCCCGGTTGCCGCCGCCGCCGCCGCTGGCGCCGCCGCCGCCCCGGTCGAAGAGCAGACCGAGTTCACCGTGGTGATGACTTCATACGGCGAACAGAAAGTCGGCGTCATCAAGGTGATCCGCGAGCTCACCGGCCTCGGCCTCAAGGAAGCCAAGGATCTGGTCGAGGGCGCGCCTTCCACCGTCAAGGAAGACGTTTCCAAGGCCGACGCCGATGCGATGAAGAAGAAACTGGAAGACGCTGGCGCCAAGGTTGAAATTAAGTAAAACGGACTCACGTTGTATCAGCAAGGCGAGTGTCGCAAACGTCGTCGTGTTTCCATGGCGGGGGTTGCGCCACCGCAGCAGGTTTGGCAACGGCTGGGAGCGAAAGCTCCCGGCCTGTTGTCGTTAAAGTGAATTCATGCCCATGGCTGCAGGCCATGCGCATGAATTTTCTATCCGCCCGTCAGGGCGGTGCTCGCTACTACCGAGGTTGATCAATGGCCTACTCGTTCACCGAGAAGAAGCGCTTCCGCAAGGATTTCCGTAAACAGGTTGAGACGATGGAGATCCCGTATCTGCTGGCAACGCAGATCGACTCCTACCGCCATTTCCTGCAAGCCGAAGTCCCCCCGCACAAGCGACAGGACGCCGGCCTGCACGCGGCCTTCAAATCGGTTTTCCCGATGGCGTCCTACAACGGTGCCGCAGCGCTGGAGTACGTCAGCTATCGGCTCGACGAGCCGGTGTTCGAGGAGAAGGAATGCCGCGTGCGCAGCATGACCTATGCCGCGCCGCTGAAGGTCGTTACGCGTCTGGTGATCTATGACCGCGAATCCAAGGTCAAGAAAGTCAAGGACATCCGCGAACAGGAAGTGTACATGGGCGAAGTGCCTTTGATGACGGAGAACGGTACGTTCATCGTCAACGGCACCGAGCGCGTGATCGTGTCGCAGTTGCATCGTTCGCCGGGCGTGTTCTTCGACCACGACAAGGGTAAAACGCACAGCTCTGGCAAGCTGCTCTACAGCGCCCGCATCATCCCGTATCGCGGTTCCTGGCTGGATTTCGAGTTCGATCCCAAAGACAATTTGTTCGTGCGTATTGATCGCCGCCGCAAACTGCCGGCGACCATCCTGCTGCGTGCGCTGGGCTACGACAACCAGCAGATGCTGGAGCTGTTCCATGATCTCAACGTGTTTGAGCTCAAGGCTGAGGGCGCTAGGCTGGAGGTGGTGGCTGAACGGCTCAAGGGCGAGAAAGCCCAGTTCGACATCGCCCACGGCGAGACCGTGTTGGTGGAGCAGGGCCGGTTGATCACGGCGCGCCACATCCGCATGATCGAAGAGGCCAAGCTTTCCCACCTCGACGTGCCGGACAGCTATCTCATCGGTAAAATTTTGTCGCGCGATCTGGTCGATACCGAATCCGGTGAGGTGCTGGCTGAAGCCAACACCGAAATCACCGAAGAGAATCTGAAAGTTTTCCGCGACTCCGGCGTCAAGATACTCAGCACGCTGTACGTCAACGACCTTGACAAGGGCGCCTATATTTCCAGCACCTTGCAGGTCGATCCGACCCGTACACGGCTGGAAGCGCTGGTCGAGATCTACCGCATGATGCGCCCTGGCGAACCGCCGACCAAGGACGCGGCCGAGGGCTTGTTCCACGGGTTGTTCTTTGCCTCCGAGCGCTACGATCTGTCGGCAGTGGGCCGCATGAAGTTCAACCGACGCCTACGCCGCGAGGCCGTCACCGGTGCGTCGGTGGTGTACGACTATCAGTATCTGAGTTCGCTGGTCAAGGACGCCAACGCCAAGGCACTGGTCGAGGAATACGGTGAGAGTTCGGACATCGTCGAGGTGGTGCGCGAGATCATTGCGATCCGCAACGGCGAGCAGCAGACCGACGACATCGACCATCTCGGCAACCGTCGCATCCGGGCGGTGGGCGAGATGGCCGAGAATGTGTTCCGCACCGGTCTGGTGCGGGTCGAGCGCGCGGTGCGCGAACGTCTGGCGCTGGCCGAGGCCGACAACCTGACGCCGCAGGACATGATCAACGCCAAGCCGGTCGGTGCGGCGATCAAGGAGTTCTTCGGCTCCTCGCAGCTGTCGCAGTTCATGGATCAGAACAATCCGCTGAGCGAGATTACCCACAAGCGTCGTGTGTCGGCGCTTGGGCCGGGTGGCCTGACCCGTGAGCGTGCCGGCTTCGAGGTGCGCGACGTGCACCCCACGCATTACGGCCGCGTCTGTCCGATCGAGACGCCGGAAGGCCCCAACATCGGCCTGATCAACTCGCTGGCCTGCTACGCGCGCACCAACGACTACGGCTTTCTGGAAACGCCGTATCGCAAGGTCATCAACAATGCCGTCAGTGGCGAGATCGAATATCTGTCGGCGATCGAGGAGGGCCGTTACGTCATCGCCCAGGCCAACGCCGAACTAGATGTCGAGCACCGTTTCAAGGCTGATCTGGTGTCGGTGCGCTTCCAGAACGAATTCACCATGATGACGCCGGATAAGGTCCAGTACATGGACATCTCGCCGCGCCAAATCGTCTCGGTGGCCGCCGCGCTGATTCCGTTCCTGGAACACGACGATGCCAACCGCGCGCTGATGGGTGCCAACATGCAGCGCCAGGCGGTGCCGACGCTGCGCGCCGAGAAGCCGCTGGTGGGCACCGGCATGGAGCGCCGCGTGGCGATTGACTCCGGTGTGGCGATCACGGCCAAACGCGGTGGCATCGTCGACAAAGTCGACGCCTCGCGTATCGTGGTGCGCGTCAACGACGATGAGACCGCGGTGGGCGAACCGGGCGTCGACATCTACAACCTGATCAAGTACACCCGCTCCAACCAGAACACCTGCATCAATCAGCGCCCGCTGGTGACGCCGGGTGACACGGTGTCGCGCGGCGATGTGCTGGCCGATGGTCCCAGCACCGATCTGGGTGAGTTGGCGCTGGGGCAGAACATCCTGATCGCGTTCATGCCGTGGAACGGCTACAACTTCGAGGATTCGATCCTGATGTCGGAGCGGGTGGTCGAGGAGGATCGCTTTACGACGATCCACATTGAGGAACTCACCTGCGTGGCCCGCGAGACCAAACTGGGCTCGGAGGAGATCACTGCTGACATTCCCAATGTCAATGAGTCGGCGCTGCGCCGGCTGGATGAGTCGGGCATCGTCTACATCGGTGCCGAAGTCAAGGCCGGCGACATCCTGGTCGGCAAAGTCACGCCCAAGGGTGAAACCCAGCTGACGCCGGAAGAGAAGCTGCTGCGCGCGATCTTCGGCGAGAAGGCGTCCGATGTGAAGGACACCGGTCTGCGCGTGCCGGCCGGCATGGACGGCACCATCATCGACGTGCGCGTGTTTACCCGCGAAGGCGTGAAGAAGGACAAGCGTGTGCTGTCAATCGAGGAATCCGAGCTGGCCGAAGTCCGCAAGGATCTCAACGACCAGTTGCGTATTTTCGAAGACGACATCTTTGATCGCGTCAAGCGCGTGCTGGTCGGCAAGACCGCTGACGGTGGCCCGTCCAAGCTGAAGAAGGGTGCGAAGGTTACGGCGGACTATCTCAAGGAACTGGAGCGCGACAAGTGGTTCGAGATCCGCCTGCAGGACGAGGCGGCGCAGAGTCAGTTGGAAAGCGCCGCCCGGCAGCTGAAGGATCAGAAGAGCTTCTTCGAGCAACGTTTCGATACCAAGAAACGCAAGATCACCGCCGGTGACGAGCTGGCGCCGGGCGTGTTGAAGATGGTCAAGGTCTACCTGGCGGTGAAGCGCCACATGCAGCCAGGCGACAAGATGGCCGGTCGTCACGGCAACAAGGGTGTGATCAGCCAGATCGTGCCGGTCGAGGACATGCCGCATCTGCCCGACGGCACCCCGGTGGACATCGTGCTCAACCCACTGGGCGTGCCCTCACGTATGAACATCGGGCAGCTGCTGGAAGTCCATCTGGGCTGGGCTGCCAAGGGCATCGGCGCGAAGATCGGCGAGATGATCAGGCAACACAAGGCAGTGGCCGACCTGCGCAAGTTCCTGGGCAAGATTTATGACACTACAGGGACGGCCGAGGTCGATCTGGACCAGCTCAGCGATGCGGAAATCGTCGAACTGGCGGGTAATCTGAAGAACGGTCTGCCCATGGCGACTGCCGTGTTCGACGGGGCCTCCGAAGCCGAGATCAAGCAGATGCTGGCGCTGGCGGATCTGCCCTCTTCAGGACAGATTCAACTGACCGATGGCCGCACCGGTGAGGCGTTCGAGCGACTGGTGACGGTGGGTTACATGTACATGCTCAAGCTCAACCACCTGGTCGACGACAAGATGCACGCGCGTTCTACCGGCCCGTACTCGCTGGTCACCCAGCAGCCGCTGGGCGGCAAGGCGCAGTTCGGCGGTCAGCGTTTCGGCGAGATGGAAGTGTGGGCACTGGAAGCTTATGGCGCCGCCTACACCCTGCAAGAAATGCTGACGGTGAAGTCCGACGATACCAATGGCCGCACCCGCATGTACAAATCGATCGTCGACGGCGATCACCGGATGGTGGCGGGCATGCCGGAATCGTTCAACGTGCTAGTCAAGGAAATTCGTTCGATCGGTTTGAATATCGAGCTGGAACAGAACTCGTGAGACGGGAGACGGGAGACGGGAGACGCAAAAGACTTGCGCAGTGCCCGCCTCACTCCTCACCCCTCACGAACAAAGTAAGCCGGAGTAACACATGAAAGATTTCTTCAACCTGATGCGGGCCACCGAAGAGTTCGAAGACTTCGATGCCATCAAGATCAGTCTGTCTTCCCCGGAGACGATCCGTTCGTGGTCGTTCGGTGAAGTCAAGAAGCCGGAAACGATCAACTATCGCACTTTCAAGCCGGAACGCGACGGTCTGTTCTGCGCCAAGATCTTCGGACCGGTCAAGGACTATGAATGTCTGTGCGGCAAGTACAAGCGCCTCAAGCACCGCGGCGTGGTCTGCGAAAAATGCGGCGTGGAAGTCACCGTGGCCAAGGTGCGGCGCGAGCGCATGGGCCATATCGATCTGGCTTCGCCGGTGGCGCATATCTGGTTTTTGAAAAGTCTGCCCAGCCGCATCGGGCTGCTGCTGGACATGCCGTTGCGCGCCATCGAGCGGGTGCTGTACTTCGAGGCGCACATCGTCGTCGATCCCGGCATGACGCCGCTGGAACGCGGCCAGTTGCTGACCGAAGAAGACTACCTCAACGCGGTCGAGGAGCATGGCGACGACTTCGACGCGCGCATGGGCGCCGAAGCAGTACGCGACTTGCTCAAGTCGCTGGATCTGCCCAAGGAGGCAGTCAAGCTGCGCGAAGCGATCGCTGCCACCGGCTCCGACACCAAGATCAAGAAGCTGGGTAAACGGCTCAAGTTGATCGAACACCTGACCGCCTCGAAGAACCGTCCCGAGTGGATGGTGCTGACGGTCCTGCCGGTGTTGCCGCCGGACCTGCGGCCGTTGGTGCCGCTGGATGGCGGTCGTTTCGCCACCTCGGATCTCAACGACCTGTACCGCCGCGTCATCAACCGCAACAATCGCCTCAAGCGGTTGTTGGAGCTGACCGCGCCGGACATCATCGTGCGCAACGAAAAGCGCATGTTGCAGGAATCGGTGGATGCGCTGATCGACAACGGCCGTCGTGGTCGTGCCATCACCGGCACCAACAAGCGCGCGCTGAAATCCCTGTCCGACATGATCAAAGGCAAGCAAGGCCGGTTCCGCCAGAACCTGCTGGGCAAGCGTGTCGACTATTCGGGCCGCTCGGTCATCGTGGTCGGCCCGACCCTGCGCCTGCAGCAGTGCGGTCTGCCTAAGAAAATGGCGCTGGAACTGTTCAAACCCTTCGTGTTTTCGCGTCTGCAGCGTCTCGGCCTGGCCACCACCATCAAGGCGGCCAAGAAGATGGTTGAGAGCGAAAAAACGGAAGTCTGGGACGTGCTGGAGGAGTGCATCAAGGAACATCCGGTGCTGCTCAACCGCGCGCCGACCCTGCACCGACTGGGCATCCAGGCATTCGAGCCGATCCTGATCGAGGGCAAGGCGATTCAGCTGCACCCACTGGTTTGCACCGCCTTCAACGCTGATTTCGACGGCGACCAGATGGCCGTACATGTGCCGCTGTCGCTGGAAGCGCAGCTGGAAGCGCGCGTGCTGATGATGTCCACCAACAACATCCTGTCGCCCGCCAACGGCGACCCCATCATCGTGCCCTCGCAAGACGTGGTGCTGGGCCTGTACTGGATGACGCGCGAACGCGTCAATGCGCCGGGCGAGGGGATGGTTCTCGCCGACGTCGGCGAGGTGCATCGTGCATACGATTCCGGCGAGCTAGGTTTGCAGGCACGCATCAAGGTGCGGGTGCAGGACTACGATCCGGATGGCGAAGGCGGTTACAACCCGGTAACCCGCATCGTCGACACCACATGTGGCCGTGCGCTGTTATCCGAGTGCCTGCCCGAAGGTCTTCCCTTCCACGTCATCAACAAGACGATGACCAAGAAGGTAATCAGTCAGACCATCAACTGGGTGTATCGTCAGGTCGGCATGAAGGACACGGTGATCTTCGCCGACCAGCTGATGTACATGGGTTTTCGCATGTCGACCCGATCAGGGATCTCATTCTGTCTGGACGACATCATGGTGCCCGAGGAAAAACGCGGCCTCATTGAAGAGGCCGAGGCCAAGGTCAAGGACATCGACGATCAGTATAGCCAGGGCCTGACCACCGGCTCCGAGCGCTACAACCACGTCGTCGACATCTGGTCGAAGGCCACCGACGACGTCGCCAAGGCGATGATGGCCAAGATCGGCACCGAGGCGGTGATCGATCGTGAAGGTAATGAAGTACGTCAGCCGTCGTTCAACTCGGTGTTCATGATGGCCGACTCGGGCGCGCGTGGTTCCGCCGCGCAGATTCGCCAGCTAGCCGGCATGCGGGGTCTGATGGCCAAGCCGGACGGGTCGATCATCGAGACGCCGATCACGGCCAACTTCCGCGAAGGCCTCAATGTTCTGCAGTACTTCATCTCTACCCACGGCGCTCGCAAAGGCCTGTCGGATACAGCGTTGAAGACCGCCAACTCGGGTTATCTGACGCGGCGTCTGGTCGACGTGGCACAGGACGTGGTGGTGACCAACGAAGACTGCGGCACTGAAAACGGCGTGGTGATGCGCCCCGTCGTCGAGGGCGGCGACGTGCTTGAGCCGCTGCGCGATCGCGTGTTGGGCCGTACCTTGTTGCGCGATGTGCATGTGCCGGGCACCGACGAGGTGGCGATTGAAGCGGGTGTGTTGCTCGATGAGAAGTTGGTGGACCAACTCGAGGAAATGTCGATCGAGGAGGTCTGGGTACGCTCGGCCATCACCTGCGAGAGGCCGTTCGGCATCTGCCGCAAGTGCTATGGCCGCGATCTGGCGCGCGGTCACCTGGTCAACATCGGTGAGGCGGTCGGCGTGATTGCCGCACAGTCGATCGGCGAGCCGGGTACGCAGCTGACCATGCGGACCTTTCATGTCGGTGGCGCGGCCTCCAGAACGGCCTCGGCCGACGGCGTCGACGCGCGGGCCGGCGGCACCATCCGTGAACACAATCTGAAGACAATCACCAACAAGGAAGGTCGTCGGCTGTCCACTTCGCGGGCCGGTGAACTGGGTGTGATCGACGCCAACGGACGCGAACGCGAGCGTTACAAGATCCCCTACGGTGCAGCGCTGCAGGTCGGTGAAGGCCAAACGGTAAAATCCGGCCAGCGTCTGGCCAATTGGGACGCGCATACGCACCCCATCGTCACCGAGATCGCGGGGCGGGTGAAATTCGAGGATTTCGAGGACGGCATCACTGTCAACCGTGAATCCGACGACATCACCGGCATGACCACGCTGGTGGTGACCGAACCCAAGAGCCGTGGCCTGGCCGGGCGCGATCTACGCCCGGTGGTGAGCTTGGTCGACGCCAAAGGCAGTGCGCTGTCCTTCCCCGGCACCGATATTCCGGCGGCTTACGCGCTGCCGCCCAAGGCCATCGTCACCGTGCTCGACGGCGATGAGGTCAAAGTTGGCGACATCATCGCGCGCATCCCGCAGGAAGCCTCAAAATCGCGCGATATCACCGGTGGTCTGCCGCGCGTGGCGGACCTGTTCGAGGCGCGCAAGCCGAAGGATCCGGCGGTACTGGCCGAGGCCAGTGGCACGGTGCGTTTCGGTCTGGCCACCAAAGGCAAGCAGCGCATCAAGATCGTCACCGCCTCAGGTGACGAGGTCGAGCAGTTGATCCCGAAATGGACCCAGATCACCGTCTTCGAGGGTGAGCACGTGGAGGCCGGCGAAGTTATCTCCGACGGCGAGCCCAGCCTGCACGATACCCTGCGTTTGCGGGGCGTCACCGCACTGGCCGACTATCTGGTGAAGGAAATCCAGGACGTGTACCGCTTGCAAGGCGTGCGCATCAACGACAAGCACATTGAGACCATCATCCGGCAGATGCTGCGCAAGGTGGAGATCGCGGATCCGGGCGATACCCACTTCTTGCAGGGCGAGCAGGCGGAAATCTTCAACGTGCTGGCCGAAAACAAGAAGGTTGTGGCGGATGGCAAGCAGCCGGCAAACTACTATCGACAGCTGCTGGGTATCACCAAGGCCAGTCTGTCCACCGAATCGTTCATCTCGGCGGCGTCGTTCCAGGAAACCACACGTGTGCTCACCGAGGCTTCGGTGCGCGGCTCGAAAGATGATCTGCGAGGGCTCAAGGAGAACGTCATCGTCGGCCGGCTGATTCCGGCCGGTACCGGTCTGGCGCACCACGAACAGCGTCGCCGTTCTCGCGGCGGTTCTTTGTTGGCGGATTTGCAGATGGGCGTGACAGACAATTCTTCTTTGATCGACGATGTTTTTGCGAGTAGCCAGAACGAATCGTTGCTGTCGAACGGCTCGAACGAGACCGCCGACGATGAAGTGGAGTCGGCCGACGATTGAAAGCCCTGGCTCTGCCCGCAACAGCAAGGTTGGAGTTTTACGTGGCCTGGATGCCGTTTTAAGCAAATTTCAAATGACTCGCGGGAGCAACATTCTAAAAATGAAATGAGCCTGAACGATCTGGGTATAGGGTCTCAAGCCGCTTTGTTACGGATGCGTTGGAAGCGCTTGTCGCGTTCCAGGTCGAGGGGTTCTACGGCCTGATTGCCGGTCATGGCAAGGGCGTGTATATCGAGCGTGGCGAAGCTCAGAACTGGCTTGAGAAAGCGCTCGACGTCGGGATCGACTTGAGGCGCTCGTAAGGCGTATTCACATGG
>Ga0307373_10003543_pt1 | contig 27139 bp, 34 predicted proteins | sample OX2MG_FD_202534 | JGI IMG/M metagenome (GOLD analysis project Ga0307373, IMG submission 202534) | Soil microbial communities from Risofladan, Vaasa, Finland - OX-2 | ecosystem: Environmental > Terrestrial > Soil > Coastal area > Acid sulfate soil | place: Finland: Risofladan, Vaasa | collected...
CACGACCATCTGCGCCTGCGAGCCTGCGCCGGCATCCAATATCCTCGTCCCGATCGGCTCGCTGCTCGTGGCGAGCAGGCTGCTCAGGAAGGCGGTGTACTGGTCGGGGTTCGGCCAGGTCAGCCTGTTCCCGACCGCCTTGAAGACCTCCATGAGGAAAGGAGGGTGCGCGAACTCTTGGGACGCGGGGGGAAGCCCGCCTCGGCCGTCGCGTCCCTGGTCGACCCTCCTGTACAGCCCGAGAGATCTTGCGAATCCCCTCTCCTGCTTGATGGAAAGGAGGTCGTAGGTGCCCGACGAGACGGCGGTCGACCAGTCGCCCTCCCCGATCTTGGAGGCTTCCAGGGAGGGCCGGAGGAGCGCCACGGCTTGCTTCGAGTCCAGGGGGAGGAGGTACGCCCCCAGGGGAGACAGCGAGAGCGCAGTCTCTTTGAGCGCCGCCAGGATTTCGGTCTCGGCCGACCTCTCGCTCGTGGCTCGCCTTTCCACCACGACGTAGATGGACGGAGTCTCCGACGCGGAAACGAGGACGGTCCCGGTCACGCCGGCCATGGCCCCGCCGACGTTGCGGGTCAGCGGCTTGACCTCGGCGACCGCCGCCCACGAGACCGGGAGGGGGAACGACCTGAGGAGGATCGACTCGTCGACGGGCTTCAGCGCGGAGCCTACGGATGCGACCGGAATCCTGCCCCAGAGAACCACGAGCACGCCTAGAGAAGCAAAGACGAGCGGGGAGAAGGTCCCGTGGGACAGGAGCGCCGCGAACGCAAGGAGGAAGAGAAAGCCTCCGAGGGCGCTTCTGACCGGGACCTTCCCTCTCAGCCTTCCCCTGTCCTGCGACGACCCCGGCTTGCCCCTCCGAAACTTCAGGATGGACGGAATGAAGAGCCAGGCAAAGATCACGAGGGTAATCTCCCACGCCCCCACCCCGAAGAGCATGATTGCCAGGAGGAATGCCCCAGTCTTTACTAGCCAGCCCATCAGTGGAACCCCTCGTCGTCGATGTAGGCGTGCCCATACTTGGAGAAGTCCTCGAGGGCGGGGTGCCTGTGTACCCAGAAGGCCCTCCCGTCCTTGTCAGGCTTGATGGTGTCCTCCGGGTTCACCGAGCTTGCGTCCTTGTTCCTCTTCGAGGTGTTCTTCGTCAGCTCGAAGCTGAACTTCGCCTCGTGCCCCAGCGTGATCCCGCCGTAGGGCTTCCCCCTGTCCCATGCGGCCATCGGGTTTATCGACGCGTGGCTCGTCACCACCACCGCTATCCCGTACTCGACGCAGAGCCGCTGCGCGTGGGCGAGAAGTATGGCCATCCCAGCGCTCCTCGCCGGGAGGTCCTGCGTCCCGAGGAAGGAAGACTTGAAGGGGGCGGAGATGGAGTCGTAGACCAGCAGCTTTGCCTTCGTCGCCTCTATCATCTGGTGGAGCGCCGACTGGTACACGGGCGTGGACTTGAGCCTCAGCTCGACCCTCCCGCCCTCGGAGACTATCTTCTGCACGTCGTTGCCGTGCAGCGCCAGGAGGTCGATGATCTCCGGCATCTGGACGATGAAGATGGACGGCTCCTCCGTCCCGTCGAGGTTGACGGTAAAGTCCGGCGAGAGCACGTCGGCTATCGCGCTCATGTGGTTGTCGTTGTAGGCGACCCCGAGGCGGTCGAGGGTGCTGCTCAGGGCGGTCACAAGCTCGCTCCGCGACGCCGGCTGGTCCTTCTTCTTGGACGACCGCGTGGTCCGCTCGAGCTTGAGCTCCTTAACCTGTATCTTGTCGCCGAACCTCTTCTCGAAGCCGGCCTTCCGGTAGTCGACGAGGTAGCTGAAGTAGGACTGCTCGGTGTCGAGGATTATCGCGCTGCTGCCCGCGGCCACCGTCGAGTAGGCGGCCTGGAGCGAGAGGATGCTCTTCCCGAGGGCCTTCTCGCCGAATATCTGGGTGATGGTCCCCTTCGAGAGCCCGCCGTCCGTCATGATGTCGAGCGCCTTGGTGCCGGTCAGGATCCTGTCCATCGGCATCACCTCACCCTCCCCAGGAAGGTACGCCCCTTCTCGGTGAGGGAGAGCCCGTGGATTGTCCGCCCGGACCTCTCCTGAGGAGTGACCGCGATGTACCCCTCGGCCTGGAGCCTGTCAAATGTCCTCTCGAGAAGGTCCTTGTCGTACTCGGACGAGAGGAAGGACACCAGGGAGGTCCGCGTCGCGCCGTCGTAGCCGGCGATCTCCTCGAGTATCCGCTTCGCGAGCTCCTCGTCCGCCGTAGGGGCGATGGAGGCGCCCGTCTTGGCTTCCCCTTTCCTTCCCTCGAACTCCCTAGGGACGAATACCTCGCTCGAGCCGTAGGCGGGGTTCTGGAACATGAACATGTTCGGGGTCAGCACGAGGCCGCCCCTCCCCGTGTCGTTCCACGCTGCGCTAGAGAGTATCCTGACTGAGCAGGTGTCCATGTAGTCTTTGTCAAGCCCGTAAGCCGCGTCCGAGGCGAGGACCTTGGGGAGGGGAGCCGAGACGAACGAGGTGAGGAACCGCGGGTTCCTCCTGAAGACGGGGCGCTCCTTGAAGAGGCGATTTGCCTCGGTGAGGATGATGACGTCCGGACCTCGGACCTCTTCTTCGCCTCCCATCATCGCCAGGAGCTTCGCGAGGAAGAGGGCTACGGCCGTCTCGGAGGCCTCCGGCGACCCGGCGTTCCTGAAGCTCAGGACCGCGCTCTTCCCGACGATCTGTTTGACCGCGTCCTTCTCCCCCACAAGGTTGAGCGAACGCAGGGCCTCCAGCCTGACCCTCAGCCTGTCGACGGCGCGGCCCTTCGCGGAGTCGGGCGACTGTATCAGATCGGCCAGCGACGCAGGAGTGGCGACCCCCCGCTCGTTGGCGATTATCTGGGCAATCGCGTTCAGGCTGGCCTCCTGCTCGAAGGAGAGCTCGAGGGAGGTGGAGTAGGCGCCGGCTATCAGCTGCGCATGGACGACGGGATTGTCCTCGATCCTGAGCGAGTCGTAGAGGAAGTAGGAGACGTCGTATCCGTCCACGTAGCCGGAAAGCGCATCCGCGACTCCTCCGTCCATGTCGAGGAGGAGCGCCTTCAACCCAGCATCGTGACACGCGTACGCCACCAGAGGTGCGAGCTGGTTCGCGCCCTGGCCGAGCATCGCTATCCCCCCCTTGACGTCGTCGAGCTTCACCTCGAACCTCCCGCCCAACCGCGTGAACCCCAACCAGACGGAGCTTGTTGCCGAACTCATGCGCAGAAAGGACGGAGCGACCTTATAGAGAATTGCTCACCGTTAACGCTCATTTAAGATGCTCATCTAAAGTGAGGAAGGCTAATAAGCCAAAGGCGCCGAGGATAATGTCCTGTCGCCCTGCGACGGAGACTTGGACAGACTCCTCATGGACGTCTGCTCCGACCATAGAAATTAGCATCCGGGAATCGGCCTCCGTTTATCTAGTCCGTACCGAATCCAGACGTAATTGAGGAAGAGGCCAGAAATCGTAATCTGCATGGAGATGCTCGGCCTTCTCTTGGAAGGCCCGAGAGGGCCGACGAGACTTGCTCAAGCACTCGGCCTCAGTTATGACCGATTCCAAAAATTCGCAGATACCCTAGAGAAGAAGAAGTTGGTGGTCAAGGAGTCCGAAGAGAATCATGAGGTGTACCGTATAACGGCGGAGGGTTTGCAACTCCACCAAGACTGGAGAAAGGTAAGGGATAGGTTCAGCGGCTGACTTACACCAACTCACTTATGGTGAGGAATGGTTTTATCTCGCCGCGGCGTCCAAAGCCGCACTTGACCGATGAAGGACTTTCTCCCGGCGTCATGGTGATAGAAGCACATGAAGAGCTCATTCAGCACATCGAGGCGGGTGAGACCAGGATAAGAGTCCTTTCCGTTATATCAGTGATAATCGCTGGTTTCCTCATCACCTCCTACTTCTCTCAACTCCTGCTTCCCTACGTTTCAAACACCACAGTCGTCTCGGTCAATCTCCGCGACCCCGTCCTAATCTTGACCGAAGTTGTCGTCCTGATTGTCGCAGCAGCCTGGATGTGTGTAGGGGTCACGGACTACCTCTTCGCCAGACGGCTCGGCAAGCAAGTGCGTGAAATCAGGGTGGCGGAAAGAGAACTGGAGAAGAGGATCATGGAAACACCCTGAAAGCGAGATGGTCAGCAAACTCCCCCAAGTGATGGAGAAGGTCAAGGAGACCATCACTTGGAAGATCCGCAGGCTCGACCGCGTCAGGAGCACCTGACGATGATCGTCGTCGAGGGCTAACCATCAGCTCTTCGATTGAGGCATGTCCCCTCAGGGGCACGGCTTGATTGATGCCACTCTCAAGCAGTAATCCAGCGTCATCCTAAAATCAGCTAGCATGTGGGTGCCGACAAGGACCTCCGTCAGTCCCTCTATGGTTTCGATGGGACCGTCGACCTCGCGAGATGCCTCCTCGACCTTCACAGTCCCGTACGCGACCACGCTCCCCACGACCCTCCCGTCTGCGACCTCGACCTTTCTAGGACGAGTCATCATCTTGTGGAAATTCAGCGCGTCGAAGATGTCTCGGGGAACTGCGAGGAACCCTCCGTAGCCTGTGTCAACGACCGCTTCAAGCGAGCCGCCCTCTGGATATTCTGTCCCGAGCGGGAGGTTGCACACCTTGACTCTCAAAGTCGGAGTCAGCCCTACGAAGCTGCTCAACCTAGGTTCGCCTGAGCCCGGTCCTCACGGTGGGCTCCAGAGGAGTAGAGCTCACTATGAGTACTCCTCTGGGGTCTATCTTTCGCTTCTCGAGCAAGGAGGCGAGCTCCCTGAGCGAACCCGCCCTCGCCAATATCTGGTTCCCGCGCGTGGCTATGAACTCTTCGCGCTTGATCCTGGACTCGACGTCCCGGAGGTGCTCCCTGACCGCGGCATCAACAAGTTCGGAGATCGCTCCCTTCGACCTTCCAGTACGCTTGGCTGCCTCCCTGAGCTTCTTGACGGTCTCATCGGGCAGAGAGAAGGTTACGTTGACCAACATGAGTGATAATATACAAACAATATTTAAGCAATACTAGTCTCATCGTAAGCCTTGACGCAGCCCGGCAGGGGGCCTTCTGGGCTCGACCGCGTCAGGAACGGCCTGCTCATGATAGTCGTCGAGGCTGGTCCGGTAATTCTGCCCAAAGCGTCTACTTCCCGGGACACCACAGGAAGGTTTATGGTACTCCAGTACTGGAGTACTGTGAATGGCCCAGGTCAAGTTCGTCATAGATGACGAGCTGCTGAAGAAATTCAAGCAGATCGTAATCAGGAGACGCGGCAAGATCGAGCTGACTCCTGAAGGCGAGGAGGCGATTCGGCTATACGTCAAGAAGTATGAAGACCTGGAAAGGAAGCAAGCGGGAACGGACCCGCTCATCGCGGCCATAAGCGCGGTGCACACTCGCAAGGCGCGGAGCGCCCTACGAGACCTCAAGGAGCTGGAGTCTGGCCATTGATCTTCGTAGACACGACGATTTGGGCATCGGCGATCGATGCTTCTGATACGTTGCACGACGACGGCTCGGCAGTCTTGAGGGCCCTGGCCGACGGCGAGCTTCCTTCGGCCGTGACCACCGACTTCGTGCTCGACGAAACGCTGACCCTTCTGAAGATGAGGGGAGGCCGACCCGACGCGATTGCCAGGGCGATAGCCAGCATCATGTCGTCTCCGAATCTGAATCTGGTATACGTCGACGACGCTCTCTTCGACGCCGCGCTCCGGACCTACCAGAAGTTCGAAAGGCTGAGCTTTACTGACGCGGTCACCCTCGCCATAATGCAGCAGCGCAGAATCAAGGAGATATTCTCCCACGATGAAGATTTCGACATCAAGGGAATCCTGAGAAGAGAACGGCCTGGTTAGTCCCCTACTAGACCTCCACACCAAAGCTCCGCAGGCTCGACCGCGTCAGGCGCACCCTGACGATGATAGTCGTGGAGGCTGGCCTCACGACAAGCCCTCGGCGATCTTCAACTACGTTGCACGGTAAAGGGGAGAAGGACGACGTTCCCCCATTCGTCCTCCGCCAGCACGGTGTAGATCCCCAGAGGGAACTGATGGAATGCCGCGATGTTTCCCGACCCTGTCCAGTAGCCGGTCACGGAATAGCTCGCAGAAACCAAGAAGCTGCCCTCCTGGCCCGACGCGTAGAAGCGGGAGGCGTTATCACCAAGCGGGGCAAAGAGGAGGTATGGAATCGGAGCCGTCATGGTCGGACAGAAGTAGACATTTGCGGGATCGTACACCGTCAACGCGCTGGCCGAGGTATAGTTGCTCGCGTCGTAGTGTCCCTGAAGGACCGCGTATTCGATGGGAGATTGATTGAAGTTTCCGCAGGGCTCGCTGCCGGTATCGGGAAAGGGCCAGTTATTGGCCGTGGTCACGTTGTTCACCCTGTCCAGAAGGTTGGTCTCATTTTCAAAGATGGACAGGGCGCCGGTCGCATTTACCGAGATCTGGAGATTGAGCTTCAACCCTGGCGGTGTGCATTGGGCTGAAGCCGAAGAGGTGGATATCCGAACCGATGAGGTCGTCCCCACTCCACTGGAAGTCGAAGAGGTGCTGCTTGTCGAGGTCGTGCTGGGCCCGCTCTGGCCGATTCGCAGGTAGGCGGCTGCGATCAGGCTGGCTCCTATCACCACGAGGAGGACTATGGACGCGGCGAGCCTGGCGCGGCTCCGGGACTCCTGGTTCTCCATGCGGGCAAGACTTCGATGATTTTGGCCCGCTTTCTCATTAATAGTTTTGTCCGAATGCAGTCGATGGGATTGTGCCCAGATGGGAATGTGCTTTGAGCACCTAGCCTATTCTGTTTGAGGTTGGTCACCTGAAGGGCCGTGCGCTGACCCTACAGGCATGAGATTAAATTCATCCGCCAGGATGACGCACGAGTACGCTGCGTCGAGGGAGGCCTTTGAAAGGCTCACCCCAAATCATGTGCACCGAGGTGTCAATACCCGTCTCCGAGAGGCACAACGCGCTCTACGGGGAGGAGGACCTGTCATTGGCTTTTCTTGCCTTAGCCTCATCTGGGAAGGTGGGGCGACTGCATTCCACGGCGTTCGTGCCCGGAAGCCCAAACTTGAACCGAGCCTAGTTGTGCAATCCACATGAAACTGGTAGTGTCTTCGAGCCTAAAACCGCCCGCTCCTCGACAAGACCACTTCGAATCCCCTAACAAGGTAAGGATTGACGGTGCAGGTCTAATCTGGGAGCACCCAAACACATTATATCGACCCCTTGGCCCTTCTCATTGCTATGCAGAAGCGTCTTCCCGGGCTGATGGGGGCGATGATGCTCGTGCTCCTGATGCTATCCTTACTAGGAGCTACGCCGGTACGCGCGGCATGCGGTCCGAGGGCGGGTGAGTGCCTCGCGCCTCCGTACGCGGTCCCCGCCGAGCCGGTCTGGGCCACCCTGAACGCTGTCCCGCAGGGGAACTACCCGGGCGGCAACCAGGTGTTCGACGTCTTCGTGATCTACACCGGCTGGCCGGCGGAAGGGAACGTGACGCTGATCAACGAGACCTTGACTGCTCCCGCGCTTCCGCCGGCATCCCAGACCAACACCGCGACGGGCCTCCCGGTGCTGCTGTCCCCCGGGCAGGCCATCGTGTCGCAGATTGCACTGCAGATTCCTAGCAACTTCACGCAGAGCAACTTCACGGCGAGCCTGGCGGTCAACGTCCTGCTCTTTAACGGGACGATCAACGTCCCGCTCAGGCTGACGGGAAACTCGCTGGTGTTCATCCTTGGCCACCCGGTTTCAAGCACCCGGAGCACCACATCAAGCAACTCCCAGAGCACCCAACCCGACGCGCAGGGCGGGACCGTCTCCACGACGCTCTTCGCAGCGGGCGTCACCGCACCGTCGATAGTCGCGGTAATACTCCTGGTCCGCCTGTTTCAGGGAAGGGGCCGCCCAAAGGGAGGCCCGTGATTCCGATGCGTTGGACTCAAAGGACCTGTCCGAACGAAAGAAAACACCTAGGCGAGTGCCAGAACCCGACGTAGCCCGCTCCTCGACTCTATTACTTCGATTCCCTTCACGGGAGGCATAGTTGAAGAAGCGAGAGAGGACTCTCATTCTCATGGAGATACTCTCGATCTTGCGCCCCGCCCTCTTGGCGCTCGAGGTCGTCCTCATCCTCGTGACCTTCGCGTGGCTACACGTCGGGGTGGTGAACTACCTCTTTGCCTCGCGCCTTGGTAGGCAGATCAAGGAGGCGCGCGCGAAGGAGAGGGAGATCGAGAGCAGGCTGGTTCAGCAGAGAACCTAGCTCAGCCGCGCTTTATCCTCGTCCCGACAGCCCCTGCTATGATGCCCAGCGCCGGAGGCAGAAAGCCTCCGCCGACCAAGAGAAGCATGATCGAGAGAAGGATTAGGACCAAGCCGCCGTTCTTCCTCTGAACGAGCATCGCCGCCCATCCCAGGATTATGAGGGAGAAGATGATGGCAGCGACTCCAGTCACGAAGAAGTTTGGAATGACGGTCATCGCGGGAAAGCAACCACCTCCCTGGCACGGCGGGCCTATCGCGTTTATCATGATGCCGCTCGGCGTAGTGCTACCCTGGAGCGTCTCGTTGTATCCGTGGTAGATACCGACTAGTCCAGCAACCACGCCGATTATAGAGGCCGCCGCCCTTGTCCCGCTCACCAACTTGCCCTTACCGGCGGGGAAGACGGTTTTGCGAATTAACTCTTTCGACTCCGCCGGTGCGGCAAGCTAGCTAATTGCTCTCAGCTCACCGTTCTTGACAGTTGAAGAGGAGGCCTAGCATCCTCATCTACAATGGATAATCCTCGACTGCTCTTGGACGGGCCGCGCTGCGCCACGAGCGCGGTCGGGGCACGGCTTATCTAGAACCGAGAAAGCATCGTATGTTGCGGAGAATGGAAGCGAAATTCATCTACAGTGGGATAAGGGTCAAGGACATGAAAAAGTCGGTCGAGTTCTACACGAAGGTCCTGGGGATGAGGGTGACGGGAAGGACCCAGATCGAGGCGACCAAGGGGGAGACCGTGGGCCTCGTGACCGAAGAGGGCGGGCATCTTCTCGAGCTCAACTACTACGGGGAGGGAAGCGACTTCGACACGAAGTACTCGGCGGGAGACGGGCTTGACCACCTGGCGTTCCAGGTCGACGACCTGAAGAAGGCAGTGGCGGAGGCCGCGAAGGCGGGCTACCCCGTGGTGCTCGACATGAAGACGAAGACGAGCCGCTGGACTTACATCAAGGACCCGAACGGGATCTACATCGAGCTTTTCGGAAAGTAATGAGACTTTGATTTATCTCCTGGGACTCGACGACACCGATTCCCGTTTCGGGCACTGCACGACCCACCTGGGCTACCTCGTCGTCTGCGAGCTGGCCCGGATCGGCTGCACGTTCTCGACCTACCCCCGTCTCGTGAGGCTCAACCCGAACATCCCCTTCAAGACCAGGGGCAACGCGGCCGTCTGCATCGAGTTCGACGCCGACTCAGATGAGAGGCGCGAAGAGGCCTTCAGGGCGGCGGAGAGGCTCCTCGACGCGGAGGCGGACGTCGCGAACGGGGCGAACTCGGCTCTCGTCATGGTGTCGAAGGGCGCCGACGACCTCCTTGCTTTCTGCAGGGAGGAATACCGAAGGGCCGTCAGCGGCGTCGTGAACTACAGGGGCGTCATCCGCGCCGTCTCCGAGATGGACATCCGCCACAAGCTTCTCGGAAACGGGATGGGAGTGGTCGGGGCAGTCGCGAGCCTCGGGTTCTCGCCCGGGTTGGACGATCACACCTACGAGCTGATCGCGTACCGGAGGCCCGAGAACTGCGGCACGCGCAGAGAGGTCGAACCCCAGTCCGTGAGGGGCATGGAGGCCGAGACCTTCCCACACACCTTCAACAGCTACGACCACGAGTCCGGGAGGGTGCTCATCGCCCCCACAGGACCAGACCCGGTCCTCGCGGGTGTCCGGGGCGACTCCCCTCAGGCGGTGCTCGAGGCATTTCGGAGGATTCGGATCGGCGAGGACGTCCTGGGGCACGTCATCTACGCTACCAACCAGTGCACCGACGCGCACCTGCAGCGCCCGCTGTCGACGCCACTTCGGGCGTACTCGGCAGGCTGGCTCGAGGGTGTGGTCGTCTCGACGCTCCCCTCCCGGGGAGGCCACCTGATGATTCAGCTCGGCGCCGGCGACTCGACCGTCAACTGCATGGTCTACGAGCCCTCTGGCGACCTCAGACGGGTCGCCCGCCTCCTCAGGCCGGGGAACTCGGTCAGGGTCTCTGGCGGAGTAAGGAGGGCCTCGTCCAAGAACCCGGTTGTCGTCAACGTCGAAAGGATCGACGTCCTCGCCGTCGACGGCGAAGCCAAAGCCAACCCGAGGTGCGTCGCCTGCGGGTCGGGGATGAAATCCGAGGGGACAGGGAAAGGATTCCAGTGCCGCAAGTGCGGCCACAGGAGCCTCGGGCCCTCCGGAGCGGGGGCGTCCAAGACTCCGGTTACTCGAATCCATCCCGGGTCTTACCTCCCGTCCCCGAGGGCGCAGAGGCACCTCACGAAGCAGCTCATCCGCTACGGGAGAGAGCAGGCCGGCGCGCAGGCTCTGGTCCAGGGATGGATTGAGCCGCGGAGCCATGGACCCCTCTCTGTCCCGTCCCTGCTCTCCGCGTCTGACGCCGAGGTCTCCGTCAGGGCAGCGTAGAATCCCTTTGCTGCACAGGGCACCAGGTCAAGGCAGGTCTCGCGGCCTGAAGCGCAAGGCGTTGCGCCGGGGGTCGTCGTCGCGCCGAGGTCGAGCACGAATCCGTTTTGGTCATTGACGGAGCCCCAGCAGGCTTTATCAGTAACTTCTTTTGGCTGGCGAGACTGTTCCCCGCGTGCCCGCCTCCATCAATCACGTCCACCGTTGGGCAAAGACGCCCAAGTTCTTCGATGGCAGATGACCAGAGAGTGACGTTATCAATGACCTTCAATAGCATACTGTTTGAAAGGCCGGAAGACGGCACAAGGGGGCCAGGCGCGGAGCCAGATTTCTTCGTCGACCTGAATCTGAATCAGATAGTGGACGTCATCATAGCCGGACGAGAGGAGTACGGCCTCCGGCCTATCTTCCTTGCTCCTTTGAAGAGCGTCGACGCGATCAAGTACCGTCACGAAATAATGCAGGAACTCGAGGGTGCCAGCTTACACGACGCCGTGCAGTCCTTCGCCCAATCGATGCACGCGATGCGCCAGTATAGGGGCAGGTCTGACAGAATCCTCAACACATATGTCAAGCAGGGTTGGTTCCTGAATGCCGTGGAGGCGTACTGCGAGGCCGTCAGTCGCCTGGCGCACGATTTGGCAGCCCTGGGTCCAAGATCGCGCGGCCTCTCGTCTTTCCTTGAATATCTGAAGAAGTATGCCGAGTCGGGCGAGTTTACGACGCTGGCCTCGGAGACCAAGAAGGTCAGGGCTGCCCTGACTGGGGCGAAGTACGGCCTGCTCATCAGGGGGAACCAGTTCAGCGTCCGCAAGTACGAAGGGGAGCCGGAGTACAGCGCAGAGGTGGAGAGGACGTTCGAGAAGTTCAAGCAGGGAGCGGTAAAGGACTACCGGATCAAGTTCTCCGACTATCTTGACGTGAATCACATCGAAGAGGCGGCGCTAGACTTCGTCGCCAAACTGTTTCCCGAGGTGTTCCAAGGCCTTGAAGACTACTGCGCCAAGCACGCCGGCTATCTCGAGAGGACGATAGCGACCTTTGACCGGGACATACAGTTCTACGTCGCGACCCTCGAGCTGGTCGCGCAGCTCAAGGCGTCGGGGCTGCATTTCTGCTACCCCATCGTCTCCGACAAGAGCAAGGAGGTCTACAGTCACGAAGGGTTCGATATGGCTCTGGCGATCAAGCTGATGCGCGAAAACTCGTCCGTCGTCTGGAACGATTTCCTCCTGAAGGGCAACGAGCGGATATTCGTGGTAAACGGCCCCAACCAGGGCGGCAAGACGACCTTCGCCCGCGCCTTTGCTCAACTGCACTACCTGGCCAGCCTTGGCTGCCCGGTCGCGGGGAGGGACGCGCAGCTCTTTCTCTTCGACAGGATCTTCACGCACTTCGAGCGGGAAGAGAACATCAACGATCTCAGGAGCAAGCTGGAGGACGACCTGGTCAGGATTCACTCCATCCTGGACCAGAGCACGCCCAACAGCATCATCGTAGTGAACGAGCTCTTCAGCTCCAGCGCTCTGCCTGACGCCGTCTTCTTGGGGAAGAAGGTGCTCGAGCGCATAATAGGGCTGGACTTGCTCTGCGTCTACGTGACATTCCTCGACGAGCTGTCCTCTCTGGAGAAGACCGTGAGCCTTCTCAGCACGGTGAAGCCAGAAAATCCCGAGGTGTGCACGTTCAAGATCGTGAGGCGGCCTGCAGACGGGCTCGCCTACGCCCAGGCGATAGCCAACAAGTACGAGCTCTCCTACGAGCGCATAAAGGAGCGCATACCGTCATGAAGGTCTTTCTTATGCACAGGGACCACAATTTCGAGCTCGAGCGGAAGCTGCCGCCGAACGAGCAGGCGCTGGCGCAAGACCTGGAATTGGGCGTCCTTCTGAACGCTATGGCAGGCGACGACAAGTTTCTCCTTGAGGTGACGAGGAAGGCGATCTTGTCCAGCCTGGTCGACCTCGACCAGATACTGTATCGTCAGAGCACCCTCAAGGACTGCCTGAAAAATCCCCACGTCGTCAGGGACATCTACAGAGTCGCGGTGGAGACTACCACAGGCGAGAAGGGGATCTGGGGCTGGTACAACCCCTACAACTCTACCGACCAGATTCTCGGCAGGTCGGTTAAGGTGCTTACGCTTTGCGTCGGGAGGCTCAAAGAGCTGAGGGGGATCGTCGACCAGCACGCCGGCGAGTTCGAGTCAGAAGGCTTCAGGGCGCTCTTCGCCATGCTCAAGGAAGAGCTCTCCGACGAATATCTCGCCGGCGTCCAGGGTCTCTTGGGCGGACTGGAATCCGCCGACGGGACTCTGATCAGGGCGGAGTTGGGAGAGGGCAACATGGGCACCAACTACGCGCTCTGCAAACAGCAAGACAAGAAGCAGGGCCGGATAGGCAGGGTCTTCGGCAAGAACGAGCCGCATCAGTTCACTTACAGCCTAGATGCTCACGACGACACTGGCATCGAGATGTTGTCGAAACTGAGGGACAGGGGCATCAACGACGTGGCCAACACGCTGGCCCAGTCCTCCGACCACGTTCTCGGCTTCTTCACCTCGCTGCGGGCAGAGCTGGCATTTTACGTCGCGTGCCTGAACTTACACGAGCAGCTGGTCCGCAAGGGTGAGCCGACCTGCTTTCCCCTGCCGCTGGCACGGGGCGGCCGCGCCCAATCCTTCGAGGGATTATACGATGCGTCCCTAGCGATGAAGCTGGAGAAGAGGGTGATGGGCAACGATGTGAACGCCGAGAACAAGGACATCGTGATCATCACGGGGGCGAACCGCGGCGGCAAGTCGACCTTCTTGCGAAGCATAGGGCTGGCCCAATTGATGATGCAGTGCGGCGCGTTCGTCCCGGCCAAGTCCTTCTCCTCCGATGTGTGCCTGGGCGTCTTCACACACTTCAAGCGGGAGGAAGACACGACGATGAAGAGCGGCAAACTGGACGAAGAGCTGAAGAGGATGAGCGAAATAGTGGACCACCTGTCGTCAGACTGCATCGTGCTGTTTAACGAATCGTTCGCCGCCACAAACGAAAGGGAGGGCTCGGAGATTTCGAGGCAGATAGTCAGCGCGTTGCTGGAAAAGCGGGTCAAAGTCTTCTTCGTCACTCACCAATACGAGTTCGCGCACAGCATCTACGAAAAGAAGATGCCGAACGCCCTCTTCCTCCGAGCCGAGAGGAAGGCAGGCGGAGAACGCACCTTCAGGGTAGTCCAAGGGGAGCCGCTGCAGACCAGCTATGGCGAGGACTTGTATGACCGCATATTCCTCAGGACGGCTCCCAGCCCCGCCTCGGCGGCACCCGTGACGTCTTGACCATCCCGTCTCTTGTGTAGGCCTCGACGTTTGGTGTCGTTCCGCAGACGCCTCCGCGGAGCGGCGCCTCGAAAGGCTTAAGATTGAATCCGTCCCAAACGGTGTCGGCGGTGAAGCTCGCCAAAACCGCTCGCAACTGTTGTGAGCCAATAGCTTCTACCAAACAAAGACAAGAGCGAGCGGGAGTGACACACGATGAAGTATGACCTGCTGTACCTGGCGGTAGGAGCCCTCCTAGGGGCGTTTCTGCGCTACAAGGTCACGGGTGACAGCCTCTTCGTCGGAAGCCTCCCCATCTCGGTCCTGATCGTGAACATCATCGGGAGCCTCATCCTAGGGGCGAGCTCGACCGCGGTGTCGGGCCTGGGCCTCGACGAGCGGTACACCCTGCTCATAGGGATAGGGTTCTGCGGGTCCCTTACGACGATGTCTTCCTTTGCCTTCGAGACCGTGAACCTGATAACCGTCGGAGAGATCGCGACGGCCGGACTAGACATCATCCTGAACGTCTGCGCGTCGCTCGGCGCAATCATATTAGGAAGGGCGGTCATGACCCTCTTGATAGGCTCAGGTTAGATTTTCATTGGCCGATAGCTCCGGACTCCCCGCGCCGAGGAAGATGCTGAGGCTCACCGTCATAATCAAGGCCAGGGACTCTTTCCAGGGGAAGCCCATCGTCGACATTCTCCTGTCGCTCTACAAGCAGGCCGGGATCTCGGGCGCGACGGTCACGCACGCCGCGAGGGGTTATGGGGCCCGTGGGGTCGCCAGGGCCGACGTCTTGGGGCTCTCAGTAAACCTTCCGACGATCATTGAGACGGTGGCTGACAACGAGAAGGTCGGCAAGCTTCTTCCTGAGATCCACCGGATGGTCGGGAGCAACGGTCTGATCACGACGGAAGAAGTAAGCGTGTACTGAAGAACCGGCAGGAATCGCGCAAGACCAACCCACGATGAAACGGTCAAGCCTCATCCGATGAGCCATCGACGACGGCCTTCCCGAAGGCCACCGAGAAGGGTCATGCTTTCGCTGTCTGCGTCTTTCTGGACCCTAGTCTCCCATGCATGAGACCGTAGAATGTGAAAAATAGAGACACGGTAAGAAGAAACCAGTTGCTCAAGAGCGACATGCCATCGAAGGTAAACTCTGACGCCAGGTTGATTGCCTGAATATCCATCTCTCGGGGGTCGAAGAGCAGCACCACGACCGTAAGGAATAGGAGAGATGGCAGGGCGAAGAACTTCACGGTCTTCGTGAGCCCGATGACCAGAGACAGAAAGACGATCGTCAGTCCCCAGGTAAGAAGAGCGAGCGCCCCATATCCCATTCGACCGTCTTGTCCCATGGCGCTGCCGCCAAGGCACCCGAAGAGATTCAACGGATACTGCACCACATTCCAGCCATTGACGTCGATGACACTGCGCAGCTTCCTCGAGTTGCACAGGACGAGGAGGGCGAAGGAGAAGATCCCCGCAACAGCCAGAAAGGCGAACAGATAGGAAAGTCGAGACCTGAGATGATTGCTGAGGACCGGAGAATCGAAGAGAAAGCCAAACCCGCAAGACTCTATGAAGACAGCAAGCAGCAAAAGAAAGGCAACGGCGGCGATCCCTTCGGTCACTTCGAACTGTGAGACAAGAGACCAAACGAGTTTACCACCGAAGGTGGTAGCAATCACGCTCATCGAAGATCCACTCGCCCCATCTATTCAGAAGACGCAGACGTTTCGTGGGAAAAATAGATAAGCTTAGCTCATCAATTGAGGCCTTGTCTAAAGCCGTCTGGTCTTGCTGACTTGCCAGAGGATTTGGGCTATGCACGCCTGTCAATCTAGACGGCCGACTAGTTTGATTAATAGCGAGGGGTGGAGTTTCAGAGGGATATCCCTCCTTTGAACTTACGGCCGGATCTACTCCGGTCACCGCTCTGCGGGTTTCCAAGTCCATTTCTGGACTTATGAGCCCGCCGGGATAACCTGGCTTCCCCACCTCGCTGAAACGAAGACCGATTTCTGACCCTTATATCCTTCTCGGAGTAACTGGGTTTTGGTCTGACTGGCTCTGGCGAAATCAGGGTCCACGGGTCTTGCTGTGCTGCAACTCCTGTCAAGTGGGGCTAGGGAGCCTTGGTCGTTGAGGTGCACGTGATACTGAGAGATATCCCCACATTGACCACAACATCTGACCCGTTGACCGTGACAGTCCCGCTGTGGGCCCCATTGCCTACGTAGAGCTCCTCGAATCCCGATCCACCCAGCAGTGTATAGTTATGCGTCCCCGGGGGGGGAGGTAGAAAGCCATCTGTGTGAGGTTCTTGTCGGGAACTATCGTGGAAAGCGTATTGGTTGGCAGCGGAAGGCTCTCGTTATGCGGCTGCACTTGGGCCCGACCGTCGATGCTCACACCCAAGGCAAGATGTTGTATTCACCGCAATATTGGACCTGCTCAAAGGTCACCTTGTAGACGCGATCCGTAGTCGCGGTGGCGGACTGGACCAGCGTCACCGTCCGAACGGGCGCCAGGCTAACACCCACGTATGCCGAAAGGAGAGCGACGACAAGGAGCACCGCTGCAAGTGAAATCGCAAACGTTTCGCGCCTCAAAACGGAAACCCGGAACTCCTTGATGAGTAATAAGCCTTGGAGATGAATCATCCAAGAAGGGCAAGCTTCTCTGCGTCCGCCCCCACCGCCGCGTCGACGTCCTCCTTGAGCCGCTTGAGCCTCGTGACGTCATGCCCCTTCTTGACGAAGCGCTTGACCTCCTCCTCGAACGGCCTCGCCCTGTCCCCGTCCAGCATCTTGTCGGCGAAGCAGACGATCTTCTGCTCGAGCGTCCTCGGGATGTAGTCTCCCGGCGGAAAGCCGAGCGCGACCGCCTCCTCTGGCGAGATGCCTGCGCCGACGTGCCTCTTGATGATCTCCGCGACCGCGCTGTCGACGCCCTCCTTCTCTAGGATGCCTGCGCCCACGTATCCGTGGCTCACCGTGTGGGTCTGGCTCCGCCCGATGTCGTGCAGGAGGGCGGCGGCGACCGCGGCCTTCTCGTCTACGAGGTGACCATGCTCGGTCGCCTTCTGCGCGAGCGCCTCCGAGATCTTGGCGCACGCTTGGCAGTGGCCCACGATTCTGTCGTTGCTCCCGTACTTCCTGTGAAGAGCCAACGCCTGTTGCGCGTTGGGAATCATTCACTCACTCACGATCTTCGGCGGCGGTGCGAGAGGCGGTCACTTCGTGATTGTGATGTCTTCTTCGAGCTGGTTTATCTTCCATCTGAGCGCCTCCTTCAGCTCGGTGTTGTCGATCCTGTTTAGCGGCCTCTGGCAGGTCGGGCACTTGAAGAAGGTCTCCATAGCCTCCTCGAAGGTCCGCGTGAGGCATGTGGGCGTCCCGCAGAAGTAGAACTCGCGCGTCTCCTCGTGGTCCAGGCGCTGCTTGAGCCTGTTTAGGATTTTCTTCTTCTGGGTCTGGATGAAGCCGTCGGTCTGGTCGCGCTGCGCCTTCCACCTGTAGACGAACCAGCCCCTCTTCGGGTCCCTGACCCTGACGCCGGAGATGAGGCTCCTCCCGAAGAGGTCGTAGAGGGCCTTCCTCACCGTCTTTATCTTGAGCCCGGTCGCCGAGGCTATCTCCTCGTCCGTGGCGTTCTCGTTGTTAAGCAGAGCCCGCGCTACCCTGACGTAGTCGGGACCGCCGATGAGGCCCGCGACCTTTACGAAAGTATCCTCGTATTCTATTTTCACGATTTCTGTTCTACCCGCTTTCCTGTTGCAGAGGGAACGATCCTTAGCTTATAATCACCAAACACCTTCTTAAGCTCTTCCCCCCTCTGCAGGTCGTGGATTGTGATCGCGAGCGCGGCGATCTCCGAGTGCGGCTGGGATGTCACCGCGACGTTGTAGTCCGCGAGCTTGTAGACCTCACCGGGCACCTTGGGGCCTCCGACCGCCAGAAGGAAGCTGTCGCGCTTCCTTAGCTCGCCGATCTCGTCCTGAATTGGCGTGCCATACATCGTGAGATGGACGATCGCCCTCCCCTCTGCCTTCGCGTCCTGGAAGACCCGCCTCCATTTCCCCTCGAGGATGACAAAGCCCCCGCCCCAGGTGCGGTTGACCTCCGCCACCGTCTCCTCGAGCTCCTTCTCCACCTCCTCGAGGTAGATGGACTCCGCCCCGAGCGCCCTCGAGACCAGGCACAGGTGGGTGAGGGTGCGGTAGTCGCGCACGTATCTGTGGCCGACCCTGACGACCCTGACGCTCTTCAGCCCCAACTCAGAGGGGCACCTTGCCCTCTATCCCTTCCTCCGCGGCCACCTCGCTGAGCTTCGAGTCGGCGAGCCTGAGCAGGTTCTCCATCCCCTGTCCCGTCTTCGATGAGACCTCCACCAGGTCGACGGGCCCGAGCTCTCGCCTCCTCTCCTCGATCAGCTCGGCGGGGGCGAGGTCGCACTTGTTGAGGACGATTATGACCCTCGAGGGCTTCACCGTGAGCTCCCCCAGGGCCTGCGCCGAGCTCTCGTAGCTCCGGATGAACTTCTCGGCGGACTGACTCACGTCGAGAAGGAGGAAGACCACGCTCGCGTACGAAATCTCCTCGAGCGTCGACTTGAAGGACTCGATGAGGTACGCGGGGAGGTTGCTGATGAACCCGACCGTGTCGGTGAGAAGCGTCTTCCTGTCCCCGACCATCACCGCCCTCGTCGTGGGTGCGAGCGTGGTGAAGACCCCCGCGTCGACGCTCTTCGACTCCCCGGTGAGCCTGTTGAAGAGGCTGGTCTTCCCCGCCGCCGTGTAGCCTGCGAGCGCGACGGTCGGGAAGGCGAGCTTCCTCCTGTGCTCCCGGAATATCTCCCTCCGCTTCGCCACCCCCTCGACCTTCTTCTTCAGCGTCGAGACGCGGCTCTTCATCATCCTCGTGTAGACGTCGGCCTCGTACTTCCCGAGGCCGAAGAACCCGGGCTGCTCTCCCTGCCTCGCCATCTTGACGCTCTCCCTCGCCCTTGGGAGCTCGTACTCGAGCTCCGCGAGCTGGACCTGCAGCTTGGCCTCTGCGGTCGATGCCCTCATCGAGAATATCTCCAGGATCACCTTCTCCCTGTCCTTCACCTCCACCTTGCAGAGCTTGGCGAGCGAGTAGGCCTGCGAGGCCCTCAGCGCGGAGTCGAAGAGGATGATGTCGGCGCCCTTCTCCCTCACCTCACGGACGAGCTCCTCGGCCTTCCCGGTCCCGACCCCGTACTTCGCGTGGTGCAGGTATCCCTGGGTGACGAGGCCAATCGGCTTGTACCCCGCGGCCTTCGCGAGCGCCTCCGCCTCATCGATGGTATCCCTGTCGGGGCGCGTTACCAGCAGCGCTTTGTTGGTTCTCAGATTCCGGTCGGCCTGCCGCCCTCGAGTTCGGAGAGGGAGACTAACAGATTTATCTTCAGCTCGTGCATCAGCTTCCTCGTGAGCGTGACGTCGGGCTTCAGCTTCTTCGACTCGACCATCTTGATGACTGAGGGCTTCTCGTTGAGGAGGTTCCCCAGCTGCTCTTGCGAGAGGCCCAGCTTCTCCCTAGCCTGCCTGATCTTCAGGTTGTAATCGGGATCCACCTCGTACTCGGGCTCGATCGGCCTCTGCGCCATCGTCCTGAGCGCGCCTTGGACCAGGTTGGCGCGAAACCTCCCGGGAGCGCCTATCCTCGCGGGAGCGCTCATCCTCGCGGGAGCGCTCATCCTCGCGGGAGCGCTGGGGCCTATCTGTTTGCCCAGCCTCGCGCAGTTGTTGCAGACGACCATTACGGCCCCGTCTATCTCGACTCTGTTTGGAGAGGCGTGAAGGGGGGAACCGCATACCTCGCACGCGGCCTTCATGTTGCCTCATGGTATGGAACTCGCCTTAAAAGGTTCGCCCGTACAAACGCTCGCATTGAGGCGTAACACGGCTTGGTGACGGTCGCCGTCTTTCAATCCGGACCGGACTCCCTCGTCTACCAAGCGGTGGTCCTGCTCTGGATATCGTCTTTCTTTGTGGAGACGTTGATAATACGCAGCGGCGGGGAGAGGTCTACCGAGGTCAGGTCAGACAGGGGGTCGGGCCTCCTCATCCTTCTGAGCGTCTTCGGCTCGATCTCGATTGCCAACGTCTTCGCCGCGTCGGGTTTCACCCTCCTGCCGGTCGCGGCGTTCTATGCTGGCTTGGCGATGATCCTCTTGGGAATAGCGTTCAGGTTCTGGGCCGTCGCGAGCCTCAGGAGCTTCTTCTCTTACACCGTCCAGATCAAGGAGGGGCACCACGTGATCGAATCCGGGCCATACCGGTTCGTGCGCCACCCAGCCTACGCAGGGAGCCTGCTCACCATAGTGGGCGTGGGATTCGCGCTTCAATCGTGGGGGGCAGTCCTCCTTATCGCGGTGGTCTTCTTGGCGGCGTTCGGGTACCGCATGCGCGTGGAGGAGAGGGCTCTCGTCGACTCGCTGGGAGAGGAGTATCTCTCGTACTCCAAGAGGGTCAAGCGCATCATCCCGTTCGTCTTTTGAGACGCGGGTCGCAGATTTTTAGATAGGCACCGCAGGACCCGACAAGACGAAATGAGGCTACTCGACGGCAGGAAGCAGTTCTCGACGATGCTGGACTATGAGTTTGGGGTCGGGACCAGCAGGGCGCTCCCCAAGACAGGCCTCAAGTTCGTCTACTCGAAGCGCTCGGACAGGATGAAGCAGGTGGTGCACGAAGACAAACTATTCGCCACCATCAGGCCCAACGGCGTCATAGCCCCGACATACTACGGCGCCTGTCTGCTGATAAAGTCCAAGGCCTACGCGCAGAACTCGGTGGTCGTGGAGCAGGCGGCGGTCGAGTTCGTGAGCGAGGGGAAGTCTGTCTTCTGCAAGTTTGTAAAGGAGGTAGGGCGGCACGTCCTCACGTCCGGGGAGGTCGCGGTCTTGGACCCTGAGGGCAGGGTCATCGCGGTCGGGAGCGCTAGGGTCCACGGGGATTTTATGCGCCAGTTCAAGCACGGCGTGGCCGTAAAGACGAGGGCGGCCGCCAAGGAGGCTCAGGATGCCTGAGCCCCCGCATAGCTCTCCTTGGGTTCCGACAACGATGGCTTTAAGGCTGGACCAACTGGCAGAGAAGGTCAAGGGATCCAAATGGGAATGAAGATCAACGACAGGAACGCGCGGAGGATGATGGAGCGGATGGGGATCAACCAGAAGGAAGTCCCAGACGTGGAAGAGGTAATCATCCGGACGCGCACGAAGGACTTGGTCATCGGCGGGGCCTCTGTCTCGGAGGTCAACTTCAAGGGGAACCGCGTATTCCAGGTCTCCGGAGAGGTGGAGGAGGTGGCCAAGGAGACGAAGAAGTTCTCCGACGACGACATCGTCCTCGTTCAGCAGCAGGCAAACGTGACGCGAGAGAAGGCGTTGGCGGCATTGGAGCAGTCCGACGGCGAGGTGGCCAAGGCAATCCTTCTCTTGACCTCCTGAGCCGCCCGAATCGCCGCTAGGTCTTCGGCCACAGGTTGGGCAGTGACGAAAGAAGGCCCTGAAGCCCGACACGCCTCAACGACTGGCCCTCGACTTACTTAGGCCCGCCTGTTTGGCATTTTCTAGCCCTGCGAATTAACAGAACCGCTCACAATTGCATAGATATCCATAAATACGGTTCTCCAAAGCAACGGAAGCACAGAGTTTCAAATGGCAGTAGTCGATCCTCAACTTGCAATTGCCGCGGCCCTCGTGATGGCCGGCGGTCTGATAGGAACCGGCATCGCCCAGCAGGGCATCGGTGCTGCGGGCATGGGAATCATAGCCGAAAAGCCCGAGAAGTTCGGCCAGGTCCTCTTCTTCTTCGTCATCCCGGAGACGCTGTGGATCATCGGCTTCGTTCTCGGAGTAATCCTGCTCCTCAACATCCTCTAGGTGCTGCCTATTCCCATGATGGGCGTAGACGCATTACTGAAGGAAGTCGAGGATCGAACGAAAAAGGCACTCGAGGCCCTTGGGGCAGAGTATAGCGCCAAACGGGAGGACGTCAAGAAAAGGGCTGCCGAGCAAGTGGCCTACGTCATGGAGTCGGCCAAGAAGGAGGGAGTCACCCTCGCCCAGAAGGAAGTCACGCGGATCGAGGGCGCCGCGAAGCTGCAGTCAAAGAAGCTGATTTTCGACGCCACGGAGAAGCTCCTCGAGAACAACATCGTCGCCCTAAGGGATGCTCTGGCGGAATACGCAGCCTCGCCTGCCTATGCCGAACTCCTCGCCAAGATGGCCAACTACGCCTCAAAGAGGCTCGGGGGTAAGATCGCGGTCACATGCCGCAAGCAAGACGAGGCGGCGCTCAAGGCGGCAGGGGCGAAGATAGCCTCCACGAACCTCAACTCGATTGGCGGCTTCAAGGCCGACTCGGAGGACGGAAGCTTGGAGCTCGACCTCACTTTCGAGGAGATACTCCGCAGCCGCGAAGACGAAGTCCGCGCCTCAATCCTTGGAAAGGAGTAATGGCGGATGGGTTCCACGCAGTTCGCGGGACTCGGAAGGCTGCGCGCCCTCTCTTTATCGTTCCTCAGCAAGGAGAAGCTCTACGAGCTCGCGCGGGCGAAGAACACCGCTGAGATAGCTCAGCAGCTCGAGTCCACATGGTACGGGCCGGACATTGAGGCTGCGGCCGCGCAATACAAGCCGCCCGAGCTCATCGAGATAGCCCTCAATCGTCACCTCGTCAACATCAACAGGATAGCGATTCAGTCTGTCCCGCTCTCCGGTAAGGCAGCCCTCCTCTCGTATCTGTCAAAGTGGGACATCGAGAACATCGAGCTCATCCTCGCGGCGAAGAGCCTCGGGAAGGGCCTGGACGAGACCGAGGCTTTCCTCATCTCCTCGCGCAACCTCCCCGTGGGCCTGTCGTTCAACACCATCCCGCTCGGCGAGCTCCAGGTCCTCCTGCAACAGCCAGACGTTGAGGCGGTCATCAACTACCTCGTCAAGTACGGCTACGGGGCCATCCTCCTCCAGCAGTTGGGCGATTTTAGAAAGACTGGCGACCTCGGCGTCTTCACGGCCGCGCTCCAGAACTACTACTACCAGAAGCTCCTGTGGGACCTCAGGTTCCTGAAGGGGGACGAGGGCGTCCTGAGAGAGTACTTCAAGTCAGAAATTTCGAAGAGGGACATCCTCAACTTCCTCAAGTCGAGAGAGTCGAAGCTAGACAAGGACACCTTCGCCAGGCACCTGGTCGACGGCGGGCTAGTCCCGAGCTCGAGCCTCCTTGAGGCCTACTCCTCCTCAGACGTGAGCGAAATCGCCAAGAGGTTCGAGCCCTGGTTCGACCTGTCGGCCCCGCTCGAGAAGTACCTGAAGACCGGGAACCTCGCCGAGTTCGAGGTCTCCATGGACCAGATGATAGCCGCAAAGTTCCTCCCGAGGTTCCGCAGCCTCGTGATCTCCCTCACCGCCGTCTTCGGCTTCGTCGTCCAGGCGGAGGTCGAGAGGCAAAATATCCGGCGAATAACCTACGCGAAACAATACGGGATGACCGAAGAATACATAAAGACGGTACTTCTGGCGGCATGACAATTGAGTGCGAGAACTGCAGCTCAAGTCGGGAAGATTGCAGTGGTCGGGGAGAAGGAGCTCGTGCTCGGATATCGCTTGTTGGGGGTCGAAGACGCATTCCCGGTTGGCAAGGCAGAGGCGCAGAAGACGATCATGGAGCTTTTCAATTCTGGCAGATACAACCTGATAATCGTGGGGAACGAGGCGCGCAAAGGCATCTCTCCAGCGACCATGGAGAAGCTCGAGTCTTCAATCGTACCCCTCGTGGTCTTCATGCCCTCGACGGAGGCAGAGGTCGCAGAGGAATCGCTCTCGAGGCTCGCGAAGCGGGTCCTCGGCGTGGACATCAAGGTGGCCAATTAAGATGAGCAACGGCGTAGTCTACAGGGTAACCGGTCCGGTCGTGGCAGCAAAGGGCCTAGAAGGTGCGAAGATGTTCGACGTCGTCCGCGTCGGCGACCTCGGGCTCGTGGGCGAGGTCATCAGGCTCCAGGGCGACACTGCTACCCTCCAGATCTACGAGGACACCACCGGCCTTAGGCCAGGAGAGAAGGTCGTCAACACGGGCCAGGCCCTCTCAGTCGAGCTAGGACCCGGCCTCCTCACTTCGATCTACGACGGAATCCAGAGACCCTTGAACGTGCTCAGGGAGCAGAGTGGCGATTTCATCAGCAGAGGCCTTGTCATCCCTGCGCTCGATGAGAAGAAGAAATGGGATTTCAAGACGCTGAAGAAGGCCGGTGACAAGGTCGTCCCCGGAGAGATCCTCGGCACGGTCCAGGAGACTCCCCTGATCTCCCACAAGATAATGGTCCCTCCTGGAGTGAGCGGAGAGCTCAAGGAGCTAAAGGCAGGAAGCTTCACGATAAGAGAGAAGGTCGGCACCATCAAGACCGCGGAGGGCGACGTCCCGGTATTCCTCGCCACCAAGTGGAGGGTCAGGATTCCGAGGCCGCTCACAAGGAAGCTCCCCCCAGACACCCCGCTGCTCACCGGGCAGAGGGTCTTCGACACCTTCTTCCCGCTTGCAAAGGGCGGCACAGCCGCAATCCCAGGGCCGTTCGGATCTGGAAAGACCGTCGCCCAGCAGCAGCTCGCGAAGTGGTCTGACGCAAGCATCATCGTCTACGTGGGATGCGGAGAGAGAGGCAACGAGATGACCGAGGTCCTCACGACCTTCCCGGAGCTGGAGGACCCCCACTCGAAGCGGCCGCTGATGGAGAGGACCATACTAGTCGCGAACACATCCAACATGCCAGTCGCCGCGAGAGAGGCCAGCATCTACACGGGGATCACGATAGCCGAATACTACAGGGATATGGGATACGACGTCGCCCTTATGGCAGACAGCACCTCCAGGTGGGCCGAGGCTCTGAGAGAGATCTCGGGCAGGCTCGAGGAGATGCCCGGCGAGGAGGGCTACCCCGCATATCTCGGCCGAAGGCTCGCAGAGTTCTACGAAAGGGCAGGGCGCGCCGTCGTCCTAGGTCCGGGCGAGGACAGGACGGGCTCGGTATCGGTGGTCGGCGCGGTCTCGCCTCCGGGCGGAGACTTCTCCGAGCCGGTGTCGCAGAACACGCTGCGTGTCACGAGGGTCTTCTGGGCGCTCGACGCGAGCTTGGCGGCGCGCAGGCACTTCCCTTCGATCAACTGGCTCAACAGCTACTCGCTCTACACCGAGGACCTACGCAACTGGTACGTCACCAACATCGGGAAGGACTGGCCTGGCTTCCGCAGCGAGGCCCTGGAGATTCTGCAGAAGGAGGCTGAGCTCCAGGACATCGTCCAGCTCGTCGGCTACGACGCGCTCCCCGAGTCGGAGAAGGGAACGATGGACGTCGCGAAGATGATCCGGGAGGACTACCTCCAGCAGAGTGCCTACGACCCGGTGGACACCTACTCATCCATCAGGAAGCAATACCTCATGATCAAGACGATACTTGACTTTGGGCACATGGAGGCCGAGGCGCTCAAGACGGGCGCCACCGCGACCCAAGTCGCCGCCCTCCCGGTAAAGTCCAAGATATCGAAGATCAAGTGGACCCCGGAAGAACAGGTCGAGTCCTTCATCAAGGAGGTCGAGGGCGACATGGCCCAGCAGTTCGCAGGCCTGAGACAGGAGATCAAGGTGCAACAGTAAATGCAGTCAGTTTCGCACAAGACAGTAAACCAGGTAGCCGGGCCACTAATCTTCGTCGATAAGGTCGAGAACGCGGCATACGGGGAGATGGTCGAGATAACGAACGCAATGGGCGAGCGCGTCCGCGGGCAGGTCCTCGACTCGCGCGCGGGGCTCGCAATCGTCCAGGTGTTCGGTTCGACAATGGGCCTCAACGTCGGCCAAACGTCGGTCCGCTTCCTAGGGGAGACCGCAAGGATCTCAGTCTCCGACGAGATGCTCGGCCGCGTCTTCGACGGGTTGGGCAACCCCCGAGACAAGGGCCCCACGATCGTCTCAAAGCAGAAGGTCGAGATCGTCGGCTCGGCCATGAACCCCTACAGCAGGGAGGAGCCCTCAGAGTTCATCCAGACGGGCATCTCCACCATAGACGGCATGAACACCCTCGTCAGAGGTCAGAAGCTTCCCATCTTCTCCGGGAGCGGGCTCCCGCACAACGCGCTCGCCGCGCAGATCGCGAGGCAGGCGAAGGTGCTCAGCGGCTCCGAGAGCTTCTCGGTGGTCTTCGCCGCGATGGGAATCACAAGCGAGGAGGCCAACTATTTCATCCGCCAGTTCGAGGAGACCGGCGCGCTCGAGAGGACCGTCCTCTTCCTCAACCTCTCCTCCGACCCATCGATGGAGAGGATCCTCACTCCTAGATTGGCGCTCACCACCGCTGAGTTCCTCGCCTACGAGAGGGAGACCCACGTCCTCGTCATCCTCACCGACATGACCAACTACTGCGAGGCGCTGAGAGAGATCTCGGCAGCCAGAGACGAGGTCCCCGGCAGAAGAGGCTTCCCCGGATACACCTACACCGACCTCTCCACATTGTACGAGAGGGCCGGCAAGATAAAGGGCCGGAAGGGCTCCATCACGCAGATCCCGATTCTCACGATGCCCGCGGACGACAAGACCCACCCCATCCCGGACCTCACCGGCTACATCACCGAGGGTCAGGTCTACGTCAGCAGGGACCTCGACAGGGCAGGCATCTACCCGCCCATTGATGTCCTCGAGAGCCTCTCCAGGCTGATGAACCAGGGCATCGGCAAAGGAAGGACCAGGGAGGACCACAGAGGCCTCGCGGACCAGCTTTACGCTTGCTACGCCCAAGGCAAGGACAACCGGGCGCTCTCCGCCATCGTCGGCGAAGAGGCGCTGAGCGAGACCGACAGGAAGTTCCTTAAGGTCGCAGAGAGATTCGAAAAGATGTTCGTGAGGCAGGGTATCAACGAGGACAGGAGCATCGAGCAGACGCTCGACCTCGGCTGGGAGGTCATCGCACCGCTCGCGGACTCCGAGATCAAGAGGATCAAGCCAGAGATGATCGAAAAGTACCGTCGCCGGGCGACAGTCACTCCTACCAGCTAGGTGGCCAAAGGACTTGCCAAGCGCCGTCAACGTTCGCCCG
>Ga0307373_10003546_pt1 | contig 27129 bp, 22 predicted proteins | sample OX2MG_FD_202534 | JGI IMG/M metagenome (GOLD analysis project Ga0307373, IMG submission 202534) | Soil microbial communities from Risofladan, Vaasa, Finland - OX-2 | ecosystem: Environmental > Terrestrial > Soil > Coastal area > Acid sulfate soil | place: Finland: Risofladan, Vaasa | collected...
CCCTTCTCGCTGCTGGTAGCAGCGAGAAGCGGCCGACGTGGCGAAGTGCGCGCCAACGGGGGCCGGCTCCGCCGGGCGCAGCTAGGCCCGCGCGGCCCAGGCGTGCCAGATCGCGACCCGGACACGCGAGATGGTGGCATCAGTCATCTGGCCCCCGCAGCGGGAGCGGTTGGCCGTGAGGAACCGTGACGGTGGTCGCAGGCCTCTGAGTACGCTCACCCAACACTGTGAACGAGGGAGAAGAGCATGGAATTTGACGTCGCCGTCCTCGGGGGCGGCCCGGGCGGGTACACCGCCGCCATCCGCGCCGCGCAGCTCGGCGCGAAGGTCGCCTGCATCGAGATGGAGCCGGAGCTCGGCGGCACCTGCCTGCGCGTCGGCTGCATCCCCACGAAGGCGTGGGTGCAGACCGCGTTCGCGCTGAAGGAGGCCGAGGAGAGCTTCGCGAAGTTCGGCGTCAACGTCGGCGAGGCGACGCTTGACTTCGCCGCGTCGAACGCGTGGAAGGCCGGCGTCGTCAAGCAGATGACGACCGGCGTCGCGGGCCTCCTGAAGGCGAACGGCGTCGAGTGGGTCAAGGGCAAGGGCACCTTCACGGACGCGAACACTCTTCAGGTCGAGGGCGGGGAGGACGTCAAGTTCAAGTCGGCGATCATTGCGACGGGCTCGTTCCCGCTGCGCCCGCCGATCGAGGGGCTCGACTCGCCGCGGTGCGTCGACTCCACCGGCCTGCTCGCGCAGGAGTCCGTCCCGAAGCGGCTCGTCATCCTCGGCGGCGGCATCATCGGGTGCGAGTTCGCCTCGATCTTCAGCCGCTTCGGCAGCGAGGTGACGATCGTCGAGATGCTCGACACGCTCATCCCGCAGGAGGACGCCGACGCCGCGAAGGAGCTCGCGAAGCAGTTCTCCAAGCGCGGCATCTCTCTTCAGCTCGGCAAGCAGTGCACGAAGGTCGAAGACGACGGCTCGCAGCTGACCGTCCACTTCGGCGAGGGCGAGTCCGTTCAGACCGATCTGATGCTCGTCTCGGTCGGGCGCGCGCCGCTCGTCGAGGGGCTCGGGCTCGAAGCGGCCGGCGTCGAGTTCGACCGGCGCGCCGGGATCGCAACGGACGCGCACCGCCGCACGAGCGTCCCGCACATCTACGCGGTCGGGGACTGCGCCGGCTACTGGCAGCTCGCGCACACCGCGTTCCGCGAGGGCGAGGTCGCCGCGGAGAACGCGTTCGGCCACGAGGCGACCGTCGACGCACGCGCGGTGCCGCGGCCGATCTACACCGATCCGGAGATTGCCGGCGTCGGCCTCACGGAGGCGCAGGCTCGCGAGCAGTACGGCGACGACGTCGCAGTCGGGCAGTTCCCGTGGGTCGCGAACGCGCGCGCCGTGATGCAGGACGAGACCGTCGGCTGGGTCAAGTCCATCCACGAGACGAAGTACGGCGAGTTGCTCGGCCTGATCATGGTCGGGCCGCACGTGACGGACATGATCGAGGCCGGAGTCGTCGCGATCGACGCCGAGTCGACCGTCGAGACGGTCGCCGACGGCATCGCGCCGCATCCGACGCTCTCCGAGGCGATCAAGGAAGCCGGCCTCGTCGCGCTTGGCCGGGCGATCCACGTCCCGAACCGCAAGCCGCGCGCGAAGTCTCCGGCGTAAGCCCTGCGTAAAGCGCGAGTCGCGGCAGGGAGAGAACGGCTTCGCACGGACACCTCCTTGGTGGACATCCTCGTCCACAGTCCCGGATCGGGCTGCCGCCCGCGGACGATCCGGGACGCCTTCTTCAGGGAGAGAGCCGCCAACCGCAGGGCGGCTCTTTCCTGCCCGCGGAGCTGCGCCGTCCGAAAGCATCGCTGTGCCGGTAGAAACCGTCGGCCGAGCAGCGTAAGCTCGCCGCATGAGAGGGGTCGCGATCGCGGCCGGGCTGTTGCTTCTCGCGGCATCGAGCGGCTGTGGGTCAAGCTCGGCGCCTTATCGCAGCGGCGACGGCGTCGTGGAGTCGATCTCGTGTGGTGCGCCCGGCGACTGCGCTGCCGGTGGCTCGTATCACCGCCGCCTTTACAACGAGGCTTTCGTCGTCAGCGAGACAAAGGGCAAGTGGGGCATTCCGATCAAGGTTCCTAACACGGGAACGCTCAGCGGGGGCGGCGGTTCCCGCGTTCTCTCGGTTTCGTGTGCGGCGGCGGGGGACTGCGCTGCCGGCGGCTACTACAGCTACTACACCGGAAGTGGTCGGCTGGCCGCCGGGCTTCGCTTCTATCACCGCCAGGCGTTCGTCGTCACCGAGAGGGACGGCAGCTGGGGGAATGCGATCGAGGTGCCCGGGACGGCGGACCTCAACTCCGGCTGGCACGCCGAGGTGAACTCGATCTCGTGCGCCGCGCCCGGCGATTGCGCCGCCGGCGGCTACTACCGCGACAGCCACGGTCGGTATCAAGGTTTCGTGGTTGACGAGACGAACGGCCGCTGGGGCAAGGCGATCAAGGTTGCAAACACGACGGTCCCCCGCGGATATGTTGTCTTCGACATCCCCGGCGTGGACTCGATCTCGTGTGCCGCGCCCGGCGAATGCGCCGCAGGCGGCTACTACTACGACCGCGAGGACAACCTACGGGACTTCGTGGTGAGCGAGACGAACGGCAGCTGGGGTGACGCCATGCAGGTGCCGGGCACGGCGGCGCACCCCCGCTACTCAGGCCCTGACGCCGCCGTGCTCTCCGTTTCGTGCGCGGCGGCCGGCCAATGCGCGGCCGGCGGCTACTACGCCGGCCAGGCCTTCCTGGTCAGCCAGACGAACGGAACCTGGGGCACGGCGATCAAAGTGCCCGACACGGCGAAGCTCAACACGGGCGACAACGCCAAGGTCGATTCGATCTCATGCGTCGCGGCAGGCGAGTGCACTGCCGGCGGTTCCTACGAGCGCGTCTACTACCTCGACAAGCAACACCTCCTCACCAACCCCTCCTTCCAGACGTTCGTCGTGACCGAGACGAACGGCACGTGGGGCAACGCGATCCAGGCGCCGGGCACGGGGGCGCTCATCAGGGACAACGACGGCGTGGTCGACTCCGTTTCGTGTGTCGCGGCCGGCGAGTGTGCCGCCGCCGGTTTCTACAGCGACCACCATTCCCGACGCCAACCGTTTGTGGTCAGCGAGACGAAGAGCAGCTGGGGTACGGCGATCGACGTGCCCGGCATGGCGAAGACACTCGACGTAGGCGACGGCCTTCCGATCTCGATCTCGTGTGCCGCCGCAGGCGAATGCGCCGCGGGCGGCGACGCCGGCTACCACTCCGAGGCCTTCGTGGTCAGCGAATGGAACGGCAGATGGCGCACAGCGATCCAGTTCCGCAGTTTCCCTGGCTCGTGAGTCGGCCCGGCACCGCCCGCGGATCGGTTAGCCTCAGGCGCATGACCATCGTGAACAGACGCAACGCGGTCGTCGGCTTTCTCGTGCTGAAGGTCGGGAAGGTCGTCGCGCGGAAGAAGGCGAAGAAGCTCGCCCAAAAGCTGCCGTCGCGGCGCAAGCCTTGAGCCTCTTCCGGGCGTCGATCGCCGATCTCGTCCCGTACGAACCGGGCAAGCCGGTCGATGCGGTGCAGCGCGAGCTCGGCTTAGAGCGCGTCGTCAAGCTCGCCTCGAACGAGGGGCCGTTCCCGCCGTTTCCCGCCGCGCTCGAGGCGATGGAACGCGGCGAGCGTGACCTGAACCGCTATCCCGACGGCGGCGTCTGGGCGCTGCGTTCGGCCCTCGCCGAGCGCGCGGGCGTTCCGTTCGAGGAGGTGATCGTGGGCTCGGGAGCCGACGGGATCATCGACCTCCTCTCGCAGGCGACGCTCGACCCGGGAGACGACATCGTCTGCGGCTGGCCGTCATTCCCGAGTTACGTCCTCGACGCCGCGAAGCTCGGCGCGGAGGCACGGCGCGTCCCGCTCCGCGATCACACGTACGACCTCGACGCGATGCTCGCGGCGATCGGCCCGCGGACGAAGCTCGTCTACGTCTGCCACCCGAACAATCCGACCGGCACGGCGAACGGCCGGGACGAGCTGCATGCCTTCCTCGACAAGCTGCCGGAGCACGTCCTCTGCGTCCTCGACCAGGCGTACTTCGAGTACATCGACGACCCGGACTACGCCGACGGCATCGAGCTCTTCCGCGAAGGCCGGCGGCTCGTGGTGCTGCGGACGTTCTCGAAGATCTACGGCCTGGCGGGAGTGCGGGTCGGGTGGGCCGTCGCGCCCGCCGACGTCGTGACGGCAACCGCGAAGGTGCGGCGCGCTTTCGACGTGACGGCGACCGCGCAGGTGGCGGCGCTCGCGAGTCTCGACGAACCGGAGGAGCTCGCGCGGCGGAGGGAACTCAACGCGGTGGGTCGCGCGCGACTCGCCGAGATCCTCCGCGAGCACGGCCTCGAGCCGGTCGAGCCGTCGCTGGGCAACTTCCTCTTCGTCGCCGTCGGCGGAGGACGCCCGCTCTTCGGGCGCCTGCAACGCGAGGGCGTGATCGTGCGGCCGCTCGACGGCTTCGGCGCGCCCGAGGCGATCCGGGTCAGCGTCGGCACGCCCGAGGAGAACGAGTTCTTCTCGGTCGCTCTGGGACACGTCCTTTCTAGCGTCTCGTAACTTCGCCGCGAGGCTGTTAGCTTCTCGCGGACGCCGTTGACCACCTTCACCTCTCAGCTCGAGCCGCTCCGGCTGCCGGCGTTCCGGAAGCTGTTCCTCGCCACACTCGGCTCGAGCGTGGGGACGCTCATGGCCGCTGTTGCCCTGACGCTCGACGTCCAGGAGCGGACGAAGCATTCCCCGCACACCGGACTCTGGGTCGGCGCGGTTCTCGTCGTCGAGTTCCTGCCGACCGTCGTTGTGGGGCTGTTCCTCGGGCCGCTGCTCGACCGGCTGCAGCGGCGCGCGTTGATGATCGCGGCGGACGCAATCCGCGTCGGCGTCTTCGTGGCGCTGCCGTTCGCACCGAGCGCCGGTGCCGTCGTCGGGCTCGCGCTCGTCGCCGGACTCGCGACCGGCTTCTTCCGGCCGGCCGTGTACGCCGGTGTGCCGAACCTCGTGGACGAGGAGCTTCTGCCGAAGGCGAACGGGCTCCTCCAGACGGTCGAGAACCTCAGCTGGATGCTCGGCCCGCTCCTCGGCGCCGTCGCCGGTCCGACGATCGCGTATGCCGTCAACGCCGCGTCGTTCGTCGTCTCGATCGCGCTCGTCGTCGGGATCCCCGCAAAGCTCCTGCAGAGCGAGCGGGCTCTCACCCGCGGCTACTGGCGCGACCTCGCGGACGGCTTCGTCGTGACCCTCCGCTCGCGATCGATGGTCGCCGTCGTCGTCGCGTGGGGCATCGCCTCGTTTGGGCTCGGCGCTGCGAACGTCTCCCAGATCTTCCTCGCGAAGCACACGTTCTCGTCAGGACGGCTTGGCTACGGATTCCTCTCCGCCGCAATCGGCGCGGGGCTCGTGCTCGGCGCGTTCTTCAGCTCGCAGCTGCTGGAGCGATTGGGAGTGGCGGTCTCGTACGGCGCAGGACTCACGGTGATGGGTCTCGGCCTGGTGGCTGCCGCGGTGAGCCCGAACGTCTGGGTTGCGGGCGCATGCTGCGTCGTGCTCGGCGTCGGGAACGGCACGGCGGTCGGGTGCAACGCGCTCCTCGTCCAACGCGGCACGTTCGACGTGATGCGCGGCCGCGCGCTCACGTTCGTCATGAGCTCGACGTATCTCGCGGTTGCGATCGGCGAGTTCGCGGGCGGCTCGTTCGTCCACACGGGCGGCGCGGCCGACGTGCCGCGCTGGGAGTGGGGCATCGCGGGGGTCGCGCTCGGCGTCGCGGCGCTCGCGGGCTGGGCGATTGCACGGAAGCTCGCCGGCGAGACGGCGGCGGAGGGCGAGCACGCTCCGTCCGCTGTCGCAGCAGCCAACTAGATTTGCCCGGTGCCGACCCGCCGCGAGTGGACACGGGAGGATCTCGCCGCCGGCGTCCGCTCCGGCGACCGCCGTGCGCTCGCGCGCGCGATCTCGCTTGTCGAGGACGGCGACCCGCTCGCGTACGGCGTCGTCGCCGACGTCTATCCCCAGACGGGATCCGCGTACTCGGTGGGCATCACCGGGCCGCCCGGCGTCGGCAAGTCGACCCTCGCGTCGGCGCTCATCCGCCACGTCCGCGGGCGCGCCCAGACGGTCGGCGTCATCTCCGTCGACCCGTCGAGCCCGTTCACGCACGGCGCGCTCCTCGGCGACCGGATCCGGCTGACCGACCACTTCCTCGACCCCGGCGTCTTCATCCGCTCTATGGGCACACGCGGGCATCTCGGCGGCCTCGCGGAGGCGACGCTGCAGGCGCTGCTCGTGCTCGACGCCGCGGGGAAGGATCTCGTCCTCCTCGAGACGGTCGGCGCGGGGCAGAGCGAGGTCGAGGTGATCGGGATCGCCGACACCGTCCTGCTCGTGCTCATGCCCGGCTCCGGCGACGCGGTGCAGGCGCTCAAGGCCGGGATCATGGAGATTCCCGACGTGATCGCGATCAACAAGATGGACAGCCCTGCCGCGAAGACGATGCTCAACGAGGTCAGATCGATCCTCGCGCTCGGCCACGCGCATGAGCAGGGGGAACGCGAGTGGCGCCCGCCGATCGTCCTCACCGAGGCCGTGCGCGGCGAGAACATCGCCGAGCTGTGGGAGAAGATCGAGGAGCACCGCGCGTTCCTCGAGCAGAGCGGGCAGCTCGAAGAGCGGCGTCGTGCGAATCTCGCGCGCGAGGTGTTCGCGGTCGCCGCGAGCCGCGCCGGCCGGCATCTCGAGCGTGCCGTCACGGACGATCCCGAGCTGAGGCGCCTGCTCGCGGAGGTTCAGGCGCGCGAGCTCGACCCGCTCACCGCGGTGCGAGAGATACTCGAGAAGGTCTTCCATATCCACGATGACGACAGTGACCGCACCCGGACTTCCTGAGATCGAGCGCGCGCGCGAGGTGATCGCGGGTGTCGCGCGCGTGACGCCGGTCTATCCGACCGAGACGTTCTCCCGGCTCGTCGGCCGCCCCGTCCTCCTCAAGGTCGAAGCGTTGCAAAGAACGGGCTCGTTCAAGGTGCGCGGCGCGTTCACGAAGCTCTCCTCGCTCGAGCCGGAGGTGCGCGCGGCGGGAGTCGTGGCCGCGAGCGCGGGCAACCACGGCCAGGCCGTCGCGTGGGCGGCACGCGAGCTCGGCGCGCCGGCGCGCGTCTTCATGCCGCAGGACTCGCCGATGGCGAAGGTCGACGCCACGCGGAGCTACGGCGCGGAGGTCGAGCTCGGCGGGCAGGCCATCGAGGACTCGATCGAGGCTGCGATGGCGTACGTGGACGAGACCGGCGGCACGTTCATCCACCCGTTCGAGGATCCGGTGGTCATCTCCGGCCAGGGCACGATCGGCTTGGAGATCGCCGAGCAGGTCGAGGAGCTCGAGACCGTGCTCATCCCCGTCGGCGGCGGCGGCCTCGCCTCGGGCATCTCGCTCGCGCTGCGCGCGGTGCGGCCCGGCCTGCGGATCGTCGGCGTGCAGGCGGCGGGGACGCGACCGGGCGGGACAGGCTTCACGATCGCCGACGGCATCGCGGTGAAGAAGCCCGGCGAGCTGACGATGGGGATCCTCTCCGAGACGCTCGACGAGATCGTCCACGTCGAGGACGAGCAGATCGCGCAGGCGATGGTGCTGCTCGCCGAGCGGACGAAGTTCGTCGTCGAGGGAGCCGGAGCCGTCGGCGTCGCGGCGCTCCTCAGCGGCGCGATCGCAGGCTCGGGGCCGGCGCTCGCGCTCCTCTCCGGCGGCAACATCGACGCGTCGCTCATGGTGCAGGTGATGCGGCGCGGGCTGGCGCTCAGCGGCCGCTACCTCGTTCTGCGCTCGCAGTTCCCCGACCAGCCCGGCGAGCTCGCGAAGCTCCTGGGCCTCCTCGCGGCGGAGCGAGTCAACGTCGTCGAGGTCGAGCACAAGCGCGAGGCGGCCGGCATCCCCGTCGGGTACACCGGCGTCGAGTTGACTCTCCTCACGCGCGATCCCACGCACTGCGAGCAACTCGTCGCGCAGATGGGCGAGTGGGGCTATCCCGTGGAGCGGCTGGACTGAGATGAAGCGGCTCGTCGTCGTTGCTGCCCTGGTCGGCAGCCTCGTTGCGTGTGGAGGCAGTGGCTCGACGAAGGTCGTCCTGCAGCCGTCGAATCCCGCCCTTACGGGCGTCTATCTCCAGGTGAGCGGCTCGTCCGAGGCGGCGACGAGCGTCGCGAGCATGCTCGAGCAGGGCAGCGGCGGCGGGCTCAGGCGTGCTTCGGCTCTGCAGGGGAAGCAGACCTGCTCGAAGACGATCCAGATCGTCACCTATCCGGTCACGACTCCCAGCCTGCGAACGCTCGCCGGCCAGAAGGTCACGTTGGCGTTCTACGGCAACGGCCAGGCGGCGCCGGCCGCGTGCCAGGAGCTCGCGAGCCAGTTCCCCGGCGGGATTCCGCTCGTCGGCGGGAATCGAAGGATCTACCGCATGCCGTCGTCGGGGATGGAGCCGACGCTCCACTGTCAGAAGCCGGCTGCGGGTTGCCTGGGGAGCGCGCAGGACGTTCTCGTCACGCGTCTGACCGGGGCGAATGGCCTGGCGCGGTTCGCCATCGTCGTCTTCACGCCGCCGCAGCAGGCCTTCACGGAGTGCGGACTGGCCCCCGGCACGTTCGTGAAACGGGTGATCGGCCTACCCGGCGAGACCGTGAAAGAGGACGCCAAGGGCTTCATCTGGGTTCGCGGCCCCGGCGCGAAGGTCTGGCAGAAGCTCGACGAGCCGTACGTCTCGGCGCGCGCCCGCGCGCTCGACACCGATCACTACAACCGGCAGTGGAACGTCCCCGCCGGGGAGTACTTCACGATCGGCGATAACCGGAGCCAGTCCTGCGACTCCCGCCAGTGGGGCCCGGTTCCGGCCGCGAGCATCATCGGGCCGGTCGTTCAGATCGTCCGCGGCGGGTCGGTGCTGAAGCCGGCCGGGATTCCGGGCTAGCTGCCGCAGCGGCGGAAGCCGCACGTCTCGCCGCTCCACGTCGCCGTGCCGCCGTCGAGCACGGGACGCGCGTCGACACCTGCGGCCTGGAGGACGCTGGCGGCGATCGCGGCACGCGGGCCCGACTCGCAGATCGTCACGACCGGCTTGCCGTTGAACAGGCCCGCTTCGGCCGCGGCACGCGCCGTGCGATACGGCAGATGGCGGGAGCCGGGAATGTATCCCTCGTCGCGCTCGTCGGTTTCGCGGACGTCGAGGAGCTCGACGGCGTTGTCCGCGAGCAACTGCTCGAGCTCGTCGAGGGAAACGGGAGCGAGGCGCTCGCCGCCGCCGCCTTCCTGCCAGCCGGCGACATCGAAGATCGCCACCGCCGCGAGCGAGCGCGCTGCACGAAGCGCCTCGGCCTCGTCGGCCGCGTGGATGACGATCGGCCGCTCCGGCAGGACGAACGCCGCCTTCGTAGCGAAGCTCGAGCCGCCGACCGGGATCCCGACGGCGCCGGGCCGGTGCCCGGCCGCGAACTCCGCGGTCGGTCTGACGTCGAGCATGACCGCGTTGCCCGGCGCCTCGCCGACGCGCGCGAACGGCGCAGGCGCGCCGACGAACGCTCCGCGGTTCAGCTCGACGATCCGCTCCATGTTCGGCGGCCGCGGCGGCTGCGCGCCGAGCGCGCCCGCGAGGAAGTCGGCGAGCTCGCCCTGGAGCGCGTGGTTGAAGCGCCGCTCGAAGCCGATCGTCGTCGACGCCTTCGAGCTCATCGCGGCGCCGCACAACGAGCCCGCGACGTGGCCGGGGTAGACCTCGACGCCGTCGCCGAGCTCCACGAGGCGGCGCAGGCTGTGGAACTGCCCCTCGGCTCCCTCCTGCGCCTCGACGGCGAGGTCCGGCCGTCCCGCGTCGCCGACGAAGAGGCAGTCGCCGGTCAGGACGAGCCAGGGCTCGTCGCCGCGCGCGCGGTCGGTGACCGAGAAGCAGCAGTGCTCGGGCCGGTGTCCGGGGGTATGGATCGCGCGAATGACGACGTCGCCGACCTCGATCTCCGTCCCGTCCTCGAGCGGCTCGTGCTCGAAGCTCGCGCCCGCGAGCGAGTGGACGCGGACGGGCACGCCGTGCTCGAGGGCCAGCCGCCCGTGTCCGGAGATGTGGTCGGCATGCGTGTGCGTCTCGAGCACGCAGACGAGCCGGACGCCCCGGCGCGCGACCTCATCCAGCAGCGGCTCGATTGCGTAAGGAGGATCGACGGCAACCGCGCATCCGGCGTGCTCGTCGCCGACGATGTACGAGGCACAGCCGAGATCGTCGTCGACGTACTGGCGGAAAAGCACCGGCGGAACCTACCACCCGACACGGCTATGACACTCGAGATCAAGCGTGTTCTTCCTGCGGTCGTCCTCGTCGCGCTTGTGCTGCCGGCGGCTGCGTCGGCGCACGCCAATCTCGTGCGCACCGTTCCGGCGTCGGGCGCGGTCGTCGCGCACGAACCGGCCGCCGTGAAGGTCGTCTTCGACGACACCGTGCGCGTGGGGCCGGGGATCGATGCGGTACGGAACGGGGGACGCTCGGCGCTGGGCGGTTCTCCGAGCGCGACGGGGGACACGCTGACCATCCCCCTGCGCGCGCACTTGTGGGACGGCGACTACTCCGTCCGCTGGTCGATCATCTCCGACGACGGCCATCTCGAGTCCGGCGTCCTTGCCTTCGCGATCGGGGCCGGACAGACGCGGCCGACTGCGGTGCTGCAGGCGGAGGCGACAGGGCCGGCAGCGGGAACGACGTTCGCACGCTCGTTGTTCCTCGCGGGCGTCCTCGCCGCGGTCGGCATCGCGCTCTACGTGTTGCTCGTCCTACGCCGGACGGAGAAGCGGGTGGCCGTCGTGCTCGGAACGGCCGCGGTGCTCGCCGTCGTCGGTGCCGGGGTCGAGGCGCACCGGGTCGGCCTCGCGACGAGATACGGAGAGACGATGGGCGCGGGCTTCGCGGTTGCGTGCGTCGTGGCGCTCGGGGCGATCGTCGCCTTGCGACCGGCTCTCTGGCTCGCGCTCGCGCTCGCGGTCGTGCCGTCCCTGTCCGGCCACGCTCTCGATCCGGGGCTTCCGCTCGTCAACGTCGTCGCCGACGTCCTCCACGTCCTGGCGGCGTCGGCCTGGGTGGGAGTCCTCGTCGGCCTCGTCGTGGTTCCCGGAGGAGACCGCCGTCGCGCCGGCGTGCTCGCGGCCGGCGGCGTCGTCCTCCTCGCGATCACGGGAGCCGTCCGCGCGGGCTTCGAGCTCACGGCCGTGTCCCAGCTGTGGGACACGTCGTACGGGCAGGCGGTTCTCGTGAAGACCGGCGTCGCGCTCGGCGCGCTGGCGCTCGGCTGGCTCCTCCGCTCCCGCGTGCGCCGGCGCGCGGCCGTGGAGCTGGCACTCGTGGCGGGCCTCGTCGTCGCCGTCGCGGTGCTCGTGCAGCTGCGGCCGGGGCGCAACTACGTCACCGTCGCCGCGGCACCGTCGGCGCCCGGGGCGAACTCGGATCCCCCGCCGCCCCCGCGGGACGCGATCGTGCTCGCGCGGGAGGTGGGTCCGCTCGCGGTTGCGGTCGAGGCCGAGCCGCCGCACCGGCTCACCGCAATCGTCATCTCGCCCGCGGGCGGGGGGCTGAACGGCCTGCATGTCCGTTTCCTCCCGCTCGGCGCTGCGGCGAGCCCGTGCGGCAGCGGTTGCTACACGGCGGCGATCCCGGCGGCGGGCCGAGTCCGGGTGGCGATCGCGGGATCCGGCTCGCCCAAGGTCGCGACGTTCACCGTGCCGCGGCACGCGCCGTCGGCGACCGCGACCGTGGCGCGGCTGCGACGCGCGTTTCGGGCGCTTACGGGCGTGACGTACGAGGAGCGGTTCGCCTCCAGTCCGACGGAGGTGATCGTCGCGCGCTGGCGGCTGGAGTCCCCCGACCGCCTCGCCTACTCGGTGCAGGGCGCCGAAGCCGCGATCGTGGTCGGGACGCGCCGCTGGGACCGGGGCTCGCCGGCGGGCAGGTGGCAGCGGTCCACGCAGGATCCGAGACTGCCGGAGCCGACCACCCTGTGGGAGCACGCGACGAACGCGCACGTCCTCGCGGTGCACGGCTCCATCGAGACGGTGTCCTTCTTCGATCCGACCATCGGCGCCTTCTTCACCGCGACCTTCGACCGCCGGACGCTTCGGCCCCGCGTCGTCCGGATGACCGCGGCCGCGCACTTCATGACCGACCGCTACATCGGCTTCAGCTCTGCGCGGACGATCCGTCCGCCCCGCTGACCTGCTCCTCGTCGAGCAGCCGCATGACGAAGTACCCGATCGCGAGAAGGAAGACGAGCGTCTGCTCGCCGTTCATGAGGATCCCGCCGAGGCTCTGATCGCGCGTCGCCGACAGTCCCCAGAGCCGCGGCACGTGCTCGTAGTACGAGTAGTAGGGATGGCTCGAGAAGATGTAGGCGAGTCCGAGGAACGCCGAACCGACGAACGCGGCGGCGAGGTATGCGAGTCCCGTCGCCGGAGTGAGGCGGCCCGTCACGATCGGCCACCAGAAGAGCAGGCCGACCGCGATGAGGATCGCGTGCTCGATGTTGAGGCCCCAGCCGGTGCGCAGCGCCCAGTTGTAGAACGGCGCGATGTGCGTCAGGTACCACCCGAGGAGCCACACCGGCAGGATCCAGCGCGACCGCAGGCGGCCCGCGCCGTGGCGGATCAGCGCTTCCCGCATCCGCGGCGTCAGGCCGAGCATCACGAGGAGCGGCGCCACGTCGGCGATGAGCGCGTTCTGGAGCAGGTGCATGAGCAGGAGGTAGTGCGCCGCGAGGTTCTCGAGCGGCGAGTTGAGCGAGGCCGCGATGAGGAAGAGACCTGCCGCGAAGGAGGCGGCGCGCCAGCGTGGCGGCGGGTCGCGGCGCGCGGCGCGCCAGTAAAGCGCCGCGGCTGCGAGGGCGAGAGCGAGGAAGAGCGGCTCGAAGCCGAACGCGTACGGCCTCATGCGGTGGCGACTCTGGACCGCGGCAGCCAGCGCGGGCGCAGCAGCAGCGCTACGCACGTCCCGAGCGTGAGCAGCTGCTCGACCATCATCACGAGCCCGGACACCTGCTGATCGGCGAGCGCCGAGATCCCGTACGCGCCGTGATACCACGGGTAGAGCGGCGTGAAGGAGAAGACGAGGACGTCGGTGAGGATCTGCCCGGCCGCGAACATCGCCGCTGCGAGCGCGACCCGGCCGCCGACCGTGAGCCGCTTGTGCGAGCCGGGATCGACGAGCAGCGTCCACACGAGCACTCCGCAGACCGTCCAACACAGGTGCTCGAAGTCGTGGAGGTCCTGGTGCTCGAGCGCGGCGTCGTAGAGATACGGCACGTGCCAGACCGCGAGGTTCGCCGCCCAGAGCCCGAACGCGACCCGCGGTCGCAGCAGTGCGCCGAGCACCGCGCGCACGCGTGCGTTGCGGGCGATGGGCGCGAGTACCGGAGCGGGGAGGAGGAAGACGAGCAGCGGTCCGCGGAGCGCGACGATCATCAGCGCCGGACCGAGGTCTCCAATCAACAGGTGCTGGCCCATGTGCGCCGAGAGGAGCTTGGTGTCGGCGAGGCGGTCGAGCGGCCCGACGAGCGCGAAGAGCGTCACGCCGAGGCCGAGGGCGAAGAGAGCGATGCGGTCCCATCCGGCGAGATCGGCCCGCCCGCGGCGGCGCAGGCGCACGACGGCTTGGAGAAACAACAGCGCGGCGACAGCGGCGAAGACGATCGGCAGCACGCGCGGATTGTGCCGCTCAGTCCGCCATGTCTGTTCCAGACGTGTCCGGAACCAGGTTCCGGACACGTCTCGGCAGGCCTTGTCTTAGGCGGACCTTCCCGCTGCTGACCGCACGCTTCGCGTCCGAACCGGTGCCGTCGAAAACGGACATGTCCGGAACCAGGTTCCGGACGTGTCCCTAAAGGCCGAGGTGCTTTGCGATGACCATGCGCTGCACTTCGTTCGTGCCTTCGCCGATCTCGAGGATCTTCTGGTCGCGGTAGAGGCGGGAGATCGCGAACTCCTCCATGAAGCCGTAGCCGCCGTGGATCTGGAGGGCCGAGTTGACGACTTTGTTCGAGAGGATGCCGGTGAAGAGCTTCGCCTGCGCCGCGGCGAGCGCGAAGTCGCGGCCCTGATCCTTCAGCCACGCGGCGCGGTAGACGAGCTGGCGGCCGGCGTCGATCTCCGTCGCCATGTCGGCGAGCTGGAACTGAATCGCCTGGAACTCCGCGATCGCCTTCCCGAACTGGCGCCGTTCCTTCGCGTACGCGAGCGCGAGGTCGTACGCGCCCTGCGCGAGGCCGACGCCCATCGACGCGACCGAGATGCGCCCGCCGTCGAGGATCTTCATGAACTGCCGGAAGCCGCGCCCTCGCTCGCCGAGCAGATTGCCCTCGGGCACGCGGCACCCGTTGAAGGAGAGCTCGCGCGTGTCGGAGGCGTGCCAGCCCAGTTTCTTCATCGGAGCTGAGATTTCATAACCAGCAGTGCCGTTCGGGACGATGATGTTCGAGATCTCGCCGTCGCCCGTGACCGCGGTGATCGTGACGCACGCGCTGATGTCGGTGCCCGCGTTCGTGATGAAGATCTTCGAGCCGTCGATCACCCACTCGCCGTCGATCAGCGAAGCCTTCGTCCGCGTTGCGCCCGCGTCAGAGCCCGCGTCCGGCTCGGTCAGACCGAACGCCGCGAGCCCTTCTCCCGACGCGAGCCGCGGCAACCACTCGCGCTTCTGCTCCTCGCTCCCGAAGAGGTAGATCGGCATCGTCCCGAGCGACGTGTGCGCCGCGACGGTGATCGCAACCGACGAGTCGATGCGCGTCAGCTCCTCGATCGTGATCGCGTACGAGACGGTGTCGCCGCCCGCTCCGCCGTACTCCTCCGGGATCGGCAGGCCCATCAGCCCGAGCTCTGCGAGCTCCGCCACAAGCTCGTACGGGAAGCGCGCCTCGCGGTCGAGCTCCTCCGCGACCGGCGCCACGCGCGACTCGGCGAAGTCGCGGACGGTGCGCCGGATGAGTTCCTGCTCGTCCGTCAGCCCGAAGTTCACGCCAAGGACTCGCCGAGCTCGGCGATGAGCCGCACGCCCCAGCCCGTTCCGCCGGCGACGCGGAGATAGTCGCCGCGGCTCCGGTCGATGAACGCCGGGCCGGCGCAGTCGATGTGCGCCCACGGGCCGTCGCCGGCGAACTCGTGGAGGAACTCCGCCGCGAGAGCGGGTGAGCCCTCACGCAGTGTCGAGCCGTTCTTCATGTCTGCGAAGTCGGAGTCGATGTAGCGGCGGTAGCGCGGGTGAAGCGGGAACGGCCAAACGAGGTCGCCGCTGCGATTCCCTGCGGCGACGATTCGCTCGAGCCACGCGTCGTCGTTCGCGAAGACGCCGGAGTAGAGGTCGCCGAGCGCGAGCGACATCGCTCCGGTCAGCGTGGCCATGTCGACGACGTGCGTGGCTCCCTCGCGCCGCGCGTACCAGAGCGCGTCCGCGAGTACGAGGCGTCCCTCGGCGTCCGTGTTGATGACCTCGATCGTCTTGCCGTTCGCGGCGCGGAGAATGTCGCCCGGCCGGAAGGCGCCGCCGCCGGGCATGTTCTCCGCGGCGGCGAGAATCGCGATCGCGCGGACGGGAGTGCCGAGCGCGGCAAGCGCGCCGATCCCGTGCAGCGTGCCGGCGCCACCCGACATGTCGCCTTTCATCGCCTGCATGCCCGAGCTCGGCTTGATCGAGATCCCGCCCGTGTCGAAGGTTATGGACTTCCCGACGAGGCCGAGGACGACGTCGGGAGTCGCGTTCGGCGGGTCGTAGCGGAGAACGACGAGGCGCGGCTCGTTGCGGCTGCCCTGGCCGACGGCGAGGAGCGCACCCATCCCGAGCTTCTCCATCTCCTTCGGACCGAGCGATTCAGCGGTCAGGTGCTCGTGCTCGGCGGCGAGCTCCGCAGCGCGCTCGGCGAGTGTCGCCGGAGTCAGCTCGTTCGGAGGCTCGTTTGCGAGATCGCGCGCGCGGTTCGCGCGGTCGGCGAGGAGTGCGGCGCGCTCGACGGCCGACCGCAGCTCGGGCGTCTCCTCGGCGGCGATCACGATCCGCTCGAACGGTCTCACCTCTTGTTTCGACTTCCAGCGGCCGGGTGAGTACGCACCGAGGATCGTGCCCTCGACGAGCGCAGCCGCCTGCTCGGGCAGCGGAACCGGCAGCGACGGGTCGAGCTGCCACGCGAGTGTGCCGCCGACGCGGGAGAGAGCCTGCGCAGCCGCACCGCCCGCCGTTCGCAATGCGTCGGCATCGACCTCGTCACGCTTTCCGACGCCGGCCGCCACGAGCCGCGGTTCGTGCAAGAGGATGGCCTCACCGCGCTTGCCGCGCAGTTCGCCGCTCTCGGTCAGCGAAGCGAGCCGCGCATCGAGACTTTCGAACGGGTGCGCGACCGGTAGCGCTACGGCATCCGCCTCCACCTGTCCGAATTCCACGATGGTCATCGCGCCGCGATGCTATCGGTGCGCGGCATAGACTCGCGCCAGCCAACCGATTGAGCCAACCGAGAAGGAGCTTCGATGGGACACACGACGCAGGAGTTCTTCGACGGCCTCGCGGCCAAGGCCGACACCAGCCAGACGGCCGGGATGAACAACTCGTACGCCTTCGACATCGAGGGCGCGGGGCAGTGGACGGTGAAGGTCACCGACGGCAACGTCGCGGTCGAGGGCGGCATGTCCGACGGGGTCGACTGCACGATCAGCACGTCGCAGGAGGTCTTCGAGAAGATCGTCGCGGGCGAGCAGAACCCGACGAGCGCCTACATGACCGGCAAGTTGAAGCTCAAGGGCGACATGGGCGCCGCGATGAAGCTCCAGAAACTCTTCCCGAGCTAAACGCTCGCGAGTGCTGCGCACTCGCTCGCGGAGCTGCGGAACTACGGCGCGGAAGAGCGCGGTCTTCCGCGCCTTCGTGCTGAGACATTCGTTTTTTGGCTACGCGAAAGAGAACTCGGCCGACTCGCACACGCGGCGGTAGCCGATTCGCTCGTAGATCGCGTTCGACGTCGGGTTCGCGAGGTCGGTGTAGAGGAAGCAGAAGCGATTGCCGCTCGCGAGCAGCCGCCGCGACAGCTCGGCGGTCGCGGCCGTCGCGTAGCCACGGCCGCGAAGCTCCGGCGGCGTGTACACCGGGCCGACACGGATGCCGCTCGGGGTACGACCTCCCCAGCCGGCGAGCGAGACCGTCTCGCCTCCGTCCTCCCACAGGAGGAGCCCGGTCCCCGGCGAGGAGAGCCGGTGGTCGACGGACACCGCGGCACGGTCGCGCCCCGGGCCTCCCTCGTGCAGCACCTCCTCGCCGAACGCGATCCACCAGCGGAGAACGAGCTCCCGGTCTGCCATCGTCGCGACGCGAGGCTCGCCGGGCACCGAGGGCAGGGGCGCGATCTCCTCGAGCGCGTAGACGCCCTGGCGCATGCCGACGGTGGGCTTCGCGCCGGTGCGCGCCGCCCAGAGATCCGCGAAGGCCCCGGCTTCGGGTGTCGCGCCGACGAGGCCGGGCAGCTCCTGGCCGGCGACGGCGTCGGCGAGCTCCGCCAGCGCCGTCTCCGACTCCGGCCGCCCGACGATGAGGTTGTACGGCGGCGTGCGGAGCGCAGCCGCGACGGGACGGCCGCCGTCACTCACGAGCCACATGTGGCGCTCGGGGTAGAGGTCGGGCGTGTCGCGGATCGTCCCGGCGAGGCCGAGGATGAGGTTGTGCCGAGCTTCGTCGGCGAGCAGCAGTGGCTCGGCCTGCGCGAGGAAGTCGTCCGCCTCGGTGAAATGCTCGATGCTCACTCGTCCAATTCCACCAGTACGGCGCCTCCCGCGACTCGGTCACCCTCGGTCACGTGCACGGCCCGCACCGTCGCGGCGTACGGGGAGACGAGCGGCGTCTCCATCTTCATCGCCTCGATCACGACGAGCGGCTGCCGTGCCGCGACCTCGGAACCCGGCTCGACGAGGACGCGGATCACGGTGCCGGGCATAGGCGCCGTCACGCTCGACTGCTCGTGCGTGCCCGCCAGGCCCGCGCCACCCGCGGAGTCGACGTCCGGTGCTGGGCGGGACGGGGGCGAGGGGAGGTTGAGCCGCCACGGTGCGCTCCAGACGGCGGCCGGTGCGTGGCGCGGCCGCTCCGAGAGAGGCGGGTTCTCGGTGAGAAACGCGGTCGTGACGCGTCCTGCGCGCACGAGCGGATGGCCGACGAGCCAGCGGAGGAACGGGAGGTTCGTCGTCACGCCGCCGACCTCGGTCTCGCGGAGCGCGGCGGCGAGGCGATCGAACGCCTCCTCTCGCGTGTCTCCGGACGCGATGAGCTTCGCGATCATCGGGTCGTACGCCGTGCCGATCTCGTCGCCCTCGCGCACGCCGGAGTCGACGCGGATCCCCTCCGGCAGCCGCAGCCGCTCGATCCGCCCGGCCTGCGGCAAGAACGTGCGCGGATCCTCTGCGTACAGCCGCACCTCTACCGCGCAACCACGCAAGTGACAACTTGTCACTAAGTCCGAAAGAGCTTCGCCAGACGCGATTCGGAGTTGCTCGCGCACGAGGTCGACGCCGGTCACGAGCTCCGTCACCGGATGCTCGACCTGGATCCGGGCGTTGAGCTCGAGGAAGTAGAAGTCCCGGCCGTCGAGGACGAACTCCGCGGTGCCGGCGCTCTCGTAGCCGATCGCGCGCGCGAACGCGACCGCTGCGTCGCTCATCCGCTCGCGCAGCTCTGGGTCGAGCGCCGGGGAGGGCGACTCCTCGAGCACCTTCTGATGGCGGCGCTGGATCGAGCAGTCGCGCTCGCCGAGGGCGACGACGTGGCCGTGACCGTCGGCGAGGATCTGGATCTCGACGTGGCGGGGGCGCTCGAGGTAGCGCTCGCAGAAGACCGTGTCGTCGCCGAACGCCGCGGCGGCCTCGCGTCGCGCTGCGTCCATAGCATCGCCGAGCTCGGCCTCCGTCCGCACGATACGCATCCCGCGTCCGCCGCCTCCCGCCGCCGCCTTCACGAGGAGTGGAAAGCCGATCTCCTCCGGCGTGCCGCTCGGGAGGACGGGAACGCCCGCGGCAACCGCTGTCACCTTCGCAGCGAGCTTGTCGCCGCCGGCCCGAAGCGCCGCGGGCGGCGGGCCGATCCACGTGAGGCCCGCTGCGATCACCGCCTCCGCGAACTCGGCGCTCTCCGAAAGGAAGCCGTAGCCGGGATGAACGGCGTCGGCGCCCGACTCGCGCGCCGCACGCACATGCTCGGCGGGATCGAGATACGACGCAATCTCGACGAGGGCGTCCGCCGACTCGGCGTGGAGCGAGCCGCGGTCGTCGGGCGCGGCGACGGCGACCGTCTCCAGCCCCTCTGCGCGGCAGGCGCGGAAGACGCGCAGCGCGATCTCGCCGCGGTTGGCTACAAGCACTCGGCGCATGGCGACGGAGTTTATGCAGGCGTGGTTGCGACGACTTCTTGCGGAGCGCTTTACCTTTCGCGAGATGAGGGTGAAGATCGCCGCCGCGACCGCCGTGCTCGCTGTCGCCGCTGCAGGCACTGCGCGCGCCTCGACGACGCTGATCGTCACCGGCCATGGCTGGGGACACGGGGTCGGGATGAGCCAGTGGGGCGCATACGGATACGCGCTCCACGGCTGGAAGTACAAGCGGATCCTCTACCACTACTACCCCGGCACGACCCTGAAGAAGGAGGGCGAGCCGACTGTCCGCGTGCTCCTCGTCCAGGGCGCGAGCGTCGTGGTCATCGGCTGCGCGAAGCGGATCACGGTGAGCAACGGACGCGGCTTCAAGGCGCACCTTCCGGCGACGACGTACGGCCTCGGGCCGCGGCTTGCGCTGCCGGTACACCACCGCGCACACGTTCGCCCGTTCGCGCGCGGCTTCGCCGAGTTCACCTGCACGCGTGCGCCGCTCACGCTCGGCGGTCGTCCGTACCGTGGCCGCCTCGTCGTCCGCAGCAACGGGAGGACGCTCTCCGTCGTGAACGCGCTCGAGCTCGACGAGTACGTGCGCGGGGTCGTGCCGTCGGAGTCGCCCTCGCGCTGGCCGCTCGCGGAGCTCGAAGCGCAGGCCGTCGCCGCCCGCTCGTACGCCGTCACGCAGCTGAAGCCGGCCGCGCAGTACGACCTCGTGCCCGACGCGCGAAACCAGGTCTACGGCGGGATCAGTGCCGAACGCCCGCGCAGCGACAAGGCCGTGTGGAAGACGAAGGCGCAGGTCCTCACGTTCGACGGGCAGGTCGCCCGGACGTACTACTCCTCGAGCTCCGGCGGCCGCACCGAGGCGGTGCAGGATGCGTGGCCGGGCTCGGCTCCGATCCCGTATCTCCGCTCGGTCTCCGATCCGTGGGACACGTACTCGCCCAACCACGACTGGGGGCCGTACGCGTACTCCGCGAGCCGGCTCGGCGCGTTGCTCGGCGTCGGCGGGTCGATCAGGTCGGTGAGGGTGGAGCGGGACTCGAGCCTTCGCGCCTCGGCTGTGCGGCTGCGCCTTGCGTCGGGGAGGGTCGCAAGCGTTGGCGCGAGCCAGGTGACGAGCGCTCTCGGCCTTCGCTCGACGTGGTTCTCGATCGGTGAGCTCTCAGTCTCGACGAGCGCGCGGTCCGTCCTCTATGGCCGCTCGGTCCGCGTTGTTGCGCGGGCTCTCGAGGCGAAGTACGCGGTGCTCCAGGAGCAGCGCCGGGATGGCATCTGGCAGACGCTGCGCCACGTCCACGGCAGATCCGTTCTCTCCGTCGATCCCCGTGCGAGCACCGCGTTCCGCCTGCGCATCCCGGGCGCGAGTGGCACTGACGTGGACGTCGCGGTCCGGCCGCAGCTCAGGGTCGAGGCGCTCGGGCCGCACCTGCTTGGCGGCGAGGTGCTTCCGCGCATCGCCGGCCCCGTCGAGGTGTGGCGTCACGAGCGCGGCGCGTGGCGCGTCGTTGCCCACCCGTGGATCCTCCCGAGCGGGCAGTTCAGGACGCGGTTGCGTCTTCGCCCGACGGTCTACCGCATCACGGCGGGCGACGGCGCTTTCGCTCCGGCGCTGCGGCGCCTCGTGGTCACGCGGCGGATGCTCTCCAGCCTGAGCCGGTGAGCGGCGGTCCCGTCTGAGGAGCGGCAAGCAAGGATCTCAACGCGAGGCACAGGAGTTCGCCGCGGCGGTGTCGAGATCACCCGGCGAAGTGGATTGCGAGCCAGATGACGGCCGCCCCGGCGATGTTCATCACGCCGGTGAGCGCCTTCGGGTGGCGGTGATGGCTCTCGGGCAGTAGGTCGCTCGCACCGATATAGAGGAAGAAGCCGCAGAAGAGCGCGAGGAGGATGCCGAGCCCGACGTCCGAGAGCGTGAAGAGGTAGGTCGAGGCGACGCCCGCCAGGGGCGCGAGCGCATCGACCGCGAGCCACCGCAGCGCGTTCAGTCCACGCCCGCGGCTCCTGAGCACGACCGTCACCGTGTTGATGCCGTCCGAGAAGTCGTGGGCGAGGACGGCTGCCGCGACGACGGCGCCGACGGCGGTGGAGACCTTGAACGCGAGCCCGATGCCGACGCCGTCGAGGAAGCTGTGCAACGAGAGGCTTGCCGCTCCGAGGGCCCCGCTGCGTCTCGGGGCGTCGGTGTCTTCGTGATCCTCCGGATGCAGGAGGAGGATCCGGTTCAGGAACATGAAGCTGAAGAAACCGACTGCGACGAAGAGCGTGACGGTCGCTGGCGAGTAGCGCGGCGTGGCGAGGTTGAAAGCCTCCGGCAGCAGGTCGAAGAGCGCGACGCCGAGAACGGCACCGGCGCTGAAACCGAGGATGAGGTGGAGGCGGTCACGCCGGAAGAGCGCGAACGTGCCGCCGAGCATCGTCGCGGCGAACGCCGCTCCACCGAGAACGAAGGCCACGCGTCAGGCGATCCGCGCGGGACTGATAACGGGAACGGTTCTCATCCTCATCAACGGCTACTCTAGTGCGCATGGCGACCGCGTCGCAAGATCTCGCCGAACTGCTGCAACGCCACGGCATTCGAGTCACGACGAACCGGCTTCTCGTGCTCCAGGAACTCGCGCGCGAGCCTGACGATGCGACCGCGCAGGAGATCTGGGGCCGGCTGCGCGAGGGCCGCGCCACGACCGGGCTCGCCACCGTCTACCGAACTCTCGGCCTCCTGTACGACGCCGGACTGGTGGACACGCTCTCCCATCACGCCGGCGGCGAGCAGTGCTACCGGCTCTGCAGCGAAACACATCACCATCACCTCGTCTGTGACCGCTGTCATCGCGTCGTCGAGGTCGACCGCTGCGATCTCGAAGGCTGGGTGAACAAGGCTGCGAAGCGCCACGGCTTCATCGCGACCGATCATCGCGTCGAGATCACCGGCGTCTGCGCCGACTGCCGCCGCTCGCATTAGTTCGTCCGACTGGGAGCGCAAAGTTGCGCCGTGAGCTCTGCTGGGGACCCCATGCGGATTGCTGCGCGCGCGGCCATCGGCGTGATCGTGGTCGCTGCGGTCACGTTCGGCCTCTGGCAGGTGCGCGACGTCGTGATCCTGCTCGTCCTCTCACTGTCGATCGCCGCCGCGGTGCGCCCGGGCGTCGACCTGCTCAAGCGGTACCGCGTTCCCGAGGTGCTCGCGATCGGCGCCTTCGTGCTCGCCGGCGTCGGCTCGGTCGTGCTGTTCTTCTGGTTCGCGGTCCCGCCGGCGATCCATCAGCTGTCCGACGCGCTCTCACAGCCCACCGTCGGAGGGACAGGGCTTCGCCACAACGTCCTCGCGTGGCTGCAGCATGAGGTCCACAAGCTCCCGTCCGGCGCCTCGGCCATCCACCCGATTGCGACGTACGGCAAGCAGGCCACCAAGATCGTCGCCGCCGTCTTCTTCCTGCTCGCCGCGACGTGGTACTGGATCGCGGACGCCGAACGAATGCTCGATGCGGTCGTCGCGCGCGCGTCGTCCGGCAATCGCGAGCGCGTGCGGCGGACGGTGCTCGCGATCGAGGCGCGCCTGGGCAACTCCATGCGGCTCACATTCCTGATGCTCATCTTCGTCGCCGTCCTCCTCTCGATCGGGTTCTACGCGGTCGGCCTCCACTACTGGCTGCTCGTCGCCGGCAGCGTGGCGGTGCTGGGAATCATCCCCGTGGTCGGCCCGGTACTCGGAGTGGCTCTCGTCGGAGTCGTCGGGTTCTCCCAGTCGACGCACGTGATGGTGCTCGCGCTGATCGTCGTCGTCGGCTTCCGGCAGCTGCAGGACTACGTGATCAACCCGCACGTGATGGGGAAGTCGGTCGGGTTTTCGCCGCTCGTGACGCTCACGACGGTCTCGGTGGTCGGCTTGCTCTTCGGAGCGTTCGCGGTGATCCTCGCCATCCCGTTCACGTCGGCGGTGGCTACGCTCATCGACGTGTTCGTGCTTGGCCATGAGCCACCGCCGGAGGTGGAAGGAGCGCCGCGCCATGCTGCAGCTGCAGCGACTTAGCTTCCTCGCTGCCGCCCTCGGCGTTGCGCTCGCGGTGAGCGGTTGCGCGATCGGCGGCTCGAAGACGACGACCGTCACCGTGACGCGGACGGTGACGTCGCCCGCCGGGCCGAAGAAGCCTCCGGCTGCCGAGGCGGAGACCGCGAGCGTGAAGTACTTCGGGATCCCCGTCAAGGCCACGAAGCTCGACGCGAAGCGCTACGCGCTCAAGCTCAAGCCCGAGTTCTTCCTCGTCGGCGTGACGGCGAACGTCGCCTTCGCCGCGGGCCAGCAGAACACGTGCCAGCCGCTCGATTGCAAACCGGTGGAGGACGATCGCTGGGTGATCCCGGCCGGGACGCAGGACCTGCTGTTCGTCCTTCCCGCGAAGGCGACCGGGACGGTGCTCACGCTCAGCGGTCCGGAGCGGCAGATGCAGACGGCGAAGATCACCGCCGCCCAGTTGTCAGCGCTCGTCGGCGGAGCGAAGAAGCCGAAACTGATGGAGCCGCTCGACTCGGGGCTCTGGGTCACGGTGAACGTCGACACCGTGACGACGTTCGCGCAGCAGTTCCAGCCTTAGAACGTCAGCGACGGATGGTCACGCGCTGGCTCGCTTTGCGGGATGAGACCTTGTTGTTGTTCGCGTCGCCGTTGTAGGTAACGACCCAGTAGTACTTGCCGGGCGCCTTCGGCTTGTACCGAGCCGAGGTCGCGCCGCCATGCCGGAGCGGCTTTGTGCTCGTGAACAGTGGTTTGCCGGTCGCGCGCCGGTTCTTGTACAGCCGGAAGGTGACCTTCCCCGACGGGTGGTAGCCACCCGAGACCGTGGCCTTGTCCGCGATCTTCGCGCCCACCTTCGCGGAGGACGGAAGGCGCTTGGTCGAGAGAGACGGCGTGACCTTGGTCACGGTTACCGGCTCGTCTGCAGCGCCGGAAGGGGCCGGGCTGTTGTTGGCGTCGCCGTTGTAGGTGGCGACCCAGTAGTAGGTGCCGGCACGGGTCGTGATGTACGAAGCGGAGGTTGCGCTGCCGTTCGCGAGCGGCTCGGTGTCGGCGAACAGCGCGGTGCCGGTGCCGTCGGGGTTGGCGTAGAGATCTAAGGTGACCGTCCCGGTCGGGTTTTCTCCTCCGGTGACGGTTGCCTGGTCGGCGATCGATGACCCGACCTTGACGGACGCCGGTTGCTGCGTGGTCGAGATCGACGGCGTCGCCGTGGTCACGGTCACCGGTTCGTCGGCGGGGCCGGAGGCGGCGGTGCCGTTGTCCGTGTCGCCGTTGTAGGTGGCGACCCAGTAGTACGTGGCAGTCGCGGTGGTCGCGTACCCGGCGGAGGTCGCGCTGCCGGCCGAGAGTGGCTCGGTGTCGGTGTAGAGCGGCGAGCCGGTCGCGGTCGAGTTGTCGTACAGCCGGAAGGTGACTGTCCCGGTCGGGTTGTAGCCGCCGGTGACCTTCGCCTGGTCGGCGATCGAGGAGCCGACCGCCGCGGACGCAGGTTGCTGGGTGGTCGAGATCGACGGCGTCGCCGTGGTCACGGTCACCGGTTCGTCGGCGGGGCCGGAGGCGGCGGTGCCGTTGTCCGTGTCGCCGTTGTAGGTGGCGACCCAGTAGTACGTGCCGAGCGCGGTTGTCGCGTAACCGCTGGAGTTGGCGCTGCCGTTCGAGAGTGGCTCGGTGTCGGTGTAGAGCGGCGAGCCGGTCGCGGTCGAGTTGTCGTACAGCCGGAAGGTGACTGTCCCGGTCGGGTTGTAGCCGCCCGTGACGGTCGCGTGGTCGGCGATCGAGGAGCCGATCCCGGCCGACGCAGGTTGCTGGGTGGTCGAGATCGACGGCGTCGCCGTGGTCACGGTTACCGGTTCGTCGGCGGGGCCGGAGGAGGCGCTGAAGTTGTTGGCGTCGCCGTTGTAGGTCGCGACCCAGTAGTACGTACCGGTCACGGTCGTCCCGTACGTGCCCGATGTTGCGCTCCCGTTCGAGAGCGGCTCGGTATCGGTGTAGAGCGGTGAGCCGGTCGCGGTCGAGTTGTTGTACAGCCGGAAGATGACTGTCCCGCCTGGGTTGTCCCCGCCGGTGACGGTTGCCTTGTCCGCGATCGAAGCTCCGACTGTGGCTGACGCCGGTTGTTGCGTGGTCGAGATCGACGGCAACGCCTTGACGTCTACCGGCTCGTCCGCGGCCCCGGACGAAAGCGAGGGGTTGTTGGCGTCACCGTTGTAGGTCGCGACCCAGTAGTCCGTGCCGGGCGCGGACGTCGTGTATCCGGCGGAGGTTGCGGTGCCGGACACGAGCGGCTCCGTGTCGGTGAAGAGTGTCGTGCCGGTCGCGGTCGGGTTGTCGTACAACCGGAAGGTCACCGTCCCGGTTGGGTTGTCGCCGCCGGACACGGTCGCCTGGTCGGCGATTGCCGACCCGACCGTGGCGGACGCAGGTTGCTGCGTGGTCGAGATCGACAGCCCCGAAGAGAACACGTAGAGCACCCCTTTGCTGAGCGAGCGGCGCGGGGCGCCGGCGGCGATCGTCGACCCGCTGACCGCGACGCTCGCGCCGAGGTTGTCGTATGCGGCGCCGTCCGAGGCTGTCAGCTCGGTGGTCTGGGTGCCGTTCGTCCAGCCGCCGCCCGGCTTCTCCCACACGTACACCGCCCCCTGCGCTGAATGCTGGTTGACGGTGCGTTGGGGGGCGCCGGCGGTGATCGTGTCACTGCTCACGCTGACGCTCGAGCCGAGCTGGTCGGATGCGGCTCCGTCGGAGGCGGTGAGCTCGGCGGTCTGGGTGGCGTCTGTCCAGCCGGTGTTCGGCTTCGTGTACACGTACACCGCCCCTTGCGCTCCGTTGCTGCCGGGCGCGCCGGCCGCGATCGTGTCGCCGCTTACGGCGACGGTCCAGCCGAGAGCGTCGTATTCGGCGCCGTCGGAGGCGGTGAGCTCGGCGGTTTGGGTGGCGTCCGTCCAGCCGGCGCCGGGCTTCGCGAACACGTACACGGCCCCTTGGTCGATGTTGCCGCCGACGGCGCGTTGCTGGGAACCGGCGACGATCGTGTCGGCGCTGATCGCGACGCTCGACCCGAGCTGGTCGTCTGCGGCGCCGTCGGAGGCAGTGAGCTCGGCGGATTGGGTGGCGTTTGTCCAGCCGCCGGCCGGCTTGGTGTACACGTACACCGCCCCTTGCGCGGCGTTGTCGCCGACGGCGTGGGAAGGCGCGCCCGCGGTGATCGTGGGACCGTTTACCGCGACGCTCAGGCCGAGCTTGTCGTTTGACGCACCGTCGGAGGCGGTCAGTTCGGCGGTTTGGGTGGCGTCAGTCCAGCCGGCGCTCGGCTTCGTGAAGACGTACACCGCCCCTTGGCCGGAGTGACTGTTGATGAGGATGGCGCCGGCGACAATCGTGTCACCGCTCACCGCGACGCTCGATCCGAGATTGTCGTTTGCCGCGCCGTCGGAGGCGGTCAGTTCGGCGGTTTGGGTGGCAGTTGACCAGCCGCCGTTCGGCTCCGTGAACACGTACACAGCTCCCTGGCCGGAGTTGGCGCCAACTGCGTGGAATGGGGTGCCGGCGACGATCGTGTTGCCGCTTACCGCGACGCTCGCCCCGAGGTTGTCGCCGGCGAGGCGGTCGGAGGCGATGAGCTCGGCACTCTGGACGAACGGGTCGACCCGGACGGGG
>Ga0307373_10003548_pt1 | contig 27116 bp, 25 predicted proteins | sample OX2MG_FD_202534 | JGI IMG/M metagenome (GOLD analysis project Ga0307373, IMG submission 202534) | Soil microbial communities from Risofladan, Vaasa, Finland - OX-2 | ecosystem: Environmental > Terrestrial > Soil > Coastal area > Acid sulfate soil | place: Finland: Risofladan, Vaasa | collected...
GCGCCTGGTCCCCCTGACCAGCAGTGTTAACGCGCCAGTTCGACTATTAAGGTCATGCTCGACCCATTGCCGACATGACTAATAGCGAGGCACTAATGTTAATACCATCGGCGACGCTGCCAGTGATATTACAGTGCTCTCCGATAAAGCAAGAGCTGCGAATTCAGGGCAGCCTGGCAGATATAGCAAGCCGAAAAGGACCTACCGGGTCAGCGTGCGGCGGGGACTCCGAGCGGCAGCTCCGCGACCGTCCGTCAGGAACCGCGCTGCTCCGAGCGCTGCATCAGCAGGGCGGTGCTGACCCGGGCGATGAACGGCAGGCCAGGCTCGATTGAGCAGGCCCTGCCGCGACCGCGACCAGGCACTAGCCGCCCTCGGCATGCTGGGCACGCGGCCCTGATTCGCCAGCCACAGGCATTCAGGGCCGCTGCCCGACATAGAGGCAATGTGCACACCGCGGCCGACAGGCAGGGAGTGCCGTCAGGCCTTCGTCCCGCCCGCGGGACCGCCATTGTTCCGGTCAGCGAGAGGCATCGGCGTGACGGTGGCCGGCGGGGCTGACTCCGCGCTGAGGCCCTTCTTCACCGAGTCCAGGATCGTCAGGCCCTGCGCGACCAGCCCGGCCGCGATCTCGCTGAGGCCGTCCGCGCCGTTCAGCACGCTGAGGTTGGATCCGGCCAGTCCGGCTGCTGCCTCCTTGACGATCTGCGGCAGCTGCTCGATCAGCATCCGGTCCAGGGCGACCCGATTGTGCGACGCGGCCGCCTCCGCCTGCATGGTGACGCGCTGCGCGTCGGCCCTGGCCAGGATCTGCACCTTCTCGGCCTCGGCTTCCGCGGGCTTGATTACCTCGGCCACGAGCTGCCGCTCGCGCAGCTCGGCCTGCCGCTTGGCCAGCTCGGCCTGCGCCGCGAGCACCTCCATCTGCGCCTGAGCCTGGGAGAGCGGGCCGGCCTGCGCGGCCTGCGCCTGGGCCCGGTCGACCTCCGCCTTGTACTGGGCCTGGACCACGGCGGTCTGCCTGGCGTACTCGGCCTGCGCGCGCTGCGACTGCTGCTGCGCTTCGGCCGAGGCCTGATTGGCCTGTGCCTGGGCGATCTGCGCCTGCCGCTGGATCGCAGCGTTGTGCGGCGCGGCCATCGCGTCGATGTACCCGGTGTTCATGTCGTCGATGGACTGGATCTGCAGCGAGTCGACGGTCAGGCCGATCTTGGCCATCTCCCCCTTCGAGCCGTCCAGCACCTCGGTCGCCAGCTTCTGGCGCTCGGTCACGATCTCCTCGACCGTCATCGAGCCGATAATCGAGCGCAGGTGACCGGAGAAAATCCGGCCGGTCAGGGTGGACATCTGGTCCTGGTCCGAGAGGAACCGCTGACCGGCGTTGACGATGCTCTCATCGTCGTTGCCGACCTTGAACGCGATGACGGCACGGACGTTCAGCGCGATGCCCTGCTTGGTCACGCAGGTCTCGGTGACCTCCGACTCGCACATCGACAGCGTGAGGAAGTTCGCCTTCCTGATGAACGGGAGCACCATAGCGCCGTGGCCGGTCACCACCCGGAACGGCGCTCCGTTCTTGCCGTACTTACCGCCAGAAATCAGCATTGCCTCGTCGGGCCTCGGAACTCGGTAGCCGAGCATCTGTCATCTCCACATCGGGTTACGGCTGACGTGCGGAGTTGCCGCCCGTCAGGGTTTCGCTGTCAGGGGGTCAAGCGGGTCGGTCCAGGCACTCACGTCGACGGTGCGGGAGCCGCGTTCCTCGATGACGAGGACGGTGGTTCCCTTGGACAGGGGATCCGGTGACCAGGCTATGAACGCCTCCGATCCGCCCCGGATCTTCACGAGGACCTCACCAGGTCCCGCCTCGCCTCGGGTAGCGACGGTAAGAACGCCGATGCAGCCGATCGCCGACACATTCGCAACCACGCTCTGCCGCTCCTCATACCACGCCAGACCTCAACCTCAGGGTAGTCCCGCGCGAAGATCATGGGGACGCCGGAATACCCCGGCATCCGCACGCGTTACATCGCTCGTCGGTGTGTTGTGTCCCCCGGGCCTAACCCACTGCCTTCGCGGACTACCGTTCGGCTGGAGCCGCGTTGAGCCTTTCGCCGAGAGGCGACCTCACACCGGCCCTAGGCACGCCCTCGCGAGCACTCGCTCCCGGGGGCGCTGTCATGTCTGGCCCCTGAGCCTCCGGTCCGGTGAGCATTTCGCTGGCTATCGTCCTGCGCCGCGTGTTCAGATACTGCTGACCTCGGCTGGGCGTCCGTCGGCCACGACTGGCTGGCGGGTCATCAGGACCTTCGCGAGCAAGAACGCCGCCCTCGATGACGTGCCCGGCAACATCTGGACCTGGGCGTTCAACCCGAAGAACAGCAAGGCCACGACATGCACTACGACGGTCACCAGTGGACGGTCGTCGGCATCCCGGCGAACCTGGCCGCCGGCTCGATCATCCTGCTGCACGGGCCGCCTGCTCCTGGCGGCCGGCTAGACGGGTGCCTGCAGCTCGAGTGCCTCGGCACGGGCCGGCGGCTGAGAGTCCCACAGGTCGGCGACCAGGTCGGACCTGATGGCGGCGCAGGCCGGATCGCTCCACCTGCTGAACTGCTGCAGCGGGTCGTCGGTGAGGTTGTACAGCTCGCCCTCGCTGCCGTCGTGCACGTAGCCGGGGCGGTAGGCGGTGCACACCCAGCCGTCGCGGGTGATCGTGCGCAGGTGGACGTCGACTCCGAATAGGTCGCTGTCCCATTCAGTGAGAACGGAATCGAACCCGCGGCGGCCGGCATCGGCGTCGCTGACCGGGAGCACCCGTCCCTGCATCCAGCCTGCGGGCTCGATCCCGGCGATCGCGCTGAACGTCGGCGCGAGGTCGACCAGGCCGACCGGCCGGGTCACCACGTCCGGCGTGACCGCCGCGGACGGCGCGGGGCGCCAGATCAGAGGCAGCCGCATCAGCGCGTCTACGTGGTACGGGCCCTTGAAGAGCAGCCCGAAGTCGCCTTGCAGCTCGCCGTGGTCGGTCGTGAAGATCACGTCCACGTCGCCGGCCCAGCCGCGTGCCTCGATCGCGCGGAGCACCCGGCCGACCGCCTCGTCGATGAGCTCGACCTCGACGGCGTTGCGCGCGTTGACCTCGCGGACCTGATCGTCGGTGAGCGTCGCGGGAACCCAGGTCTTCGGCGCCTCGTAGTTCGAGACCAGCGTGCCGTCGTACCACATCCGCCAGTGCCTGGGCTTGGCGTCCAGGATCGCCTCGCGCTCGGCCCGGCTGGCCGGATAGCCCGCCGGGAGCGGCACGTCCCGCCAGTCGACCCTGGACAGCTCGGACTTCGGCGGGTCCCAGGGGTGGTGCGGGTCGGGGAAGCTCATCCAGCAGAACCAGTCGTCGCCGGCGGCGAGCGAGTTCAGCCAGCCGATGGTCCGGTCGGCGACCCAGTCGGTGTGGTACTGCTCGCGCGGGATCGGGTTGTCGTGCACCTGCGGGGCGCCGGTCGCGCCGCCGCCCGCCCCGTTGACGTTGTAGGCCGGGTCGAGCACCGGGTAGTACATCCCGATCGCCGACGGGTTGTTCTGCCAGAGCCACATCGTGTAGTGCAGCGGCGCGGCCGTTCCGTGGGTGGCGAACTCCAGGTGCTCGAAGCCGCGGTGCGGACCCGTGCTGCCGTCGGCCCACGGCTGCTCGACGGTCTCCGCGCCGAGCCGCGCGAGCGAGTTCTCGGTGAACCGGCCGAACGGGTCCAGGTACGGCTCGAAATGGGCCTTCCCGACCAGGGCGGTCCGGTAGCCGTGCCGCTGGAGCAGTGCGGCCACCGACGGGGCGTCGACCGGCAGCGGAACGCCGTTCATCCATACGCCGTGCGTGGTCGGGTGCTGGCCGGTCAGGATCGTGGACCGGGACGGCATGCAGACCACCGACTGCGGGACTGCTCGCTCGTACCGGATGCCAGCGGCGGCCAGGCCGTCGGCGACCGGGGTCCGCGCGACGGTGCCGCCGTTGCAGCGCAATGTGTCGTAGCGCTGCTGGTCGGTGGTGATGAACAGGATCTTGCGTCCCACTACGCCTCCTCGGCGGCCGCTGGTACCGGCTCGCTCTCTAGCTGCCTGCGCAGCTCATGCAGCGCGTTGCCGCAGGCGCCGCCGATCACCAGGGCGATCGTGTCCGGCTCGCAGCGGGTCTCATACCGGACCATGCTCCGGTCGTCGCCGGCTCCGGTGACCTCGATCGAGCCGAGGTGGTCCTTGATCAGCGGCGCGGTGATCCGGTACTCGAAGACCCGGCGGACCGGATCGTTGGTCACGATCTCCTCGGGCATTGTCAGGCCGCTGGCGGTAGTGATCACCCGGCTGGCCCCGTTAACCTCCGCTGTCACTATCCCGGGGAACCAGGTGCTGATCGCCGCCGGATCGCCGATCGCCCGCCAGACGTCCTCGGGGGTGCGGGCGATCACTATCTCGCGGCGGACCAGCGCCATCCGCTGCCCTCCTGAACATTTGACAGATGCCGTGACACAATCTACGGTGGCCCGAGACAGGGCCGCAAGGGCCGGGCGCGTGCCATCGTGGCCGCTAGCAGGCGCCACGCACGGAGAGGTCCCCTGGGATGAGCGGGCCGCTGATACTCGACTCACTGCAGCGGCGCATGCGGGCCATGCACTCGCTGTACGACCAGGCTGTCAGCTCGATGAGCCTCGAGCACGTGAATCACTTCGAACGCGACGGCGTGCTACCGATCGCGTTCTCGCTGTTCCACGCCACCAACATCGAGGACGCCTCGTTCATGCTGATCACCGGCGTGCCGCCGATCTGGGATGACCGGTGGCAGGCGCGCGTGGCAATGGCGGTCAATGACCACGGCAAGCACCTGACGGTGGCGGAGATGGTGCATCAGCGGATCGGCGGCTACGCGGCGTTCGGCGAATACCAGCGGGCCGTTTTCGACCGGACCGAGGCGCACCTGGACGGACTGGATCCGGCTGACCTCGGGCGGATCGTCGTGCGGCGGCCGTTCCCGCCGGAGATCGATAGCACCTACAGCGCCCGGGTAGCCGGACCGGAAGGAATCACTGTGCTGGACGCCTTCGAGTGCTGGCTGTATCAGCACGGGCTGCGGCACATGGGGGAGATCGAACTGGCCCGCGGCCTGGTCGGGCTCGGCGGGATGACGTCCTTAATGGCCGCGACGGTTCACTAGCCGGGCCGGGCCTGCCGGGCCGGGCCTGCCGGGCCGGGCCTGCCGGGCCGGGCCTGCCGGGCCGGGCCTGCCGGGCCGGGCCTGCCGGGCCGGGCCTGCCGGGCCGTAGCGTGCGTGATCGCATCGCGGGGTAGATCTGCCGATGTGATCCAGGAGCCGGGGAGCCGGGGCGGGCAGGGGGACCCACGGCCGCCGTCCGGAACTGAGCCTCCGGTGCCTGCTGACGGCGAGAACCCGGCGCGGCGGGTCCAGCGCGGATTCGAGCGCATGCTGACGCTGTCGCGGCTGCTGGTGCTCATCCCGGTCATCTTCCTGCTGCTCGACGCGGCGGGATCGTTCGTGTACGGAAGCGACATCCTGGTGCGCTCGGCCACCGGCCTGATCGGCGAGCCAGCGAAGATCGGCGGCCGGCTGGGGTTGTTCCTGATCGTCATGGACACCTTCCTGGTCGGCGCGACGCTCATGATTGCGGCGTTCGGGTTCTACGAGCTCTTCATCATCAAGGGCGAGCGGGAGGGCCGCAGGTACTGGCTGCCCGGCTGGCTCAAGATGCGCGACCTGGATGACCTCAAGGCCCGGGTCGTCTCGATGCTGATCCTGGTGGCCGCGATCACGTTCGTCGACCGCACCGTCGAGGCTCACGACGCGCAGGCGGTCCTGTTCCTCGGCCTCGGCATCTCGATCATCATTGCCGCCCTGACCGCGTTCTTGTGGTTCGGCAAGCGCAGGTCCACGGCGGTCGCGCCGGCGGCCGATGCATTGGTGGCCGCAGCCGCGCCTCCGGCTGGCCCGGCCGCGCGAGCGGCTAACCCGACCGCACCTCCGGCCGACCCGCCCGCGCCGGCGGCGAGCGACATCGCAGTGCCTGCGGAGGCCGAACGCGCTTCTGGCGAAGTTGCTCCGCACCCAGCTGTCCGCGCGAGCCGACGGCGAGCCAGAGTGGTGGTGCTGCTTGGTAGTTCGAGGCGCGAGGGCAGCTGGAACGCGTCTTCCAGCACCGACGTCATCGCTTTCGCCGGCTGGGCGCGGATCGACCTGACGGAGGCCGACGTGCGAGGCGAGCAACTGAAGATCAGGGTGATCTCCATACTCGGGCTGGTATCGATTGCCGTGCCGCCGGACATGGCCGTTGCCGACTCGGGTCTGGCGCTGCTCGGCAGCCGGTCAGTCCGCGGCGGAAGCGCCGGGTCCGGCGAGCCTGGCGCGCCTGGGCTAGTTCTCTCGGGCGCGTGCATTCTCGGAGCCCTCCGAGTCCGTCACAAACCCTAACGAACCGGCCCGCAGGCCCCAGCGACCACCCGGCGACGTAGCGAGCCGCTTCGCAGGCCACAACCACGCCGTCCGGCGACGTAACGCGACTTTCGTGGCCGCAAGTCGCACATACCGGGCGAGATTATGATGCCAAATCGTGAAATGTGGTCGGCGGCGGCAGAACGATGTGGCTGCCGGGACGCGCATGGATTCGCCCCACGGGGCTGGACCAGGGCTAGACCAGGCCGGCGATTCCCTGGATCACCAGCAAGACCCCGATCAGGCCCACCGCGCCGACGAGCACGGCTTTCCCGTGACGGCGCAGCCAGGCCTCTGCCTCCTTGAGCTTGCGCACGGTGAGCTCGGGCGCGATCAGATAGGCCACCAGCGGCAGCCAGGCGAGGGACAGCGTCAGCATGATGATCATCGCCATCGCGCCGATGGTCGCGGCCACGCTGGCCTTCGAGCTGGCGACCACCTGGACGGCCGCAAGGAATGTGAGTGACGGCCCGAACATGACGACCCCGGCCAGGAACGCCTTCATCGGCCGTGGTTCGGCGGACAGCCGGTCGATGAGACTGGGCTTCTTCGGTTTCCTGGCCTTCGCCGGATCGGGTTTCTTCGGCTTGCGGCGGTAGATCACGACGGCGGCAACGATCGCCACGACGCCGAGCGCCAGTCGCAGGCCGTACCTGGTGTGCTGATGAGTGGGAAGGCTCAGCCCGCTGTCCCGGATCGCGAGAAGGGCGGCTGTTCCGACGATGGTCACGATTACGAACCCGCCGACGACGTAGACGACCGTGACCCGTCCCGGCCGGGCCGAGGCCAGGTACAGCCCGGCGATCAGCAACGCTGGCGGGTAGAACGCGGCCACCAGCGCAAGCCCGGCGGCCTGCTCAAACATCGCCCGCCCCGCCCGGTGCCACGCCGCCTCTGCCCACCACCCCATCCCGAGCCGCACCGTCCAGGTCCAGGCGGCGGACGATCTCGTCGGCGGTCGCCTGGGGCTGGTCCTGAACCGGCACGAGCAGCACGGCGGTCTCGTCGGGCGCAGGCGGATCCAGGTCGGCGAACTGGCTGTCGAGCAGGTCAGGATCGAAGAAGTGACCGTGCCGCCCGGCCAGCCTCCTCGCCGCGACATCCCGGTCGATCTGCAGGAACGCGATCCTGGCGGCCGGATGATCGGCCAGCAGCAGGTCCCGGTAGCGGCGCTTCAGCGCCGAGCATGCCAGGATCGCCGGCTGGCCGTCGGCGATCCGCTCGTCCATGCTCTCGCCGATCGCCCGCAGCCACGGCATCCTGTCCTCGTCGGTCAGCGGCTCGCCGCGGGCCATCTTGGCAATGTTCGCGTCCGGGTGCAGCAGGTCACCGTCGGTGAACGGCCAGCCCAGCCGTCCGGCAAGCAGCGCGCCGACCGTCGACTTGCCGCTTCCCGACACCCCGGCCACGATCAGGATCACCGCGCAAGGCCCCGGCTCGGCCTCATGGCCGCAGTGAGAACGGCGGGTAGCGATCGGTGATCAGGACGAGCGCGTACCCCACGACCCGGTTGTGCCAGCGGACCACGCCCTCCACGTAGTCGAAGATCCCCCGCGGATAGCGCCCGGTAAACAGGATCGCGAACCAGGCCACGATCACCGCGAAGAACGCGCCGATGTCCAGGAAGAACAGCACGATGTAGTGCGGGATCGCGAGGAACCACTTCACCAGCGGCAGGAACCTGTTCAGCTCGGCTGGCATCTGCGGGTACCGATAGTCCAGGTGCACCGACTGGTGCTCGTCGGTCGACGGGTACTGGTCGTCCATCAGCAGGACGTAGATGCCGACCCGGTTGCTGAACCGCTGGAGCTCGAGGTTCCAGTCGAACCACCACCTGGGGTACTTGAGCCGGAACAGGATCATCAGCAGCGGGCCGAGGAACAGCAGCCCGCCGGCTCCGGCGACCACCACCCTGCTGTCCGTCGACGACTGCCAGGTCTGCCCGGAGACAGTACCGAGCACGATAGCGATCGGAATGACCGTGAAGATCCGGAAGAACGTCGTCAGCCGGTTCAGCGGCCGGTCCGGATAGTCGACGGAGAACTGCACCGGATACCAATTCTGATCCGTTGCCGTCACCATGTGAATCTCCTCTCTGACTGATACCTGTCCAGCCTGGTCACCGTGCGGTCGTCAGCACTTCGACGTTGCCGGCCCCGTGATCGAGCTGGTAGTCGAGGTTGATGGCGGCGCCGATCAGCGCCAGGTGGCTGAATGCCTGCGGGAAGTTGCCGAGCTGCTCGCCGGTCTGGCCGATCTCCTCGGAGTACAGGCCGAGGTGGTTGGCGTAGGTGTGCATCTTCAGGAACGTCAGCTCCGCGTCCTGGAGCCGGCCCGCCCTGGCCAGCGCGTCGACGTACCAGAACGTGCAGAGCGAGAACGTGCCCTCGCTGCCGCGCAGCCCGTCAGGCGTCATGCTCGGGTTGTACCGGTAGACCAGGCTGTCGGAGACCAGCGTGTCGTCCATGGCCTTGAGCGTGGACAGCCACATCGGGTCACGCGACGCGACGAAGCCTTGCAGCGGCATCAGCAGCAGCGACGAGTCGAGCACGTCGCTGTCGTAATGCTGGGTGAATGCCTTGAGCTTGGGGTTCCAGGCGCGGTCCATGATCTGGTTGTAGATCCGGTCGCGCTCCATGATCCACCGGCCGACCTGCGCGGGCCTGGCGTGATGCTCGGCGATCCTGATCGCCCGGTCGAGCGCGACCCAGGACTGGAACCGCCCGTAGGTGAAGTCCTTGCGGCCGCCCCTGGTCTCCCAGATCCCCTCGTCCGGCTGGTCCCAGTGCTCGGAGAGCCAGTCCATCATGTCGGCGACGCACAGCCAGCCCTTGTGCGGGATCGAGAAGCCGCTCTGGTCGGCCAGGTAGACGGCGTCCATCGCCTCGCCGTAGATGTCGAGCTGCAGCTGGTCGGCGGCGCCGTTGCCGACCCTCACCGGCTGTGCGCCGCGCCAGCCCTCGAAATGCTTCAGTTCCTCCTCGGTCAGATCCGACGACCCGTCGACCCGGTACATGATCTTCAGCGGGCCGGAAGTGTCGCCCGCCTGCTCGTTCACGCGGTCCCTGAGCCAGAAGCCGAACTTCGCGGCCTCCTCCGTGTAACCCAGGCCGAGCAGTGCGTAGATAGAGAACGACCCGTCCCGTACCCAGGTGAACCGGTAATCCCAGTTCCGCTCGCCGCCGGGATCCTCGGGCAGCCCGGCCGTGGCGGCGGCGACCGGCGCGCCGGTCGGGTTGTAGGTGAGCAGCTTCAGCGTCATCGCCGAGCGGGACACCATCTCCCGCCACCTGCCGGTGTAGGTGCTCTTGTTCAGCCAGTCGCGCCAGAATCCGGTCGCCTGGCCGAGCATGCGCTCGAGCTCGCTCGGCTGCATCCGCTTCGGCGGCCCGGTCATCGACTCGATGACGACGCCGGCTGTCTCGCCTTCGCGCAGCGTCCACGACGCTCGCAGGCCGCTGCCCGCGCGCTTCAGCGCCGAGCCGTTCTTCGCGGCATCCCCGCTGCCGACCATGGTCACGGTGAGCCGCATGCCGTCGGACCCGGTGATCTCAGCGCCGTGGGCAGACAACTCTGTCTTGTGCTTGGCACGCCCGTAGTCGAACCTCGGCTGGAGGTCCATCCCGAATCGCATCGTCCCGCGGGGAATCCGCAGCATCCGGACCAGCTTGTGCTTGTCGGTCGCGCGCCCGGTCAGCGGCGGCATGAAGTCGATTACTTCCCCGACGCCGTCTGCCGTCATGAACCGGGTGACGAGCACGGCCGAGTCCGGCAGGTAGAGCTGCTTGGTGACGTAGTCCGTGCGCTCCGGAGCGATCTGGAAGTGTCCGCCCTTGTCCGCGTCGAGCAGCGAGGCGAAGATGCTCGGCGAGTCGAACCGCGGGCAGCAGAACCAGTCGATGACCCCCTGGTCGGTGACCAGGGCGGTCGTCTGCAGATCGCCGATCAGCCCGTGGTCGGCGATGTTCGGGTAGCGGTCCAATGTCGTATCCCCCCGTGGATGTTCGATGTCACCTGAGCCGCTCGGCTAGGTGGTCGGCGACCCGGATCGCGTTGGCCATCACCGTCAGAGCCGGGTTGACCGCGCCGATGCTCGGAAAAATGCTCGCGTCGGCGAAGTAGAGGTTGTCGAGCTCATGTGCCTTGCAGTTGATGTCAGCCACTGAAGTCAAAGGATCGGCGCCGAAACGGCACGTGCCCGCCTGATGTGCCACGCCGGCGATCGGGATGCTCATGTCCATGTAGAAGTTCTTGGACAGGACATGGTGAGCGGCCAGCCCGGTCTTGTTCAGGATCGTCTTCAGTTCCTGGTAGAGGCCGTCGGTCTCGGCCGCGTTGGTGAACTGGTACGACAGGTGGATGTTCCCGTCGCCGTCGACCGTCACCCGGTTACCCGGCTTCGGCAGGTCCTCCGTGGTCAGCCAGATATCGACGCTGTGGCGTGCCACCTCTTCCAGGCTCCAGTGCGGCGCGAGCTTGGTCAGCGCGGGCTCCTCGCCCTTCATCGCTCCCGGGTTGGACTTGCCGAGCATCTGGATGTTGCCGAGCGGCGCGCGCGAGCCGTCCTGCAGGTAGAAGTCGTTGAGACCGAGGGTCTTCTGGTAGACCGTCTCGTTGGGCTCCTTGGCCAGCGCCGCGACCGCCTTGCTGTTGTGGAACATGTAGTTCCGTCCGACCTGGTCGGACCCGTTGGCCAGGCCGCCCGGATGGGTGTCAGAAGCGGACCGCAGGCAGATCCTGGCGGTGTTGGCGGCGCCGGCCGCGAGCACGACGATGTCGGCGCTGTAGCTCTCCTGCTGGCCGGCCCGGTTCACCACGACCCCGGTGACGACGCGCCCGGACGGATCGGTCCGCAGCTGGCTCACCTCGGCGCCGACGAGCAAGGTGACGTTGGGCAGCCCGAGCAGCGGCCGGACGGCGATCACCTCGGCGTCGCACTTGGCGTGCACCAGGCACGGGGAGCCGTCCACCCACGCGCAGCGGATGCAGTCACTGGCCGCGCGATGGTCCTCGTTGAGCAGGATCCCGCACGGCGCGTGGAACGGGTGGTATCCGGCCGCGGCCAGGTCATCCGCGAGCTGCTGGATCCGGGGCTCGTGCGACACGGGCGGCCACGGATACTGCCTGGAGACCGGGCCCTCGGTCGGGTCCTCGCCGTGGTTGCCGTGCACCTGGTACAGCCATTCGGCCCGGGTGTAGTAGGGCTCGAGGTCGCCGTAATCCAATGGCCAGGCCGGCGAGAGCCCGTCGGAGAACTTGATCTCCCCGAAGTCGGCCGGGCGCAGCCGGTAAAGCGCCGCGCCGTACATCTTCGTAGCCCCGCCCACGAAGTAATGCACCTGCGGCTGGAACGGCGTGCCGTCGCTGTCGTACCAGGTGTCGGGTGATATGTACCTGCCGTCGACGAAGACCGCAGTGGAGTCCCAGTTCGCCAGTTCGCGCGGCAGGAAGTCACCGCGCTCGAGCAGCAGGATCTTCTTGCCGGAAGGCGCGAGGGTGTGGGCCAGCGTCCCGCCGCCCGCTCCGCTGCCGACGATGATCACGTCATACCGATCGGTCATGGCCTGAACATGCCCGCCGCCGGGGAATTACACATCACCCAGCGCGGGTGGTGCCAAGGCGATCACCAGCAGGAACGGTAATGTCCAGGCGGGGGAGTCGCCGCGTGGAGTCAGGCGCGGCGAATCACGGTCGGGGGGCCTTGTGACGCTGGATCTAGCGCGCTGGCAGTTCGCGCTGACGTCCATCAACCATTTCTTTTTCGTGCCCGTCACCATCGGCCTCGCCTTCCTGACCGCGCTGCTCCAGACCGCCTGGTACCGGACCAGCAAGCCCGAGTACCTGCGGCTGACCAGGTTCTTCGGCACGCTTCTGGTCATCAACGTGGCGGTCGGAGTGGTCACCGGATTGGTGCAGGAATTCGAGTTCGGGATGAACTGGTCCGCCTACTCCCGGCTGGTCGGCGACATTTTCGGCGCGCCGCTCGCGATGGAAGGCCTGATCGCCTTCTTCCTCGAATCGACCTTCCTCGGCCTGTGGATATTCGGCTGGGACCGGCTGTCCAGGCGGGTCCACCTGCTGGCGATCTGGCTGGTCGCGCTCGGCACGGTGCTGTCCGCCGCGTTCATCATGGCGGCCAACTCGTGGATGCAGCACCCGGTGGGCTACGCGATCAGCAAGGCGACGGGACGGCCGCAGCTCAACGACATCTGGGCGGTGCTCACCAACCCCGTCTTCGGCTGGGGTTACCTGCACGTCATCGTCGCGTCCCTGGTGACCGCGTCCGCGGTGATGCTCGCGGTCTCAGCCTGGCAGCTTCGCAAGGTCGCGGCCCGCGCGGATCCTGACGGGCCGGCGAGTCAGGAGAATGCGGCGGTTCAGGAGAACAGGGCGGTGTTCGGCTTCTCGCTGCGGCTGTCCCTGATCGTGCTCGTCCCGGCGGTCATCCTGGCGCTCGTCGTCGGCAGCGAGCTTGGCGTCATCGAGGCCAGGTACCAGCCGATGAAGATCGCGGCGGCGGAGGCGCAGTGGACCACATGCCAGCCCTGCTCGTTCTCGCTCTTCCAGATCGGCGGCGGCAACGACGACCACACCCCGACCCAGATCATCCTGATCCCGCACCTGCTCTCGCTGCTGGCCACCAACTCGTGGAACGGCAAGGTGATCGGCCTCACCCCGCTGCAGGCTCAGTACGCGAAGAAGTACGGTCCCGGCGACTACGTGCCCAACGTCTTCATTCAGTACTGGTCCATGCGGGTGATGGCCTACGCCGCGACGCTGGTCCTGCTGCTCGGGCTGTGGGGGCTGTGGCTGATGCGGCGCAAGACGTTCGCCGCGTCCCGCTGGTTCCTGCTCGCCGCCACCTGGGCGGTGATCCTGCCTTTCCTCATGAACACGGCCGGCTGGCTGCTGACCGAGAGCGGCAGGCAGCCGTGGATCGTGCAGGGCATCCAGCTGACCCGCAGCGGCGTGTCCCCGTCGGTCAGCTTCACCGACGTCGTGATCAGCATGGTGGTGTTCGGCCTGCTCTACACCGCGCTCGGAGTGCTCGACGTCGTACTGATGGTGCGCTACTCGCGGCGGGAGATCGCGCCGGCGCCGGCTCCAGTCGATACGCAGTCCCGCGTGCCGTCGATGCTCTACTAAGGAGTGGTATGAGATGACGCTCGTCTCGTTCTGGTTCCTGCTGATCGCCATCGTCTGGACCGGGTTCTTCATCCTCGAGGGATTCGACTTCGGCGTCGGCATTCTGCACGGCGTGGCCGGCCGGACCGAGGCTGGCCGGCGTGCGGCGATCAACACGATCGGGCCGCTGTGGGACGGCAACGAAGTCTGGCTGATCGTCGCCGGGGCGGCGATGTTCGCCGCCTTCCCCGGCTGGTACGCGACCATGTTCTCCGGCTTCTACCTGGCGCTGGTCGTGCTGCTCGGCGCGCTGATGGCACGCGGCGTCTCGTTCGAGTACCGGGGCAAGCGCGCCAGCGCGACCTGGCTGCGCAGCTGGAGCGCCGCGCTGACGATCGGCAGCGTGCTCGTGCCGGTGCTGATCGGGGTGGCGCTCGGCGATCTGCTGCACGGCCTGCCCATCGACGCCAGCCACGAGTACACCGGCTCGTTCTGGGCCCTGCTCCAGCCGTACGGCATCTTCACCGGCGTCACGCTGCTCGCCATCTGCGTGACGCACGGCGCCACCTTCCTGGCCATCAAGACCACGGGCGACGTCCGCGCCAGAGCCGTGGCGATTGCCCGCCAGTCGGCTCCGGTCACCGGCCTGGTGGTGCTCGCCTTCGCGCTGTGGACCCACGCGATCGCGGGCAAGGGGCTGCTGATCAACCCCATCGAGATCATCGCGATCCTCGCCGTCTTCGGTGCCGCCTGGCTAGCACAGGCGAACCTGGAGGGCTGGGCCTTCGCCGCGACCACCCTCGCGATGGCGACCACCGTGCTCTCGATCTTCAGCGAGCTTTACCCGAAGGTCATGGTGTCGAGCACGAATCCGGCCTACAGCCTGACCATTCACAACAGCGCGTCAGGCTCGTACTCGCTGAAGGTGATGACGGTCGTGGTCGCCATCTTCCTGCCGGTCGTGCTCGCCTACACCGCCTGGACCTACTACGTGTTCAGGCGGCGCCTGAGCGACAAGGATTTCGGCGTGCAGCAGACAGCCCACTGAGAGGGTAGTGATCATGACCGCAGCATCCGGCCAGGCCGACGCGCTTGTCATCTTCGGCGCCACTGGCGACCTCGCGAAACTCGAGACCTTCCCTGCCCTGGTCGGCCTGGTCGATCGCGGGGTGCTCGACATCCCGATCATCGGCATCGCCAAGAGCGGCTGGGGGCTTGATCAGTTCCGCAACTACGCGGCCGACTCGCTGCGCCATAACGGCATCGACCCGTCCTCGCCTGCCGCGGTCAAGATGCTCGGGCTGCTCAAGTACATCGACGGTGACCTGACGGCGAGCGCCACCTACGATCAGATGGCCGCCGAGGTCGGCCCGGGCAAAAAGGTGCTCTACTACCTGGAGGTCCCGCCCCCGCTGTTCGGCCGGATCGCCGACGGGATCGCGGCGGCGGGCCGCGCCAGCGGCTCGCGGGTCATGGTCGAGAAGCCGTTCGGTCACGATCTGGCGAGCGCCCAGGAACTGAACACGACGATGCACCAGCACTTTCCCGAGGACGACATCTACCGGGTGGACCACTGGCTCGGCCTGGACCCCGTCGAGAACATGCTGTTCGTCCGGTTCGCCAACTCGATCGTCGAGCCGCTGCTGAACCGGACCCACGTGCAGAGCATCCAGATCACCATGGCCGAGGCCTTCGACGTCTCCGACCGCGGCGCGTTCTACGACCGGACCGGCGCCATCAGGGACGTGCTCCAGAACCACATGCTCCAGGTGCTCGCCTCGGTACTGGCCGAGCCGCCGGACGACCGCGGCCTCGATCCGTGGCGGACCTCGAAGGCCACCGTCGTCTCCGCGCTGTCGCCGCTCACCCCGGAGACCGCCGTCCGCGGGCAGTACGAGGGCTACCACGACGTCCAGGGGGTCGATCCGCACTCGACGGTGGAGACCTACGTGGCCGTGCGGCTGGCCCTGAATTCCTGGCGCTGGGCGGGCGTCCCGATCCTGATCAGGGCCGGCAAGTGCCTGCCCGTCACCGCGACCGAGGTCAGCATCAGGTTCCGGCGTCCCGCGAGCGATGTCTTCGGCCTCCAGCCAGGCGGCGGAACCGTCAACGCCCTGCACTTCCGGATCAACCCGGCTACCAGCGTCAGCTTCATCCTGGCAGGCAAGAAGCCCGGTGCTGGCTGGCGGCCTCAGATGGAGACGCTGACCTTCGCCGAGCAGCCGGCTGCGGATATGCGACCCTATGACCGGCTGATCGGGGCCGCGCTCGGCGCGGAGCGCGGCCTGTTCGCCCGGCAGGACACGGTCGAGGCGGCGTGGCGGGTCGTCGATCCCGCGCTCGGCGACGCGGTGCCCGTCCACCACTACGCCAAGGGCAGCTGGGGGCCGAAGGAGGCCGACGCGCTGCTGGCCAACGGGGATACCTGGTTCGACCCGGAGGGCTAGGCCAGCCAGGGGCCTGCGAGCGATAACCGGGTGGGGGGTCTCGGGGGATGGACAGCAAGGCGCGGCACCGTGTCGTGATCGTGGGCGGTGGCTTCGCCGGGCTCTTCGCCGTGCGGGCGCTGCGGCGTGGCCCGTTCGCGATCACGCTGATCGACCAGAGCGAGCACCATCTTTTCCAGCCGCTGCTCTACCAGTGCGCGACGGGCATCCTGTCGGAAGGCCAGATCACGTCACCGCTGCGCCGGGTGCTGCGGCACGAGGCGAACGTCGAGTGCGTGATGGCGCGGGCCGTCGACGTGGACGCCAGAGCACGCAAGGTGATCTGCCACCGGCCGCTCGGATCCCGGCTTGAGGCGGACTACGACTACCTGATCGTGGCGGCGGGGGTCGAGCAGTCCTACTTCGGTCACGACGAGTTCAGGCCGCTGGCGCCCGGGATGAAGACGGTTGCCGACGCACTGACGATCAGGCGCCGGGTATTCGGCGCGTTCGAGATGGCGGAGACCGCGGCCGACGCCGAAGAACGGAGCCGGTGGCTGACCTTCGCCCTGGTCGGCGCCGGCCCGACGGGCGTCGAGCTGGCGGGCCAGATCCGGGAACTGGCCACGAAGACGCTCCGCGAGGAATTCAGGCGCGCTCACCCGGAAGACGCCAGGGTGCTGCTGTTCGACGGCGGGACCGAGCCGCTCGCCTCCTTCGGCGAGAAGCTCTCCGCGCGGACTAGCGACGCGCTCCGCGCGCTCGGGGTGGAACTGCACATGGGCTCAACCGTGACCGATGTCTTCCCCGGCGGGCTCAAGGTCGCCGATCACCAGGGCCAGGAGACGAGCTTCGACGCGGCCACGGTGCTGTGGACGGCCGGCGTGGCCGCGCCGCCGTTCGCGACCGCGCTGGCCAAGGCGACCGGCGCCGAGCAGGACCGGGCCGGGCGGATCAGCGTACAGGACGACCTGACGATCGCCGGCCACCCGGAGATCTCGGTGGCCGGCGACATCATGAGCCTGCGCAAGCTGCCCGGCGTCGCCGAGGTCGCGATGCAGGCCGGGCACTACACCGGCCGCAGGATCAGGCAGGAGGTGGCCGGCCAGGACCAGGGCGGCCCGTTCCGGTACCGCGATCTCGGCTCGGCCGCCTATATCGCCAGGGGCCGCGCCGTCGTCTCGGCCGGGCACTTGAACCTGAGCGGATTCGTCGGCTGGGTGTTCTGGCTGTTCATCCACATCGCGTTCCTCACCGGGTTCCGCAACCGGATTGGCGCGCTGCTGACCTGGTGGGTGGCCTTCACCCGCGATATCAGGCGCGAGCGCGCCTTCACCGCACGCGAGGTCGGCCTGATGCCGACCATCTACTCCCAGGCCGACGGCGGTCCGGAACCGGGGAGCGACGGCCATTAGCGCAGCGTCATCAGTGACGGGGCGGCGGCTGATGGCCGCGTCGGGCCAGGCGCGCGGCTACCTGATCGTGACGGCCCTGCTCGGTCTGGTCGTCACCGGCCTGATCCTCGCCCAGGCCGGCCTGCTTGCCCATGTCCTGGCCAGCGCGGCATCCGGCCGCGGAGCCGCGGCCCTGCACGGAAGCCTCGTGGCCCTGCTCGCCGTCGTGGTCGGGCGGGCCGCCGCGGTCCAGGCCGGCGAGGTCGCGGCACTGCGCGGCGCCGCCGCGGTCAAGGAGCGGCTGCGGTCCAGGCTGGCCCGGCATGCCCTGCACCTCGGGCCGGCCTGGCTCGGGCGGCAGCGGCCGGGCGAGCTCACGGCACTGGCGGCCGGCGGCCTTGACTCGCTCGATCCGTACTTCGCCAGGTACCTGCCCCAGCTGATACTGGCCGTCGCCGTGCCGGCCGCCGTCCTGGCCACGGTGACCTCGGCCGACTGGATCTCGGGCCTGATCATCGCGGTCACGCTGCCGCTGATCCCGCTGTTCGCCGCGCTAGCCGGGCTGCAGACGAAGGCGCAGACCCGCCGGAGCTGGCAGCTTCTCGCCCGGCTGAGCGGGCATTTCCTCGACGTCGTCCAGGGCCTGCCGACGCTGAAGGTCTTCGGCCGCGCGGCGGCACAGGAGCGGCTGATCGCCGAGGTGACCGACGAGTACCGAGCCAGCGTGATGGCCACGCTGCGGATCGCGTTCCTGTCGGCTCTCGTGCTCGAGCTGTCGGCGTCGCTGGCGACCGCCCTGGTCGCGGTCGAGGTCGGGCTGCGGCTGCTCTACGGGCACCTGGACTACCCGACGGCGCTGCTCGTGCTGCTGGTCACGCCCGAGGCTTACCTGCCGCTGCGCAACGCGAGCGCGCAATTCCACGCCAGCGCCGACGGGATCACCGCCGCGGGCCGGGTATTCGAGATCCTCGACACGGACGTTCCGCGCGGCCTGGCGGTGCCGGGCCGGCCGGCCGCTCCTGACCTCCGGTCACAGACCATTATCTTTAACGGGGTCAGCGTGGCCTATCCCGGCCGCCCGAGGCCGGTCATCGACCACCTCGACCTGACGATCAGCCCGGGCGAGCGGATCACGCTCACCGGTCCGAACGGAGCGGGAAAATCGACCATCCTGGCCGTGCTGCTCAGGTTCGTCGCCCCGGCAGGCGGATCCATCAAGGTCGGGACCGCCGATCTGACCGCCATGGCGGCCGATCTGTGGCGCGGTCAGGTCGGCTGGCTGCCGCAGCGTCCCGCGCTGTTCCCGTGGTCGGCAGCCGAGAACATCGCGCTGGGCGAGCCGGGAGCACCCAGGGCGGCGGTCGAGCGGGCGGCGACCCTGGCCGGGGCAGCTGAGTTCATCTCCGAACTCCCCGACGGGTACGACACGGTGCTGGACGAGCGGGCACTGCGCCTGTCGGCCGGCCAGCGGCAGAAGATCGCGCTCGCCAGGCTGTTCCTGCGCCAGACTCCGCTGCTGCTGCTCGACGAGCCGACCGCGCACCTGGACCCGGCGAGCGCCGCCGAGGTGGATGCGGCGCTCGGCTCCCTGACCGGCGAGCGGACGGTCATCCTCGTCACGCATCGCGACGGCCCGGTCCTCGGTCCGGGCCGGACGCTCGTCGTCCGCGACGGCGCGGTCACCGAGGCTGGACACGGTGCGCTGTCAGGGGCCCGGACGGACCAGCCCACCGCATCCGCGGTCGCGGCCCGCCCGGGCACCGCGCCATCCGCCGCGGCGGCACCGGCGATATGACCAGCACCGGCGAACGCGCGAATGCCGCGGAATCCGGTAGGCCAGAACGCGGCGCACCCGGGCCCGCGACGGCCAGACCCGGTGCGTCGCGAACGGCCCCTCTCCTCAGCCTGCTGCGGCTCGCCCGGCCGCTGCGCAGCCGGCTGCTGATCGCGGCGGCAGCGGGTGCGATGGCGACCGGCTGCGGCGTCGGGCTGCTGGCCACCTCGGGTTTCCTGCTGGCCAGGGCGTCGCAGCATCCGGACATCGCCGCGCTGTCCGTCGCGGTCGTCGCCGTCCGCGGGCTCAGCATCGGGCGCGCGGGTTTCCGGTATGCCGAGCGGCTGGCCGCCCACGACGTCGCGTTCCGGGTACTCGCCCAGGTCCGGGTAGCCATCTGGCGCAGGCTCGACACGCTCGCCCCCGCCGGGCTCCCGGCCTTCCGGTCGGGCGACCTGCTGACCCGGCTGGTCAGCGATGTCGACGCTACTCAGGACCTGTTCATCCGCGGGATCACGCCCCCGCTGGCCGCGGCGCTCGCCGGCTCGGCCGCGGTAGCGGCCTGCCTGGCGCTGCTCAGCCCGGCGGGCCTCGTGCTCGCGGCCGGGCTGCTGGCCGGGGCCGTCCTCGTGCCGGTACTCGCGCTGTCCGCGGTCCGGGCACCGGCCCGCCGCGCGGCGCCGGCGCGCGGCCAGTTCAGCGCGGCTCTGAATGACGCGCTGGCGGGTGCCGCCGACCTGCACGCGTTCGGCGCGCAGGACGTCGCGCTGGGCCGGGCCGAGGCGGCCAACCGCGAGCTCGCCGGGCTGGCTGCGCGCTCCGCCGCGGCGTCTGGCCTGGGCACCGGGCTGGCCAGCCTGACCGCGGGCCTGACGCTGTGGGGGGTTCTGCTGCTCGGCGTCGCGGCCGCTGGCTCGGGCAGCCTGAGCCGCGTGCCGCTCGCCGTCCTGACCCTGACCGCTCTGGCGTCGTTCGAGGCGGTGACCGCGCTGCCCGCGGCCGCCGTTCAGCTGAGTCATTCGAGGAGGAGCGCGGGCAGGATCGCCGAGGTGATGGATGCGCGGGGACCGGTCACGGATCCGCCCGAGCCACGGCAGCTGCCGGCCGGCGAGTTCACCGTCAGCCTGCGCGGTGCTCAGGTGCGCTACCGGCCAGGCGGCCCGCTCGCCGTCGACGGGGTCAGCCTGGACCTGCCGCCCGGCCGCCGGATCGCCCTGGTCGGCCCTAACGGGGCCGGGAAGTCGACCGTCGCGGCGATCCTGCTCCGATTCCGTGACCTCGCGGGCGGCTCGGCCACCCTCGGCGGACACGAGCTGGCCAGTTACCGCGCCGACGACGTGCGCTCGGTGATCGGCGGCTGCCCGCAGGACCCGCACGTGTTCGATGCCACCATCGCGGAGAACCTGCGGCTCGCACGGCCGGCGGCGTCGTGCGCCGAGCTGACCGACGTGCTGGCCAGGGTCGGCCTGCGCGACTGGATCGGCTCGCTGCCGGACGGCCTCGACACGCAGGTCGGCCCCAGCGGGGCAGCGGTTTCCGGCGGGCAGCGTCAGCGGATCGCCCTGGCCCGGGCGCTGCTGGCCGATCCTGCCGTCCTCATACTCGACGAGCCGACGGCGCACCTCGATCCTGATGGTCGCCGGTCCCTGGCGACCGACCTGCTGACCGTCACGGCCGGGCGCGCGGTCCTGCTGATCACCCACGATCTCGACGGGCTCGACCAGGTCGACGAGATCGTCGTGATGGACCGCGGGCGGGTGGTCGAGCGGGGAACCCACGAGAAACTCGCGGCCGGTGACGGCCAGTATCAGCGGATGTGGCGATCCACCCTGCCCATGCCAGCCTGACGGCCACCGCCGTCTTGCCGCCAGCCCGGCCGTCGCGGTGCGCAGCACCGACCGGCAGGCGCCGTCGGCGGCCGTCCCTTGTGATACGCAAGACCCATGGACCGGCTTGCCGAGATCAGCGCGGGGATCTTTGTTGCCACTGGTGATCTTTACGTGACCAACAGCACGGTCGTTTCCGGTGCTGACGGCGGCTGCCTGGTCATCGATCCGGCTGTCACAGTCAGCGAGGTGGCCGGCCTGGCCGCGGATCTGGGCCGGCTGTCCCTCCGGCCGCGGGCTGGCTTCGCCACTCACCCGCACTGGGATCACGTCCTGTGGAGTTCCGAGCTGGGTGCCGACGTGCCGAGATACGCGGCGCCGCTGGCCGTCGCCGTTGCTGAGCGCGAGCGCAGCGGCCTGATCGAGGGAGTAGAGAAGTCGGCACCCGGCCACGACCTGGAACTTTTCGGGCGGCTGACCCCGCTCAACCCGCCGGGGGACGCCATTGCGTGGGACGGGCCTCCGGCAATCGTTGTGACGCATCAGGGGCACGCGCCAGGCCACAGCGCGATCTTCCTTCCCGACAGCGGAACGCTCGTCGCGGGGGACATGTGCTCCGACATCGAGATGCCGCTGCTCGATCTCGGCCAGGCCGATCCGGTCGGTGACTACCTGGCGGCCCTTGACCACCTGGCCGCGCTGCCCGTCGTGCGCGTCATCCCGGGGCACGGCACCATCGGCGATGCCGCGGAGTTTCGCCGCCGGGTCGACGCCGACCTCGCCTACCTGGTCAGCCTGCAGCAAGGGACGGACCCGCAGGATCCGCGGCTGACAGCCGGCTGGCTGGTCGCCGAGCACAAGAAGCAGCTGGCTCACGTCACGGGCGGCTGACGGGCTCAGGAGGCCGACGGCCGGCTCAGGGATCTTGTCAGGAGAAGCCTGACATTGTAAGGTAACCCCTGACGCGCTCTGTCAGGATCGGCCTGACACGCCTGAACGATGAGGGGAACGCCAGTGGCAGCGACCAGCGCAGAGCCGACCGCAACCAGTGCGGAACCGGCGCCAGCCAATCCGGAGCCGGCCGTGGTCGCCTGCACCTTCTGCATAAAGCCGACCACGGACGTGCAGACGATGGTCGCCGGGCCCGGCGTGTTCATCTGCAACGAGTGCGTGGCGCTCTGCGTGGAAATCATCGCCACCAAGCCCGACCAGCCGAAGGTTGCTTCCTGGAAGGAGCGAGTTTCCGATGACGACCTGCTCTCGACCCTGCCCAGGATCGCCGCCGCGAGCGCCTCGGTGGAGCAGCAGCTAAGCCTCTGGGTACGAGAGGCGCGATCCAGGGGGATCACCTGGACCAGGATCGGGGCCGCTATGGAGATGACCAGGCAGTCTGCCTGGGAGCGCTTCTCTGGCGAGGAATAGCCGCAGGTCAGCGGCGTGTGCCTCGGCGCCGGCACCGACGAGGCCCGGGCGCGCGACGCGTCGATGTCGGCCAGGGCGCCGAGGCTAGCTGGGTCGTTGTGGCCGATCCGGACGGAAACGAGTTCTGCGTGCTGCGGGTACTGACGCCGGCGGAACTAGCCGGGCCCTGACCCGGGCACGTGGCATCCGCCCATGTCACAGCGACTGTGCCAAGGTTAGTAAGTGAAATTGCAGAAGTTCGGCCATTGCTGCCTGCTGGCGAGCGAGGCAGGTTCCAGGCTGCTGATCGATCCTGGCTGCTTCTCGACCGGACTTGACACGCTTCGAGGTCTGACCGGCGTCCTCATTACTCATGTCCACGATGACCACCTCGACGTCAGGCGGTTGCGGGCACTGCTGGCCAGCAACCCGGACGCGCGGATCGTCAGCGATGTCGCCAGCGCCGCCGCCCTGTCGGACGCTGGCGTCGAAGCAGAGGCAGTTCATGCCGGGGATGAGGTTGATCTCGGCGTGCTGGTCCGCGTCTACGGCAACGAGCATGCGGTGATCCACCCCGATCTGCCGAACGTGCCCAACGTCGGCTACCTGATCGCGGACAGGTTCTTCTACGCGGGCGATGCCCTCACGGTTCCTGACCGGCCGGTGGAAGTGCTCGCCCTCCCGGTCGGCGCGCCGTGGCTGAGTACTGCCGAGGCCATCCAATGGCTGCGGGTGGTCCGGCCGCGGATTGCCGTGCCTGTTCACGACTGCCAGCACGTGATCGCCGAGACGGCACCGCTAACGGTGCCGGGGCCGCCAGCAGTGGCCCGCGGAGGATGGCCGTGATCGGCCTGCATCGGCAGCATGGGCCCGGATTTCGCTCTCGCTCTGGCCTATCCGGCCATTGCTGTGCTAGCGGCGCGCGTCCGCGCGGCGCGGACCCGGGCCTTCGTCGCGCATTTGAGCGGCCATCGTGCTGGCTGGCCCGCTGCTCGTGGCCGGATTCGCGGTTGCACCCACCGCTCAGGACGGCTACACCGTGGCCAACCCGCAGGACAGCTGGTGAAAGAGGCTCTCGACATGGCAATCCGGCTTGGCAGCACAGTGATCAACTGCGCGGACATGGAGCTGATGACCAGATTCTGGTCGCAGGCGCTGCATCTGGTTCCGTCGTCAGACGGCGACGGCGACGACTTCCGCGTCCTGCGCGGAGAGCACGTCAATATCTCTCTGCAGCTGGCGGCCACGGCAGTCAGCGCCCGCGACCAGATGCACCTCGATCTCTATAGCGACGACCAGGCCGCCGATGTCCAGCGGCTCACCGGACTTGGTGCCAAGGTCGTGCGTCATGAGCGCGATCCGGGCGACGACTACGTTGTGATGACCGATCCTGAAGGCAACGAGTTCTGCGTGTGCGCTCAGACGGACCTCGCCTGATCAGCTCGACCGAACCGCCGGTGCGGCGAGCGCCGAGGCTGGCCAGCAGCGACGTGGAAGCGGTGTCGGAGTCGTCCGCCTCGGCGGTCACCTCGTCCTTGCCGCGCTCGTAAAGGACGCGAAACGCCCGGCCGAGCAGCGCCCTCGCCAGCCCCTGCCGGGCGGTACGGGCGCGTGACGCCGATCAGGCCGAGCCGCGGCCGCCCCGGGTCGTTCCAGGCGCGCACCAGCCCGATGTACTCGCCGCTGGCCGGCTCTCGACGGCGACCAGGTAGGTTGCCGGGTCGAACGAAGGCGAGTCGAACGTCTCCTCGCGAAAGTCACCCGGATCCCACGCCCATCCGCTTGTGCCCGGTACGTCCTGGCGCAGAGCATCGTCCAGCAAGCGGAGCTGATCTTCGTAGGCATCGCTGGCGGAGATGATGACAATCTCGCCCGGAGCCTCCGCCTGAAGCAGGCCGGTGGTGAGCGGGTCGGTAGGGATGACGTCATTGCCCTCCCGCCTGCTGACCGTGAAGCCGAGACGGGCCAGCCGGGCAAGTGTTTCGTCGTCGGATTCGTCGGCGGCTGTATGGAGATCACTGCCCGTATTGGCGGCGACGGCGGCGAGCAGCGGCGCCTCAGCGTCGGCGCGGCATGAATCGAACCACACGAACCAGCGGCTGTCGGGACGCAGGAACGCCCGGACCGCGCCGACCACGTCGCTGCCAGCGCTTCGGAGCGGTGTGCCATGCTTCGGCGGCGGCGATAAAGGCAACGACGAGAGCGGCCACCCTGTCCGCCCACCACCAGCCGAGCGTGTCGTAGAGCGCCAGGGCGGCCAGGGCAAACAGGCTGGTGGCCGCCCCGATACCGCTGAGAGCGCCGTCACCCTGAAGCGCCCGGCTGTCCATCCGCCTGCCCAGACGGCGCTTGGCGTAGGCCAGGGGCGCCAGCACGACAAGCGAGACGCCCGCGGCGGCCAGGGCAACGATGGAGTTTCCCGGCCGTGACCCTCTCGCGAGCGCGGCTGCGGACTCATCGACGAGCACTGCGCTGACTACGACCAGGGCGACAGCCACGACGATCGCCGCCCGGACTTCCGCCGTCTCGGGCATGACCGGGCGCTGGCGCTCGGCCCGGAACCGCCAGATCAGGATCGCCGATCCCGTGACGTCGGCTAGGACGCCGAGGCCGATGGCGAAGACGCCCAGGCTGTGATCTTGCAGTCCAGTGATCACCGATACGGCCCCGGAGAGCAGGCCGAAGGCAACGGAAATCGTGACCAGCCGCAGTGCGGACGCCACCAGCCTCAGGCGACCTCGGTCACGATCGGGCATATGGTCTCCGGCCACTGCTCTGCTCCCATCAACGATTTCCCGCTGTGACCTGTGGTTAGGTCTGCGCACTCGCGCAAGCCCCCGCCCGCCGGATCATCCCGTCTGCCGTCGACCACCCGCCATGGAGCGGGCCAGGCCCCTCGGGTCAAGCTGGAGCGCCCCACCGGACGCCGCAGAGTACGGCTACCCGGCTATTTCCTTGACGGCGGTTAGATAGGCGAGTGCTGTGCGCTCCAGTCCGGTCCCGGACTCGACAAGCGGCCTGAGATAGCTGGTAAGTTCGGCGGCTTCTTGCGGGTTGAGCACACGATCCAGCGCTTCCCCGAAGGTCGGTATCAGCGGGTTGCCTGACGTGCGCAGGAACCGTTCCCAGGGAACTGGCTGCTTGTGGGCTGTCACGCTGACTCGTAGTTCGAGATTGATCTCAGGGAACCCGGCGTCCTTAGCATGGCGCACCAGGTCGCGCTCGTCGAAGTCGCCCATGGGATCGCCGCCGTGCGGCTGGATGGACTCGTAGAGAGCCTCAACTTTTGCCGCCACGGCCCTGACCGGGGTCACGTCGTGGCCGAAGAACAGGTCGGGATCGGCAGGGGACATGAGTACATTGATTGGCTCGAACAAGCTCACCCGCCCGCCAGGCTTAAGAACCCGGTGGAACTCTCGTAGGGCTGTCGCCTTGTCCTTGACGTAGATCAGCACAGACCTGGTGGTGAGAACATCCATCGATGCGTCCGCCACGCCGATCAGGGAATCGGCAGGGGCCAGTATGAAGCGGCACCGGTCAAGCAGTCCTTCGGCGGCGGCGGCCTTGCGGCAGTGGTCAAGCAGGTCCTGGGAGATATCGGAAAAGATCACACGACCTGCCGGGCCGAGCCGTTCGAGCGCGCCGAACGCGATGAGGCCATCACCGGTGCCCACGTCAAGCAGCGAGTCGCCAGGCCGTAGCTGAGCCTTGTCGAGCACTGTATCCCGCACCGGGTACAGGTACTCGGTGAGATTCTTCTCCCGGTAGGCGGCATCGCCTCCGAACCGCACGTCGAGAAGCCATCGGTGCCAGCGGTCAGGGCCATCCGTCATGGCTGGCCATTCTGCCCGCCTGCCTGGTGACCGGCAAGAGCGCCGCAGTGTGCTTGGCCTGAGCCCCATGGACGCAGGGCCACCGGGCCGGACTTCATAGGGCCGGAACTTGCTGAGCTTGGTGGGCCTGCGAGGGCTTGAACCTCGGACCTCTGCCCTATCAGATCGTCTCGGAGTGACGCTGGCCCAGCTAGAACCCGGCTGGTTGTCATGCGGTCGGCAGCGCAGATTCCATGCTTGCAGCTACGCCCCTCACACCCTTCGAAAGGGTCAGCGAGACACGGGCTTGAGCCACGGCTCGATCCTCACCAGTCCTGCGGGCTGCGAGGCGAGTGCGCGGCGAAGTGCCGTGGTGTCGGCGAGCACGTTGACCTCAACGATTGCCTGTCCGTCGGTGCCGACCGTCCGGCCGACTCCGGTTACCCGGTACGGAAGCTGCCCGTACGAGCCGGGCGAGAGCAGCGCCAGCGCGGCTTGGGCGGCGGCTCGCACGCTGCTGAGTTGATATCGCGACCGGACGACGCAGAGCCGATCCCGGTAGGCCGGCGAGAGCCTGGCGATCGTGCGCCTGGAACTTGTCGACGCTAGCGTGACGACCCACGTATTCGGCTGGGGACGGAAGATCGCCACTGAGGTGATTTCCGAGGGGAACTGCCTGCGGTAGGCGGTCACCGCCGCGGTTGAAGGATTGTTCAGAGGGGACGTCGCCCAGCCCCCGTCTGGGGGGAGCAGGGCGGATCTGCAAGCCGGAGCAATGCTTGAGACCTAATAGCACTGCCGGGAAGGGCATGAAGGAGGGTGCGCCTTCCCGGATGATCGAGTCGTAGAGGTCATCAAGCAATGGCCG
>Ga0307373_10003550_pt1 | contig 27097 bp, 19 predicted proteins | sample OX2MG_FD_202534 | JGI IMG/M metagenome (GOLD analysis project Ga0307373, IMG submission 202534) | Soil microbial communities from Risofladan, Vaasa, Finland - OX-2 | ecosystem: Environmental > Terrestrial > Soil > Coastal area > Acid sulfate soil | place: Finland: Risofladan, Vaasa | collected...
TGATCGATCGGCTTCTGGAGAAAGCTTTGCAGGAAGTTCAGGGCAGGGAATCCTCGGGGAATGTCCAGGAGCAAAATGAATCAGCCCGGATGATTGCAGTCAGCGCTTTGCGCTACTTCCTGATCAAGTTTACGCGGCGAACCCTAATCGCCTTTGACTTCAAAGACGCTTTGGCATTTGAAGGAGAGACCGGCCCTTACCTCCAGTATACGGCCGTCCGTGCCGGGAACATCTTACATAAATTCAATGAGATACAGCCTGATTTTGAATCCGAGCGGCGGCTGGAGGCAGTGAACGCACATCAACTCCATTCATCCCTGACGGGTGAAGGCGGTGGCGATTTCTGGGACTTGGTGCTGCTCTCGGCGCAATTGGAAATGGTGGTAGACCAAGCCATCGCAGCCGAGGAGCCGGCCATTGTTGCCAAGTACGCGTTCCGCCTGGCCCAGGCCTTCAACAATTTCTACCATCACTATCGCATCCTTCAGGAACCAGACCCAACCCACCAACAATTTCTTCTATGGCTCGTCCAGCTTGTCCTCAAGACCTTACAAGAAGCTCTCGACCTGATGGGGATTGAGATTCCCGCCCGGATGTAATACCGAGCCTGTAGCCTTTTCCCTTAATCTTCGTGGGGGCGGAAGCCGATAGAGTTTGAGGGGACGGTCACCTCATTCTGCTTGCAAATAGAGTTGATGTAGTTATGTTTTAGTAATAGTTTAAGACCCGAATAGGTGTAGTATTGATAATGTTCGGCAAGTGACGAGGTGTCTGTAAAACCACGGCCATAACTGCCTTCAAGTCTGCTGGAGTGCCAAATATATGCGTTATTGCAGTTCTTCACAATCCATGGTCGGCCGATACCTGAACTATTCTCTCTACAATCAACCCCTGCGCCCGGATAGGTTTCCTTCGCACCTTGGCCGGACGGGCCCAGTTGGCCGCATTGCTCACCCGCGGCGGAGCTTCTTCAGACTCTGTTTTTGGTTCATGGCAGCGGTGCTGTCGGCCTCGGCCTCGTTCACCGGTTGGGCCCGGGAATCCGGCCAGGACCGGCCGCAGCCACCGCTCACAACCGCCCGGGAAATTCACGAGCTAACGATGAAAAGGGCTGAATCGGGTTTGCCGGTTCTGCTGCGCGGCGTCGCTACGTTTCGAAATAGCCAACATCTGTTTATCCAGGATTCCACCGGTGGGGTTTGGATCAATCAGGAACACAAGGATTTCGGGATAAAACCCGGTGACTTGCTTGAGGTGCGGGGCATCACTGCGGACACGCAATTTGCGCCGGAAGTTCGAAGCCCTCAATTCAAGGTTCTCGGCGCCGCACCCTTCCCCAAGCCCCGGCAAGCCTCATGGGATGAAATGAACACGACTGTGGATGAAAGTTTGTGGGTGGAGGTCTCCGGGATTGTCCATTCAGTTGCTTCGCAAGGCAAACAGACCGTCCTCGATCTGACCGTTGAGGGAGGCCGAATTCCGGTTATTGTCGCCGCCGGTTCTGGACCGGTTTCATCGAATCTGGTCGACTCAGAAGTCAGAATTGATGGCGTCTGCGAGGCAGCCTTTAACCAAAAGATGCAATTAATTGGAGCACGCCTATTTGTTCCAAGTTTTCAGCAAATCCATATTGTGATTCCAGTTCCAGCCCATCCATTCGCTGGTTCCGTTCAACCCATCGGCAGCATCTTCCAATTTGGACAGACACAGTGGCCCATCCATCGTGTCCACATCCGTGGGGTGGTCACCGGCCAGGTCCTAGGAGGCGCGCTCTTCGTAAAGGATGCTACGCAAAGCCTTTACGTTCAGGCAACGCAACCTACAAAGGCTTTGCCGGGGGACCGGGTGGATGTCCTGGGTTTCCCAACTTTGAATGGCCTGGCGCCCGGTTTGGAAGATGCAGTTTTCCGCGTCAATAGTCACGGGCCAGCTCCGGTTCCCACCAGAATTATCACGGCTCAAGCACTGAGCGGCTCATTTAACACAGAACTCGTGCAGATGGAAGGGACACTCGAAGGGAGCTTCAGCACCTCGATGGAGCAAGTTCTGGTCTTGAAATCGGGCGATACAACGTTTCACACGGTGCTCGGGACGGGGAAATCCGGAGCAGGGCCCAATGCGCTTCGCGATGGCAGCCGTCTGAGGGTGAGTGGAATCTGTCTGGTCCACAGCGAAGAACACCACCATCCGATGTCATTCATTCTGGTTTTAAGGACCCCTGCCGACGTTGCCATCCTCAGCAATGCGCCCTGGTGGAACATTCGCCACGCCCTGTGGAGCCTGGTCGGGTCCGTTCTGTTCGCTTTATTTTGCTTGGCGTGGGTTGCCATCCTGAGGCGGCGCATGCAACAGCAAACCCAGATTGTACGCACGACGCTGGAGTCTACGGCGGACGGAATTCTGGTGGTTGACTCACAGGGAAGGATCATCAGCTACAACCGCAAATTTGCGGAAATGTGGGGCATTCCGGAAGCGGTCCTGGCCACGCGGGAAATGAATGCCGTTTGCGTGCACGTTCAGGAACAACTGAAGAATCCCGAATTGATCCTGGCCCGGAATAGGACCTTGGATGGCCCGCCGGAGTATCAAACGGACGATCTGATCGAGTTCAAAGACGGCCGGGTCTTCGAACGGCATACAGAACCACTGCGCATGTGGGGGAGAAGCGTCGGACGGGTTTCGGCCTTCCGCGACATCACGGCGCGGAAGCGCACGGAAGAGGCGGTGCGAGCCTCGGAGGAGCGTTACCGGAGGCTCTTTGAGCGCAACCTTGCCGGTGTTTACCGCGCTACTCTGGATGGCCGCATCCTGGACGCGAATGAAGCTTGTGCCCGCATCTTTGGTTTTAGCTCCAAAGAGGAAATCCTGAGCGAGCCGATCAGAACCTTGTATCCATCCGACGCAGACCGCGCAACGTTTCTGAGGCTCTTGACGGAGCAAGGCAGCCTTGCGAATTATGAGAGCGAGCTCCGCAAGCGGGACGGCCGCCCGGTTTGGGTTCTGGAGAATGCCAGCCGCACCGAAGGCAGAAACGGTGAGAGCTTCATCGAAGGAACCCTGATCGATATTACGGAGAGAAAAAAAGCCGAGCGTGACATCCTCAAGGCGAAAGAGGCGGCCGAGATGGCCAACCGGGCCAAGAGCGAATTCCTGGCCAATATGAGCCATGAGATTCGCACCCCGATGAACGGAATTCTGGGGATGACGGAACTTGCCCTGCAAACCAAGTTGGACGAGGAGCAACAAGAATACTTATCCCTGGTCAAGTCTTCGGCTGATTCCCTGCTCACCGTCATTAATGACATTCTGGACTTCTCCAAGATCGAGGCCGGAAAGCTCGATCTGGATCCCATCGAGTTCAACCTGCGGGAGAGCTTGAATGAGACTTTGAAGACCATGACGCTACGCGCCTACGCCAAGGGATTGGAATTGGTTGGCGAGGTGCGGCCTGAAGTCCCCGACACCGTGATCGGCGACCCGGCCCGAATTCGCCAAATCCTGCTCAACCTTCTGGCAAACGCCGTGAAGTTCACGGAACAAGGAGAGATTGTAGCCACCGCCTGGGTTGAAGAGCAGGATGATTCGGGTTTGATGATTCACTTTTCGGTGCGGGATACGGGCATTGGCATCCCACGGGAAAAGCAGCAGTTGATTTTTGAAGCCTTCTCGCAGGCGGACAGCTCCACCACCCGAAAATATGGAGGAACCGGGCTCGGGCTGACCATCTCCTCCCGCTTGGTTCAGATGATGGGTGGCAACATCTGGGTTGAAAGTGAAGCCGGAAAAGGCAGCACGTTTCACTTTACTGTGCGCTTAGAAAATGGAACTGAAGAACCGGCGTCAGACGTTGGCGCGTTGGAGAGCGCAGATTTCCGGAACATGAAAGTTCTGGTGGTGGATGACAATGCCACGAATCGCAGAGTTCTGGAGGACACTTTGAAACGCTGGGGGGCCGAAGTCCACGTGGAGTCCAGTGCGCCACGAGCCTTCAGGGTCCTGCAAAAGGAAAATGATCGAGGCCAGGGTTTTAGCGTGGTGCTCGCGGACGCCAACATGCCTGAGATGGATGGCTTCGAGCTGGTTGAGTTGATCCGGCGCGAACCCGCGGTCGCCCACGCTCAGATTGTGCTCCTGACTTCAAGCCCGCAGGATTTGAACGCCGGGCGCTTGCGGAACATTGGAATCTCCGCGTGCTTGACCAAGCCGGTTTCACAGATGGAATTGAAGACAGTCCTTCTCCCCTTGGCCGGTTTGCCTTTGCAATCGGAAACGGATGGTCTGGGGGCGGAGGATCCTCCACCCCCCGAGCCGGGCTGCATTGCATCCCCCGGCCAGATGGAAGCACCAAATCAGGCGGAACGGGCAGGCGAGCCGGAAGGCCCGGGTGAGCCCCATGAGAAATTGCGGATTCTGATGGCGGAGGATAACGCCGTCAACCAAGCTGTTGCCGTTCGCTTTCTTTTCAAGCTGGGTCACGATTCAACCGTCGTCAATAATGGTAAGGAGGCCGTGGAAGCAGTGCTCGATGGCCAGTATGACTTGGTGCTGATGGACGTGCAGATGCCTCTGATGGACGGATTGGAAGCCACCGCGGCCATCCGCGAATGGGAAGCCAAGAACGGAGGGCATATCCCCATTGTTGCCATGACCGCGCACGCTATGGCCGGTGACCGCGAACGGTGTCTGGATGCGGGAATGGATGAATACGTGACCAAACCGGTGGAGAGGCAAAGACTGAGTGATGCAATCTGTGCCGTGATGAATCAGAATCGGCCGGAAGGTGCGGCTCGCAGGACGGAGGACAAAACAGTGGACCTTCATCAAATGCTGGTGATGTTTGACGGCGATGAGGATTTGTTGGCCGAGGTGGCCGGACTGTTCCTGGACCTTTACCCAAAGCAGTTGAAGGAAATTGGGACTGCCATCGCCAGCGGCGACGCCCGGACCCTGGAGCGGACTGCTCACAGCCTTAGAGGGGCGGCAGCGAACTTCGGCGCCACGGATGTGGCTTCGTGCGCGCTTCGCCTGGAACAGATGGGACGAGAGAGCCAATTGCAGGAGGCGGAGAGCCTAAACCTGGAACTGGAAGGAAAGCTCGATTACCTGGCCCATACCTTAGCCGGCATCGGAGTGCGGATGAGGGGTTGAGAATGGCCGCTTCCCCCTCACCCCAGCCCTCTCCCCGTCAGCGGGGAGAGGGGGGACCGCGCAGCGGTGGGTGAGGGGATCGGTTAAGAACAGCGACTTGACGGCAAGTTCATGGTTAATCCACTTTCAGTGAAAAGCATCGAAGTTGAGCTGGGGGTACCGATGGAAGAATCCAAGTTTATAGGCCGGATGCTGGTCATCGATGATGAAGAAGCCATCTGCAATATTCTCTGCCTGAAGTTTACGCAAGAGGGTTTTGATTGTAAGTCGTGCCTGAGCGGCGAGGCGGCACTGGTTTTGCTGCAAAGCGAAAAGTTTGACGTCATCATCTCTGACCTCAGAATGCCCGGCATCTCCGGTCTTGAATTGGTGGGCCGGGCGCGCGAAATCGATCCCCGCGCCGCTTTCCTGGTGGTGACCGGAGAGACCGACGTCAAGACGGGCATTGAAGCGATGAAGCAAGGCGCCGCGGATTACATTGTCAAGCCCTTCCAGTTGCAATCGGTTTCGCGCCGGGTACGGCGCGCCCTGGAAAAACGGCGCATTGAGTTGGAGCTTGAAAATTACCAGAAACGCCTGGAGGAAATAGTGGAGGAGCGCACCGGGCAGTTGGTTCAGGCGCTGTGGCGGATCGAAACCAACTACGATGAAACGCTGGCGGCCTTGGGCGCGGCCCTGGATCTGCGTGACTCGGGAACGGCCGGCCACTCCAGCCGCGTCACCCGCTACTCGATCCTCCTTGCGGAAGAAATGGGTTGGTCGAAGGAGCTTTTGCGGGAGCTGACGCGCGGCGCTTATCTTCACGACATCGGCAAGATTGGGATTCCCGATGGGATCCTGCTGAAGAGGGGTAAGCTTTCCGAAGAGGAACGGATGGTGATGCAAGCCCACGTGGAAATCGGATACCGCTTGGTGAACCGCATCGCATTTCTCGCGCCCGCCGCTGAAATTGTTCTCTCCCATCAGGAGCAATTTGACGGCCAGGGCTACCCGCGCGGACTCGCCGGCGAGCAGATTCCGCTGGGGGCAAGAATATTTGCAGTGGCCGACGCTTTGGACGCCATGACCTCCGACCGCCCTTACCGCAAGGCGCTAGGGTTGGCTTACGCCAAGAAAGAGATTGAGAATCAATCCGGCAAGCAATTTGACCCCGCCGTCGTCCGCGTCTTCCTTTCGCTTCCGGACAGCGTCTGGGAGGGAATCCGGACGGCCCATGAATCGGACACCGATCCGCCCCGGACCGACTTTGCAGACTACTCCGATTTGAATGTTCGAAAAGTTCTTATGAGCCCCACGATGCAAGAACCCTGATGACCTGGATTATTCATGAAGGCATCGCTGAGGACCGTCAGGGCTCGGTCAAAACCGTGCCGTGGGGTTTCTACATTTCTGGAGCCTTGAATATTCTGCCAAACCTCCAGTGCTGTCATTCTGAGAATCGGTAGTGGGTCAGTTTGCGGTAGCGGCGGTCTCTGACCGCCGGAAACTGTTCAAAAATAAAAGTCGGCGGTCAGAGACCGCCGCTACCGCAGCGAAAATGTACCACTACTAAAATCCGGGCTAACTGAACGGTATTAAGGTTAGCCCCGGCGCCAACAGCGGTAGATGGTCCACAATATCTTCACGCCAGCCCGAAAACTGCCTCGAAGCGTTCCCGAAATTTTTGATTGGCCGCTGTGCCGCCGCCGGTAATGAACGGGAACCTCTGTAACCTTCAACCGGAGCTGCGCGGCGCGAGCCTGCATCTCAACCGTCCAGCCAAAATCTCTGTCCTCCAGGCGAAGCCGGTCGAGCGCCTGCCGCCGAATCACGCGAAGCGGCCCCAAGTCCGTAAACTTCACTCCCCAAATCCAGCGAATCAGGAGCGTTGAAAGCCAGTTGCCGAAACGTTGGAGCGGGGTGAGCGCGCCCGGCTCGGCCTTGCCCAGCAGACGAGACCCCAACACCAAGTCCCAGCCGCCCGATTCCAAAACGCTCAAGAGGTGTTCGAGATCGGCGGGATCGTCTGATAGATCAGCGTCGATGAAGGCGACGGCGCTGATCTCAGGCCGCAGCGCCGCGAGGCCGGTCCAGCAAGCCTGTCCGTAGCCCCGGCGCGGCTCGCGAATCACTACGGCCCCAGCGGCGCGGGACACCTCGGCCGTGGCGTCGGTACTGCCATTATCCACCACCAGGACTTGCTCAAAGCGCCGGCGAGGTAATGCCGTCAGCAGTTCACGGATGGAACCGGCCTCGTTCAAGGCCGGGATGATGAGGCCGTACCGCACTGTGGTTGATTCCGATGACATAACGTTGGTGGGCGGGCGACGATCTGCCATGAACGCTCTCGCCGGTCGCAATGCGCCTGCCATCGACTGCTCCGGTAGTGGTGCATTTTCGAAGCTGTAGCGGCGGTCTCTGACCGCCGAACTTTATTCTTCAACAATTTCCGGCGGTCAGAGACCGCCGCTACAGCAAACTGACCCACTACCGATGCTCCTGGACGATGGCCTCATCGGGCTGAAATATGGTATAAACTTAGTGCGATATTCGAAATATGGGAAGAAAGTCGAGTTCTGACTTCATCGCTTCTGAGAGCCGTCCGCCGATGGGACACCGGCGCCAAAGGTTTTTTGACACACGGTATTGGCTGCGGGATCTCATCCTCTCGCTGCTTCTGGCATTTATTGTCATCGTCTTCTTCTACCAGCCCGTGCAGGTGGAAGGGACCAGTATGATGCCGGAGCTCTCAAACCACGAACGGATTTTCATCAATAAATTTCTTTACCGGTTTGAGCCGATTCACCGCTTTGACATTGTGGTCTTCTTCTACCCGCTCGATCCAACCAAATCCTTTATCAAGCGGGTGGTGGGCATGCCCGGGGAGTGGGTCAGCATTCGGGATGGACAGGTTTATATCAACGGCAAGCGGCTGAAGGAATCTTTCCTGCCGTCGAGCTATCTGGACCACGATAATTATCGGGCCGTGTACGTCCAGCCCGGTCATTACTTTGTTCTGGGCGACCATCGGGAATCTTCGAATGATAGCCGCGTGTGGGGAACGGTGGCGCGGAAGTTCATTTACGGCAAAGCGGTTTTCAGTTATTGGCCCTTCAGCCAGATCGGGTATCTGGAATAGCCCGGCTTCGGCCTGCGAGCGATCATCCCTCGCCCGCATTTGACACTCGCATCATCCTGCGCGGCTCCGGACGGGGTTTGCCCCCTGGAGGCAAAGGTGTGCCAGATGGCCACTGGGAACAACAGTCTGAAGGAACCGCGATGGGAACGGCTGCGGCGGGAAGGGCGGGGTTTTAACCCGCGCGGGATCGCGACATACTAAAATGGGCTTTAGCCCCTGAAGTCAGATTCCCCAAAAATTTCCAGGATTGGACAAACTCCGAATGGACGCGATTCTCGCCTTGGAAGATGGCACGATATTCCGCGGCCGCGGTCACGGCGCCGCCGCCGAACGCACCGGCGAAGTCGTTTTCAACACATCCCTTTCCGGCTACCAGGAAATCCTCACGGACCCCTCCTACGCCGGCCAGATCGTCACCCTCACTTATCCCCACATCGGCAACTACGGCACCAACCCCACGGATAGCGAATCCGTGCGCCCGTTTGCCGAAGGGCTGGTGGTGAGAGAACTGAGCGCGCTGGCGAGCAATTGGCGATGCGTGGAGGAGACGGGCGAATTTCTGGCAGGATTCGGTCTGCCCGCCATCTCGGAAATTGACACGCGCGCCTTGGTCCGCCACCTGCGCCGCCACGGCGCCATGCAAGGCGTGCTTTCCACCACGGACTTGGACGAATCAAGGCTCGTGAACAAAGCCAAGGCAGCGCCCAGCATGGTGGGCTTGGACCTCGCGTCGAAAGTCAGCACTCGAAACCGCTATGGGTGGTCTGAAGCTTCGCGTGACATTTTCAGCGCCGCCGGTGAGCCACCGTCCGAGCCCCGCTTCCACGTAGTGGCCTATGACTTCGGCATCAAACACAACATCCTGCGCAGCCTCGTCGATTGCGGCTGCCGCGTCACCGTGGTCCCGGCGGATACGCCAGCCAGCGACGTAATGGAATTGAAGCCGGATGGCGTGTTCCTTTCCAACGGCCCCGGTGACCCGGAACCGGTGGATTATGCCGTGCGCAACGTGCGGGAATTGGCCGGGCGCGTGCCGGTCTTTGGCATCTGCCTTGGACACCAGATCATCGGGCTCGCTCTCGGCGGCAAGACTTACAAGCTCAAGTTTGGGCATCACGGCGGCAACCATCCGGTGCTGAACCTCGAAACCCAAAAGGTTGAAATCACCGCCCAGAATCACGGCTTTTCGGTTGACCCCGATTCGCTGAAGACAAGTGAGGTCACGTTCACCCATATTAATTTGAACGATCAGACGCTGGAAGGCCTGCGGCATAAGTCGCTACCCTTGTTCAGCGTCCAATACCACCCGGAAGCGTCACCCGGCCCCCACGATTCGGCCTACTTGTTCGGCAGCTTTGTAAGCATGATGGAGGAATGGCAAAAGCGACCATGCAGATGAAACTTCCCTCTCCCTTTTAGGGAGGAATGGCGAAGGCGACCCAGTAGTCGAAACTTCCCTCTCCCTTTTAGAGAGGAATGGCGAAGGCGACCCAGTAGTTGAAACTTCCCTCTCCCTTTTAGGGAGAGGGTGGTCCCGCACGGCGGGACCGGGTGAGGGTGTCATGAGACTCTCTAGCCAGACCATCGCTTTAGCCCGCGACCAGCGAAAGGAAATGACGGAAACTGAACAGCGGGCGTGGAAGGTCCTGCGGAACCGCTCGACGGTTGGATTCAAGTTCCGCAGGCAGCATCCTGTGGGACGATATATTCTCGATTTTTACTGTCCTGAAGGTCATCTGGCTGTTGAATTGGACGGCAGCATTCACTCGCAGCCGAGCCAGTTGCGGAGGGACAAGAAGAAGGACGCATTTCTTGCGGGACAGGGCATACATGTACTTCGCGTTCCGAACGGGCTGGTATTGCAGGACCCGGAAGGGTTTGTGAGGAAGGTTTTGGCGAACTTACCCTCACCCACCGCTGCGCGGTCCCCCCTCTCCCTGAAAGGGAGAGGGAAGTGCAAATGGGATTAGCAAGCTTTCAGCTAATCTGTAAGATCAGAAATTCCTCAACCTCCCTCTCCCTGCAAGGGAGAGGGAAGTGCAAATGGGATTAGCAAGCTTTCAGCTAATCAGTAAGACCAGAAATTCCTCAACCTCCCTCTCCCTGCAAGGGAGAGGGAAGTGCAAATGGGATTAGCAAGCTTTCAGCTAATCTGTAAGATCAGAAATTCCTCAACCCCCCCCTCCCTGCAAGGGAGAGGGAAGTGCAAATGGGATTAGCAAGCTTTCAGCTAATCAGTAAGATCAGAAATTCCTCAACCCCCCTCTCCCTGCAAGGGAGAGGGAAGTGCAAATGGGATTAGCAAGCTTTCAGCTAATCTGTAAGATCAGAAATTCCTCAACCTCCCTCTCCCTGCAAGGGAGAGGGGGGACCGCGAAGCGGTGGGTGAGGGTGATCGGCGCTGCTGAAGCTGTGCCCTGACGGAGGGAACAAACCGTGCACGTCGATTGGAAAATCACGGGCGATGGAATACTCGCATTTGCCGGTGGCACCTTCGCCGTCATTGCCGTGCTGCTGAGCAATCGCCGGTCTCGCATTAACCTCCAGAAGCAGCTTGACGCAGAAAAAAAGATTCGCGAAGACGAACAAAGTGCGCAGAGACGTGCAGTTGCCGCCTCGCTCTCGGCAGAGATAGACAACTTTTATATGCTTCGCTTGATGAATAGGTCACGCATATTTCAATCTTGGGAAAAAATGAAGTCCGATCTGGCTGCGATCGAGGTTTTCATAAGCGTGGCTGGGAGACCGTTCACCGTTTACGAGGCTTCGGCGGATAGGCTCGGCGATTTCGGGCAAGGCATCGCCACGGGCATTATTGCGTGTTACAGCGCCCTCGCTGCCTTTGACGAGCTCCAACGGCGTTACGAACGCACACGCAATCAGATGCAAGGGGGAGAGAGCAGAATTGTCGAGCAGGTCGTTTCAGAACTTCAATTGCAGATCAAGCAATCAGCCGAGCAAGCCATACATCTGGCTTTAATAATCTGCAAGTGCTTGACCCAACTTGCGGGGACGGAATTCTCCAGCCTATTGGTCGCTAAGGAATCTTGCGCACACACGAATACGCGGTCAGAGTTAGTCGTCAAATGCAACGCTTGCAATCAAGTGATCTCACAATCGGACAAAGATGCCCAAACGCACTGACATTCACAAAATCCTCATCATCGGTTCCGGGCCGATCATCATTGGCCAGGCGTGCGAGTTTGACTATTCCGGTTCGCAGGCGTGCAAAGCCTTGCGCGCTGAAGGTTACAAAGTGGTGCTGGTGAATTCCAATCCTGCCACCATTATGACCGACCCCGAATTTGCCGACCGCACTTACATTGAGCCGCTCACCGTGGAATATCTGGATGCGATTCTTGAGCGCGAGAAGCCCGACGCCATTCTGCCCACGGTAGGCGGACAGACGGCGTTGAACCTGGCCGTGGAGCTTGCCGAGAAGGGCATCCTTGAAAAGCACAACGTGCGGCTGATTGGCGCATCGCTCGAAGCCATCAAGATGGCGGAGGACCGCCTCTGGTTCAAAGACCTGATGGCGAAGATTGGCCTCGACGTGCCGCGCAGCCAGTTGGTGAACAATCTTCAGTCGGCATTGCAAGCCGCCGATCAAATCGGCTTCCCCATCATCATCCGGCCGTCCTTTACGTTGGGCGGCTCGGGCTCCGGCATTGCTTACAATCGCGAGGAATTTGAGGAGATCGTTTGCACCGGGATTGAGATCAGCCCCATTCACGAAGTGCTGGTGGAGGAATCCGTTCTCGGCTGGAAGGAATTCGAGCTGGAAGTGATGCGCGATCACGCCGACAATGCCGTGGTGATCTGCTCGATTGAAAACTTCGATCCGATGGGCGTCCACACCGGCGACTCCATCACTGTGGCACCCATACAGACGCTGACCGACAAGGAATACCAGATCATGCGCGATGCGGCGTTCGCCGTGATCCGCGCCGTGGGCGTGGAGACTGGCGGCTCCAACATTCAGTTCGCGGTCGATCCGGGCACCGGACGCATGGTGGTGATTGAGATGAACCCGCGCGTTTCGCGCAGCTCGGCGCTCGCTTCCAAGGCTACCGGATTCCCTATTGCCAAGATTGCGGCGCGCCTGGCCGTGGGTTATCGTCTGGACGAAATCCCCAACGACATTACGAAAAAGACGCCCTCCTGTTTCGAGCCGGTGATTGATTACGTGGTGGTGAAGATTCCCAAGTGGGCGCAGGAGAAATTCCCGGATGCGGACCACACGCTCGGCACGCAGATGAAGTCCGTAGGTGAAGCAATGGCCATCGGCCGGACCTTCAAGCAGGCGCTGCTCAAGGGCATCCGTTCGCTCGAAACCGGCCGCAAGAATCCCACTCCTCCCAAGGATCCCGAACAGCTCCAGCGCCGCTTGGCCACTCCCCATCCCGAGCGCCTTTGGGACATCTTTTTCGCCTTGAGCTCGGGACGAAGCCTGGAGCAGGTGGCGGAAGTCACCAAGATCGATCCGTGGTTTCTGGACCAGATCCAGCAAATCCTGGACATGAAGGAAGAACTGCGGCGTTTCCAGATTCAGGATATGCCTGCGCCGGTCCTGACTGCGGCCAAGCGCATGGGTTTTTCAGACATCGAACTGGCGGAGCTGTGGACAACCACGGCGGAGAAGGTTCGCGCCCGGCGTCTTGAGTTGAATGTCTGCCCCGTGTTCAAGCGCGTCGATACGTGCGCCGCGGAGTTCGAGTCTTTCACGCCCTATCTCTATTCGACCTACGAAAGCGAAGATGAAGCGGAACCCACCACGCGCCGCAAGATCATGATCCTGGGCAGCGGGCCCAACCGCATTGGCCAGGGAATTGAGTTCGATTATTGTTGCGTTCATGCTTCCTACGCTCTCAAAGAAGATGGTTTTGAGACCATCATGGTGAACTGCAACCCGGAGACGGTCTCCACCGATTACGACACCTCGGACCGATTGTATTTTGAGCCGCTGACGTTTGAAGATGTCATGGCCATCGTCGAAGCGGAAAAGCCCGAGGGCGTCATCGTGCAGTTCGGCGGGCAGACGCCGCTGAATCTGGCGCGTCAATTGAAACAAGCGGGCGTGCCGATTATCGGAACCTCGCCCGAATCGATCGAGCTGGCGGAGGACCGCCGCCATTTCGGGGCGCTGCTCACGCGCATGGGCGTTGCCCAGCCGGAAAACGGCTCCGCCATGAACGTGGAGGAAGCGCTGGCCATCGCGCGCGGCATCGGCTACCCGGTGCTGGTGCGGCCTTCCTACGTGCTGGGCGGACGGGCTATGGTGATCGCCTACGATGAGGCGACGCTGGCAGATTACGTCCGCCGCGCCGAAGAGCTGCAGCGCGCATTTCCCATCCTGGTGGATCGCTTTCTGGAAAACGCCACCGAGGTGGATGTGGACGCTCTGTCGGACGGCAAAGACGTGGTGATTGCCGGCATCATGGGCCACATTGAGGAAGCGGGCATCCACTCCGGCGATAGTTCCTGTGTGTTACCGGCGGATCAAATTCCGGAAGAGCAGCTTCAAGTCCTGCGTGAACACACAATAAGGCTGGCGCGCGAACTGCGCGTGATTGGCTTGATGAACGTGCAGTACGCCATCCAGAACGGCAAGGTGTACGTGCTGGAGGTGAACCCGCGCGCTTCGCGCACCGTGCCTTACGTGAGCAAAGCCACCGGCGTGCCGCTGGCCAAGATCGCGGCGCGGCTGATGGTGGGCACACCGCTGGCCAGTTTCGGCCTGCCCGCTGAGCTGCGGCCCAATTCCTACTTTGTGAAGTCGCCCGTCTTTCCATTTTTGAAGCTGCCCGGCGCGGATTCGATCCTGGGGCCGGAGATGAAGTCCACGGGCGAAGTGATGGGTTCGGCGGAGAGCTTCGGCCTGGCGTTTGCCAAGGCGCAGCTCGCGGCTGGACAAAAGTTGCCGGCGTCCGGTTGTGTTTTCCTTTCCGTCAACGACCACGACAAGGCCGCCGTCCTGGACGTCGGGCGGGAGCTTCATGCTCTGGGATTCAAGATGATTGCCACACGCGGCACCGCGGCCCACCTGCGCGCCGCGGGCATTGCGGTGGACCAGGTTTACAAGGTGAATGAAGGCCGGCCAAACATTGTGGACTTCATCAAAAGTGGGAAGATAGACTTGATCATCAACAGCCCGCTGGGCCTGGCCTCGCGCTTTGATGAAAGGGCCATCCGCCGGGCTGCAATGCAGCACGGGCTGCCGTGCATCACCACGCTTTCCGCCGCCGCCGCCGCCGTGCACGGAATTCGCGCCCGCAAGGAGAAGGGCGTGAGCGTGATGAGCCTACAGGAGCTCTATCAGGAAGATCGCTTGAAGCGCGAACCGCAGGCAGTTCAGGCCGCGGAGGGACCGCCGTCCCGGCCCAGGTGACCCGTAGGGGCGACCCTGGTGGTCGCCCGAGGGCGGGCACAAGGCCCGCCCCTACAGCAATTTTCAATCAACGCGAGAACAGGAGACCTATGAATCGCAAGCAGACCGCTGCGCATCTGCAGGGAATCTTCACTCCCGTCGTCACGCCGTTTGACCGCAAAGGAAAACTGGATGAAGGCATGTTCCGCTCCAACCTTGAACGCTACGCTGGAATCGGGCTGGGTGGCGTGGTGGTTTCCGGCTCGACCGGCGAGGCTCCCTATTTGACGGAGAGTGAACGCCTGCGGCTGGTGGAAATGGCGCGGCAGACCGTGAAGCCGCCGGAGTTGCTTATCGCCGGCACGGGACTTGAATCCACGGCCGCCACGCTGTGCCTGAGCCAGGAGGCCATTGAGCGCGGCGCCGATGCGCTGCTGCTGCTGCCGCCCGCCTATTACAAACCGGTGATGAGTTCGGAGGTCTTGATCCGCCATTACCGGGCGCTTGCCGATAAGCTCAAACGCCCTCTAATCATTTACTCGATTCCTCAGTTTTCGGGAATCAACATCGAACCGGACACCATTGCGAGGCTTTCCCGCCATCCCAACATCATCGGTCTGAAAGAGAGCTCGGGTGACATGAAGTTCCTACGCGCCGTGCTTCGCATCGTCCCGAAGACTTTCCGGGTGCTTTGCGGCTCACCCATCCGCTTGCTGGAGGCGTTCCGCGCCGGTGCCGCGGGTGGGGTGCTGGGCCCTGCGAATTTCGTTCCCGAACTTTGCATCGGCATTTACGAGGCCTTTTCGAAGCGCCAGTACAAGAGGGCGGAAGAATTGCAGCAGAAGCTGATCCCGTTGGTTCAACCCATCAGCGAACCGTATGGAGTGCCCGGCATCAAGGCGGCGTTGAGTCTGCTGGGCTATTCGGGCGGCTTTCCGCGCATGCCGCTTCAGCCGGTGGACGCCAAGGGAAAGCGCGACATCCTGGCCGCGCTGAATGCGGCCCGCGCCAGTTTGGACGTCTAACCAGTTGAAAGCTTCAACCCCAAGGCAGTGCCAGTTAATCACTGTTCCATTTCAGGCCGAAAACGCCCCCAAACTTGGGTGGAACGAACGCCTTACTCGCGGCTGCCGGCCACCTGCTCGGTTCCACCTTCACTTGGGCAGGATCGATGCCATAAAAAAGGGACAACGCAGACCCTGACTCTTCTGCCGCGCACCCGGACTTCACCACTGCCTTGCGATATAGAAGTGGGTAGTAGTAGATTGGGATTTCCATGAAGCTCCAGTCGGCTCTTTTCCGGGCCGCTCTTGGCATGTTGCTCGCTACTTGGCTGGCATCGCCGGGGCTTGGTCAGGAATCTCATTCCGTTTTTCTCCGGGGCCTTGCCGCGTCCCGGGGCGTGGACTCACTGGTGGCCAAGGCATTATCCGGTACATTGCCCGCTGAGGCCAGCGGCGCCAGCGCGCAGAATCCCGCATCCCGGAACATCCTGCAATACATTTCAGCCGCCTGGGGAACGCTGACGCGATCCATGACGCAATGCGATAGCCTGAACGATCAAAGGACCAAGGAAAAGCCCGTCCTTTATCTTCCGGCCGAAGTTAGCGAGCCCGAACCGCTGCGAGCGGTCCAGCAAAATTGCTCGATTCAGATGGAGCATCTTCCAGCTCCGATTCACCGGCCAGGAGTCCTCAACCCCAGCACGATCGATCCGCCCGGATTGCTCTACTTGCCGAATCCTTACGTCGTCCCCGGTGGCATGTTTAACGAAATGTACGGCTGGGACAGCTACTTTATCCTGCGCGGGCTTCTCGAAGCGGGACGGATCGGCCTGGCCAAGGGCATGACTGAGAATTTCTTCTATGAGATTGAGCACTACGGCATGGTGCTGAATGCCAATCGCACCTACTTCCTCAGCCGCTCGCAGCCGCCGTTCCTCACCTCGATGATTCTGGCCGCCTACGACGCGGAAAAGGAACAAGGAAAAGACGATAGGGACTTCCTGGCTAACGCCTATCCCTACGCGGTGAAGACCTATGATCTCTGGACTCACGCGCCGCACCTGGCCGGCGATACGGGCCTTTCCCGCTACTACGATTTTGACGCGCTTCCCGCGCCGGAGGTCGCGGAAAATGGTTACAGCTACTACCGTGACGCCGCCGAGTTCTTTCGCGAGCATCCTGAACTAGCCAAGGGTGAACTGATGACCGCAAAGACGGAGACCCCCAATAACCATTGGATTCCGCCCGTTTTTACGTGGAAAATCTGCTCGGATGGGACCTCCGCCGCTGGCCCAACTCACTGTGACACGGTGGAACAAGGCAGCCTGACCGCTCACTATTACCGGGGCGATCGCAGTATGCGTGAATCCGGCTTTGACGTGTCTTTCCGCTTCGGCCCGATGAGCGCCGATACAGGGGATTACGCCGACCTGAGCCTCAACAGCCTGCTCTACAAGACGGAAACGGACATGGCTCGCATCAGCCAGATCCTGGGCCGCCGGGCGGATGAGCAACGTTGGCGCCAGCGCGCCGAAGCGAGGCAGAAACTCGTCAACCAATACTTCTGGAACGCGAGCCGCGGCCTTTACTTTGATTACGACTTCAAGACCCATACTCAATCTTCTTATCTCTACGCCACCACGTTCTATCCGCTGTGGGTGGGCTTGGCGGCGCCGGAACAGGCTCAGGCCGTGGAGCGCCAACTCTCAACTTTCGACCTCGCCGGCGGCGTTGTCATGAGCCGGACCGAAACCAGCGGACAATGGGACTATCCTTACGGTTGGGCGCCGCTCCAGTTAATTGCCGCCGAGGGGCTGCGGCGCTACGGCTTCAACGCGGATGCGGACCGCGTGTCCACACAGTTCATATCCATGGTCGATCAAAATTACCGACGCGACGGGACGATCCGCGAGAAATATAACGTGGTGACGCGCTCGGATGAGACCAAGGTCCGGGTGGGATACTCCCAGAACATGGTGGGATTCGGCTGGACCAACGGCGTGTTGCTAACCCTGCTGCACGAGCTGCCGCCACGATCTGCCGCAAAGTTGGAGTTGCAGGGAAGGTAGCGGCGCGCCAGATCAGGAGACCGGCTCACGTGTCTTTGGAAATGAAATCCGCGTGCGAGAAGTGCCAGGAGCGGCTTCCACACCATGCGCAGGCTTTCATCTGCTCCTACGAATGTACTTTCTGCGCTCAATGTGCGAAGCAGATGTCTTACGTCTGCCCCAACTGCGGCGGTGAACTGGTCCACCGGCCCCGAAGGAAAGAGCAATGATGAAGTTGTACGGGCCAGCGCATACCTTGTAACCGCGCCGCCCCGCCGGACGGTCGTGACGCAGTGTGGCGATTCTTTATCAGTATGTTCCTTTACGGTCATTCCCGCGAATGCGGGAATCCATGCCAGTGACGAGCCTTTCCGTGCGAGTTCAGAGTGCCAATCCGGTTTGCCGAGTGGATTCCCGCTTTCGCGGGAATGACGGCGCCGAATATTGTCAGGAAACATCAAGCCGAGTCACGACCCACCGAAGGCCCGGAATCCAGGGATAACAGACATCCCAGAGAGCGGCGGATCCGTCACATTCCGCAATCTTGACTACCGGCTGCAAAGAAGGGAAGATGCACTAGCGGCGTTCCAGCCGCGGCTCAAAACATGCCTCGAGAACGACTGGTTTCTCCGGACCTGATTTCGAAAGAAGAAGAAAGCTTCAATCGCAGTCTTCGTCCGCCAACGCTCGATGAATACATCGGGCAGAAGAAGGTGGTGGAGAAGCTGCGGATCGCCCTGGAGGCGGCGCGCCAGCGGCAGGAGGCGCTGGAACACGCCCTGTTCTTCGGGCCGCCGGGACTTGGCAAGACCACGCTCGCTCACATTATCGCCGCTTCGATGGAAGCCAAAATCACTGTCACTTCCGGTCCGGCTCTGGAACGCACCGGCGATATGATGGGCATTCTCACCAACCTGGGCGAGCGCGACATCCTCTTTATCGATGAAATTCACCGTCTTCCCGCCAACATTGAGGAGTTTCTCTATCCCGCCATGGAAGACTTCAAGGTGGACTTCGTGGTGGACAAAGGCATGTTCGCGAAGACCATCAATGTTCCCCTGAAGAAGTTTACGCTGATCGGCGCCACCACCCGAGCCGGCAGCCTTTCCGCGCCCCTGCGCAACCGCTTTGGACTTTTCTATCACCTGGATTTCTATGACCAGGAAGACCTGACTCGTATCTTGCTGAGGTCGTCGCGTTTGCTGAGCGTGAAAGTTGAGCCAGAGGCCGCGACGGAGATTGCGCGGCGGGCGCGCGGCACGCCTCGCATCGTCAACCGCCTGCTGCGCCGGGTGCGCGATTTCGCGGACGTGCGGGCGGCCGGAGAAATCACCATGGAAGTGGCCCGCGACGCCTTGGGGCTGGAGGGCGTGGACGACCATGGCTTGGACGAGCTGGACCGCAGTTTCCTGCGCACCATCATCGATCACTATCAAGGCGGGCCGGTGGGCGTGGAGGCGCTCTCCGCCACGCTCAATGAGGAAGTGGACACGCTGGTGGACATGGTCGAGCCTTTCCTGCTGAAGGAGGGCTTCATCAGCCGCACCAAAAGCGGGCGCCGGGCGAATGAGGCGGCGTACCGGCTGCTCGGGAAGGTCCCTGTCCAACGCGGAACGGCGACCACCCTGTTCGATTAGTACAGCGCCCAGGAATTGCCTGGTTGCGTAGCGCCGCCGTCCCGGCGGCATTTGTCGGCAGAGCCTGCCCTGAGCGCAGCGAAGGGATGCCGGGGCTACGTCCGTCGCCACAGCGGTCCTTGTTCCGTCATGAAGCGTATCTACCTATCCCTGGGATCGAATCGCGGCGACCGCGCCGGTACCATCCGCAACGCGCTCGAGTTGCTCCACGACTCCGGCCTGGAAGTGGTCCGAGTTTCGTCTTTTTACCGCACGCAGCCGGTGGACTTCACGCCGCAGCCCTGGTTCGTCAATTGCGTGGCGGAGCTTCAAACCGGCCTGTTGCCCTTGAAGCTGCTCCATGCGTGCAAAGCAGTTGAACGCGCACTGGGACGCAGGCCGGGTGTGGCCAAAGGTCCGCGCGTGATTGACATTGACATACTGCTCTACGAGGATATTGTGATCCGCTCGGCCGAGCTTACCGTCCCTCATCCCCGTATGGGAGGACGGCGCTTCGTCCTGGTTCCGCTCAAGGAGCTTGCGCCGGATCTTCGCCATCCCGTCACGGGGCAAACGGTGGTTGAAATGCTGCACGATTCGCAGGACCATAGCCAGGTGGTGAAGTTGCAAACGCCGTAACGTCACTGGGAAGGCAGCAGGAATGGCGGGGCAATTTCCGAGTAGGCCGCGGCCGGAGCATGATCGGCGACAAGCGCCAATGGAGCTTCCAGCTTCCCACACTCAGACTTATGGGGAATGTGATTTCTGGCTTCCAAACGGGGTACTGTACAGTGGGTAAGTTAGCGGTTTAACTCGTCAATTGAGTGATAAGAGCAGCCCGAAGCGGCCCATGGGGGCGCGATCGCCTTCTCCTCTCGCTGCACCGGGAGCGATAGCTTCGGCTACCAGCCATTGCGGGCGAGATAAAGCAGTTCATCGAAGAGAAGCGTGGGGGCGGTCGAAGGTGAGGAAGTTCAGTCAGTCTTGCTGTTTGCTTTGCAATGCCTGGGACACGAGCCTGGCCCGCAGGTTGGTTAGTTCCTCAACTCCCAGAACTCTTCGGAGTTTGCCGATTATCGTGTGCAGGGCCACGTCTTCCGTTATTTGCTTTCCGTCCCACTCTTTGGCTCCCATAACCTTAGAGCCCATTACCTCTGCGAATTGGGCATACATTCCCTTTACAGTCTCATTCTGACCGGGACTGCCGGGGGCATTCGTAACGACGTACGCAGAGGTCCCGATTTTTCGCAAAGCTTTCTCAAATCCTTCCAGGTCAGCTTCAACCTGTGGGGTTACCCACAAAGACCATCGTTTCCGAATTGATAGCAGGGTCGATGCGCCATCGAGCGCCTCCTGGCAGGGGCCCTCCCGGAACAGCACGGTCAAGATCTCAAACATTGACGAAACGTACTCTTCGGAAAACGCTACGTGCTTATCGAACGCGACAATCGCCATGTGGGAAGTGGCCCCGATCGAGAAACTGTTCTGAACCTCCAGTACGACCAGCGATCGATCATGGGCGATACTGTCGCGGGCTATTTGATAAAGGGCAAGGCAGAGGGCTCCGATCGCCGGAATGCCAGACAGCTCGCGCACGACGTCTCCGATTCGTCCGACGGGCAGCAAACTCCAGGCGAGTATGGAACCAACAAAAACGGCGACAAGGGCTACGTAGAACTTCCGGTTCATGTGCTCCTTGGGTGCCCCGGGACCAAGCATCTTGTGTCATGAGTCTGCCCGGAGGAGAGAGAAACCGACTATATATTACCATCTGCGGGTTTTAAGAAAAGCGATTTAGCACCGAGCCTAGCGGAATGGCCGCATCCTTTTCCAGCCTCATCAATATGATCTCGGTTTATAATCCGCTATTGACGAGGCGAGGTTTGGTTGCCGCTAAAGGCCACCCATGACCGGAGCTCCACAATACGAGCAACCCCGGCTGATTGCCATCGAAGGCCCTTTGCGCGTTGGCAAGACCAGTCTGGCTGATTTGCTCGCCCAGCGGCTGCACGCCGAGCGCCTGCGGGACGTGGAGGCCAATCCCTTCCTGGAGGATTTTTACAAGGGGCGGCCGGGCGCTGCGTTTGAATCCCAACTCTACTTCTTGATAAAGCGCTTCGAACAGTGGCAGAGCCTGGACCTTCAAGCTACGGCGGACCGCGTGATTGTCAGCGATTATCTTTTCAGTAAGGACCGCATCTACGCCTACTTGAACCTGGAGGATGAAGAACTCGACCTCTACAACCAGTATTATTCCATCTTTTCAGACCAAGTTCCCATCCCGGATTTGGTGATATACTTACAAGCGATGCCGGAAAAGTTGCGGGAGCGCATTGCACGCAAAAATCTTCCGGCTGAACACCAGATTTCGAGCGAGTATCTGGAAGAGCTGGTCAAGGCCTACGAACACTTTTTCGTGCGCTATAAGGAAAGCGACCTGCTGGTGGTGGAAACCTCCGGGATCGATTTTGTTCACAGGAACAGGGACCTGGAAGAGTTGGTTTACCGCCTCCGCCAGCCGGTGAAAGGCACACAGTATTTTCTGCCGCTTGGATCCGCCACGGCGGACTGAGACGGGAAACACAGGGTTGAGAGAATGACTCGGAGGCTTCGTTCAAGTCTCTGCCGCGATTCTCCCGGCTGCTTCACGGCGGCCTGAAAAATTACCCTCTCTGTCCAGGCGAGTGAAAGCCCACTCGGGCCTCCTTGCCGGCGTCTCGCGAGCGCCGGCAGCTCACCCCTGTTGCAGAGAGGGTTTTATTTTTGGCCCGCAACGGCGCCACGGAAGGCGTGCCGTGAGGACTGAAGTATATCGATATGTCGTTTCACTAAAATCACCTGGGAGGTGTTGCCATGGACCCCAATCCGGCGGCCGTGAGCAAAGTCACTCCGTTTGTCCTATCCGCCCGCAAAGCCACCGGTCAGCGGATCGTCTGCCTCACCGCATACGACTTTCCCACTGCCCGCTTGGCGGACGAGTCCGGTATTGACTTGATCCTGGTGGGTGATTCGTTAGCCCAGGTGGTGCTGGGTTACGATTCCACGCTCCCCGTCACCGCCGATGAAATGCTTCACCACCTCAAGGCTGCCCGGCGCGGGACCCGGCGCGCCCTGCTGATGGCGGACTTGCCCTACGGTTCCTACCATGGTTCCAGCGACTTGGCCGTAGCCACCGCCATCCGTTTCTTGAAGGAAGGCGGCGCAGAAGCCGTCAAGCTGGAAGGCGGAAGAAAAAGAACGGCACTCATCCGGAGCATGACCGACGCGGAAATCCCTGTGGCCGGCCACATTGGGCTCACTCCCCAATCGGTGCGGGTGATGGGCGGCTATCGCGTGCAAGGCAATTCGGTGGACACCGCCCGCGAGCTAATGGAAGATGCGCTGGCACTGGAGGATGCGGGAGTCTTTGCGCTGGTGTTGGAAGGAATGCCGCGAGAAGTGGCCTCAGCCATCACCCGGCGGCTCCGTATTCCCACCATTGGAATCGGCGCGGGGCCGGATTGCGATGGCCAAATCATGGTGATCCATGATCTCCTCAACCTGACCTTTCAACCGCCCGCCAAGTTTGTCCGCGCCTACGCCAACCTGGCTGAGACCTTGCGGGATGCAATCTCCCGTTTCCGCCAAGATGTGATCGAGTCGCGTTATCCGAACGACCAGGAATCTTATCACCTTCCTGTTACGGAGCTTAGCGCCTTCAGCGGCCGGTGAAAGTGTGGCAAAACGTCACACCTTCCACCTATTTCCCTCAAGGCCCGCTCCAGGTCCGCCTCTTAACATTGGGTTATCCGGGATTGAAACGGCAGGCAGAAGCAAGAATAGGGTGATGTCTCAGTTTGAATTTTTGTGACATTATTCGCCACCGTCATCCCCGCGAAGGCGGGGATCCGTGCTCCGGACAACCCCTTTATCTGCACGAGTTCGGAATGCCACTGCGATATTCGGAGTGGATTCCCGCTTTCGCGGGAATGACGATGAAGGAACAAATTGAGTCACTACCAAGAATAGACTTAACTGGGGAAAGTAGATAGTATACTATATGGTATATGTACTCGCTGCGGTCGAATGAGAAATAAGGTGCCAAGTGATTCGAGCCATGCCCAATTCGGTGGACAACAACATGGGTCTACGCTGGGGCAACAGGTAGGGGCGAGCCTGGTGCCCGCCCGTGGGCGACCACAAGGGTCGCACCTACGTCGCTGTCATTCCCCCGCCTCCCGCCCAGGCGGAGACAGCCGCAGCGGTTTTGAGGCGTTGCTCAGTGAAGGAAGATATGATGACGGAAGACGCAAACTCGAATGCATTAGCCCACAGCCGCAGTTCCTACCTGCGCAGTGCCGGGCATCAGCCGGTATCGTGGCAGGAATGGAGCGACCAGGCTTTTGAGAGGGCCCGCACTGAGGACAAGCCCATCCTGCTTGACATCGGGGCGGTGTGGTGCCATTGGTGCCACGTGATGGATCGTGAGAGTTACGAAAATCCGGCGATTGCCAGCCTCATCAACCAGCACTTCGTCGCCATCAAGGTGGACCGCGATGAGCGGCCGGATATCGACGCGCGCTACCAGTTGGCGGTGAGCGCGTTAACCGGGCAGGGCGGATGGCCGCTTACTGCCTTCCTGACCCCGGAGGGTAAGCCGTTTTTTGGGGGGACGTACTTCCCTCCTGCGGACATGCACGGACGGCCCGGAATGATGCACGTGTTGGAAAGCATCGTCCAGCATTACGGCGCCAACAAATCCGAAATCCTTTCCAGGGCGGATAACATTACTGAGGCTCTGAGCAATCTGGAAACGTTTCGCAGCGACGGTTCCGGAGTGGGCGCGGCGCTGGTGGATCAGATTTTGGAAAACATTGGCAAGAACTTTGATGCCGAGCACGGTGGCTTTGGATCACAGCCCAAATTTCCTCACCCGGGCGCGCTGGACTTGCTGATGGACGCATACCTCGAAACGGGGCAAACGCGGCTCCTGGAGATGGTGGATCGGACACTTGAGGCGATGGGCCGGGGCGGCGTTTACGACCAGATCGGCGGAGGCTTCCATCGCTATTCGGTGGACGAGCGCTGGATGGTCCCGCACTTTGAAAAGATGTCCTACGACAATGCCGGCTTGTTGGCGAATTACCTCCGCGCCTTCCAGATTACCGGCAAGGAATTCTTCCGTGAGATGGCGATCGGCATCCTGAGTTTTATTGAGACCATTCTGGCGAGTCCGGGGGGAGGATATTATGCGAGCCAGGACGCGGACATGAATCTGGACGATGACGGCGACTACTTCACCTGGACGCTCGAGGAAATCCGCGCCGTGCTCGATCCCGTGGAAGCGGAAGCCGTGGCCGAACGCTACCACGTGCAAGAGCAGGGCGAAATGCACCACCATCCCGAAAAGAACGTGTTGTTCATTGACCAGCCTGTGAACGCCGTTGCCGCGCGCATGAAGATTTCCACGCTCCAAGTGGAAGAGATTCTGAAGCGAGCCAGCGCCAAGCTGCTTGCGGCGCGTAACGCCCGGCCCACACCTTTCGTGGATAAGACACTTTACACAAACTGGAACGGCATGATGATCTCTGCGCTCATCGAGGCCCACCGGGTGCTGGGCCTTGAATCCAAGCTGAAAGAGGCGTTGAGGGCGTTGGACCTTCTGATGGACCGCGCTTTTGATCCAAACCTCGGCATGTATCACAGCCTGGTTGAAGATCAAGGCGAAGTCAAAGGCCGGGCGGAAATTGACGGCCTCATCGAAGATCAGGTATTCACAATCCACGCTTTGCTGGATGCCTTCGAGGTGACGGGCCGGTGCGCCTACTTCGCCCGTGCTCTGGAGCTGATGGAGATCACCCTGCGGCGCTTTTGGGACGACCAGGACGGCGGATTTTTTGACACCGCTACGGACCTTGAGGCGAAGCAAGGGAACTTGAAACTGGCGAGGAAGGGATTTCAGGATTCTCCCACGCCCGCCGCGAATTCCGTCGCTGCTCTTGCCCTGGAGCGGCTCGCCACGTGGGCCGCAAGGCCGGATTACCACGAAAAGGCTGGGCAAACCCTCAGCTTATTTGCCGGAAAGGCCGCCGGGTACGGCCTTCACGCTGCGGCTTACGGCATGGCTGTGGTGAACCATCATCGGGTTTCAACCGAGGTGGTGGTGATTGGAGATCAGCGGGACGGCCGCACCCTCAAGTTGCTTCGCGCCGCTTACGGAGTCAAGCGGGCGGGGAAACGGGTGCTGTATTTGGAACCTGAAACCGTCCGGGACTCAAAGTTGCCACCAGGACTCGCAACCACACTGCCCCATTTGCCGCTGGCTGAGGGTGATGCTCCGGTGGCGCTCGTTTGCCTGGGCAATCGCTGCAAGCCGCCGGTTCACACGCCGGAGGAACTTGAAATCCCGTAGGGGCGACCCTTGCGGTAGCCCGCGGGCGGGCACAAGGCCCGCCCCTACGAGCCGCAGTCTGACGCCTGTTTGATTAGCGCCCGATTTCGAGGCGGGTGATGAGCGGTTCCGGCAATCCGGCATCCTTCATTTTCGCCTGGGTGCGGGGCAGATCGTAGGAGGTGCGATAAAACTCCACCTTCTTCCCGCCGGCATCGAAAATGGCAAATGCCGCGCGCCAGTCACCGTCCCGTGGCTGGCCCACAGAGCCAGGATTGATGAGGTAGCGGGTGTCCTGCTCGATGGGTAGTTCGAGGATGCACCCATCCTTGCGGCTTGACCCGTGCGCGGACCGCATACCTTGAGCGGAACTTAGCATAAAGGCGCCTTGGTGGTGGGTGTGGCCAAACAGCGTGATGGGAGTGGTGAGGGCTTTGAGCGCGACAAGCGCCTGCCCCGGTCCGACGATGTATTCGTCTTCATCAGCCACGGACCCGTGCACCATTTGGAAACCGTCGACCGGAACCGGCCCGGCGGGCAAGGCGCGAAGATATTCAGTGTGCTTTGGGGTCAAATCCTGGCGTGTCCAGAAGGTTGCAATTTTGGCGATGGGATTAAAGTCTTCAGCCTCGGTAAGGCCACAGCACGCCTTGTCGTGGTTGCCGCGGATGATCTTGGAGGTCAATGCTCCGAGGTTGTCAATCACGGGGTTGGGGTCGGGGCCATACCCGACGAGATCGCCCAGGCACACGGCCTCGTCATATCTTTCGCCGGCCGCCCGGAGACATGCTTCGAGCGCTTCAAGATTGGAGTGAATATCGCTTAGGACCAGGTAACGCAAGTTTGCCTCCTGTCCGCATTATAATGCGGACACTCCTTAAGCTCAAAGAGTTGGTAGTGGTTCAGTTTGCTGTAGCGGTGGTCTGCGACCGCCGAACTTTATTTCTCAACAGTTTCCGGCGCTCATAGAGCGCCGCTACAGCAAATTGCGCCACTACCAAGCCGTGAGCCAGGGATACTCGTTTACAATGAATCTCCGATGAGCAAGATACATCAACTTCCGCGCATTGTGATCGTGGGCCGCCCCAATGTGGGCAAATCCACGCTCTTCAACCGCATCTGCGGGCGGCGTCGCGCTTTGGTGGGTGATGAGCCGGGGATGACCCGCGACCGCATCTACGCGCCGGCGGAGTGGATGGGAAGCGTTTTTGAAGTGGTGGACACAGGCGGGATGGTGCCGGAGGATCGCGGCCTGATCGTGTCGGAAATCTTCAGGCAGGCGCAAGTGGCCATCCAGGGTGCGGCGCATCTGGTGCTGGTGGTGGATGGGCGGACGGGAGTGACCCCGGCCGACGAAGAGCTTGCTGGCTTGTTGCGCAAGACTGGAAAGCCGTTGGCCTTGGTCGTGAATAAGATTGATTCCAAC
>Ga0307373_10003552_pt1 | contig 27093 bp, 28 predicted proteins | sample OX2MG_FD_202534 | JGI IMG/M metagenome (GOLD analysis project Ga0307373, IMG submission 202534) | Soil microbial communities from Risofladan, Vaasa, Finland - OX-2 | ecosystem: Environmental > Terrestrial > Soil > Coastal area > Acid sulfate soil | place: Finland: Risofladan, Vaasa | collected...
ACTCGGACTGCCTACCGACCGCCTGCCCCCCCGCGCAGTCGCCGCTACTCTCGGCGGGTCTATTGGCGTCGCCGCGCGATCGTGGTGCTTTCGTTGGTCACCTTCGTCTTTATGAGTTACCTCGGGGTCACTTTGGTGATGGCGCTCAACAATCCGAGCTACGGCGTATCGTCGCTCGCGCGTATCGCCGAGTGGGGCCGCGCGCACGGCATCGGGGGATTCGTCACCTGGGCCGAGACCGAGTACAACAAGCTCCACCCCCCCTTAAAGGGCGGCAAGCCACCGCTGAGCGCTTTTGGCTCCGGCTCGACCGCCCTGCACATCCCCAAGGGCAACCATCTCGCTCCACCCACGAGGATCCCCTCGCCGGCGGGTACGCCGCTGCCGGGTGAGGGCGTCTGGCACGTCGCTGGTCGAACCACCGCCAACGGGACCCCGACGATCTACGAAGCCTTCGTCCGCCCCAACGCCGTCAACACCAGCTACGTCGTGGGCGTGGCGTGGATGGACCCGACCTTGCTGAAGGCCCAGCTCTACTCGGGCTCGCAGATTCCCGGTGGGGGACCCTATAAGTACACGGCGCCTATCACGCCGGCGAACTCGACGACACTCGTGGCGGCCTTTAACGCGGGCTTTCGCATGCCCGACGCCCACGGCGGCTACTACACCCAGGGCAAGATGGTCCTCCCGCTTCGCCCGGGCGGCGCCTCCGTCGTGATCTTCAAAGACGGCACCATGACGGTGGGCGCGTGGGGCACCGACGTCACGATGTCGAACCAAGTCGAGTCCGTTCGCCAGAACCTGGCGCCGATCGTCGAGAACGGTAAGCCCGTCGCCGGGCTGAACGCGGCGAACTCGCTCAAATGGGGCGCGACCTTGGGGGGCACCTTTAACGTGTGGCGATCGGGCCTCGGCGTGACGAAGAACGGCGCGATCATCTACGTGGGCGGGCCGAGCCTGTCGATCGCGGACTTGGCCAACGTGTTGGTGCGCGCCGGGGCGATTCGTGGAATGGAACTTGACATCAACACCGACTGGGTGCAGTACACGACCTACACCGGGGCCATCGGCGCGCCGGTCAGCGGCGCCAACGGCGTGAACCTGTTGGGCTCCATGGACGGCAACCCCGGTCGCTTTTTCGCCAACTGGTGGGTGCGTGACTTCTTTACGATGTCGCTTCGACCCAGTGAGACCAGGACCGCGACCGCGTCAACGTCGTCGGGCACTTCCACGTTGTCACCGGCGGGCTGAATCCAAACGCGAGACCAATGTCTACCGTTTTTTCATTGAAGACCAATGGTCCACAAGTAGCGCCCAATTTTGTCTCCGCGAATATCGAGTGCCCTACAGGAGTTTTTTAAAATACGTGGCTGACTCCTCGTAGCCAATGGCCGAATAGAACGGTGCGGCTCGTCGCGTTGCGAGGGCAATCAATTTGGCGCCTTGATCTTTGGCCCATCGCTCGAATTCCGTTTCGAGTGCGAGACCGACCCCGCGGCGCCGCATCGGCTCGATGACGTACATCTCTTCTATCCACGCAATAGTTCCGTTCGCGAAGAATACGTCGTGCGCGAAACCAAGTAGGTAACCATCGATGGCACCAGATTCGTCATTGGAAACGAGGAGGCAAACGTGCTCGTCATCCTTGATTCGATCAAAGGTCTCGTTGAATGCCGCGTCATCAAAATTGAACGAAGTTGCGAGGGAGCGGGCGAGGTTCTTTACAAAGTCTGCATCGACCATCGTCGCCCGACGAATAGAGGTGCGGGCAGGCTTCATGGACTGAATCTAGTGAAGTCTTAGATCGAGCCAATCGACGAAGCGGTTCAATCGATTCTTACGTGAGGGATCCCTGCGCAGACGCCCCGCGATGAACTACTTCGGTCTGAGAACTACGACCAATGTCTACAGGCTCAACCCGTAGAAACACCTCGCGAATGTCGCATTGCGCCAGTACAATGTGTTCATGGCCCAGACCAACCACACCTCGTCAAAGAGGACTGCGGCGCTCGAAGTTCTCAGCGAGGAAGATCGCGTCTGGCTCGCTGAGCGTCTTGTTGAGTATCGCAAACTCCTCGAGTACCTTCACACGAATTGAGAATCCCCTCACTCGAGGTTGTCGTCGCCTTCAACCACTCAATTCGTGAGGTCGATGAGTGGTTCGACGAGCCTGATGAGCTTCACCGAGTCGAGAGACTTCTTGATCGACTCGCAATTGAAACGGATCCGGTCGTAGCCGCAGCGTTGAGCGTGAGCCGGTTGGCCCAGGCCCAAGCCTTCACCGAGGGGAACAAACGCACTGCTGTGTTGGTCGGTCGGTGGATTCTTGACCGTAACGGTCTGGACGGAGCCAAATACATTCCAGAAAACGATATGGAACTTGCAAAATCTCTGTTGCGCGCAGCTCGAGGTACTGACGTGACCAAAGAAGTCGTTGACCTCTTCGATTCACGTAGATGAACTAATCACTCCTACCAAAACGCGGTGGACGAATGTGTACCGTCCGCGTCTCTCGGCACGAGGTCAGTCGGATTCTTGCCCGCTTAACCGGGCAACGTCAGCGATGTCCTGTGGCCGACCGGCCGCGCGCTTATTGGCGAGCAGGTCTTCGCGCCCGATAAAGGGGACCGCTAAATCATCGATGGAAACGATTACCCGTCGGGACCAAGCGTTGTCAAATTCGACACCTTCAATCGACGTCAGGATGTCAATTCGATAGGGCGGGTAGCCGAGCTGGACGACCGAGTCCTGCTTGGTGAAGTCGTCCGTCGTCAATCCAAGCCCGGAGAAACCGAATGCTTCGATCGAACGCAGAACTCTTTCGGCGTTCTGGGGGCTCACCCAAATCCAGGCGTCGAGATCGCCGGTGTATCGAGGTAGTCCATGGGCCGCGACCGCGTAGCCCCCGACGATGAGGAAGCGGACCTCGTTAGCGATGAACGATTCGACAAACTCTCTGAAGTCCGGATCGAGTTGCACTACCTCCTCCGATCATTCGTTGACGGAGAATCTCAACGGCCTCGACGCGCTCGACGGCCGAAACGGTTTTCCAGTAAGCAAGGTCATGTGACTGCTTACCCAGGGTGCCTTTCTCCACCGCGAGAGCCATCATTCCCTTGCGGCGCTTGGACACCTTCACGATTTCATTCTACCGGGCTCGGGTCACGTGCCACCGGTGATGGCGTGAAATTAGTCTCGGTTCCACGAGGTAGTCGTGAGAAGATTTTGATGTTCTTGGAGAATTTTCTGGCGAATGTCCCCAGGTGAACCTTGAGCGAGTGTCGACATCGTCAACTCACGAGAGAATGAAATAAGGAACCTGTTCTCGACCTTCGGGATTTGCGAGAGCGGCCTCGGGATGGTTCTCGTAGTCGGGCACGAAGACGTCGTCGAGCGAAAGCGCAGTGCCGCGTTCCTGGACGCTGAACGAGAGCCACATGCACCACGGGCCGAACGAGACGTCCTCGAAATCAATGCGGATCATGAGCTCATCGGCTCCCAGGTCGATCCGTTCTCGTACGAATGCCCACCATTCGTCGGTCTCGCCCTCGAAAAGTGACGCAAAGTCGCCCTCTCCGGCCGCCTGCATGGCCCGAGAGACCTCAGCAGCAGCAGTGAACCGCTTCGCCATCGAGTCTCCTCTGGTCTAGTCGGTCACGAAGTGCGCTCGCGGTCGACGAGTTTGCGAAAGAGCGGGGTCGGCAGGTGGCGTAGCACGCCAAAGACGTAGCGCAGCATGGGCGGACTCCAGATCACGCGTTGTCCCGTGGCGAGTCCGCGCACCACGTACTCGGCCACTTCATTCGGGCCAGTCGTGAAGGGAACCTCGCTCAGGCCGGCGGTCATCTTCGTGCGCACCACCCCGGCGCGCAGGATCTGCATCGTGACCCCGGTGCCTTCGAGTGAATCGGCCATGCCCATGCAGAGCCGGTCGAGTCCCGCCTTCGCGCCGCCGTAGAGATAGGCGCTCGAGCGCACGCGTATCGCGCCGACCGAACTGAGAACGAGAATTCGCCCACGCCCCTGATCGACGAGTCGACGGCGCACCTCGGCCAATGCCGCCACCGGCCAGGTGACGTTCACGCTCATCATCGCGGCGGCGTCTTCGGCGTTATTTTGCATCGCCACCTGGTTGCCGAGGAGTCCCACCGCCACGATTACGAGGTCCACCTGGTCGTTGACCTTGGCGAAGGCCTCGGTGACGACGCGCGCGGCGTCGCTGGTGTCCAGCGCGTTAAAGATCACGGTGTCGGTCTTGGTGGCGCCGTAGTCGCGCGCCTCGGCCGCCGCCGCGTCGAGGAGTTCTTGACTGCGTCCGCACAAAACGACGCTGTGGGTACGCGCGGCGCAGAGCTTCTTCACGATCGCGCGCGCGATGTCTGAGCTGCCGCCCAGCACGACGACGTTCTGGGGCTGTCCGAAGGCGTTTTCCATACCTACGTTCCTACTAGGTGTAAGCGCCGAGCGAGGTCGCTGGTGAGTTGCCCCTTGGGATCCAGACGCTCTTTCAACGCGCGGAACTCTGCGAGTCTTGGGTACATGGCCGTGACCTTGTTCGCGTCGAGGCGCGCGTCCTTGGCGAAGTAGATCCGCCCGCCGGCCTCGAGCACGAGGCGGTCAAGCTCGTCGAGCACGCGCGCGAGCTTGTTCGCCCCGACCGGTAGGTCGAGCGCCAGGGTCCAGCCCGCGCGCGGAAACGAGAGCGGGGCGGGGTTGCTCGGTCCGAAGCGCTTCAAGACCGCTAAAAAACTCGCCACCTTCGCCGATGAAAGGCGCCCGATGACCTTTTCGATCGTCTCGGCGTTTCGATTAGGCACCACGAACTGATACTGGACGAAACCGCGCTGGCCGTAGAGCAGGTTCCAGTCCTTCACCCCGTCGAGGGGGTGAAAGAAGCTCTGGAGGGACTGGGGTTCGCGCTCCTCGTGGCGCGGGGCGCTGCGATACCAGAGTTCGTTAAAGGCCCGCACGCTGTAGCGATTCAACAGGCCACTGGGTGCGGGGAAGGGCACGCGAAGTTTCGCCGAGCGCGGCGCGCGAAGGCTTGGTGTCTTGACCTCGTCACGGCGTGCGTGTTCGCCGCGGGTGAGCACGGCACGTCCCAAATGACGTCCCGTCGTCATGCAGTCGACCCAGGCGACCGAGTAGCGATACGCGTCGTCGCCTTCCTCCATCGCCGCCATCACGCTCGCCAGGTCGTCGTGGCGATCAGTGTCGACGAGCACCTGGTCGGACTCGACGCGCAGCAGCTGCAGCGAGAGTTCGGCGACGAAACCGGTGAGTCCCATGGCGCCGGCGCTGCCCCAGAAGAGCTCGGGGTCGCTGTCGGGGGTCACGTCGAAGGTGCCCGTCGGGGTGACGAGGCGCATCGAACGCACGTGACTGGCAAAGGAGCCCGCGACGTGGTGGTTCTTGCCGTGCACGTCGGCCGCGAGGGCGCCGCCCATGGTGACCTGTCGCGTGCCCGGCGTGACCGGGACGAACCATCCCAAAGGGAGCGTCGCGGCGATCAGCTCGTCAAAGGAGATCCCCGAGCCCACGTGCACGAGACCCTCGTCGGAGACGTCGCTCATCGACGTGAAGCCGCGGTTCTCTAGGACGACGCCCCCCGCCAATTGCGCGGCGTCTCCGTAACTTCGACCGAGACCGCGCGCGATGACAAATGAGTTGCTCGCGAAGATCTCCTCAACCTCTTCGACGTTTTGTGGCGTGACGAGCCGGGACTTCGTTCGACTGGTGCGGCCCCAACCGGTGAGGAACTCCTCACTCATACGTAGACCCCGATGAAGAGGAGAATGGCCCAGATCAGCGCCAGCGCCTGGACCGTGTGGTCGCGATACAAGAGCTCGTCGGGCGCGGCGCCGTCGCCCGCCTCGGCCGAGCGCATGATGAACAGCGTCGCCACCACGACGGGAACGACGGAGAGTCGAATCGGGATGACGTCGTGGTGAATCGAGGAAAGCCCGGTCGCCGACGTGTCAAAGGCCCACAGGCAGTATCCCGTCACCACGGCGGTGGCGCTGAGGGTCAGCGCCGAGGCGAGGAACTGGCCGCTGTACTCACGAAGCACCTTTCGCGTCGAGCTGGCGCCGAGGTGTTTCAGTTCGCTGGAACGCTTGCCGATCACGAGGAAGAGCGCGCCAAAGGAGATCACCATGAGAAACCACGTCGAGACGAAGACGTGGCTGGCGACGGCACCGGCGTAGGCGCGCAGGAAGAAGCCACTGGCCACGGCGCTGAACTCGATGATCGGAACGTTCTTCAGTCCGGCGTTGTAGACGAAGGTGATGATGACGTAGAGCCCCATCGTCAGCAAAAGACCCCCAGGGTGCCAGAGAAAAAGCGGCAGGGCGAAGCCGACGAGCAATAAGACGCCGGCCGCCAACCAGGCACTGCGCGCGCTCAACTGATCCGCGGCAATAGCTCGGTAGCGCTTCTTTGGGTGCTGGCGATCGGCGTCGACGTCGCGCAGGTCGTTGACGAGATAGCCAGACGACGCGATCAGGCAGAACGAGACGAAGGCGACTCCCGTGTGGCGTATCACGTCGGCGTGGGTCAAGATGCCGGCCGCGGCCGGGGCGATGATGATCAGCCCGTTCTTCACCCACTGCGCGGGACGCGTCGCCGACACCAACGCGCGCAGTGGACCCCTCGGTTTCGGCGAGTTCGTCGTCACGCACCTAACGCTAGCCCCGAGGCGTATTCGTGGCTCCGTGCTGACGTTGGCGGATTTGGCGCCCACCAGGGCCACGTAGACTTTTACCCTGATGGATCGCACGTACCGCGTCGTGGTGGCTAAGCCCGGTCTCGATGGCCACGACCGTGGGGCGAAGGTCATCGCGCGAGCCTTGCGCGACGCGGGCTTCGAAGTCGTCTATACGGGGCTGCATCAGAGCCCCGAACAGATCGTCGCGGCCGTGATCCAAGAAGACGCCGACGCGCTCGGACTTTCGCTGCTTTCGGGCGCCCATTCGGTCCTGGTCCCACGGGTTTTGGCGCTTTTGAAGGAGAACGATCGTGACGACGTGCTGATCATGGTCGGGGGGATCATCCCCGACGATGACGTCAAGACGCTCGAGGCCAACGGCGTGGCGCGAGTCTTCACCCCGGGGGCGTCCCTGGCCGACATCGGGTCGTGGTTAGAAACGGCCCTCGACGAGCGCGAGCGCGCCCAACTTCGCTAGGAGAAAGTTCATATGGATCTCTTTGAGTACCAAGGCAAGCAGTACTTCGCGCGCTACGGCATCGCCGTGTCGCCCGGCGGCATCGCCGACACGGTCGATGAGGCTCTGGGCGTCGCGGCGCGCGTGGGCTACCCCGTCGTCGTGAAGGCCCAGGTCAAGGTGGGCGGCCGCGGCAAGGCCGGCGGCGTCAAGCTCGCGACGAACGACGACGAGGTTCGCCTGCACGCGGGCAACATCTTGGGCCTCGACATCAAGGGGCACGTCGTGCGGCGCCTGTGGATCGAGCACGCGAGCGACATCGAAAAGGAGTACTACGTCTCGTTCACCCTGGATCGCGAGAACAAGGTTCACTTGGGGATGTTGAGCGCCCAAGGCGGCGTCGAAATCGAAGTCGTCGCCGAAGAGAGTCCCGACGCGATCGCGTTTCTCTCCATTGACCCCGTGGTCGGGCTCGACCTCGCGACGTCACGTCGCTGGGTCGCCGAGGCCGACCTCGACGAGGTGGCGCGCGAACAGGCTGCGGAACTGCTCGTGCAGCTCTACGAGTGCTACACCAAGGGCGACTGCGACTTGGCGGAGGTCAACCCCCTGATTCTCACCCCCGACGGTCGCGTGCACGCCCTCGACGCCAAGGTGACGCTCGACGAGAACGCGTCGTATCGCCACCCCGAGTGGGAGGAGTTCCGCGCCAACGAGACCGAGGACCCGAGAGAGAAGATGGCCAAGGAGCGGGGCCTCAACTACATCGGCCTTGACGGCACCGTCGGGATCATCGCCAACGGCGCCGGTCTCGCGATGTCGACGCTCGACGTGGTGAACCAGGTCGGTGGCACCGCCGCGAACTTCCTCGACATCGGCGGGGGCGCCAACGCCGACGTGATGGCCGCCGCCCTCGAGGTCATCAACGCCGACCCCAAGGTGAAGTCGATCTTCGTCAACATCTTTGGCGGCATCACGCGCGTCGACGAAGTCGCCAACGGCGTGCTCGAGGCCCTGAAGCGTGTCGACATCACTTCACCGATCGTGCTTCGACTCGACGGCACGAACGCGCCCGAGGGTCGCGCGATACTCGCGCCTCATTTGAACGAGCACCTCGTGACCGAGGCGACGATGTTGGACGCCGCGCGTCGCGCGGTCGAGATGGCGAAGGGTTAGAGAAGAACGATGAGCATTTTTGTCGACGAAAACACCAAGGTCATTGTCCAAGGACTGACCGGCGGCCAAGGCCGCTTTCACGGACTGCGTAACCGCGACTACGGCACCAAAGTCGTGGCGGGGGTCACGCCCGGCAAGGGCGGGACCGACGTCGATGGCGTGCCGGTCTTTAACACGGTGAACGAGGCCGTGGCGGCGACCGGAGCCAGCGCCTCGTTCGTGTCGGTGCCGCCCAAGTTCGCCTCCGCGGCGATCCTCGAGGCCGCGCAGGGCGGCATCACCTTCATTGTCTGCATCACCGAGGGCATTCCCGCCCACGACGAAGCCTTGACCTATAACCGCCTGGTCGAAGAGTTCCCGGGCGTGCGGCTCCTGGGGCCGAACTGCCCGGGAATCATCAGTCCCGGCAAGTGCAACATCGGCATCACGTCGGGCGACATCGCCCTGGCCGGGGGACCGGTCGGGATCGTGTCGCGTTCGGGCACGCTCACCTACCAGGCGCTGCACGAGCTCTCCCAGCAGGGCATCGGCCAAACCACGTGCGTGGGCATCGGCGGCGACCCGGTGCCGGGCACGAACTTCGTCGACTGCCTCGCGGCCTTCGAGGCCGACCCCGAGACCAGGGCCGTCATGATGATCGGCGAGATCGGCGGCAGCGAGGAAGAGCGCGCGGCCGAGTGGATCAAGCACAACATGACCAAGCCCGTCGTGGCCTACGTCGCGGGCATCACCGCTCCCGCGGGGCGAAAGATGGGCCACGCCGGGGCGATCATCTCGGGCTCGAAGGGCACGGCGAGAGCCAAGATGGACGCGTTGGCCGAGGCCGGCGTCTTTGTCTGCGCGAACCCCACCGAAGCCGGCCAGAAGATGGTCGAAATCGTGAAGGCCCTGTAGCCGCGTTGGGGCCAGTTCGACTGTGTGTCTTGGTGTCGGGATCGGGCACCATTTTAGAAGCGATGCTCGAGCGAGGACTCGACGTCAGCCTCGTCGCGGCCGATCGGGCCTGTCGGGGGCTCGAGGTCGCGCACCGCGCCGGCGTCGAAGCGCTGCTCATAAGCCGTCTCGACTTTGGGGGCTTCTCCCAAGAGTTCGCGCGCGAGGACTACACGGATGCCTTGACCCGCGCACTCGAGACGCGCGGAGTCGACCTCATCGCCATGGCCGGTTTTGGCACGATCCTCACCGCCGCCTTGCACGAGGCTTTCCCGGGGCGCGTACTCAATACCCACCCGAGCCTTCTGCCCGCGTTCAAGGGTTGGCACGCGGTGCCCCAAGCGCTCGACGCGGGCGTGGCCGAGACCGGCTGCACGGTGCACGTGGCGACCGAGGCGCTCGACGAGGGACCGATCCTCGCCCAGCGCCGCGTGCCCATCCTCGCCAGCGACGACGAGGCGCGCCTGCACGAACGCATCAAGTCCGTGGAGCGCGACCTCTACCCGTTGGTGGTCGGTAGGGTGATGGCGTCGATGGCCGAGGGCCACGAGCCCCGAGACCTCGTGGGCACCATTGAGGAGAGTTAGATGCGCGCACTTTTGAGTGTGTGGGACAAGAACGGAATCGTCGAGCTCGCCTCGGGCCTGCGCGAGCTCGGCTATGAGCTCGTCGCTTCGGGCAACACCGCCAAAGCCTTGAGCGAGGCCGGCATCGCGCACCGCGACGTCGCGCAAGTGACCGGATCGGCGGAGATGCTCGATGGCCGCGTGAAGACGCTGCACCCGCGCATCCACGGTGCTCTCTTGGCCGACCGCGACAATCCCGAGCACATGGCGACCCTCGAGCGAGAGGGGATCGAACCAATCGATCTCGTGGTCTCGAATCTCTACCCCTTCGAGCGCGAGCCCTCGATCGAACTTATCGACGTGGGTGGGCCGACCATGGTGCGCGCCGCGGCGAAGAACCACGCGCACGTGGCGATCTTGACGAGTCCCGCGCAGTACGACGAGGTTCTGCGCGAACTGCGCGAGAACGGCGAACTCTCCTCGGCGACGCGCCACTCCCTGGCGCGCGCGGCCTTTGCCCACACCGCTTCGTACGACGCCCAGATCGTGGCCTGGCTCGACGCGGGCGGCATTCTCGGTGAGACGCCGAGCCACGTCGATGATGTATTGCCCGAGACGTTGCACCTGACCCTCGAGCGAAGAGCGGTGACCCGCTACGGCGAGAATCCCCACCAGGTGGGCGCGCGCTACCGCTTCGCGGGCACCACGCCGTGGTGGGACGCGGTCACCCAGCACGCCGGGGCCGCGCTGTCGTACCTCAACCTCTTTGACGCCGACGCGGCGTGGCGTCTGGTGCACGAGCTGGCCGGCGACGCGCCGGGTCGCGCGGCGGTGGCGATCATCAAGCACGCCAACGCCTCGGGGGCGGCGCTCGCGTTGAACCTTCTCGAGGCCTTTCAAAAGGCGCTCGCCGCCGACCCCCAGAGTGCCTTCGGGGGAATCGTGGCCGTGGGCGGTGAACTCAGCGATGAGTTGGCCGAAGCGATCGCCGCGGGGCCTCAGGCCGACGTCATCATCGCGCACTCCTTCAGCGAGGGCGCGCTCTCGACCCTCGTCAAGCGCCGTAAGGCGACGCGACTCTTAAGCGCCCCCGCCCCCGAGCCACTCGGCCGCTCGATTCGTACCTTTGGCCACAGCGCCCTGGTGCAAGAGGCCGATGAGCTCGTGGTGCCCCCGAGCCAGTGGCGCCTCGTTACCGAGCGAGCCCCCAGCGCGTCGCAACTTGAAGACCTGGTGGTGGCGTGGAGGGTCTGTGCGCGAACGACCTCGAACGCCATCGTCATCGCGCGAGACGGTGTCGCGGTCGGCATCGGGGCGGGCCAGCAGAGCCGCGTGGTCGCGGCCGGCATCGCCACCACCAAGGCCGGGGACGGGGCGCGCGGCGCCGCGGCGGCCTCGGACGCCTTCTTCCCCTTCGCCGACGGCCTGGAGTCGTTGACCTCGGTCGGGGTGAGCGCGGTCGTGCAACCCGGAGGGTCGGTACGCGACCAAGAGGTGATCGACGCCGCGAACCAAGCGGGCATCGTCATGATGATGACCGGCGAACGACATTTTCGACACTAGGAGAGACGGTGGCTGAACTACTCGACGGCGAGCGACTCGCCCAACGCATGAAGATGGAGTTGGCCGACCGCGTCGCGCGCTTGAAGGCGCTCGGGCGAAGCGCGGGGTTGGCCACCTTGTTGGTGGGCGACGACGTCTCGAGCGCGCGTTACGTGGCGATGAAGCACGAAGACTGCGCGGCGATCGGTCTGGAGAGCTTCTCTGAGCACCTTCGCGCCAGCGCGACCCAGGCCGAGATCGAGGCCGTCATCGACCGGTTCAACGCCGACCCCAACGTCCAGTCGATCCTCGTTCAGTTGCCGATGCCCGCGGGCATCAACGAAGAACAGGTCCTCTTGCGGGTTGATCCCGAAAAGGACGTCGACGGATTGCATCCGACGAATCTCGGCCGACTCGTCATGGGCGTGGCGGGCCCGCTTCCCTGCACGCCCGCGGGCATCGTCGACCTCTTGGCGGCTCACCACGTGCCCGTTGAAGGAAAGCACGTCGTCATCATCGGACGCGGCCTCACTATTGGCCGGCCCCTCGCGCTTTTGATGGCGCTTCGACGTCCCCACTGCAACGCCGCGGTCACCGTCGTGCACACGGGCGTTACGGACATGGCGGCCTACACGCGAAGTGCGGACGTGCTGGTCGCGGCGGCCGGCGTGGCCGGACTGGTGACGAAGGACATGGTCAAGCCCGGCGCCGCGGTCGTGGGCGCGGGGACGAGTTTCGTCGGTCGCAAGCTCTTCAGCGACGTCGCCGAGGACGTGGCCGACGTGGCGGGGTGGATCACCCCGCGCATGGGTGGCGTGGGTCCAATGACTCGTGCCATGCTGTTGAGAAATGCGGTCAGCGCCGCGGAGAAGGTGAAATGAGTACCAAAGACGAGTGGGGTCGCGAGTTCGACCAACGCCCCTGGGGAAGTTTCACGGTGCTCGACGATCAACTCTTCGATCACAAGGTCAAGCGTCTCGTGGTAAATCCCGGCCAGCGCCTCAGCTACCAACGTCACGCGAAGCGCGCGGAGCACTGGTTCGTCGTCAACGGCGTCGCGACGGTGACCCTCGACGGCGTCGAGCACGAAGTCCCGTCCGGCTCGAGTATCGACGTGGCGCTCGGTCAAGCCCACCGCGTCGAGAACCGGGGCACGTCGCCGCTCATCTTCATCGAAGTCCAACACGGCACGTACTTCGGCGAAGACGACATCGAGCGAATCGAAGACGACTACGGCCGAGTGAACTAGGCCCCGTGCGCGTTGATTCACTCCTCGCTCAGGGACTGACGCGCTCCTTTGAGTTCTTCCCCCCGAAGTCCGACGACGAGAGCGTCGTGCTCGATCAGACGTTGCGCGACCTCGAGCCGCTGCGGGCCTCCTTCGTCTCGGTGACCAATCGCGGCGGCGCCGCGTCGCGCCAGCGCACTTTTGAACTCGTCACCCACGTGCAGCGCGAGCGCCGAACGAGCGCGATGGCCCACTTGATCTGCGTGGGTTACACCCGCGCCGCGATGCGAGGGTTGCTCGCTCGCTACGCCGAAGCAGGCGTGGAGAACGTTATGGCCCTCGGGGGCGACGAGCCCGACGATCCGTCGCTGGCCGCCTCAGAGTTTCGCTACGCCCTGGAACTGGTCGAACTGGCCCGCGAGGCCGGTGACTTCGCGATTGGCGTCGCGGCGCACCCGCTCGGGCACCCTCGTTCGAGCGACCTGAAAAGCGACCGACGTCACTTGGCCACGAAGTTGCGAGCGGCGGACTTCGCGATCACCCAGTTCTTCTTCGAGGCCCAGGACTACTTCACGTTGGTCGATCAACTCGGCGAGTTGGGCGTCACGAAACCCGTCATTCCGGGCATCATGCCCGTGACGACCATGTCGGGCATCTCGCGGATGGCGGACATGGGGGCGGCCGTGCCCGCGACGTTGGTCGAGCGCCTTCACGCCGCGAACGTGCGCGGGGGTGCTCGTGAGGTGCGCGGCGAAGGCGTGCGTGCCGCGAGCGAACTCTGCGCGCAGCTGCTTACCTCGGGCGTGGCCGGCCTGCATTTTTATACCCTGAATCGCTCGACCGCGACGCGCGAGATCCACTCCGCGCTCTTTGGCCAGTAGGCCGACCCTTCACGGCTTTGGCGTTGAAGGGCCCCGGTGACTCGGTTCGCCCGAGGTCGACCCGACAGCGGCGTCGCGCCTCGTGCAAATGGGTCTTTCGTCCTTTTGTTGCGAACGGGCGCGCGTCGTAGGATTGGATCATGGCTGAAAAAATCACAATGAGCGCCGATGGCGTGTTGCAGGTGCCCGAAACTCCCATTATTCCCTTCATCGAAGGCGACGGCACGGGGGTCGACATTTGGCCCGCCGCGAAGGGCGTCCTCGACGCCGCGGCCGCCAAGTACGGCAAGCGAATCGAGTGGATGGAGGTCCTGGCGGGTGAGAAGGCCTTCAACGAGACCGGCAACTGGCTGCCCGAAGAGACGCTGAGCGCCTTTCGCGACTACCTGATTGGCATCAAGGGCCCGCTCACGACGCCCATTGGCGGGGGATTTCGCTCGCTCAACGTGGCGCTGCGCCAGATTCTCGACCTCTACGCGTGCGTTCGACCCGTGCGTTGGTTCCAAGGTGTTCCCTCACCGGTGAAGCACCCCGAACTGGTCGACATGGTGATCTACCGAGAGAACTCCGAAGACGTCTACAAGGGCCTCGAGCTCGAAGCGGGCTCGAAAGAGGCCGACATGCTGATCGACTTCGTGCGCGAGAACTTCGGCTGGGACGTGGTCGAGCACTCGGCCTTGGGCCTAAAGCCGATCTCGGAGTTCGGCTCCAAGCGCCTCATCCGCGCGGCCCTCAACTACGCCGTGCAAAACGGCCGTGAGGGCGTGATGCTGGTGCACAAGGGCAACATCCAAAAGTACACCGAAGGCGCCTTCATGAAGTGGGGCTACGAGGTCGTCAAGGACGAGTTCGACGACGTCGCGGTCTCCTGGGCCGACTGCAACGGCAAGCCGGGCTCGAAGATTCTCGTCCAAGACGTGATCGCCGACATCGCCCTCCAGCAGGTCTTGACCCGCCCGAGCGAGTACGACGTCATCGCGACGATGAACTTAAACGGCGACTACATGAGCGACGCTCTGGCCGCGCAGGTCGGGGGCATCGGCATCGCGCCGGGGGCGAACATCAACTTCGTCACTGGTCACGGTATCTTCGAAGCGACCCACGGAACGGCCCCCAAGTACGCGGGCCAGGACAAGGTGAACCCCGGTTCGGTGCTGTTGTCGGGCGTGTTGATGTTCGAGCACCTCGGCTGGAACGACGCCGCGAAGGACATCATCACGGCCCTCGAAGCCACGATCGCCGAGGGCATCGTCACCTATGACTTCGCGCGTCAGATGGAGGGCGCGACCGAAGTGAAGTGTTCAGAGTTCGGCGCGGCCATCACTGAGCGACTCTAAGTACCTTTCACCCAAGGAGCACCATGACCACCCCCACCCACGTCACCGTGACCGGCGCCGCCGGTCAGATCGGCTACCAACTCTTGTTTCGCATCGCCTCGGGGCAGCTGCTGGGAGCGAGCACGCCCGTCGTACTGCGCCTCTTGGAGATCGAACCGGCCATGAAGGCGCTCGAGGGCGTCGCGATGGAGCTCGACGACTGCGCCTTCCCACTCTTGAAGGGGATTGAGATGACCAGCGACCTGGACGTCGCCTTCACCGACACCTCATGGGCGTTGCTGGTGGGTTCAATCCCGCGTAAGGCCGACATGGAGCGCAGCGACCTCTTGAACGTGAACGGTGGCATCTTCAAGCCCCAGGGCCGCGCCATCGCGAAGAACGCGAGCAGTGACGTTCGGGTGCTCGTCGTGGGCAATCCCTGCAACACCAACTGCCTGATCGCGCGCTCCAACGCGCCCGAGGTCCCGGCTGATCGCTGGTTCGCCATGACGCGCCTCGACCAGAACCGCGCCGAAACCCAGATCGCCAAGCGCGTCGGGACGGGCGTCGAAGAGGTGAAGAACCTCGCGATATGGGGGAACCACTCATCGACTCAGTTCCCCGACTTCGCCAACGCCACGGTCGGCGCGCGCGGGGTCGTCGAGGCCGTGAACGATCAGGCCTGGCTCGAGGGGGAGTTCATCACCACCGTGCAAAAGCGCGGGGCGGCGATCATTCAAGCCCGTGGGCTGAGCTCGGCCGCTTCGGCCGCCAACGCCGCAATCGACACGGTCGTGGGGCTCACGACCAAGACCGCGGCGGATGACTGCGTCTCGGTCGCGGTGACGAGCACTGGTCAATACGGCATTGCCGAGGGGCTGACCTTTGGCTTCCCGGTCCAGGCCGACGGCGCGGGCGGGTGGTCGGTGAAAGAAGGGTTTGCCATTGACGACTTCGCGGCCGAGCGTATCAAGCTCACGACCGATGAACTGATCGCCGAGCGCGAAGACGTTCGCACCCTCGGCCTCATCTAACACCTTTCGCGACCCCGCGGTCTACGCTGGAACCGTGAGCGAAGGATTCGCCGACTCCTTGGGCCGCGAGGCGCTGGACGCTTTCTTGTCCCAGGCTGCGTCGGCGCCCGACGCCGAAAACGAGTCGCGCGCCGCGTCGTCGACGGGGGCCGGCGACACGGCTCCTTCGATGAAGCTTCGACGTCGAATGGCCGCGTTCCTCTTTGAGAAGAAACCCTCGTCGACGTCAAGCCTGGTGCCGCGCACGGTGACCGGCGCGCGAACGCGAGTCTTCCCCTTCAACGGCAATGGTCGGGGTCGCTGAGTTCACGTTGGTTCCGCGTCGAAGTCGCCGCCGGCGGCCCAGCCCCGGGACCAAGAGTTGAAAGGATGCTGAGGTGAACGACGAGCGCTGGCAAGAGGTTGATGACTACGTCGAGCGGACTTTTGCGCTGCGCGACGAGGAACTCGAAGGCGTGCTCGAAGCCAGCGCGCGCGCCGGCCTGCCCGCGATCAACGTCGCGGCTAACCAGGGCCGGTTCTTGGAGTTGTTGGCGCGCGGCATCGGCGCTCGGCGCATTCTCGAGATCGGCACCCTCGGCGGTTACAGCACGCTGTGGTTGGCGCGGGCCTTGCCGGAGGGGGGCGAACTGGTCACGCTCGAGTTCGATCCGACGCACGCCGCCGTGGCGCGAGCCAACTTCGCCGCGGCGGGGCGTTCCTCGATGGTCCGATTGATCGAAGGGGCGGCCGGCGATTCGCTGGCCCACCTGATTGACGCGCACGAGGCGCCCTTTGACTTCATCTTCATCGACGCCGACAAGGAGGGCTACGGCGAGTACTTCACCCTCTCGATGCAACTCGCGCATTCGGGCACGATGATCGTGGCCGACAACGTGGTGCGCGCCGGCGCGGTGGCGGACGCGAGCAGCGAGGACCCCCGCGTGCAGGGTGTGCAACGTTTCCTCGAGGCGGTCGCGCGCGACGAGCGCGTCAGCGCCACCGCCGTCCAGACCGTCGGCACGAAAGGCTACGACGGACTGGCGTTGGTCCTCGTGCGCTAGCGCTCCGGCGACGTCGATCGCGACTGAATTTCGAGTGCGAGACGTGGCGTGAGGTTCCTAGGACATAATCGGTTCATGCCGAGTCGAGTGCTTCGAGAGAGTCGACCCGCGCCAACACGCCTCCGGGGTCGAACGTCTCGGCGGCTTCGCGTGGTCCTGTGCACGTTCTTCGTGAGTGCGTCAACGATGTGGGCCGCCGCCGCGTTGGGGGCCAGTTCGCCAATCACGTACGTCGCCCTCGGTGACTCCTACGCGTCGGGCGAGGGCCTCGCGCCCTTCATCGCGTCGGTTCCCTCCACGTGCGACCGCTCGGCGCTCTCCTATCCGTACCTCATTGCCTCGACGCTGGGGGTGGGCACGTCCGACTCGTTCATCGACGTGGCCTGCGCGGGGGCTCGGCTCAGCGATCTCGCCGATTCGCTGAACGCCGCGGCGCCTCAATTGGACGCCGTCACGGATTCAACGGACCTGGTGACCTTGCAAAGTGGCGGCAATGACGTCTTCTTCGCTGAACTTTCGGCGAGTTGCCTCAACACCACGCGTGCGGGCGTGAGCGCGTCGATGGGCCAAGCAGCCTGTGACTACTGGATCCTCGTGGCCGAACGGCTTCTCGGCGTGACGAAGGGTAATCGAGCACTCTTCACGGGCACGCTGCGCGCGCGCTATCGCAGCGTGCTCGAGGCTCGACTTTTAACCGTCGTCGCCAAGGTCCGCGCCCGCCAGGGCGCGAACAGTGCCGCCGCCAAAGCTCGAACGCGCTTGGTCGTGTTGGACTACCCGATACTCTTGGCGCGCTTGACGCCGTCATCCCCGGCGTGCGTCGTGGGGCTGGGCTTTTCCTATGAGGCCAAGAACGCAGTCACCCTTCGAGCGATCAACGTCTTGCTCGACGAGGAGATCATGCGCGCCAGCGCGCTCTACGTCACCCGTCACCACGACGCCGGGGTCATCATGGTCGACCTTTCACGCTCGCTACGCCCCCTGTCGTGTCAGGTCGACGCGGGCGCCAGCGACGTTCGAGGCATCGACCCGTCGCACCCCGGCTACTCCTTGCACCCGCTCGCCTCGGGTCAAGTGAAGATGGCGAACGCCGTCGTCTCGAACCTGAAGGCGCGCGAAGTGGGCTCCGGCACGCCTTGACGTTAAACGAACTGGTCAATCTCGAGGGCGGCAACGGTGTTTCACGCCCGCGCGCGGCGCCTAGGGTGAGCGAAGACCCGTTCGTCGGGTTCCCTCGCTGAATCAAGACCCCGTTGAGCGTCGCTTCCGTTCGAAGGAGACGTTCGATGGTGAGACGTGAACTCCATGCTCGCTGGGCGCGTCGCGTCGCGGACGAAGGCGCTCGTGGCCACTGAACGGCTCCTCGAGATTTTCGGGCTCCTCGCGCGTCACACGCACGCGACACCAGCGCGAGGATCGCTCTGCTCGGTGGCGGCGGAGTTCACCAAGTTCGACGGCGCCAATATCGCCCTGTTCCCCGAGTCCAAACAGTTGACGGCCCTTTGCTCGAGCAACGCTGCTTCGCAATCGTTGCTCGAACTCGAGATCACCTTGGGCGAGGGCCCAACGACCGACGCCTGCGAGTCCGACAACGTGGTGTGCGTCACGCGTCTTGGTGGCGAGGGCGAGACGAGATGGCTGAGTTACGCTCCGCTGGCCATGGCCAACGGCGCGACGTCGGTGTACGCGTTTCCGATCACCATTGGCGCGGCGCGACTGGGCGCGTTGACGCTCTTTCGCTGGGAATCGGGGGAACTGAGCGAGGAGCAAGAGGCCGACGCGTACTTGATGGCGTCGGTCGTCGCGCGCGCGATTCTCGATCTGCAAGCCGGCGCCCCTCGGGGATCGATCGCCACCCAGTTGGAGCGCGAGGCGCACTTCAGTTTCACCGTGCACCAAGCCGCGGGGATGGTGGCCGTCCAGGGTTCGCTCAGCGTCAGTGACGCCCTGGTCGCTCTGCGTGCGCACTCCTTCGCGACGAACCAGGGCCTCTCGGAGCTCGCGGCCAGGGTCGTGACGAGGCGAATTCGCTACGAAGCGCGCGACGGCGTCTGGTACGAGGTCTATCGGAGCAGCGAATGAGTCGGCGACTAGTCTGGCTTAGAGCAGCCGAGCAGGCCGCTTGGCTGCCGTCGAGCGTGTCTGTAGAGCGAGAAAGGTCGCCACATGGCTAGAGAATCCATCCTGGTCGACACGTTGGTCGAACTCGCCGACAACCTGGTCGACAATTTTGACGTCATTGACGTGTTGAACCTGTTGTGCGAGCGATGTGTCGAGGCCCTCGACGTCGACGCCGCGGGCGTCATGTTGTCATCGCCTACCGGTGAGCTTCAGTTCATCGCTTCGTCGAGTGAGTCGATGCGGGTCTTAGAGCTCTTTCAGATCCAGGCCGATGAGGGTCCCTGCGTCGACTGCGCTAGCACTGGTCAACCAGTCGTGAGCGAATCGCTGACGGCGCCCGACGAACGCTGGCCGCGTTTCACGCCCCGAGCGATCGCCCAGGGCTTCCACTCGGTGCACTCCTTGCCGATGCGCCTTCGCGGTCGAACCATTGGTGCTCTTAATCTCTTCCGGGTCGAAACCGGCGTGATTGCCGATGAGGGCGCCCATATGGCCCAGGGCCTCGCCGACGTGGCGACGATCACCATTCTCCAGCACCGAAGCGCCCTGGACGCGACGACACTCAACGCGCAGCTCAGTCACGCGCTCAACAGCCGGATCATTATTGAACAGGCCAAGGGCATGGTCGCCCAGACGCTCAACTGCGACATGGACCACGCTTTCGCGCAACTGCGAAAGTTCGCGCGCGACCACAACCAGGGGATCACGTTGGTGGCGTCCATGGTGGTTGGCCGTGAAATCACAGTGAGCAGTCTCGTCAATCCCGCCACCGAGGGTCCTGCGTCGTAAATCAGTCAATTCACACGTTACGGCGCTCTTCACGTGGGGAGGCTGTCGCAGTGAATGAGTTTCAGCGCTGACCGCTACCATCGCCTTAGGACGTCAAGACCTCGCCTCCTAATCGCCCGACAGTTCGTCAGGCTCGTTAGTAGAAGGTAATCACATGGGTCTTCCCGGAATGGTTCTTAGCGCCATCTCAGTTGCAGTTGGCGCCATCATGTATTGGGCGGTGACCTACCAGGGCACCGGGTTTCGTCTTTCGACCGTGGGTCTCATCTTGATGATCGTGGGCGCCGCGGGCTTTGTCGTCTCGGCCATCGTCTTTGGGGTCTCTCGAGGATCAGTGGGCGGTAGCCGGCACTCCTTGGACCGTCAAGTCACCAACGCCGACGGGCAAACCAGCTCGGTCCACGAACAGTCGAAGTAGCGAGCCCGCAGGCTCACCGCGGCGCGCGAGCACGTTCCCCCAACGTGCTCGCCGCTGCAGCGTCTGCTTGGAAGGATGACCATGTACATCAAGGGTGGCACGTTGGCGATCATCGTGGTCGTCGTGCTCTTGTTCCTCTTTCTCCGCTAGCGCCGCGATGGACCTACCTCGAGTGAAAACGCAGCAAATGTACCCCGTCTTGACGCCGCTAATTCGGCCCACGAAAGGTTTTACCGTGTTGGAGAAGGTCAGTTTCATGCACCTGCGTCAGGTGACGAAGGGCAAAGTCAAAGAAACAACGGGCCGATTCGTCGGAAGCGCACGCCTCGAAGAACGAGGCGTGATGGAACTTCGCGTCAACGCGTTGCGTAAAAAGGCGACGCAGATCAATCGAGTGCTCAAGAAACTCTGATCAAAAAAACGTGGCAACGCAGCAATGCTTCGTTGCTGTCGTCAACTTTTTTCGGACTTCTCCTTCTTCTTGCCGTCCTTTTCGGACTCGGGGCCCCCGCGCAGGGCCTCGTGGTGGGCAGCTTGTTCTTGCTCGCGACCGAGGAGCTCTTCTTCATCAGCGCGTTCGATATGCACAAGTAAATCGTCGGCCTGCGGTGAGGCTCGAATCAGTTCATCGAGTTTTAGTTGCAAGGCAATTTGCTGGCGGCCCTGGGTGTGTTGAATGACGAACAGCATGACCAGGGTGATTGAAGCCGCGCCGGTCGCGAAGGCCACCTCCCAGCTGCCGGGAAAGCCTGCCACCGCGAGCGCGATCAAAAAAATGACTACCAAGATCGTCACGATGGCGGTCGCCGCCGCTCGACTGGTGACGTCATCTAACCATTGCAAGACTCGGCTGAATCGGTGTTCGAATTTTGAACTTTCCATCGACTTACTCTACTGGGGTCAGTTATAGCCCTACGCCTCGACGGACGTCGGCGCTGGGGCGAGCACGACTTTTAAGGCGGACGTTTCGCTCGCTCGAGTAAACACGTCGTAGGCCTTTTCTGCGTCGTCGAGGTTGAAGCGATGCGTCACGAAATCACTCGCGCGAAGTTGGCCACTGGCGACGAGTCGAATCAACGTGGGCGTCGAGAACGTGTCGACGAGACCGGTCGTGATCGTGATGTCGTGACTCCAGAACGCCTCAAGGTGGAGGGGCGCGGGTGAGCCGTGAACGCCAATGTTCGCGAGATGCCCGACCCGGCGCGTGAGCGTGGTCGCTAGTTCAAAGGTTTCGGAAAGACCCACGGCCTCGATGACGACGTGCGCGCCGGCGCCACTCGTGAGGCGCATCACTTCCGCGAGCGGGTCCATGAGATGGCTGTTGATCGTGACGTTGGCGCCGAAGGTCTTGGCCATGGCCAAACGCACGTCATCGATGTCGATAACGATGATGGAGTCCGGTGACACCAGTGACGCGGTCGCGACGGCCGCGAGCCCGACGGGTCCCGCGCCGATGACGACGACGTCATCGCCGGGATGCACGGTTCCAAGAAGCACTCCCACTTCGTAGGCGGTAGGCAAGATGTCGGCGATCATGAGCATGGCTTCGTCGCTGACGTTGGCGGGGATGGCGTAGGTGGACGTGTCGGCGAAGGGGACGCGAACGAATTGCGCCTGGGTCCCATTGATCAGATGACCGAGAATCCAGCCGCCACCGGCGTCGCATTGGCCAAAGCGGCTCCGCCGACAGAACTCACAGGCGCCGCACGAGGTAATGCACGACACGAGAACTCGGTCGCCCACTTTGACTCGGCGAACGCTCGACCCGGCCTCGGTCACTGTTCCCACGGCCTCGTGACCGAGGGTGAGGCCTGAGGGCACTTCGGGGACGTCGCCGCGCAAGATCTGCAGGTCCGAGCCGCAGATCGACGTGAGCTCGACGCGCACGATCACGTCGCTCGCCTCGACGATGACGGGCATGGGCGCCTGCGTCCACGAAATTTCGCCCGGTCCTCGGTAGACGAGAGCCTTCACGAGAGGGACCGGGGAGCGTGCTGCGGGGCGAGACGAGCAGCGTCGGCCGCGGTCGTGGTATTCGCAAAGAGGCGCGACCAAGTCGTGCGCTCGCCGTAGGTGAGTGCGACGTCGCTCAGCCAGTGGTCTGCGTCAGTCGCGGAGGTGTGCACAAGACTCCTGACATTCGAGGTAGGAACCCGTAGGCCCAGCAACCATGATGTCTAGAGCTGTCTCTTCACCATACTGGGCACCTCGTCGCGCACGACGGCGCCCGAGTCACCGGGCGAACTCGGCTGGAGGAAGATCGAGCGACGACCAGTAGGATGGCGGTAATCAGCGAGTTTTGCTGAACTTCAAAAGACGCCAAGTTCGGGTCGGACGATCTAGACGATTGTCGCCCGTTCGGGCTCGACGCCTTCACTTTCGAAAGGGGTCGTCAATGTCTCGAATCTTTCATCGCCCTCCTCGTATGAAGGACGGCCCGACGGGTCCCGCGCAAAGTGCCCGTGTACCACTGTGGGTGCTTTTGGAAGTGGTCGTTGCTTTCTTTACGCTGCGCCGACGTATCGCGCGTCGTCGAAATTATAAGGCTGCCTCGAGTCAGAATCCCAAGTGAGCGCGTCACTCAACATCGTTGACTCCAGCAGCGCCGTTCAACGTCGGGTACTCGACGCATCGGCGCGCGAGACTTCGCGCGCACTGCGCGTCGGTTTTCTCAGCAGTGCCCCCCCCACCCCCTGTGGGCTCGCGACCTTTACCACGGCGCTCGGTCTCGCGATGCAGCGTCAAAACTTCGAGGTGGGCATCGTTCGAGTTCTCGATGCCGAGGAGGCACCCGTCGGGGGTGACTTGCCGGTGTGGAGCGAACTCGTCGCCCGGCACGCCAAGACTCGATTCCACGCGATTGACGCCCTCAACAGTTGCGACGTGGTGATGGTGCAACACGAATACGGCCTCTACGGGGGCCAAGACGGTTCGGACGTGCTGCGAGTACTCGAAGGTCTGCGGGTCCCCGTCGTGACCATTTTGCACACCGTGCTGGCGTCGCCGACTCGCCACCAGCGCGACGTGCTCAACGAGGTGATTCGTCGTTCTCGCCACGTCGTCGTGATGTCCGCTTACGCCGAAACGACGCTTCGTTTTGCGAACTTCATCGGCGCGACGCCGCTCAGCGTCATTCCTCACGGTGCCCAGCGTTCGACGGCACTTTCGACCAGGGCCGCGCACGAACGTCCCGTTTTACTCTCGTGGGGACTTCTCGGCCCGGGCAAGGGAATCGAGTGGGCGATTGACGCCCTGGGGATGCTGAAGGACCTGAGTCCCGTTCCGCGCTACGTCGTCGCGGGTCGCACGCATCCCAAAGTGCTCGCCCGCGAGGGCGACGCCTACCGCGACTCACTTCTACGCCGCGTTCAAGCGAACGGTGTTGAGCACATGGTCTGCTTCGACGATTCCTATCGTGATCTCGAATCGCTGCAGACCTTGATCGAAGACGCCGACGTCGTGATCTTGCCCTACGACTCCAAGAATCAGGCCACCTCGGGCGTGCTCGTCGACGCGATCGCCGCCGGACGTCCCGTTATCGCGACGGCGTTTCCCCACGCGCTTGAACTGCTGAGTGACGGCGCGGGCCTGATCGTTCCCCAGCGAGACCCCGCGGCCCTGAGTGCGGCGATTCGCCGTGTGCTCGTCGATCACGACCTCGCCCAACGCATGGCGCTCGCCGCGCGAGACGCCGCCCCCGGGCTTTCGTGGGACGTGGTGGGCGAGCAGTTCGCCGCGTTGGCGCAGCGTTACGTCGCCAACGTGCACTCATGATCGAAGTGCCTCGTCCTAACTACACGCATCTGTTGTCGTTGAGCGGCCCCTATGGCACCTTCGAGCACGCTGAGTTCGCCGCGCCTCGTCCCGAGCACGGCTACTGCACCGACGACGTGGCGCGAGTCTTGCTGGTGTCGGTGCGTGAACGCGCGCCCAGTGTCGAGCTCCAGCGACTGGCGCGCACGTCGTTTCACTTCTTGCGCAGTGCCCAAGTCGGCGACGGGACATTTCGAAATCGTCGCAACGCCAATGGTGTCTTCGTGGGACCCGGGACCAATCACGACTGCTGGGGACGAGCGATGTGGGCGCTCGGCACCGCCGCCGTGAAGGGGCACGATGAGACCATGCGCCGTGAGGCCCTCGAGTGCTTCACGCGCAGTAGCGCCGTGACCTCGCCCTGGCCGCGCGCCAGCGCCTTTGCGGTCTTGGGCGCGACGCAGGTACTGGCGGTGTGGCCGGGTAACGAGGCGGCGCTTCGCGTGGTGCACAACGCGCTGGCCGTGCTCGATCGACCGTTACTGAGTGATGAGTGGCGCTGGCCCGAGGCGCGACTCACGTACGCGAACGCGACGCTCGCCGAGGCACTCGTCGCCGCGGGCGCGGCGCTCGATATTCCTCTGCTGGTGCAACAGGGCCTCGATCAACTCAAGTGGCTAGTCGAGCGCTGGACGACGCGCGCGCACCTTTCGGTGGTCGCGGCGCGAGGCTCGCTCGGCGGCGAGCACGAAGTCGACTTCGACCAACAGCCGATCGAGGTCGCGGCGCTGAGTGAGGCCTGCGTGCGGGCCTACGTTCTCAACGCCGACGACTATTGGCGCCGCGCGCAGGCTCTCGCGACGAAGTGGTTCCTGGGAGAGAACGACGGGGGCGTCGTGATGTTCGTGGAGGCCACGGGCGGGGGCTACGACGGGCTTATCGCGTCGGGCGTGAACTTGAACCAGGGCGCGGAGTCGACCTTGGCACTGCTCGCGACGCTCCAGGACGCTCGCTCCATGGAATCGGAGCTCGCGTGCGCGATATAGGCCTCGCCCGAAGGACCACGTTGCACCTGCGATCGGACGTCTCGCGGGTCGTGGCTCGTCTCTTCGTTCCGGGCCACGAGTTACTCGGGGGCAGCGAATCTCGGGCCGAGTCGACCGTCGAGCGCGTCATGGCGCTGAGCGAAGAAGAGGTCGACGCGGCACTGGCGAGTCTCTACGAGCGCTTCTCTTCTCGACACGACAACATTCACGACGCCTTTAACGACAACTTTGCGAGAGTGGCTGGTTACGTCAAAGCGCCGATCTCAGTGTCGCGTCAAGAGTTGCTCGGCGCGACGTTTACCCACGAGCTCACACTCGAAGGCGCCGCCATCTGCAATCCGAGCCTCGTGGCGAGTCCGCGCCAAGACGGCCTGCGCGAAGGCGAAGTGCGCGTCGTGATGAGCTATCGAGCGATCAGCGAGGGCCATCGCTCGAGCATTTGCTTTCGCGATGGCGTCATCGGTCCCGACGGCACTTTGACGCTCGAAGAGACGGCGAGGTTCCCGGTGATCGCCACGTCGAGCCCCACGTCGATTTCGCGCAAGCACGTGCGAGAGCTGTTGCGCGATCGTCGAGCCGGCGGCGATTCGGCCGAGTCAGTCTTGTCGAATCTCTTTGACGAGTTCTCCAACGCCGATCTTGAAGTAGCGCTGAAGAAGCTCGAACTGCAAAGTGACACTCGTCCCAATGCTCTAAAGACCATTCGCGCCCTGCGAGCGATCGCGGCGGGTTTTTACGCTGCGGATTTCTCCGAGGACGTCGAGCTCTCGCGCCGCGTGCTCTGGCCCACCGCGCCCAATGAGGTCGAGGGCATGGAGGACGCGCGATTCGTGCAACTCGACGACGACGCAACCTCGCGCTACGTAGCGACCTACACGGCCTTTGACGGCACTTCGGTCGCCCAGCAACTCCTCGAAACTGACGACTTTCGCCATTTCGTTTCGACCCCGCTGGCCGGTCGGGCGGCGCGAAACAAGGGGTTGGCGATCTTTCCTCGCAAGATCGCCGGGCACTACGTGGCCCTGTCTCGACACGACCGTGAGTCGAACACGCTCGCTTTCTCTGATGACCTGCACTGTTGGGACGACGCGGTCACCCTCGAAACGCCTCAGTTGGACTGGGAGCTCTTGCAACTGGGCAACTGCGGCTCACCGATCGAACTGCCCCAAGGCTGGCTGGTCTTGACCCACGGCGTGGGGCCGATGCGCACCTACGCGATCGGGGCGCTGCTGCTTGACCTGGCCGACCCCTCCAAGGTCATCGCTCGTTCGCGCCTACCCATACTCAGTCCGAGCGCCGAAGAACAAGACGGCTACGTGCCCAACGTGGTGTACTCGTGCGGGTCCTACCTGCACGGCAAGATTCTCTGCCTGCCCTACGGCGTGGGCGACCAGTCGATTCGCTACGCCACGTTCGACCTGGATTTACTCCTGGCCGCGATGGCGGAGTCGTAACGCCGACGAGTTGGTCGACCGGTCGCGCGCTTCGCGCGATTGGGGTGCTGAGCGGTGAACGTTCATTTCACCAGACGCGACAAGACGTCCCTCCAGGTACCGCGGCGCTCGAAGGGTGGGTAACGATCGCGCCACGCGGTTTGAAACGAGCGTTGCTCAATCGAGAGGCGCCGCGGGGTGGGCGCGCGTCATCCACTCGAGCACTTCAACGAGGCCGCTCACGTCGCCGCGCACCTTGAGACGTCCCTCGCGAAGTGCCGTGGCGCCGTCGAGTTCCCCACGCGTCACCCGGCGCGCGTCGTCGTAGCTGAGGCGAAGCATGGTGTGGGCTAAGAGATGATCGCCGGGTTCGACCCGGGCGCCCTGCGAGGAGAGGGTGAAGGTGAAGGCGTGGGGAAGCGCACTGGGTTCGCCGTCGAGTTGAAAGACCACGCGAAGCGGTTCATCGCCGGGCGGTCCGGCGCCGGCCGCGGCGAGCACCGCGTTGGTCTCGTCGAACCACGCGCTGGTGAGAAAGTCGCTCACTAGGGAGCCGGCTGAACGGCCGCCTCTTGCGCGCTGCGCTTGGTCTGACGGCGAATCTTGCGCCCGAGCCACGCGACGGGGTCGTAGTGAGCATCGACCACGCGC